>Ga0182013_10006646_pt1 | contig 12997 bp, 15 predicted proteins | sample 612S2MmetaG_FD_120487 | JGI IMG/M metagenome (GOLD analysis project Ga0182013, IMG submission 120487) | Permafrost microbial communities from Stordalen Mire, Sweden - 612S2M metaG | ecosystem: Environmental > Terrestrial > Soil > Wetlands > Permafrost | place: Sweden: Stordalen | collected... | reverse complement strand
TTTCCTGCTTGAGCTCGGGGATGACTTCGCATTCGTGGGTCGCCAGCGCCGCCTGCGCCTCGACGATGCTTGGTTCCGGATCGATCTGCTATTTTTCCACCGACGGCTCAAAGCGCTTTTGATCGTGGATCTCAAAGTCGGAAAATTCAGTTATGCGGATGCTGGGCAGATGCACCTCTATTTGAACTACGCACGTGAGCACTGGATGAAGGAGGGCGAGAACCCTCCGGTCGGATTGATCCTGTGCGCCGAGAAAGGAGCGGCAGAGGCGCATTACGCACTCGAAGGTCTACCCAACAAGGTACTTGCTGCGGAATACCAGACGGTGCTGCCGGATGAGAAACTGCTGGCCGCTGAGCTTGACAAAACCCGGCGCGAATTAGAGGCACGAAGTGGCGCACGCGATTTCGGTGTGGCGCGCGACTAATGCAGAAGAGATCAACTTTCTCATTGCCCAGACGATGCTACCGCTCAAGCAGCCTCGAGCTCGGAGGGGGCGAAGGTGGAGACATCGCGGTCGAAAAGAATAACTGCGCTAGAGCGTATGAGTCACTCAGGTGCGGACAAGTACTGAGACGCCGGACAGGCGGCGGATCTCTTCTCGCATTTGAAATGGCAGTAGTCGGACTATGAAGGAAACCTTGCGGCGAGCGATCGCGGCGGCCGACTCCGCCTTTTGGATTTTTCGCCACACCAACCCACTTACTCCGTTCGGGCTAAGACGGCGACCCCTCAGAGGCGTCGAATTTCTTCCTTCACGCTTGCCGGCGCGGCGCGCAGCGCCATCTTGCTCGCAAAGCCCCGGTCCGGCGCGCGGCCGAGGCGCTGGGCTTCCTCTTGAGAGGAGCGATGTTCCCATGTCAGGTGTTGCTCATCTGGCAAGCTGTCCTACCTGTGCCGATTGAGAGGAAGCGACGCGCGGACTGCCCGTTTTAAAACTTGCCGTGCTCCATGATGGCCAACAAGGCCCGCGCAATGTGTCGCTTGATCGTAGTGGGAGAAATGTTCATGTGGTCGGCGATTTCCGCGTAGCTGTAGCCGGCTCGATGGGCGAAGTAGATCTCCCGCGTGCGTAAGCTGACAGCCTCCAGCACTGCCCGAATCCTATCCAGGCGTTGTTGGGCCTCCAAAATCTCATCAGGGGTGGGTTCTGGAGCGATCAGCGGCGTTTGAGCGTTTAGTTCCTCAATCGGAACCTCCTTTCGCAAGTCCGGGCGATCGTGGCGATATTGATCGATGGACAAGTTATTCACGGCGCGGCGCAGGAACGCCTCCTCGTTCGCTACCGGGACTGACTGGCCGTACCGGTGCAGACGCAACAGGGCCTCCTGAATGAGATCCTCGGCGTCTTCGTGAGTCCGACCCTTGCGGCGTAGGAACGTCAGCAGGCGTCGGAGATACGCGGATATAGGCGCGAACCGAATCCGTCCCGCCGCCGTCCGAGATCGAGCCAGCCCCCGGCTCATGGTCCCGGAATCTCGGGTAGCCGACCATCGAGCAAGAGCTGGTCAATATTGAGGGCACGTCGCTTGATGGTGTCCTTCCGGCAGCCGTGCTTGACGGGAGTTTTCGCGCCGAGTTGAGCTGATGAGGAGAGGGGGGCTTGCGTTCCAGTGGCGCCCATGGTATCTATGTAGGCCATGGAGACACTGCTTCGCTATCGCGGCCGCGCCGTCACCGCTGCCGATGTGCACTTCATCCGGGAGTTGATCGGGAGTCACCCGGCGATAAGCCGACGAGGGCTCTCCGCGAAGCTGTGTGTGGCGTGGGATTGGCGCCAGGCGAACGGGGCGCTGCGGGATATGGTGTGCCGTGGATTGATGCTGGCGCTGTGGCGAGCCGGGCACATCGATCTGCCTGAGGTCAGGCAGCGACCGCGTAACCCGCTCGCCACACGGGTGCGCCCGCCGCTGGCGCAGGTGGACCGCTCGCCGATCCACGCGAGCCTGCGGGAGTTGGGGCCGCTGACCTTTGCCCAGGTCCGGCGTACGCCCGCGGAAGCGACCTTCAACAGCCTGCTCGAGGCGCACCATTATCTCGGTTACTCGCAGCCCGTCGGGGAGCAGTTGAAGTTCATGGTCACCTGCGAGAGAGGACCGGTGGCGCTGTTCGCCTGGAGCTCGGCGGCGCGGCACCTGGGGCCGCGTGACCGCTACCTGGGGTGGTCGATCGAGGCGCGACGGCGCAACATTCGCTTTCTCGCCTACAACACCCGATATCTCGTTTTGCCCTGGGTGCGCGTCGAGCATCTGGCATCCCATCTGCTCGGGCGCATGACAGGGATGCTGCCGGCGCAGTGGGAGACGGTGTATGGCCATCCGGTACACTTCGCCGAGACGTTCGTGGACACCACGCGCCATCGCGGCACCTGTTACCGCGCGGCGAACTGGACAGTGCTCGGGCGCACGCAGGGCCGTGGCAAGGATGATCTGACGCACCGGCCGAACCGGACGCTCAAGGAGGTGCTGGGGTTGGCCCTGAGCCGAGACTTCCGTGCGCGGCTGCTGACGGCATGAGTCGCAACAAAAAGAAGAAGAAGCGCCAGCCGCCCGCACCGCCGCGCCTGCCACTGCCGATCGAGGAAATCGCGGCGATCGTTGAGCGCACCAAGGGGGCGGCGCTGAGCGCCGAGGATCACACGGTGCTCAAGAGCGCGGTGGATACCTTGGCCGCGGCGATGGACATCATCGACTTTATGACCTCGGAGCTGCAGGCGAAGAGGACCTCGCTCGAGCGACTGCGGCACATGCTGTTCGGCACGCGAACCGAGAAGACCGACAAGGTGCTCGGCGCAAGCGCCGCGCCAACCGGTACGCAAGAGACCACCAAACCCGACTTAAACGAAGGTCAAGCGGCACCGCGCACCCGGCCAGACGGCCATGGGCGCAACCCCCCCGCCGCCTACACCGGCGCGCAGAAGGTTCACGTCGCGCATGCCGCCCTGCACCGCGGAGACGACTGTCCGGGCTGTGCCAAGGGCCGCGTTTACCCATTGGAGGAGCCGGCGAAGCTGGTGCGCGTCACCGGCATGGCGCCCTTGGGCGCCACGGTCTATGAGTGCGACCGGCTGCGCTGCAACCTCTGCGGGGAGGTGTTCACGGCCCCGGCACCGCCGGGAGTCGGCAACAGCAAGTACGATGAGAGCGCCGCCGGCATGGTCGGCTTGGTCAAATACGGCACCGGCGTCCCGTTCTATCGACTCGAGAGACTGCAGGAGAAGATGGGGATTCCATTGCCCGCTTCAGTGCAATGGGAACTGGTGCAGGAGGCCGCCGAGGCGCTCGCGCCGGTGCATGAGGAGCTGATCAGAACGGCGGCCCAGGCACCGCTATTGCACAACGACGATACCACGATGAAGATCCTCAAGCTCACCCGCGAGCAGCGCGCGGCGATGCTGGCCAAGGATGCCAACGAGGAACGCACCGGCGTGTTTACCTCCGGGATCGTCGCCATCGAGGGGGGACGGCGCATCGCGCTGTTCTTCACCGGCGCGCGGCACGCCGGAGAAAACCTCGCCGCAGTGCTCAAGCGTCGATCGGCGGATTTACCCCCGCCGCTGCAAATGTGTGATGGCCTCTCGAGCAACACCGCCAACGACTGCGAGACGGTGCTGTGCGAGTGCATTATTCACGGGCGCCGCAACTTCGTCGAAGTGGCCAATAGCTTCCCCGAGGAAGTGCGCGTCGTGCTGCACACCTTGGCGCAGGTCTACAAGATCGACGCCCGCGCGCGCGAGGAGGGACTCACACCGGAAGGGCGGCTGCTACTGCACCAGACCCACAGCAAGGCGCTGATGGCGGGCCTGCAGAAGTGGCTACAGGCGCAGTTCGACGAGCGCAAGGTGGAGCCGAACTCCGTGCTCGGCAAGGCCATCACGTACATGAACAATCATTGGACCGGAATGACGCGCTTCCTGTACGAAATCGGTGCCCCACTCGACAACAACATCAACGAACAGGCGCTGAAGCTCGTCGTTTTATACCGAAAAAACAGCCTCTTTTATAAAACTGTCAACGGCGCCCATGTCGGCGATGTTTTCATGAGTCTCATCCATACCGGAGAGCTCAATGGGATCAACGTGTTTGAATACCTGCTCGCGGTGCTGCGTCACCGCGAGCAGAGCGCGGCGTGTCCCGCGGACTGGATGCCCTGGACCTACCAGGCGACGCTCGCGCGCGAAACCTGCGGCCCAGACCCGCCGCCGTAGCAGCGGCGAGCCCAAGCCCAAGGATGAATGCCGCGATCAGCTCGTTCGTAGCTCCGTCGTCTCCGTGCCGAGCCTGCGCCACAGGGGCGCCGCCGGCGCTCGCGACGGATCGCCACCCCAGAGCAGCGCTTGAAACTCATGCGCCTGCAGAGCGCTCGTCGCGGCGTGCGCCGAAGAAGAAGGCCAGTGACGGAACTTCCCAGCTGACATACGTTTTTGGGCGAGCCAAAAGCCCTGGCCGTCATAAACCAGGCATTTTATTGCCGTGCCCCGACGACTGCGGAAAACAAACACCGTCCCGTCGAAGGGGTTGGCGGACAGAATCGAGCGGCACAGCCGCGAGAGTCCATCAATACCACATCGAAAATCAACCGGCTCGACCGCGACCAATACCCGCATCTGCGGCGTGATCTGAATCATGGCCGACACCGGAACGCGCTCACCCACGCCGCCACGTGCGCACTCGTCGCGCCCTTCACTCGGATCGTCAACCGTGTGCCGTCCGGGCTCGCCACCTCCACCATCGCATCACTTCCGGCTGGCGCCTCGCTCAATGCGGCGAATGGCGCAGGTCCGCTCAGCTCGATGAAATCGGGGCGACTGACGGACCCGGTGCGTACGCTTGTCCGACTGACCAAACGAGGCGGCCCACTCGCCCGCATACGTCGCTTGAGTCCCACGGAGTTGACCCTCAGTGCTCGCGAGACTCGGCCAATCCCGAGCTTGCGTGCAAACCCGCTTGCTTCCTTCCACAGCTCCTCCGGCATCGGCCGCGTACCCGGTCGTGTCTGCCGCCATGCCTCTATCCTTCGGTGAAGACCCTTCAGTTCAACCGGACCGGCGAATCCCACTGCTGTCTGCATGATGTTGCCCTCTCACTCGCGGACTGCGAGCGGCCATCACGCTACCCCTCCATGCGGGGCCATTTCACGCACGCCTGCCGAAAGGACACGCTTGATGAGCTCGGAAGCCAATGCAACGACGTCGGGATAATACGGCCCGGTACTGGGATGGGTGCTATCGTCCATCGACTTCGCGATACACAAAAGAAGAGACTCGGCCTTCAGTAGAAGGCCTTGTTCTGACTCCAGAAACTGCCGCAATCGGCCGCGAATGCGTATCGGAGTCCCCCGCCCCGGAGCCTCGGATTTTTCCCGGTCACGCTGGGTTGGGTACCTTCGACGCGGCGCGCCCGCCCTCGGCTTTGAAGGCCGATTTCGGCTCAAACGACCCTTCGACGTAGAATGGACGGTAGCCATGATTGCTCCTGTCAAGCAGTCGCGGTTAGGTGTCCGGCGGTGTTCGCGCATCGTCGGGCGCCGTTTATACAAATCGGCAAGTTTCGAGTACTGTAGTCCTTACTCTTATACACTTTACTAGTAAATACAATAGAAGAATTTATGGTATCCCAGAAAGGACGTCAAGCTCAAACAAGTATTTATCTGCCAGTGGAAACGCTGGAGCGACTGCAACAGCTGTCCAAGCGTTCGCGCATACCCATGGCCTCCTATATGCGGGAGGCTGTTGAAGACTTACTGAAAAAGTATGAAGAGCCCAAGAAGCGCACTACGAAGTAAGTCAACGTTGGGATGTTGAGTGCGAAAAATCGGCGGCAGGCAGTTTCTTTGATATGTGCGGCCGTTACGTATCCCCCGACGAAGCCTCGATCGAGCGCGAGTTCACTCTCGTTCGCACGGAATGGCAGTTCCCTCCCAGTTACAACGTCGCGCCTACGCAGAATGTCCCTGTGATTCGGAGAGTAACCAGATCCGGGGGGTGTAGTGATGCGACGCACAAGGGTAAGCTCGCGAATGGCGCGGAACGAGCCAGATAAAATCTATCAATTCCGGGCGGTGCTGCGAGCGATTAGCCCGCTGATTTGGCGCCGCTTGCTGGTGCGTAGCGAGAGCACGCTGGCTGACCTCCACGAAATCCTTCAAGTCGCTTTCGGTTGGGAGGACGTACATCTCAATCGCTTTGAAATTCGTGGCCGTGGATACGAGGTCTATCGTGACGGTGGCGGGATGACGGGCATCGACGCCGAAGACGTACGGCTCTGCGACCTGAATGTGCGGCGCCTTGAGCGTTTTGACTACGAGTACGATTTCGGCGATGGCTGGATTCATGACATTCGCCTGGAGAAGGTACTGCCCGCCGACCCGAAGATGATCTATCCGACCTGTGTTGCCGGAAAATGTGCGGCGCCCCCGGAAGATTGTGGAGGTCCCTATGTCTTCATGAGCAATCGAGCGCGTTATTGCGACATCGGCAGCGGCGAGTCACGCGAAGACCTGGATGATTGGGGGGGGGATACCAACGACCTCGATGATGAGGAGTTTGAGATCCTCGGCCGGTACCACCCGGATCAGTTTGACCGACGCGCGATCAATCGGGCCCTCGCGCAGCTGGCTGCAGGGTCACATGAAGGAGATCGCCGTGGCGTTGTGCACTACATAGATTATGGCAAATTCGCGTGGGGCCGCTTTTAGGCACTCGGCGCACTCGGCCACGATGAACTCGCGGGCAGCAATCGTGCCCCATATCGCTCCCGCGGGAACAACCAAGACACCAAAATTGAGGGTCCTTTATTTTCAGCGGGTCGCAGTCCTCGAGGCGCAATCATTACAGCGGTTGGCGCAAACGGAGCGTCAGCGCATAACACCCGGGTTGCCAGATCCCGGCGGTCGGTAATTCCTTACGGTGAAACCGGCGATCTCGGTCCCAACGTCGGCCACGTCAACATCTATTCCCTGACCGACCTCGCGGCCGTGCGCCGTGTTCTTGATTGCGTCAGGCGTGCCCATCCGTTTGGACCTTACCATCTGGTCGTTAACAGAGTCCCACACCTCAAAGTGATATACGGTAATTTTGGTCATGTCACGGCTCCTGTCCAGATTTGCACATTGCTCGGCATTGGCACCAATCACTGGCAATCACGGATTCCTTGCCGCATCACCCCGCTCGAATCGAATTTCACCCACCACCGGACTAGCAATTCTTTCGATGTCAGGCACCAACCCCATGGTCCTCACCACTGCGAAACGCCGCGCGTCAACTCCTGGAAAAACATTGGCGAGCACGGATGCCGCTGCCAGCAATGTACGTCCTTTGGTAATAAAGTCATCGACGAGTAGGACGCGAGCCGGCGGCGGCAAACGATCGACAACTTCCAAGGAAGTGACGTGTACTTGGACTTCAGGTCTTTCGCCGGGAGCCGCGAGCGCCGACTTTGGCACTGCCGATACCCTTTGCAGCGTCGGCCACACTTCGCTACCGAGTCCGGCCGCCAATAGCGCTTGGCAAATGCGTTCGGGCACCCAAAGTGTATCAGTACCGCGCCGAGGCGCCCGACCAGGGACCGGCACAAGGGCCACATCGCCGCCGAAGAATCCTGGGAACCCGCCGTTCTGAACGAGCTTGGCAATGTGAGTTGCGACTAACGAAATAACCTGGGGATCTCCTCGTTTGAGTGCATCCCTGAGCCGTCGGGATCTCGCTGAGATTGGCGACTGTCCGCGAGGCGAGTAAACGAGCGCGGAACCGAACGCCAAGCCGGCAATCAAAAGAACATCTCTTCCGATAAATCATGGTGAGACGTGACCGCCGGAATATCCGACAACACCTCTTCCAGATTGCTTCTCGAAATCACCTGCGCGCCGTAATGAATCATCTCGTTGGGCCACGACAATGCGGGGTCGTTGACCACATTTTCCATCAAAAAGAGTAAGCGACCGAGCCGCAGCGCTTCCCAGCCTTGATGCAGCGTGCCGCTCTTCTCGCCGGCCTCGACAATGACCGTCGCATCCGTAAGGAGTGCCATCGTGCGATTGCGAATCGGAAAATTCTTAGGAGTCACCGCAGAACCCGACGCGAATTGACTCACGACCAGCTGCTCGCGCATCAAGCGCTCCTGCAGATCGCGGTTCTCCTTCGGGTAGAATTGATCGAGCGGCGTCCCAAGAACCGCGATCGTACTTCCACCCGCCTCGAGCGCAGCGGTGTGAGCGGCGGTATCAATACCCTCGGCCAATCCGCTCACGACGATGATTTGGTGTGCGACGAGCGCTTTGGTTAGCGACTGCGCCCGTCGGCGACCGTCGGGCGTCGCTTTGCGCGACCCGACCACCGAGACCCGCGGGCCTCGTGCAAGGAGAGATCGATCACCGGCGTAAAAAAGCTGTTTTGGGGCGTGTTTTTCCTCAACGTCATTGAGGGCGCCCAGAACCTCTGCGGGCGACAACCGCAGGGTGGGCTCAGGCTTCGCCGCCGTATTTGGCTGTCTATGACCCATCCCTTCAGGCTATACCAATTCCGCTCTTACGGCGACCTCCAAAGGGCTCCGCCTATCGGGAGTATCCACGTTCTGCCACCACTTCCAACCCTATCAAGGCTCCAGTCACTGAAGCCGTCGCCACACTCTGCCTGCAATTCTTGTGACACCGTTACAAGATTTCGTTTGCCGTAGGCCGCCCTGCCCTCTTGGAGATTCTCGACGCGCGCTGCCCTACGGGTCAGTAGAGCCAATCGGAGTGCTCAACGCGATCAGATCAGGCGACCCTACGCTTTCTGTTGACCGATCGGAATCGAATCCCTAGTTTCATGGCCTTCTGAGCAACAGCACCCGCTGTACGGCGCAGTTTCTTCGCTGCCTGAGTTCCTGAGAGTCGATCTTTTGCAAAACTCCGCAGATTCTTGACATCTTCCTTGGACCAAGCGCGAGGTGCGCGCTGCTTTTGTTTTACCATCGCCATCATTATCCTCGCCTACTAAAAGGACCTATTATACCGAGATCTGCCACCTGGCGTGGAGCACGCCTTCCGCACTAACATTCCCCATTGCGCATCGGCAAGGCCGCCTCTCGAATCCCCAAACACATGACGATCAGTCGGAAACCTCAACAGCCGTCTTCCCAGGAGTTCGAACGCCTTGATGGTCTCGTTGAGCGCGTAACGTTTCACAACGCCGATAGTGGGTTTTGCGTCCTGCGACTGCACGTCAAGGGCGAGCGTGAACTCGTGACACTGGTGGGTTTTGCACCGGCCGTCACCCCGGGCGAGTACGCCTCGGCATCCGGCACCTGGATCACGGATCGCGAACATGGTAGGCAGTTCAAGGCGGTCTTCGTGAAGATCTCGCCTCCGACCACGCCACCGGTATCGAACGTTACTTAGGCTCAGGCATGGTCAAAGGCTTTGGCCCAGTCTACGCCGCACGTCTGGTCTCGGCCTTCGGCGCCGCGGTGTTCGACACCATCGAGCGCACCCCCGAGCGACTGCGCGAGGTTGATGTGTTCTAGAGATTCGTGGCCAGCAGGCACATTGCCTGCTCCCGGAGCATTGTAGGCCGCCCATCGAGCGGACCGGAAAGCATGCTCGACAGAACTGGTGCGTCAGCGGGCCTTCGGTCAGCTTCCCGACTGAATCCGGCGCTCGGTCTTGCGCAATAATTGCTTACGCGCCGCCCGGCTACGGCGTTTGAACTCCGCTATCAGAGGCTTCGGCGCAACGAGAGTGATTTCAGACCAACCGGCAGGCAAATGTAGCTCCTGCCAGGCGGCGGTGACCTGCGTCTCGATCGTATAGATTCGCTGCAAGTTGACTCCATAAGCGGCGGCGAGAGCCGTCGCCGGTTCCTGACGTAAGATGCGCCGCTTGGCGATTTCGAGAGTTTGGGGCTTAAACCGACGTTTGCGCTCCAGTAGCTTGAACGCCGTCGCATCCATCCTCACCTGAGCAATCTCTGAATACCCTGCATCGCGAAGCGATACAACACGTACAGCATCAAGAAAACCACCGACGCGCCAAGCACATGCCAACGGTGTTGAAACGGCGCATGGAAAATGAAACCGAACAACACAGCGACGAAAAAGCATCCTAGCGCCAGGGCGCTCAACACGACTGCGAGAAAGGGCTCCGCCATCGACATCACCAAGAAGAGAGCGAGCGCGCAGGCGCGAATCGCGAAGACAAGCGCTCCCGTTGCGGCGCTCCCGTTGCGGCGCTGCCGGTAAGGCGCGCGTTCCGCGAGAGCCCGCTGTCGGCGATGTCGTTTCTCACAGGGCCATCCAAGTCTTCAGCCGGATCTTACTGAGTGCCACGGGTTCTTGCGAGCCATCGGCAAATTGGACGGTGGCCTGGTTCGCCCGGGCGCCCGGTTTCAGCACCATGGTGCCTTCCCGACCGGCGACTTGCACGGTGAGGCTATTCCACGAACCGGCGCCCGATCGCGGCGCAGACGGCGGTCCCGTCGGGTTGGCGCCGGGTGAAGGATGGGACTCGGCGAGGGTCCGTGTCACGATCCGACGGGTGATCGGTGAATCCCCGTTCAGCCAGGTGGTGACGCCGGCAGGATCTTCGTCATATCGCCGCGCCAACAGGTACGCCGAGCGAATATCGGGAATTCGCCGGCTCCGGAAAGCCTCGCGGATCGCGGACGGCGCCTTGATCAAAAGCGCTATCTCAGAAATGTATGATTTAGGCTTGCCGAGACGCTTGGCGATCGTGATGCGCGAGTCGCCGGCGGCCTCCCGTTTCTCCATCCAGTCGGCAATGTCGAGAGGATCGAGTTCCTCGCGTTGCAAATTCTCGATCGCTTGACGGTAAGGATCGAAGTTGTCATCGATGACCGCCGCGATCGTGGGGTACCCGAGCAGGCACACGGCGCGGAATCGGCGCTCGCCGTAACTGATGAGGAAATAGTCTTTTTTGTGGATGTTCCGCCGGACCGTAATTGCTTGCAGCAAGCCGTCTGCCTTGATGGTTTCGGCCAATTGAATGACCGCGGCTTCGTCGAACGACTTACGAATGTTGTCCGGATCGCGCTCGATCCGGGCGACAGGTAAATCTCGTGGTTTACCGGTGGTGGCGGCCGCGTTTCGTCCAAGCGCGACGACATCAAAGTCCTTCAAGCCTTCAAACTGTCCCATGGCTAGTTCACGGCCACATCTTCATGGACCGGCTCCATTTTCTTCATCAACGTATCGAACACCTGCAGCACCTCCACGCTCGCATCCCGCGCGGCGGCTGTCGGCAACTGCCACACGCCACGGCCCTCCTCGAGGGCGCGTGGAATGGCCGCGCGAGTCGAGATCTTGAGGGGTAGCACATAATCCTGATAGTTTTCGAATAGATCCTGCAGGGCGGCCTTTTGGCGGGTCGAGTTATGCATGAATCGGTTCGCCAAAATCCCCAAGAATTTGAGCTTGGGATTCCATTGCTGGCGGACGCCAAACACGGTTTGCAGCATGTCTTTGACGGCTTGGGTTGAATACTCCTCGAGCTCGATCGGCACCGTGACGAAGTCCGCGCTCGCGAGCGCGGCGACCATTCGAACCCCTAAGGTCGGCGGCGGATCGAGGAGGCAGTAGTCAAACTCCTGTTGCATTGCGTCTAAGTGCGCTGCAAAGGTTTGTACCAGACGATTCGCCACCTCGGCGCTGGCACGTTCGAGATTGGCCAATTGGGGTGTCGCGTGAATCAAGGCTATGTTCTTGCGCACCGCGGGCAAGGCGATCGGCGCGTCGGCAAACAAGGCCGTGGTGGGGATGTCCATGCGGCACTGACGAAGCGTATGCGACAGATTCCGTTGGCTGTCCAGATCCACCGCCAACACGCGAGCGCCCCGCCGGTCGGCTAAAAAATAGGCGAACAAACTCGAGAGGGTACTCTTGCCGACGCCGCCTTTCTGATTTGCGATGGAAATGATTTGCATGAATGTGTCGATGTCGCGAAGCAAGAACCGCCTATGGATCGGTTATATCCGAACGATTCACTCGGAACCGCGCCTCGGGGCACGGAAGCGAGCTTTTCGCCAAACTGTATAAAACTGTAGAAGAGAGTACTCCCGCGCGGTTGACCCGACAAGTCACCTGGGTGTTATATGGCGATCGCCATGGACAAGGATGACATCGCGCGAATTCGTGACCTGCCGCTCGGGGCCGTGTTACAGCACCTGGGCGCGGAGCGTGATCCGAAGGACCCTGCGCATAATTGGCGCCTGGGAGCGAGCCGGATCACCGTGACGGACGCACGGTTCTACGACCACAACGAGGCTGGGGCGCTGCATCGGGTGCGGGATGGTCGGGCGGGCGGCGGCGGGGCGATCGATCTCGTCCAATACCTGAAAGATGTCGGCTTTCGGGAGGCGGTCCGCGAACTCGGCGGCCTGGAAGGCTCGCGCGCGGTCGCCCCCACGCCTAAGGCTGCGAGCAATCGGATCTCGGCGGACACACGGCCGCTGCCGGCGCCGGCTTCGGATAGAACTGCGCGCGCGCACTGGTACTTGACGACCGTGCGGATGATTCCGGCAGCAATTGTCGAGCAGGGGCTCCATAGCAAGGAGATGTTTGCCGACGTCCGTGGCAATGTGGTCTTTCGGTTACGCGACGAGGCGGGGCAGGAAGTCGGTTACGAAGTCCGGGGCACCTACGACAAACCCTACCACTCCGTGCACGGCGAGAAAGGCATGTTCTTTGCCAAAGGGGATCGCACCCGGGCTGCCGCGTTCGTCGAATCGGGCATCGAGGCATTGAGCTACCGCGCGCTGCGCGGGAGCGGGCTCATCGTGTCGACCACGGGGAGCGCGGTTGAGAAGCCGGCGGCGATGGCCCGCCTGCTGAAAGCGCGGGGCTATGAGATTGTCGCCGCGTTCAATGCCGACAGGAGCGGCGACCGTATGGCGGACCGCCTACGCGAGCTCGTCGGGAGTGAGGTGAGGCGTGATCGACCTGCGGACGACCGGGGAAAGGATTGGAATGAGCACTTGAGGTCCCTGCGCGGCGAGCGGGGAGCC
>Ga0182013_10006642_pt1 | contig 13003 bp, 9 predicted proteins | sample 612S2MmetaG_FD_120487 | JGI IMG/M metagenome (GOLD analysis project Ga0182013, IMG submission 120487) | Permafrost microbial communities from Stordalen Mire, Sweden - 612S2M metaG | ecosystem: Environmental > Terrestrial > Soil > Wetlands > Permafrost | place: Sweden: Stordalen | collected... | reverse complement strand
TCAAAGAGGATGGGCACCAGAATCACCTTGACCACGAGAGTGAGTGCGGCGGCGACGTAGAGATGCGGCGCGTGGTTAAACCAGGCGATGGTGGCGGCAATCATGGCGAGGAATAACGATTGAGCCGCGAAGATGCGGATGTGGATCACGATCCAGCGCTGGGACACCATTGCAATCTGTAGAACCAGCACCAGCGCCGCCATCAGGGTGACGATCCGGTCGCCGAGTTGAAGATTAATGAAAGGCATCATAAGCATCAGAAGAGGAATGTGGAAACCAGTGCGAGCGACCCCAGAGTAAAGGCCACCGCCAGCAGTTCCGGTACCCGGAAGAGCCGCATCTTGGCGTTTACGGTCTCCAGCAGAACAATCGCGCAACTTAAGAAAAGCAGCTTCGCCAGCAGCCAGCCGATTCCCTGCAACGCGCCGAAACCGAACCATGTGGGCTGGAGGCCAATCGGCCAGAAGCAGTTGATCAACAGCGTCATCAAGACGAGCTGCTTGATGGAGACTGCCCATTCAAGGAGGGCCAGGTATGGGCCGGAATACTCGAGGATCATGGCTTCGTGGATCATGGTGAGCTCCAGATGAGTATCTGGGTTGTCCACCGGGATCCGGCCCGTCTCCGCGATCAGCACCAACGCCAGCGCGGCGAACGCGAACATCTGCGCCGGGGCAAGAAAGCGCCAGTTTTGTCCAATGGCGGCGCCGGCGATTTCCGTCAGACCCGTGGAACCGGCGCCGATGGCGACTGTGAAGATGGCCAGCATCATGGCCGGTTCGGCCAGGGCCGAGATGGTCATCTCCCGGCTGCTGCCCAGACCGCCGAACGAGCTGCCGCTGTCCAGTCCGCTGAGCGCCAGAAAGAAGCGGCCCAGCCCGAGCAGGTAGATCACAGCCAGCACGCCGCCGAACAAACCGAGCGGCGCCTCGGCGGCAACCATGGGAATCATGAGTCCCGCCAAAAGCGTGCTGAAGAAAACTACCCAGGGCGTTGCCGCGAAGATCCAGGATGCGGTCTCTGGAATCACCATGCCTTTGCGAAACAGTTTGCGGAGATCCCTGTATGGCTGAAGGATGCCTGGGCCGCGCCGTGTTTGCAGCCGCGCCTTTAGCGCTCGAATGACTCCCGTCACCAGAGGAGCCAGGACCAGTAGCAGAAAAAGTTGCGCTGCGTTCTCGATCAGCCGGGTCATCATCCGCTCGGTCATCCGCGCACTCCAAACAACAGAAGCAGAATCAGCGTAATGAAAATGTACGCGAGGTAGAGGTTGATGCTGCCCGCCTGAATGCCCTTCATGCGGTTAGCCGCCGCCATAATCCGCTCCCACAGCGGGCCATAGAGATGCTTTTCAAACGTGGGTTCAATCTCGTTTTCGAAGCGGATCGCGCTGGGATAGTGGGGCGACACTTCATACTCCGCCTGGATCTCCCGGCGCGGACGATAGAGGGCGGAGAAGATCATGCGCAACGGTTTGGAAAAAGCCGTGGCTGTGTATTCGTTGTCGGCGGTCAACCCCGGCTGGCCGCAATCCCACGCTGGCCCGGGGACGCTACGACGCCTCCATCGCGCGGCCAGCGGAAGCGCGAATGCCACGCCGGCGATCAAGAAGAGCATCGCCATTCCGGCTGTCGAAATGGTGCCGCCATGGGCCGTTCCCGGCGACAGCGCCCAGCCGCGAGCCATCACCAGCGCCGAACTTGCGCGAACGCCGAGGGCCTGCTGCGTGATGGGATCGAAGATCCGCACGAACCAGGTGGCGCCGAGACCCAGCGCAACGCATCCCACCGACAGAACCGCCATCCCGGCGCGCATCGGCAACGAGGCTTCCCGGGCATCCGCGGCTTCCTCGCTGCGCGGCAGCGCGAGAAACGGAATCGCGAAAGCCTTGACGAAACAGGCCGCCGCCAGGGCCGCTGTCAGCGCCAGCAGGGAGCCGGCGATGGGGAACATCAAGCGGGTCAGGCTTTGCGTGGTGCCGAAGCCGGCCAGCAGCGCCTGGTAGGTGAGCCACTCGCTCACAAATCCATTCAACGGGGGCAGCCCGGAAATAGCCACGGCGCCCAACAGGAAGCACAGCGCCGTCACCGGCATGCGCCGAATCAGCCCGCCCATTTTCTCCATGTTGCGCGTGTGTGTGGTCTGCACCACCGAACCGGCGCCCAGGAAGAGCAGCCCCTTGAACATGGCATGGTTGAACGTGTGATACAGGGCTGCGATCAGAGCCAGGGCGGCCAGATTCGCCTGCCCAAGCGCGCGAAACATCAGCGCCGCGCCGAAGCCCATGAGGATGATGCCGATGTTCTCGATGCTGTGCCAGGCGAGCAGGCGCTTGAGATCGTGCTCCATCAGCGCGTAGAGCACTCCGAGCAGAGCCGACGCCACGCCCAGACCCAGCACCACGGCTCCCATCCATAGCGGAGGCGCCCCGTAGAAATCGAAGAAGACCCTCGCCATGCCGTAGATGCCGGTCTTGATCACGATCCCCGACATCAGAGCCGAAACGTTGCTGGGCGACACGGGGTGGGCTTCAGGAAGCCAGATGTGAAGGGGGACCACTCCCGCCTTCACCCCAAAGCCAACGAGGAAAAGCAGAAAAATGACGCCCTGTTCGAGCGGCGGCATACGCGAAGCCAGCAGGTGGAAACTGGAGAAATCCAGGCTGCCGCTGGCGGATGCCAGGACCAGGAACGCGATCAGCAGCAGGCCCGTGCCCGCGTGCGACATGATGAGAAAAAGCACCCCGGCGTTGCGCGTTTTTTCCTTTTCGTGCTCGAAGCTGATCAGGCAGAACGACGAAAGCGCCATCACTTCCCACGCCACCAGGAAAAAGAAAGCGTTTGACGCGGTAAAGACCAGCGCCAGGCTCAGCAGCAGCAGGTTGAAAAAGAACCCAAAGGCGCCCAGGTTTCGGCGTCCTTCCATCTCCCTCAGATATCCGAAAGAATACAGCGAAACGGCGGCAGCCAGCGCCGCGAGCGTCACATTGAAATATGACCCCAGCGGGTCAATGCGGACGGCCCAGGTAAACACCGGGTTGCCGAAGGGGAGGCCGATCACGATGGGGCTGGAACTGAAGATGGCGGCCGCCGAAGCGGCTAAATCAAGAAGCGAACCTGCCAGTGCAGCTCCGCAGGCAACCCGCCGGGCAGCGGCCGGTTGGCGCCAGAGGGCCAGACTGGCCATGGCGCCCGCAAGCCAGACAATGATTCCGCTCAGGAAAAGCTCAGCAATCACCGGGCAGACGCCTCGCATTCCACTTCCTCGAGCATCTGAACGGCGGCGGCCAGGTTGGTCTGGAAGTACCGGCGCATGACGTCGAGAACCTCCACTAACACCGGATTGCGGATGGAATAGAAGACTTGGTTGCCGTCCTTGCGGTTCGCCACAATCTGGCGACTTCTCAGAATCGCCAGGTGCTGGGACAGGTTCGCCTGTTCGACGCCGAGCTTCTCCTGGATGGTCCCTGCGGAGAGCTCCCCGTCGCGCAACACCTCAAGGATGGCGATGCGCGTGGGATGGGACAGAGCCTGGAAGATGCTGGCCTTGTATGTCCGCAGCGTCTCTTGCATAGGATGCAGTATATTCGATATTACGAATATGCGCAATAGATATTAATCAAAGTATGCGACCGCGCGCCGTGTTGGGAAGGCAATCCGGTAGGCACATCCGATCAGCCCCGTGGCAATCGGGACCAATAAGTCGGCATGCCGACTGGAATACCGCATCCACCGGTCGGCTGAAGGCTCCAGTCGCAAATTGCGTTTGTCGTTACCAATCATATTCGGTCGGTTCCAACTGCACAGGGCGTTTCTTGTTTCGCGGCGACGAGCATGCGCACGTGGCTATATCTGCGTCGGCCGCGATCCCGAGACCAGTAAACGCAAAGTACCTCGGCAAATCGATTCGCGGCGGCCAGCGCGACGCCCGGGTGTACCTCAACCGCATGCTCACTGAACGGGACCTCGGTCAGAACATCTGCTCCTCTCGACAGACCCATGGCCAATATCTCGATCACTGGCTCGACATCCGTGCCCGGCCGCGGTTGCGAGCGAAGAGCTTCCGCGGCTACTTGACTTTGCTCACGCAGCAGTTCCGCCCGAGAAAGGGCGCCAAATTCTCCGTCGATCATAGTTTTACTTCACCCTCGGCGAGTGATAGGATGGCGGCGTCTCCCTGCTGGCTTTGCTCTTTGTCGACGGTTTCCGCGGCCTTCGGTGGATTTTGTGGACGATCGGATTTTTACGGAGGTAACTGGATTAATGAAGATTGCAATCGTGCTCACTGTAGTGCTGGGCTTGTGCATGGCGATACCTGCCTTTGGCGATGATCAGGCCGCGCAGACGGGCTCCGTTACGGGGATCACGCTCACGCCGTCCTCGGTGACGCTCATGCCGGGCGAGGGCAAGCAGTTCACGGCAACGGTCGCCGGCACGGGCGAGTTCGCAAAGGCGCTGAAGTGGATGGTGAACGATGTTGTGGGTGGCAACAGCACGCTCGGCAAGATCAGCGAAACGGGCTTGTACATAACGCCCTTTCCGGCGCCGGCCTCGGTGACGGTGAAGGTGGTCAGCCTGGCGGACGCGAGCAAATTCGCAACCGCCACGATCACGCTGGTGGCGCAGCCGTTGGCTACTGGTCCGGCGCTGCTGGTGGATGCCGGTGTGCCCGTGCATGCAATCAACCCGATGATCTATGGCGCAAACTCCTATGACCTGGATCCCGTTACGTTGAAGTCGGCTCGGCTTGGCTCGGACCGTTGGGGAGGAAACTCCACCACGCGCTACAACTACAAGCTCAACATCACCAACGCGGGCTTCGACTGGTTCTTTGAGAACAAAGCCAACGCCAGCCATAACCATCCTGAGTTCGGCGACTTTAACGACCAGTTTATGCTGGACAAGGCCGTCGGGGCCAAAACGATTTGCACTGTGCCGGTGATCGGATGGGTGGCCAGCACACGCGACAATTCGTGCAGCTTCTCAGTGGCCAAATATGGCCAGCAGGCTAAGACCGATCCGCGGCTGCCCGACTGTGGCAACGGCCTCCGTCCGGACAAGACGAAAATCACCAACAATGATCCCAACGACAGCAACATGCCCATCACCGAGGCCTGGGTTGGCGACTGGGTGAAGTTTCTGGTGCAGAAGTTCGGCAATGCCGCCAGCGGCGGAGTTTCGGTGTACGCGCTGGACAACGAGCCGATCTGGTGGGACATGAATCACCGCGATGTGCATCCGCTGCCCTTCACCTACGATGAGGTGACGAACAACGGACTGAAGATCGCCAGGGCCATCAAGGATGCCGATCCGACGGCTGAAGTGACTGGGCCGGTGCTTGACTTCTGGCCCTCATACTTCTACTCAGGCAAGGACATTGAGCTCGGCTGGGCAACGGCGCCGAACAACGTATTCAACGGGAATGCGACGGACCGCAAGGCTCACGGCGATGTGCCGTTCCTCGAATATTACCTGCGGCAGTTCAAGGCGGCGCAGGATGCCGATCCGCAGCATCGCCGCCTCCTTGATTATCTCGACCTGCACACGTACTTTGTGGCGAACAACGCCGGCTTCAATCCTGCGGGCACAACGGATTCGCAGCGGGCAACGATCGATTCGACGCGCGCCTTCTGGGATCCGACCTACACGGATCCCAGGCTGACCGATCCGGAGGACACCAGCAAGACCCCCAGGCTGCTGGCGCCTCAGATCATCCGTCGCATGAAGTCGTGGATCGCAGCCAACTATCCCGGCACGAAGACGGCCATCACGGAATACAACTGGGGCGCGCAGGAGCACATCAGCGGAGCCGTCGCGCAGGCGGACATCCTGGGCATCTTCGGCCGCGAAGGACTGGATGTGGGCACCGTTTGGGGACCTCCGGATTCCCGGACGCAGGTTCCGGGCATGATGGCCTTCAAAATCTTCCGCAACTATGACAACGCTGGTGGCGAGTTTGGCGATATGAGTCTGAAGGCAACCACGGACGACCAGGCGAAGCTCTCCATCTACGCAGCGCAGCGTAAGGACAACGTGGTCACAGTGATGGTGATCAACAAGAGCTTTGGCGACCTGAAAAGTGACGTTGTGCTGGCCCATCTGACGGCGCGCAAGGCCAGCGTGTATCAGTTCAGCAACGCGGATCTGTCGGCCATCAAAATGCTGCCGGATGTGGCAATAGCCGCATGGGCGGACACGAGCAGCATCAGGAATGTGATCTTCCCGGCGATGTCGATCACGCTGTTCGTGGTGCCGAAGAAGTAGGAGTTGCCCCACATCTGCTGACCACGGCGGATGTGGGGCACAAGGAGATTCCAGATGGGAATGGATTGAGGGGCCGTCACGAGCCGGTCGTTGTACGCCAGCGAAAACGCCGCTGCGAATCCGTGTTGGCGGGAGCCGCCTAAGATTCTATCCTTTTACTCGTTCTCGGAACGTCACTCCTGAGGTCGCGATGAATCGACTCATTGCTGCTGTCTTCTGTTGCCTGTTCTTTTTGTTCCCCGCTCCGGCGCAGGTGCCTCCCAGCGACCTGGTCGATGACACCACGCCAATTTTCAACGCCTCGCAGTATGGGGTGAAGTATCCCGAGAGGTTCGTCCTCATGCAGAACCGCATGGGGATCCGCATCGAGTACGTCATCGATCGCGGAAGGCTGCAGCTCTGGATCTCGCCCCAGGCCGGCAAGTCCATGAGCTACCGCGACCGCAACTTCTCCAACCGCGACGACCACTCTGATGTGTTCGAGCGCATCGTCTTCCCCGATCTCGCCGCCGCCGATTTCATTGCCTGCGATTACGATCCCTTCCACTCCGTGCTGCGCTACAAGGGACAGTCGCTCCACATCGCGCAGGTCTACGACCAGCCCATCGTGCTGCTCTGGCTTGAGAAGGATGGCGTCGTCGATTTCAAGAGCGCCAAGGAAGACCATGTGATCGAGCGCTCGCCCAAGGTCTTCCACGTCAGCCATCCCGATCGAGGATACGTCTTCGACCAAGTCGTCCTGCTCGGTGCTGGAGACGGTGTCCTGCAGCATCAGCACGCGCTCGATGAAGGCCGGCCTACCTACGCTCGCGCGCACCTCAAGGCCGGACAGCCCATCGCCATCGCCGCCGAATTGCAGAAGGAGCAGATTCGCGACGTAGCCTCGCGCGTCCTCGCCGATGGCATCGACGCAACCCTCGCCGCCAACGAGCGCAAGATCGCCGCCGCGCTCGACGCCGGACGCTTCCGGCTCAAGGGCCGTCCCGAGATGCAGAAGCTGCTCGACCTCAACCGGCGCATCGCACTCTCCATGCAGGATGAGCACGGCTTCATGCGCTCCACCACCCAGTTCATCTACTACCTGCTGTGGTTCCGCGACGGCGGGATGAACACCGCGCATCTCGCGCAGTCCGGATGGCTGCTTCCCGCGCAGTGGCAGGCACAGTTTGCCTTGCTGAACCCCAACACCAGCGCCGATGAACCCGCCGGACACTTCTTCGGACAACTCATGGCCGGTCCCATCACCAAACGCGAAGAAGACGGACTCTTCTACGTCGTCTGGCCGGCCTTCCTCTACTGGGGGGCCACCGGCGACGACACGTTCACCAAGGGCGAGTACATCAAGTCCATGGAGGACGCGATGGACTGGCTCGAACGTTATACCTTCGACCAGAGCCGCGGACTCTTCTTCCGCTACTACCACGGCGAATCCGCCATGAGCGGGAGTTACGATGACGCCTACGATGCAGCCACCGGTGCTGCCGAGGTTCCGCAGAACTCACTCTACGAAGGCCGCCTCATCCGCAAGAGCTACGACGTTTACATCAACAGCCTCAATCTCGCTTGCTACTACATGATGTCGGCGATGGAGAGCGGCGAGAAGGCCGACCTCTATTTGAAGAAGGCTAAGGCGCTCGAGCTTCACATGGAGCCGTTCTACAAGAATCCCAACCCGCTGCCCGACTACGGCGAACTCATCACCGACAAGGGCGACGTAGTCGAGGCCAAGCCCTTCGGGATGGACACGACCGACTATCAGTGGAGCCTGTCGTTGCCCATGTTCCGGCCCTTCCAGCCGAAGAACTTCCGCCGCTATGAGCAGTCGCTTGTACAGGACTTGAAGAGCAGACCGGGCGGCATGTTCATCTCAGGTTACGCCGCCGTGCTCACTTCACTCGACACCGAACTCCACAACGAAGACGAAGTGATGGCTGCGCTCGACTACCTCGTGCCGCAGAGTGCGCGTCCGGGCAGGTACCTTCCCATGCCTGGCACCATACCCGAGATCGTGGACATGACCGACGGTGACATGTATCACGATGTCCGTCCCATCGTCTTCTCGATCGCGCCATGGCTATCGGCGGTCACTAACCTCGGGCTGCGCCGCCTGCCCTTTGGCGTCGCCGTTCGCGGCACACGCTATCTCGAAAGCATCGATCATTATGAATATGGTGGAGGATTGCTCGACATCACCTACCGCGGCCAGGGAACCATCTCCCGCGTCGTGGTCAACGGCCAGCCGCTCGAAGGCACCTTGCAGATTCCCGAGAACCGCATCGTCAAGGGCGTGAACAAGATTGAAGTCGAGATGACACCCGACGCTACGTCCACTGCTCCACGAACTGGCTCAGGACCGAACGCCCGGCTCATCGCCAGCAGCGTCCGCCTCGAGTCGGTCGAGAGTACGCGGTATCACATTCACGCCTACGGACAGAACACGCTTACCTTCAAGGGACTGACCATGCCGGTCAAGGTCACCACGGCTGACGGCAAACCCGTGGCGCTCCGAACCGAAACCGACGGCGATATCTCATGGTTCGAGTTCGAGGGCCGCGGCCAGTTCGTCGTGACACTGGGAGGCAAGTGAAAGGCGAATCCCCGCGCTCTTCCTGACAAGAGCCAGGGATTCCTTCTCTCACGCTCAGTGCGCCGGCGAGGGCGAGGTCCAGTCCCAACACGTTGAGTGTGGCAAGCTTTTGTTGGGGTGTTCGGTCCGCATACTTCCCGCAAAGTCGGCCAGCGTCCGGGATTCCTGCTGTACCTGCCGGCAACTAGTTTCCGACCGGATCGACGATCGCTGAATCGGCAGGCCCTTCTAGGCCGAGTGGAGCCTATGGATTTCATACTCGGCGATTTAGCGTCAATCCAGAAGCGTTCCAGACGACATGGGAGTTTTTGTACCGATCATGCTTATCGCGCTTTTTGCGGCGCTGGGATCGTCACCCCTAACGCATGCCGGCAGGGAGCTCAAAGTGGGTTCGGCTGAATCTGTTGTGCAAGAATCTGAACTCGAGCACCGGGAGCCCTTTGCCCCGGCGGAGTTGCTTGAAATAAACGATGAGAGGGACGTGATTTGAGCGTCGCTTGAACAGTAAAACTCCGTTCTCATTGCGGCTTTCTGTTGATCGAACTCGTCGATTGGAATAAACCGATTTAATTCACTTGTCGGTCCAGAAATCGACTGAGTATAGTTGGGTGGTCTCGAGAGAGGTGGCGTGATGAACAGAAAACTGCCGGTGGTGATGGCGCTGGCTCTTCTTGCGAATTTGGGCGTCGGCATTCAGGCGCAAGTACAAACCGAGGTCCCGGCGGTAGTGACGGACGCAAAGCCGGTCACGGTTGAGCACATCAAGATCCACGGAACGTGGCTGGAAGGCAACCTGGAGGGGGATGCTGTTGACCGTGAAGTAATCGTTTTTTTGCCACCCAGCTACACCAAGGACAAGCATCGCCGCTATCCGGTGGTCTACGCGCTCCACGGCTACTCCGTTGGGGCCGAGCAGTGGACCCACGAGATTCATGTGCCGCAGACCATTGAAGGCGCATTCGCACAGGGCGCCAAGGAGATGATTGTGGTGCTGCCCGACTCCAAGACCATCTACAACGGCTCGATGTATTCAAGCTCGATCACCACGGGCGATTTCGAGAATTTCATCGCGCGCGATGTTGTCGCCTATATAGATGCGCATTACCGGACAATTCCAGAGCGCACGAGCCGAGGTCTGGTGGGCCACTCCATGGGCGGCTACGGCGCGTCTCGAATTGGTATGAAGCACTCCGATGTCTTTGCTTCGCTCTACGTCATGAGCCCCTGTTGTATGTCGCCGATGGGCGGCGGCGGCGCGCTCACCGACCAGATGAAGGAAAGAGCAATCGTCAATGAGAAGAAGGCTGCCGGGGCAAAGTCGCCGGCCGAGCTGGCAGCCCAATCACCGGGCTTCGGCGCGGCACAGTTTGCTACGGCGGCCGCCTGGGCGCCCGATCCCAAGAACCCGCCTCTTTATTTCGATCTGCCGATGAAGGACGGCGTTCCGCAGCCGGAAATCCTGGCCAAGTTCGCGGCAAACTCGCCCCTGGCATTTGTCGATCAGTACATTGGCAATCTCAAGCAATACCGGGGCATATTCATGGACGTCGGAGACCAGGACGGCCTGCGCTTCGACGCTATCAAGCTCCACACCCTCCTCGACAACTACGGAATTGCCAACGGTTTCGAGATCTATAAAGGCACTCACACCAGCGCAGTGGCCGATCGCTTCCAGAATCACGTCTTGCCGTTCTTCAGCCAGAGCCTGTGTTTTGACAAGAAGGGCTGCAAGTAATCGCGAAGGACGCTTTCTTCCTTCGCTCGAATGAGAAGGACAGGTGAACTCGATGAATCACCAGATCGCATTGCTCGCCGGCCTAACCCTCTGCCTCGGATGCGCGGCATCCGTTGCCCAGAACTCCGCCACAGTTCCACAACCAATCGCCGCAACCATCGACGCGAGCCAGACCGCCCCTCCAGTCTCGAACTACGTCTTTGGCATGTTCATTGAACACATTGGCAAAACCATGTACGGTCCTCTCTGGGCGGAGATGCTCGACGACCGCAAATTCTATTTCCCCATCGTCTCCAAAGACCCACAACCCGCAGCTGGCCGCCAGGGTGGCTTTCCCGGCATGCAGACTCGCAAATGGCGCCCCGTCGGCGGCGATGGAGTCGTGACGATGGACAACAAAAAACCCTTTGTCGGGGACCAGAGCCCGCGTATCGCGTTGGACGCGACAACTCCGCACGGCATCCGGCAGCCCGGTCTTGCTCTCGTCAAAGGCAAGCAGTACACAGGTCGCATCTGGATGAGCGGCACGTCCGGCGTCAAGATCACTGTCGTGCTCGTCTGGGGCTCCGGCGAGAATGACCGGCAGACCATCGCCATTCCCGTACTGACCGGTGAATACCGGAAGGTCCCGCTCGGCTTTACGGCAAACGCTGACTCAGAGGATGCAGCACTTGAAATCACCGGTAAGGGAAGCGGAACCTTCCACATCGGCGCCGTTTCACTAATGCCCGCCGACAATATTCACGGCTTTCGGCCTGACACGATCGCGCTCATTCGTCAGATTAAGTCGGGATTCTGGCGGTTTGGCGGCAATTACACGTCCAACTACACCTGGTACGATGCCATCGGCGATCCCGACCAGCGCCCGCCCGAATGGGACTTCGCCTGGAACCAGATGCAGACCAACGACCTCGGCATGGACGAGTTCGCCGAGTTCTGTAAGCTCATCGGCGTCGAGCCATATATCAGCGTCAATGCCGGGCTCGGCGACGCCCACTCCGCGGCCGAGCAGGTCGAGTATATGAACGGTGCGGTCACAACCCGCATGGGAGCCCTGCGCGCCAAAAACGGCCACCCTGAGCCTTACTACATCAAGTTCTGGAATATCGGCAACGAGCCCTGGGGCTCATGGCAAATCGGCCGCACCGATCTCAAGTACTTCATGATCAAGCACAACGATTTTGCCAAAGCCATGCGCAGGGTCGACTCGACCATCATCCTCATCGCCTCGGGCGAAATACTCGAAGACGGCAACGTTCCAGGCCCGCTGCGCTCAAAGTACGTAGGCAATCTCGCTTCCGCCTATGGCAGCGACTTCGACTGGACCGGCGGTTTCCTCAAGAACTGCTGGGGAAACTTCGACGGCATGGCCGAGCACTGGTATGCGTCACCCGGCGTTCGTTACGACCTTGAAAAAGCCAGGAACCTCGGCCCCGACGAGTCCAACGACCACGCCAACGTGAAGGTGGATCAGACCACGCTCGAGTACGCGCGCTATCCCGCCAACATTGTGCGCTCGAAGGCCGAAGAATGGCACGGATACCAGCAGCGATTCCCGGTCATGCTCGACAAGAAGCCATTCCTCTCTGTCGACGAGTATGCCTACTTTGGGGGCGGCTTTGGCCGGCCCGCCTCGCTCAAGGCCGCTCTCGCCTACGCAATGATCTTCAACGAGATGCTCCGTCACGCCGACTCAATTACTATGGCGGCGCACACCATGGGTACTTCGACACTCGACTTTAACCGCACCGCTTCGACCTTGAATACGCTGGGACTCGCGTTCAAGGCATATAGTAACAACTTCCCGGGCAGCATCCCGGTCGCGGTTGCAGGCAACTCGCCCCAACCCGCGCCGAAGTATCCTCCGAGCCCTGATCAGCCAAAGGTAAGTTCTGGCAGCCCAACATACCCGCTCGATGTGTTTGCGGCTCTTACGGCGGACCACAGGTTCCTAACGGTGGCAATCGTGAATGCGACGGACTCCGTGCATCAGCTTAAACTTGATGTTTTAGGTATTCGGCTCGCGGAACCGTCCACTTTGTGGCAGATCACCGGGAAGGATCTCGATGCCGTCGACCGCGTTGGCCAACCGCCGCAGGTGGAGTTGAAGGAAATCGCCATCGGCGGAGCGACGCAGTTGCTTTCCGTCGCTCCAATCAGCATAAACATCTATCGAATTCCTGTGGCGCAGAAGGAACGCTGATGCAGGAACGAAACTGAGCGATTGCGGGGGTTGCGAACAGAATGAGCCCGGCTCCTGACAATTTGACAAATACCCTCAATTGGAGCGTAATTGCCATAAGCGGCCAATCGCTTCCCATTTTCATTCAGTTGCTCTGGAGATTTTTTATCTCGGCGAGGATCTTGATGAGGCGGATGGATAGCCTGAGGAGACGCTTGCGAGCATTGGTTGTGAGC
>Ga0182013_10006640_pt1 | contig 13007 bp, 12 predicted proteins | sample 612S2MmetaG_FD_120487 | JGI IMG/M metagenome (GOLD analysis project Ga0182013, IMG submission 120487) | Permafrost microbial communities from Stordalen Mire, Sweden - 612S2M metaG | ecosystem: Environmental > Terrestrial > Soil > Wetlands > Permafrost | place: Sweden: Stordalen | collected... | reverse complement strand
GGCGAAGACGAAGCCGGGGGGGACGACCAGGTCGCCGCCGACGATGTGGTTGGGGAGGTCGACCATCCAGCTGGGGGTGACGTTGGTGTCGTTGGGATCGGGCGGGATGCTGGGGAAGTCGTCTCGGTAGAGATTGAAGGCGTGCTGCGGGTCGCCGTCGTTGACGGGCATGGCGGCGTAAGGCTCATTCTGGGCGACGCCGTTGCGGTAGACCACACCGTCGCGCAGATGGATGCGGTCGCCGGGGACGCCGATGCAACGCTTGACGAGGTAGAGCTCGCTGCCATCGGGTTCTCGAACCGGCTTGAGGAAGACGATGACGTCGCCGCGCTGGACGTCGCGGTAGTGGACGAAGGGGGCCCACGGGCTGGGCGGCGCGAGCGAGACGCGGTCGACGAGGACGTGGTCGCCGATGAGCAGGGTCTTCTCCATCGAGGCGGAGGGGATCTCAAAGTTCTGGAAGATGAAGGTCATGACGAAGAGGCCGACGGCGAGCACGGCACAGATGGAGGCAAGCGACTCGAGCGCGGTCTCGTGGTCCTCATGCTGGGGAGCTGCGGTTGGGGTGGTCTCTTCGGGGGATGGAGTGACGGTGGTTTCAGGCAACTTTAGATCTCCGCGCCCGGTGGGGTGCGCAGGGGATAGTGTATCAACCCTGGAGGGACGCCGTTGGGGACGAACCGTGCTCAGTCGGCGGAGGACGCAGGAATTTGCAGAAGCGCGGAATGCGAAGGGACGGCTGCCTGTTGGAGTTCGAGGATTCTGAGGACAGAGCTGTCGACCTGATAGGTGATGGTGGTGCCGCAGGAGGGACATTCGGTGGACTGCAAGGCTTCGCCTATGGGATTGTGATTTTCGATGGGGAAGGAACGCAGGCAGTCGGTGCAGGTGGCAAGGAGGTATTCGCTGCTGCGGCGATTGATCCAAAGCGGGGCGCGGCTCTGCCGGGTAAGGGCCGGCCGCAAAGGACGCTGGCTGTAGAGGTCGCGCAGGGTGGAGATGAGCTGCGGCGGGGTGTACTCACCCTTGCGGAAGAAGGCGTTCATGAGCATGCCGGGGTTATCGGTGTGCACGATGAACTCGCCGCTGATGACGATGACGGGGATGTGCGGGAAGCGGCGGCCGAGGATGGCGAGCAGCTCAAAGCCGGACATGTTGGGCATGCGGAGATCGGTGACGATGATGTCGGGCGGGGTCTCGCGCAGTTGGCGGAGCGCTTCAAAGCCGTCCTCGGCGGTGCGGCAGGAGAAGTTGTTCGCCTCGAGGATCGCCTTCATGATCTCGAGCAGATCCGCCTCGTCGTCCACGAGCAGGACGCGCGCGGCGAAGTCCTGCACTGGCGGATGCGGTGGGCAGGAGGCGAGACCGGAGCGTGGAGGCGGTTCCGGAGCGGGCGGGATCATCTGACGGGGTGCTCGGAGAGGCGGGGCTGGCGGCCGTCGGTGGCTTTGCGGAAGAAGATGCCGGCGGGGCAGTATTCGGAGTCGCTCTTGAGCTTGTGGGCGATGTGGGGCGGCGGCGAGTCGGGCACGTGGTGGCGATGGATCTTGACCGCGCCGGTGCAGTCGGAGCAGCGGAACTCGGTGTCGGCATCGATGAGTGCTTCAGTGACGGACTTGAGCTTCCAGAAAGGCTCGTAGCCACCGCCGGTCTTGAGGCGACGGCGTTTGACCTGGCACTCGTAGATTTTTTCGGTTTCGGCGGCCATGATGCTCCTTAAGGAAGTTGCGAGTTGTTAGTTGTCAGTTGTTAGTTGAAAGCAAATACGGAGATTCTGAGCTGCGCTCAGAATGACTACGAGAATAAAGGCAACAGCAGAATCCCTTCCCACCCGGCTTCCTACCCCAACGAGCAAGTGCGCTCGCTGGGGAACCCGGCTTCGAGAATGACCAGCGAAGGCGAAGCTAGATACAGGGATGATCCTTCACTGCCTCCAGGATGACTGCATCGAGCGCTAGTTAGGCTTCAAATGCCAGCTATTCGACGGGGTGGTCGGAGAGCTTGGGGGCGCGGCCGTCGGTGGCCTTCTTGAAGAGCAGGCCGGAGGGACAGAATTCGGCGTCGGCGGAGAGCTTGTGCTCGACGTAGGGGACGGTGCCGGCCTTGCCGTTGCGGCCAAGCAGCTTGACCGCGCCGGAGCAATCCTTGCAACGGAAGTCGGTGTCTTCGTCGGAGAGGGCGACGGCGACGTTCTTGATCTTCCAGTAAGGCTCGTAACCTCCGCCCTCCTTGACACGGCGGCGGCGAACCTCGCACTCGTACATCTTTTCGCGTTCAACAGCCATTGCAGCATTTCTCCTGTTCCTACGGCTTTGAAGAACCATCGCAGAGCCGTTTTTCTTGATGAAGAACGGCGCGCAGACTTGGGATTCGGCACACGCCAACAGGCGAAATGCTTGCGTCTTCCAACTACTATCCTGTTCCGCCGACCGTCATGCGGTCGAGCCTTATGGTGGGCATGCCGACGCCGACCGGCACGGATTGCCCGGCCTTGCCGCAGGTGCCGATCCCTTCGTCCAGGGCGAGATCGTTGCCGACCATGGAGACGTACTTGAGAGCTTCAGGGCCGTTGCCGATGAGGGTTGCGCCCTTGACCGGGCGGGTGACTTTGCCATCCTCGATGAGGTAGGCCTCGGAGGCGGAGAAGACGAACTTGCCGTTGGTGATGTCGACCTGGCCGCCGCCGAAGTTGACGGCGTAGAGGCCGCGGGGGACGGAGCGGATGATATCCTCGGGCAGGTCGTCGCCGGAGAGCATGTAGGTGTTGGTCATGCGCGGCATGGGGATGTGGTGGTAGCTCTCGCGGCGGCCGGAGCCGGTGTTGGGCGTGCCCATGAGGCGGCTGGAGAGCTTATCGGAGAGATAGCCCTTGAGGATGCCGTTCTCGATGAGGACGGTCTCCTGGGTGGGGTTGCCCTCGTCGTCGAGATTGATGGACCCGCGGCGGTTGGGCATGCGGCCGTTGTCGACGACGGTGACCTTCTCGCTGGCGACCTTCTGGCCGATGAGGCCGGCGAAGGCGGAGGTCTTCTTGCGGTTGAAGTCGGCTTCGAGGCCGTGGCCGACGGCTTCATGCAGCAGGACGCCGGGCCATCCGGGGCCGAGAACGACGGGCATCTCGCCGGCAGGAGCGGCGATGGCATTGAGCTGGAGGATGGCGGTGCGGGCGGCCTCGCGGGCGTAGTGTTCGGGCGAGTGGAGGCCCTCGAAGAAGTCGAGGGTAACGCGTCCGCCGCCGCCGGAGGTGCCGCGAGTGGTCGAGCCGGCGCCATCGTTGCCACTGGCGTCCTTGGCGATGACGAAGATGTTGAGGCGGGCGAGCGGCTGGGTGTCGGAGGCGAAGGTACCGTCGGAGGCGGCGACCAGGATGCGGCGGAGTTCGTCGTTGAAGCCGGCGCGGACCTGGGTGATGCGGGGGTCGAAGGCGCGGGCGGCCTGGTCGGCGCGCTGGATCAGCTGAAGCTTGGCGGCGATTTCGGCGTCGGCGGCAGCGCCGGCGATGGGGTAGAGCGTGGGCTTGTCGGAGGTGTGGCGGAAGCCGGACATCTGCTCTTTGGCCGGGCCGCTGGCGATGAGGGCGGCGGTGCGCGCGGCGCGGAGGAGGCGGTCGGAGGACAAATCATCCGTATAGGCATATCCGGTGCGCTCGCCGGAGAGGACACGGATGCCGCAACCGACGCTGATGCCCTGGGAGGCGGATTTGACGAGGGACTCGTCGATGCCGAGGGAGGTGGAGGTAACCGACTCAAAGTAAAGGTCGGCGTAGTCGCCGCCGCCGGAGAGGGCCTCGCCGAGACAACGCTCCATGAGGCGCTCGGAGAGGCCGAGTTTCTGAATGAAGTAGCGCTTGTGATCGGGTGTGGGGGAGGCCTGTGGAAAGGTCACAGTATCTATTCTAGGCCCTCTCCATGATTCACGGCAAATAAAGTGCGAAGAAACGGGCGTGGGCGTGATATCGTTAGCGGTTTTGCCGGGATAAATTCAAACTCGGGAAACGGGCAGGATGGCCTTCCGAAGAACACAGCAAAAATCGGGACACGCTGACCGGAGATCGCCCGTCAACTGCCGTGACCGTTGCATTGAAGCACCCCCAGGTAGACCGCCCAGGGGCCGACTGCGTCGCGATACTGGGACGCCAGGACGCGGGAGAGTTGATGCAGGTGGGTGAGGTCGTGAACGGCCCACGTCGCCAGAAGCTGGGCCAGCGTCACCGATCCGAAGGCTGGATGCGTGCCTCGGCGCGCGAGATCCTGCGGCTGCAGGTTGAGCGCCTGCAGCGCAGCGACATTGCCGGTCCGCAGGCGGGTGAATTCGTCGAGGAGTTGCTCCAACGATTTACCCCGACTCTCTTCGAACTGGGCAGAGCGATCGAAGGGGTCGAAGGGCCTCGCCTCGCCGTGTTGGAGGATGATGCGCGCGCGGGGTACCCAGTCGGTGCGCTCGCCGACGATCAGGTGGCCGAGGATGTCGAAGGCGCTCCAGGTAGCCTCGCCTTCGTTGGCATGCGTCCAGGGTTCGGGCAGTCCACGCAGAAGTGCGTTGAGGGTTGCCGGAGTGCGGGTGAGGAGCGCGACCGTGTCGGGAAGGTTGAATTCGATTCTGCTTGCCATAGGGAGTGACGCCTCGGGGGTGATTTGGACTCAAGGGCGGAGCGGTTTGGGAGCGGGTGGGGCAGAGGTATCAGCCCAGTAGCCGTTGCGGGCGGAGACGTGGAGATTGGTGTAGCTGGGTAAGGCAAGGGTGATGAGATGGAAACCAGGATGGGGCGACTGCGGCTGGAAACTCAGGATGTAGCGGTTGGGGATGTGATTAGAGATGGTTTGCAGGTCGGCTTCGAGGCTCTTGGCGTCGGTGAATTTGAAGTACTCGCCGCCGGTGAGGTGGGCGACGGTTTCGGGGATGTTGCGCTGCAGGTCTTCGGTGGCAGCGATGGCTCCGACTTTGGCGAGGGCCAGCGGCGGGAAAAGCTGGCCGGCGCAGTCGAAGGCACGGACAGCTACATTCTTAGCGACGACGACGGTCGGATCGGAGGCGCTCATGCATCCGTGAGCCGGGCCGGGGTCGGGATTGACCAGAAGGATGCCGCCGCTCACCACAAGGTCGATCAGGCTGCCGGAGATCAACTCAGCCTTGTTGGGTGAGCTTTCCATCTTCCTCAGCCAGAGACAGAGCTTATCGTCGTCGTCACACGGCACGCGCTTGGTTGGGAGCTCGCGGTGGGCGTACTCCGAGGCTTTGGTATTCCCGGTGGAGAAGCCGACACTGTAGATGATGGTGTTGGTGTCGCTGACGGCGCGGAGCGCGTCGTTGAGCTTGAGCTTGCTGCCGCGGTCGTTGGTCTCGCTGAGGAGAAGAATCGCGCGGCGATACTGCGGCGGCTGCTTGCGGAGGAGATCGAGGGAGAAGCCGAGCGCGTCGAGGATGGCGGCTCCGCCGTCTCCGTCGATACTGGTGCTCATGTCGTGGATCGTGTCTGTCACCGAGTCGATGTTGGGGGTGAAGTCCTGGAGCAGCTCGGGGCCACTGTCGAAGCCGACGACGGCGATTTTGTGGGGGACATTGCCGGTGAGCGCCTCGATCATGGTGGGGAGCGTGCTGAAACGGTCCGGCGGAGGGCCGAGATTGTGCGGCTGCCAGCCGGACGCCCTGGTGGCGGCGCCGGCTTCGATGAGGACGACGAGGGCGAGAGGTTCGCCGCCGGTATCTTCTTCGAGGTGGAGCTTCTGGGGGACGCCGTCGTCGGTGAGGACGAAGTCATTGGCTTTGAGGGTGAAGATGAGTTCGCCGGATTTGTTGCGGACGAGTGCTGGGACAAGGACCAGGTTGGACTGAGTGTTGAGGGTGGGAGTTTGCGAGGCGGGTGGCGTCTGCGCCTGGGTGTGGGTGGCGAGAAGAAGCGCAAAGCACAGGGCAGAGAGGTAACCCCACGTCAGACGAAAGGCCGTCTGACATGGGGCACCCGGTCCGCGGCGGTATCTCATTGGGGAGCCTTCGTGGGCTGGCTGGCGGGTGGGGTGGTGGTGTCGGCCCAGTAGCTGCTGCGGGCGGTGACTTCGAGGCCGGAGTAGGCGGGCGCGCCGAGCCGGATGACGTGCGGGCCGGGGTGGGGCGACTGCGGCTGGAAGCTGAGGACGTAGCGGTTGGGGATGTGGTTGGAGATGGTGTGCAGGTCGCGCTCGAGGCTCTTGGCGGTGGTGAGCTTGAAGTACTCGCCGCCGGTGGTGCGGGCGACGGTCTCGGGGATGTTCTTCTGCAGGCCGTCGAAGATGGCGATGACGGCGGCCTTGGCGAGGGCGAGGGGTGGGGCGAGCAGGCCGAGGCAGTTGAAGGCTTGTTCGGCAGGGCTCTGGTTCAGGCTGACGTTGGGGTCGTTGGGGTCGCGGCTCATGCAGCCGTGGGCAGGGCCGGGGGTGGAGTCGCCGAGGGCCTTGGCGGAGTTGTGCTTGAGGTCGGAGACGCCGGAGGAAAACCCAATACTGTAGACGGCGGTGTTGGTGTCGGCGATGGCGCGCAGAGCCTGGTCGAGACGGAGCTGGCTGCCGCGGTCGTTGGACTCGGAGATGAGCAGGATGGCGCGGCGGTATTGCAGGGGCTGCTTGCGGAGGAGGTCGATGGAGAAGCCGATGGAGTCGAGGATGGCGGCCTTGTCGTCGCCGTTGTCGTCGGCGATGAGGGCCTGGATGCCGTGGGCGGCGGCTTCGATGTCGGGGGTGAAGTCCTGCACCAGGACGGGCGAGCTGTCAAAGCCGACGACGGCGACCAGGTGGGGGACGGCGCCGACGACGGACTCGATCATGGGAGCAAGCGCGGCATATTTGTCCAGTTCGCGCGCGCCGGCGCCTCCGCCTTCGATGTCGACGACCAGGGCGAGGGGTTCACCGCCGGTATCCTGCTCCAGGGTGAGCTTCTGCGGGACGCCATCGTCAGTGAGGACGAAGTCGTCGGCTTTGAGGGTAAAGATGAGCTGGCCGGACTTCTTCTCGCGGACGAGGGCGGGAACCAGGACCAGGGTGGAGTTGCTGGTGAGGGTGGTGGGCGGCGGGGTAGGATCGGCGGAAGCCTGCGGGGCGGAGCCGGCGGGTGTTTGCGCGGGCGCGAATGCGGCGGGGATTACGAATGCGAGCGCGAGTGCGGCGGTGAGCCTCAAGGTCGGTGCCCCTCGGGATTAGTCTAACGGGCGGGCTGGATCGCGGAAACTAACGCGGGCGGGCAGGTTCGGGGGTGGGGACGATGGCGGCGTCGATGTCGAGGGTGACTTCCTTGTCGGTGCGGAATACGAAGGTGCTGGGGTCCTTGAGCCCCCACGCGACGAAGGGGACGGTGAAGTGGGTGGCGAGCGCGACGGCGGAGGCTTGCGGGTGCAGGTTGACGGCGATCTGGAGGGGATGTTCCTGGCCGTGGAGCGTGATGATGCCGCTGACGGTTACCGGGCCGGTGGCGCTGAGGTCGATGGCGCCGTCGACGTGCGTAGGACGGAAGGCGATGGTGGGGTACTGCGGGCTTTCGAGGATGGCGGCGTGCATGCGCTTATCGCGGGAGGCGTCGCCGCTTTCGCCGCTGGTGGCGTCGATGACGATGAGGCCGGAGGCTTCGCCGGTCGCGGGATCGATTTTGAAGGCGCCGCTCTTGAGCTTGAAGGTGCCGTGGACGGTGTGGAGTGTGGTGTTGAGGGTCCAGTGGATAGCGGTGGTTGCGGGATCGAGAGTGACGGCGAACGGCGTCTGCGGCTTTTGCGCGAGGGCGCTGGTGGCGAGCGCAAGCAGGAGGGTGCAACACAGGGCAGAGAGGTAACCCCACGTCAGACGAAAAGCCGTCTGACATGGGGCACCCCGTCCGCGGCGATTGCGGCTGGAGTTCATGCGGGTGCGCCTTTCGTAAGGAAGCTCCAACCGAAGCGCGGGGCGCGGCGGAGGAGGACAGAGACGAGATTCTTCTCGCCCATGTGAGCGTGCAACAGATCCTGGAAGAAGATGGGCGTGGCGGCGAAGGCGCGGAAGGCGCGAACCTGGAGGGCAGGCCAGCGATCGAGCGTAAGCATGAGTTCGCCCATGGCGAGGGGCAGCTTGCCGATCTGACGGTGCGCCCGGCGGTAGGGCTGGAGCGAGCCCGCGTGGATGGAGTCGGCGAGCGCGAGGGCCTGGCGAAAGGAGATGGCGAGGCCTTCGCCGGTGACGGCGTCGGCCGAGCCAGAGGCATCGCCGAGCAGGGCGACGAAGTCCGTAGCGACGTTGCGCAGCTTGCAGGATGCGGTTACGGCCCCGCGCTGGACCGAGGCGGTCTCGGCGCCGGCGAGGCGGCCGGCGACTTCGGGGAAGCTGGCGAGGATGTTGGTGCGGGCGCAACGCGGATTGCGGGTGATGTAGACAACGCAGACGCAGTCAGGTGCGACCGGCGTGATGTAGAGTTGGCCGCCGCGGGCCCAGTGGACTTCGACGAACTTGCTCCATGGAGCGACGCGGTAGTGAGTGCGGAAGCCGAAGCGGACGGAGCGCATGCGGGCACTGTCGAGGCCGGCCCAGCGGCGCACGGTGGAGGACTGGCCGTCGGCCCCGATGAGCCAGCGAAAACGCAGGGGCTGGCCGTTGACGAGGGCCGAGCGGTAGGCGCCGATCGGCGCGGGTGTACCTTCAGGGAGCTGAACGCGGCTGTTCCAGAGGATGCGGGCGCCGGTCTGCTCCGCGCGGGCAGTGAGCAGCGCGTGCAGGTGCGGGCGGCGGACGCCGATGCCGGTGCCGGAGGGAAAGCAGGCGTCGACGCGGTGGGCCGAGTTGGCGAAGCGGATGCCGTGGAACGGGTGCCCGTCGGCTGCGGCGAGCGAGATGCCGAGTCGGGCGAGGGTGTCGCGGGAATCCGGCATGAGGCCTTCGCCGCAGGCCTTATCGATGCCGGCTGGGCATGCCTCGACGACCGTGCAATCGATTCCACGCTGACGCAGCGCGATGGCGGCAGCGAGGCCGGCGGGGCCACCGCCGACGATCAAGACTTCCGTGGTCGCGGCCGCCGCGGCGTTCTGGTTAAGCATTCGGGCACAAACCTCAGATCCTAGAACAACGATGGCACAGTTATTGGACGAAGGGCCAGCCGTTTCGCTGAGAGGTCAGCGGCCGTGAGAGGGGTCGGGTGAGGAAGAGACGCTAAGGTCGAGTGGGAAACGGGTGAGGCCGGGGGGTAGCAGTTGTCGTCGCGGGGCGGAGGGTGAGAGCTGCCGATAAAGTCCGGGTGGGGCGGTCCGATAGAAGATGGAGAGGCTTGGCGGCGCGTGCATCCGCAACCTAGACCGGATGCGCTGCGCCGGTTGGAGACGCCAAACGGGGAATGACTCGCATGAACCTGAGGAAGTTGGGTCTGAAGCCGAAGATCGTGTTTGGGTTCGGATCGCTGCTGGCGATTATTGCGCTGATGGGCGTGGTCGGGTACACCTCGGCGGTGGACAGCGAGCAACTGGCGCAGGAGGCTCGGCAAGACGCGAGGATGATGGCCCATGGCCGCGATATGCGGGAGGCGTTTCTGCTTGAAAGAGTGGGCACGCGCGATGTGCTGATGGGCCGGGACAATGAGAGTACGCATCTGTTGGAGCGGGGCGAGGCGGACTTTCGCAATGCAACCGACGATCTGGCGCCGCTGCTAACGACCGGCGAGTTGCGCGATCTGTACGCAAAGGTCGATCTGGCCTCCTCCGCCTACGGCCGCCGCAATCAACAGGTGGTTGCGCTCTACCGCTCGGGCGACGCGAGAGGGGCGCTCGCGCTATTCAAGGCCCCGGAAGGGCTTGCGGCGGTCACGGCGATGACAGGCGCGCTGAACGATCTGATTCAACAGATTGAACTCGACCGGCACAACATTCTGGTCCAGCAGGTTGCGTCCAATGCGTGGACGAAGCGGCTGATGCTGATTCTTGCGCTGCTCGGCATGGCGGTGGGGCTGGGCATTGCGCATCTGACTGCTTACTCCATTGTGCGCGCGATTCGAGCCATGCTGACCATGGTGAATGCGGTCTCCTCCAACAACCTGATGGTGGGCGACATGGAGGTAAGGAGCCACGATGCGATGGGCAAGGCGGCGCTGGGACTGAATCGGATGAAGAACAACCTGCGCGAGGTGATTCTGTCGATTGCATCGACCGCGGAGGAGGTATCGACTTCGAGCCGGGAGATTTCGACGACGGCATTGCAAGCCGCGAGCAGCGCGGACGACCAGAAGCAGCAGGTGCAGCAGGTGGCGACCACCATGCTGGAGATGGCGGCGACGGTGCGCGAGGTCTCACACCACTCGAATGCGGCGGCGCGTTCGGCCGGCAGCGCGGCGAACAACGCGCGGGACGGCGGCAGGATCGTAGAGGATGTGCAGGAGCGCATGCGTGGGATTGTGCAGTCGGTGGGTGAATCGGCGGCCAACATCGAGCAACTGGGAGCGCGATCGGATGAGATTGGCAGGATTGTGGGGGTGATCGACGAGATCGCGAACCAGACTAACCTGCTGGCGTTGAATGCGGCGATCGAGGCGGCGCGCGCGGGCGAGCAGGGCCGCGGATTTGCCGTAGTGGCGGGCGAGGTGCGCAGGCTGGCGGAGCGCACGACCGTCGCGACCCGGGAGATCGCGCTGGTGATCGAGAGCGTGCAGGCGGTGACCGCGGATGCGGTGCGGCAGATGCGCTCCGGCACCGCGGCGGTGCAGCAGGGCGTGGAGGTGACGGGCTTTGCGGGCGAGTCAATCCAGCGGATTATCCGCGAGGCGGACAACGTGGGCGTGATGGTGGCGCAGATTGCCTCGGCGGCGACGCAGCAGGCGACCGCGACCGAGGAGGTGACCGCGAGCATGAGTCAGATCAGCCATCTGGTTGGGGAGTCGGCCGACGGCTCGCAGCAGTCGGCACGGGCATGCGGACAACTGCTGAGCCTGGCGCTGGGACTACAGAACATGGTGGACCGATTCGATGTCGGCCAACACGAGGCCGCACCGGAGGCGGCTTTGGAGTGGGGGCAGGGCGAGAGCATTTTCCCTATAACTGTGACCCGGACGAAGTAAGCGAGTGCCGTTTTTCTTGTGAAAAAACGGCGTGCAGTGTGGAGGTTTCGCCTTACACCAATAGGGAAATGCTCTAGTCAGCGACCGTGGGAGGGATCGGGTGAGGAAGAGACGCTGAGGTCGAGCGGGAACTGGGGGACGCCGGGGGCATAGCAGTTGCCGTCGCGGTAAGTCGCGGTGCAGGACCGTGTGAGATTTTTCCGTTGGGGGGATTGCGCGTACTGCCAGGCGGATGAGTGGAGCGTTCCACTGAGGTCAGGTGCGCGGACTTGGGAGGGTTGGACGACGCATCCCGGCGCGGGCGGGCAGGCGTCATCATAGACCCAGAAGGCGATGTCGTGCAGGTGCTGGGCCGCGACCTGCTGGCGAATGTCCTGAATGGTGGTGATGGTAACGGGCTTGCCGTCGGGACCTTTGCCGTCGGGGGCAGGTTCGCCGCTGGCGTAGACGCCGGGGAGGTAGGCGGATTGGGCGACGGCCTCGGTCCAGGCGAGCAGGTACGCGGCCTGCTCGGGCAACATGCGGCCGCCGTCTTCCTGATCGAGAAAGAGGATGGTGTGCGGGGGAAAGCCATCGCGCTGGGCGGCGGCGACGGCGGCGGCGGCGTCCTCGCGGGCGAGCGCGGCGGGAGGTTTGCCGGACTTCTGGGAGCGAAGGATTTCCTTGTCGAGGCGGCCATTGGCGACAACCAGGAAGCCGAAGCCGTTGCGCAACAGGATGTCGCGTTTACCGACCCAAGGGTTGTGGTCGGCACCGGGCGGGTTGTTGAGCCAGTATCCAGTGAAGGCGAACTGCTTGCGCAGGGCGGGGAGAAGATCGTCGCCGGGATAGTCGTTGGCGTCGAAGCCGAGGTAGTTTTGCGGGGCTGGCGCGGGGGGCTTCGTGGGCTGGGCTTGCGGCGCCGGGGACGCGTTGGCGAGGAGCAGCGCGGCGATTGCCAGATGGACGAGGCGCATAGGGAGTTCGATGGGTACGAAACGATTATAGGGATTCGATGTCTATAAAGATTGAAGGCGCTGTGCTACCTTGCTTCGAGAAGGGGGAAGAAGCGATGAGCGAGACGGTGGAGTTGCAGGAGATCGATCCGAGGTATCCAGTGGGCAAGTTCCAGCGGCCGGAGACGGTGACGCCGGAGCTGCGCGTAGCGGCGATTGCGGAGATCGCGGCGATGCCCGAGGCGTTGACGAAGGCGCTGGAGGGATTGGACCGGGAGCAGCTGGATACGCCGTACCGCGAGGGCGGATGGACGGTGCGGCAGTTGGTGCACCACATCGCGGACAGCCATATGAATGCGTTTGTGCGGACGCGGCTGGCGCTGACCGAAGACTGGCCGACGATTACGGCGTATGACGAGAAGGCGTGGGCGCTGCTGCACGATTCGACGGCGGCGCCAGCGGGGTGGTCGGTTGAGTTGATTGAGAACCTGCATGCGCGCTGGGTGCTGTTGCTGGACTCGCTGACGGAGGAACAGTGGCAGCGGGGCTTCCGGCATCCGGAGCGCGGGCCGAGCACGCTGGAGCTGACGATGCTGCTGTATGCGTGGCACTCGCGGCACCACGTAGCGCATATTACGAAGCTGCGGGAGCGGATGGGCTGGTAGGCGGGAAGTTTGCCAGGCTGCTAGACTTCGTTCGACATGCCACCGCCTAGAGTTGGGTCCGCGGAATCCGAACAGACGCCCGACGCGATTGCCGCAGCGCTGGAGGAGTTCCTCGCGGCGCACCCGGCGGCGGTGGCTGTGGAGGACGGCAGGGTGCTGTTCGACATGCGGACGGCGAAGTACTCGCTGGCAACCGAGCATGGGCGATGCACGCTGCAACTGTGGAGCGACGAGCGGAACATCGTGCGCCGGGTGAGCGGGACGATGGCGCGAGGGGCGGGGCGCAGTGGGGCGCTGCGGCTGACGACGCAGCGGTTTGGGCAGGCGAAGCCAAGCAGCTTGGAGTTTCTGGGAGATCCAGACCGGCGGACGCCGACGACGC
>Ga0182013_10006639_pt1 | contig 13008 bp, 12 predicted proteins | sample 612S2MmetaG_FD_120487 | JGI IMG/M metagenome (GOLD analysis project Ga0182013, IMG submission 120487) | Permafrost microbial communities from Stordalen Mire, Sweden - 612S2M metaG | ecosystem: Environmental > Terrestrial > Soil > Wetlands > Permafrost | place: Sweden: Stordalen | collected... | reverse complement strand
GTTTGTCAAGCAGCACGTCAAGAAGCCCGTCGTCGGCTTCATCGCTGGCCAAACCGCCCCGCCCGGTCGCCGCATGGGCCACGCCGGCGCCATCATCTCCGGAGGCCAGGGCACCGCCGCCGACAAAATGAAAGCCATGACCGCCGCCGGCATTCACGTCGTCGTCTCCCCGGCAGAAATCGGCGCAACCCTCGCCAGAGTCATCGGCAAGGCGTAATCCTTATTGTTTTAAGAAGGCAACAATGAAGGAACTTTGGACGGGCCGCGTCGAGGTGCTCACACCGCCCAATGATCTCGGAGACACGAAAGCTTTCACCAACGTCGTCACGTGGGCAAGCAGTGAGCAGGAATTCAAGGACCAAGTCGCATCAGTTTTCGAAGAATACGGTTGGTCACTCATTGGGGTTGAAGAATGTAGCCCGGTGTCCGCGCTCGAAAGCCTGAACGAAGAGCTTTCCGAGGTGGTCGAAAGAGCAAAGGGTTATCCGAAGGCCTGCATTTATATGACCTTTCACTATTACCCCTCAAAGCCCACGTAACATTTGCGCCGATTACAATGAAACAAAGATATCAATTCCCCAAGGAGCAAAACTAAGTGCCGCAACGCACCTTCAGCATCATCAAGCCCGACGCCGTCCGCAAAGGTTTCACCGGCGACATCCTCGCAGAAATCGCCAAGGCCGGCTTCCAGATCGTCGCCATCAAAAAGCAGTCCATCTCCAGGGCAGAAGCCAAGGGCTTCTACGCCGTCCATGCGAGTAAGCCCTTCTTCGCGGACCTCTGCACTTATATGTCGTCAGGCCCTATCGTTCTCATGGTCCTTGAAAAAGAAAACGCCATCGCCGATTTGCGCAAGCTGATGGGCGCCACCAACCCCGCCAACGCCGAAGAGGGAACCATCCGCAAAAAGTTTGCCGCCTCCATTCAGGAGAACGCCATCCACGGCTCCGACGCCGAAGAAACCGCCGCCGTCGAAATTGCCTACTGGTTCGCCGGCTACGAGCTAATCTAACCCACGAAACTAAAACTCAAGGCAGGGAGGTTTTTCCATGGCAACGACCGACTCGGAGTTGGCTGCTCTCTTCCTCGCATCCTCACGCAACAGACTCTTGAACGAGCACTGGCCGCGTCTCAAAGCCTGTGTGGAACCCCTGACCGTCGAGCAAATTTGGTGGCGGCCGAACGAGGCCTCGAACAGCATCGGCAATCTGATTCTGCATTTAAATGGAAATGTCACGCAATGGATCTTGACCGGGTTCACTCACGGCAAAGACAGTCGCGACCGTCCTGCGGAGTTCTCGGCTGACGGGGGCCTCACGGCCACCGAACTGCTCGACCGGCTTGGCGCCACCATTGCAGCGGCAGAACAAGTCCTCAACCGTCTGACAACCGAAGAGCTCCTCGCCCCCTACGAAATTCAAGGCTACAAAACCAGAGGACTCGATGCTGTCTTCCATGTTGTTGACCACTTCGGCCTCCACTTTGGCCAGATTGCTTATATTACCAAGAGCTTCATCGGCCAAGACCTCGGCTTTTACAAGGAGCTAAACAAGACAGGCCGCCGATAGCGGCCTGCCTGCCCTGTTCGGTGACAACAACGTTGCAACCTACCCCAGCGAACTCATATCGATCACGAACCGGTACTTCACATCCTGCTTCAACATCCGCTCGAACGCCTCGTTGACCTTTTGGATCGGAATCACTTCCACGTCAGCGGTAATGTTGTGTTTGCCGCAGTAGTCCAGCATCTCCTGCGTCTCTACCATTCCGCCAATCATCGATCCAGCGATCGATGCGCGCCGCCCAATCATGTTGAAGGGACTGAACGACGGAGGCTTCTCCGGCAGTCCCACCATCGTCAGAGTTGCGTCCTGCTTCAGAAGCGGAAGGTAGTCGTCGAGGGCGTGCGGCGCAGACACTGCGTCCAGAATAAAGTCGAAGGAGTTCGCGTGCGCCTTCATGGCGTCGGCATCGGTCGACACCACAACCTCATCAGCTCCGAGCCGCATCGCGTCTTCCTTCTTCTTCGGCGAAGTGGTGAACTGCACCACATGCGCGCCGAACGAGTGTGCGAACTTCAGCGCCATATGGCCCAGCCCGCCCAGCCCAATGATGCCCACTTTCATGCCAGGCCCAACCTTCCAGTGGCGCAGCGGCGAGTAGGTCGTAATGCCCGCGCACAGCAGCGGAGCCACCGCGGCCAGGTCGAGGTTCGCCGGCACAGTATGAGCGAAGCGCTCGTCCACCACGTAGTTATTTGAGTAGCCGCCCATGGTGATCGAGCCGTCCACGCGGTCTGTGGCGGCATACGTCAGCGTAGCGCCTTCTTTGCAGAAGTGCTCCTCGCCTTTGCCGCACGGGGCGCACTTCCTGCATGAGTCCACAATCACGCCCACGGCAGCAATCTCCCCAACCTTGAACTTGGTTACAGCTTTGCCGGCAGCCGTAACCCGCCCCACAATCTCGTGGCCCGGAACAAGAGGATAAATCGACTGGCCCCATTCGTTGCGCGCCATGTGCAGGTCAGAGTGGCAGACGCCGCAAAAGAGAATTTCAATCGAAATCTCCGTAGCGCCGGGTTCCCTGCGACTGAAGTCGAAGGGTGCAAGAGGGGATTGCGCGTTCGGTGTTGCGTAGCCTTTGGAGGACGGCATAGGGTGTTTCCTTTCCACAAGAGATCACTACAAGGATAGTCGATGGAGCTGTGGCCCTGATCGCGCCGTGGCCACGCGCGGAATCCCCTGAAGGTCCGCAGTGAATTCTATCTGCTCAAAGCCAGCTTCCGCCAGCAACCCAGCCACTGCCGTGTCCTGTCCGTAGCCAATCTCCAGCGCCAGAACCCCCCGGGCAACCAGCGCAGCGCGAGCGTCAGGAATCAATCGGCGAAAGACGTCGAGCCCGCCTCCGGCAAACAATGCCAGACCCGGCTCGAAGTCACGGACCTCCACGGGCAGAGAGGCGCGGTCACACTCGGCAACGTACGGCGGGTTTGAGACGACCATCTCGAACTGCTCCCCCTTAACAGGCGCAAGCAGATCGCCCTCGACAAATCGAATTCTGTCCGCGACCCCGTTTCGCTCCGCATTGCCGCGCGCAACGGTCAACGTTAGGGCAGAAATATCAATCGCCGTGATCTGTGCTTCAGGCAGCTTATGCGCCAGCGCCACCGCAATCGCACCCGATCCCGTGCCCACGTCCAAAATGCGCGGCCTTTCAAAACTCGCCGCAAGCGACAGAACTTTCTCCACCAGGTGCTCAGTTTCCGGCCGCGGAATAAGCACACTGCGGTTTACCTGGAACGGCAATCCGTAGAACTCCGTCTCGCCGGTGATGTATTGAATCGGTTCACCCGCCAGTCGCCGCTCAAGCAGCACGTAGTAGCGCACGGCCCCCTCGGCGGAAAGGTTCGAAAGCGGATTCGCCATCAGGAAGGCGCGATCGCGCTGTATCAGGTGCAGCACCAGCATCTCTGCGTCGCGACGAGCGCGCTCGGGATGCGGTCCACCGCGCAAACGCGCTTCGCCGTTCTGTATCCAACTCTGAAGTGTCACTGCGTCACGCGGCCTGGTTCTGGGCCTTCAACTGTTCCGCTTGGTAGTGCGCAATCAGCGCATCCACAATAGGCTGCAAGCGGCCTTCCATCACCAGGTCGAGCTGGTGCAGCGTCAGCCCAATGCGGTGATCGGTCAGCCGGTTCTGCGGAAAGTTATAGGTGCGAATTTTCTCGCTTCGGTCGCCGGTGCCCACCTGTTGCTTGCGCTCCTTGGCCAGTTCGGCGTTCTGCCTGTCCATCTCCTGCTCGTAAAGCCGCGACCGCAAAACGCGCATGCCTTTCTCGCGATTCTTGATCTGCGACTTCTCGTCCTGGCAGCTAACCACCGTGTTCGTCGGAATATGCGTAATCCGCACCGCCGAGTAAGTCGTGTTCACTGATTGTCCGCCTGGCCCCGACGAGCAGAAGGTATCGATGCGAATATCCTTCGCCTCAATCTTGATATCCACATCCTCGGCCTCGGGCAGCACAGCCACCGTCACCGCCGACGTATGAACGCGCCCCTGCGTCTCCGTTGCCGGAACGCGCTGCACCCGATGCACGCCGCTCTCCCACTTCATTTGCGAGTAGACACGTTCACCCTCAATAATCGCGATCACTTCCTTGTACCCACCTACGCCAGATTCTGAAACTGAAAGCAGCTCGATCTTCCAGCGATGCTGCTCTGCAAAGCGCGTATACATCCTGAAGATCTCCGCCGCAAACAGCGAAGCCTCGTCGCCGCCTGTCCCCGCGCGAATTTCCAGAATCACGTTCTTGTCGTCATTCTTGTCCTTCGGCAGCAGCATCACCTTCAGCTCTTCGTTCAGCGCAGTCTCGCGCGGCGCAAGCTTGGCAATCTCCTCCTCCGCCATGGCGCGAATCTCGGCATCGTTCTCGGCCAGCATCGCACGCGCCTCCGCAAGACCCAGTTCAATCCGCTTCAGCTCACGGTACATCTCTACCGGGGCCTCGATCTCGCGCAGAGACTTGGCTGTCTTCTGGTACTTCTCGTGGTCGTTAATCACCTCGGGCAGCGAGAACTGCGCCTGCAGTTCGTTGAACCGCTGCTCCATCTGTTCCAAGCGATCGATCATAGTGCCCCCTCTGGGGTTTCAGTTCCTGCAATTGTGAATGGGAATAGGCGGAGAACAAGTATCGGCGGCGGGCGCCGCTAACGCGATTCCAGGATTACTACTCCCCGAAAGCAACGCGCTTGAGTCGACGCGACCACCAGGGAGTCGGCGACCTCGCACCATTCTCGAAACAGCGATATCCTGGAATCGCCGTCGAGCAATGCCGGGATGGGCTCGTGGAAGATCACTTCGTTTTCTATTCTAGCGCGAATCGGGGCTCAAGAGACACTCACCCCCATCAAGGGTTCATCACCGGCAACTGCACACTCGATTCGTGTCCCGGCCCCGAATAAATCGTGATCGTCGCCGGCCGGTAGTCGCCCGGTTTCGCCTTCATGATATTTGGCACAAAAGTCTGCGGATTCCGGTCGTAAAGCGGAAACCAGGTGCTCTGAATCTCCACCATCACCGTGTGTCCGGCCTTGAAGACATGGTCCACGTCGTGCAACGAGAATTTATACTCGCGAATCGCCCCCGTCTTCAAGGACGCGGCCTTTTCAAAGCTGTCCAGGTATCGGCCGCGAAAGATCTCTGCATTCGTCATCAGTTGGTAGCCGCGCATTCTCGCGTCAGGGTAGTCGTCCGGATACCGGTCGATCAGCTTGACCACCATGTCGTTGTCCGTGCCCGTGGTTGCCGCATAAATATCCGCAAAGACCTCTCCGGTGATTGTCAGGTCTTTCTCGAGCGCCGGCAGCTTCCACACGACCACGTCTTTGCGATCCGTAACGAAGCCTTGATCTTCCGTCAGCCAGTTGAACCACTGCGAGCCGTCGGAGTATGTAGGCTGAATCGGCCGATGCCGATAGGGAATTGGATTGGATGGGTCGCTTACATAGCTGGTATTGGCCTCGGTAGTTGAATCTGTCCAGCTCAGCAACCCCCCGCTCTCGAGATACAGGCTCGTCGGCCTGGACTCCAAAGGAGGGAAGTGGCTGTAGCGCTTCCATGTATTGGAGCCGGTCTCAAAGCTGGCAGTATCCACAAGATCGAATCCCGAGGCATTTGTGCTCGGTTCGTCCTTCAAATAATGCGCGAAGAACTTCGCCTCAATCTGCGTGCGAAACTCCGTGCCGATAGGCTTGCCAAAGTCCAGGTTGCCGAGATTGCGCAACGACGAAGACCAATATCCATGCCGCCATGGCCCGAGAACCAGAAAGTTCTCACCCTTTGCATCGTGCGGCTCCAGCATCGAGTACTCGATCTGCGGCCCATACATATCTTCCTGGTCGTAATAGCCGCCAACACTCAGGGTAGGCACCGTCACCGCTTTCAGCGAGTGCTCGACTCCCCGCGAACTCCAGTACCGGTCATAGACAGAGTGATCGAGGAAGAGCTTCCACGTCGGCAGCACTTGCGAGCCGGACTCTCTCACATCCCCGGCAAAGGACCCGCGCTTGAGAAAGTAGTTGAATCCGTCAACCGGTTTTCCTTCTCTGTCTTTACCGTAGCTGACGTCAGTATCTTCTTTGCTCGACTCCATCGAGAGCACATAGTCGTACCCGTAGCTCTGCCGGAAAGCGCCGTTGTGAAAGAAGTCGTCGCCCATCCACACGTCGATCATTGGCGCCTGCGGAGAGATCGCCTTCACTGCTGGGTGCGGATCGATGCCCGCCATCATCGCCAGAAAGCCCGGATAGCTGGTGCCTACAAATCCTGCGCGCCCATTGTTGCCCTGCACGTTGGCAAGCAGCCAGGCCACTGTGTCGTATGCGTCGGTGCTCTCGTCCACCGCTTTGGGATTGTGATGATCTTCAAGCGGCCGACTCATCACAAACCGTCCCTCGCTCTGGTAGCGCCCCCGGATATCTTCGCAAACGTAGAAGTACCCATCCCGGGCAAGCTCCGGGCGGCCGGCAGAGAATGAGGCGAGGGTGGTTCCGCCCACCCCATAAGGTGTCCGCTGGATAAGGAACGGCAGCGGCATTGCCATGTCGGCTGGCTTCAGAATCACCGCATGCAGTTTCACGCCGTCGCGCATCGGGATCATCACTTCTCTCCGCTGGTAGTCGTGAAAGACATGATGAACCGCCGGCCCAGTGCGGCGATACACGTCGCTTAGATCGCTGGATTCAACCATGCTTTCGCCATGACCTGAAGCGTCAAGTGTGAAGCGAAAGGTCCTTCTCGAGCCCGGAAAACCGAATTCTAGCGCCGACAAGGTCTTGAATTCTTCCGGAACATTCCGCACTGATTCCACATAGAGCTTGCCCTCCCGAACGTAGAAACTCAGCGGCGTATCAGCGTCGGCGGAATCGGTGTACTCGCCGGAGAGAGCCTCAAGTTGGGTGGGGCTTACGGGCTGCGCATCCGTCCCTGCGGACGTCCCGGCAGATTGCGGCTGCAACCCGGCAACAGCCGAGGCGGAAGAAAGCAGGATCGCGCACAGGATTACCGGTTCGAGGCGAAGACTATTCAAGATTCGGAGCATGTGAATGAACTCCTGAGGCTTGCCTAATGTGCGTGCCCGTGATGCTGTTGGCTGCCGATCATCTGCTCAGGCGGCACCACGCAGCCCTCCACCTCTTCACAGCATATGTGTTCAAACTGGATGGTCGTGTGGTTGATATGAAAGTGATCCTTGAGCACATGGTTGAGCTTCAACAGGATACATGCGCTTTCTGACGGAGGAATGTCCGCGATCGTCACATGGCAGGCCATCGCGCTGGATTGCGAACCAAGGCACCATACGTGAAGATCGTGCACGTTGATTACGCCCTCGACCTCCTCCATCTCCGCACGAATGGCCGCAAGCGTTATCCCGCGCGGCGTCCCCTCCAGCAGAATATTCAGTGTCTCGCGCACAATCCCGATGCTCGACCAAAGAATCAGCGCGGCAATCACCAGCGACAACGCCGGATCGATCCAGTCGCGGCCCGTCAGCAGAATCCCCGCGCCCCCGGCAATCACAGCGGCTGTCGAAAGCGTATCGCCGGCCATATGGATGAATGCGGAGCGCAGGTTCACGTCGCGTGCCACGCCCCAAAGCAGTGCCGCAATCACGCCGTTCATGAGTACGCCGGCTGCGGCCACCACCATCATCAACCTGGGCTGCACGGCCACCGGGTTTGAGAGCCGGTGAATGGCCTCCACCCCAATCCAAATCGAGATCACAATCAGCGTCGATGCGTTGATGAATGCGGCCAGCACGCCTGCCCGTTGATAGCCGAAGGTCTTCGATGTGTCGGCGGGCCGGGACTGAAAGTAAACCGCCACAAAACTCAGCAGCAGCGCCAGAAAGTCCGACATGTTGTGACCCGACTCGGAAAGCAGCGCCAGCGAGTGGGCGCGCAGTCCGGCGACGAAAGTAATCACAACGTAGGCAAGCGTTGCCGCCAACGAAAATCGCAGGACCGTGGTCGTCCTTTTTGCGCCCGGACCTGAGGGTGCCGCGTGAACATGCATAGCTTCTAGTATACCGGGGGTGGGTATCCTTTGCTAGTTTCGATTAGCCCCGTCCGGGCCGCAGATGGCTCAAATCGAGGGGTTCGGGATCGTCAAAGATCGGATACTGGGGAAGCCCGGCGCGCAGCCCGCTCCACTCCTCGGCCACAACAATGCTGTTTTGCGGATTGCCTGGCTGATAGCGCACAGTGCAGGGGAATCCGGCCCGCACATGTGCCGGATCCAAAATCTCGCCCATTCTGGTAATGTCCTGCGAGCACTCATAATCCACGCCGCCAATGCGGTAGCTGTAGACAAGCATGGTCAGCGTTCGCCCGGACTCCTCTTTAGCGGCGGGGGCCGTTTCCACCTCGCAAATGTCCAGCAACATCCCATCCACAAGGCGTCCCGACTGAACAAGGAACCGGCGTCGCGCGCGCTCCAACTCTTCTGCTGTGGGCCGCTTGCGAAACACCAGCCAAAGAGCAACCGCGCCGATCCCCCCAGTCGCGGTCAGCCCGGCTAGAATCTCCCAATCGCTGGTGGTGAAATGGGTCATCTGAGGTAGGACTCCGCCCCAAGGGTCCCAACTAGAGAATAACGCAGCAGCAGCCTCGCCCCGGCGCGCCCGCCTGGCGCATGGTTTCAACCAGCTTCGCTTCAGTCCATTGTGGGAACTGTCCATTACGGGGAATCCAAGAACTGTAAGCCTGACCTCGCGATTCAGCCTTGCTCCTGGCCCCGGTTCTACCGCCTCAAACCCAACAATCCGCAGGCAAATGACCTATACTCTAGGTTGCGTCAGGCAAGCAATCCCGCCAGCCGGGCGCCTGTCTGCGGAGGTTCTTTTCTTGGTTTCGGATCAGAGTATGCACGCCAAGCAGCAAGCACGAATCCGTTCAACCACCGTCATTTGCGTCCGCCGCAATGGCCAGGTGGTCATGGCGGCCGACGGCCAGGTCACGCTCGGCGACCATGTACTCAAGCATTCCGCCAAAAAAATCCGCCGCCTCTATCAGGACAAGATTCTTGCCGGATTCGCCGGTTCCACCGCCGACGCCTTCTCTCTGTTCTCGCGCTTCGAGTCCAAGCTGGAGCAATACGCAGGCAACCTGAACCGCGCCGCTGTCGAGTTGGCCAAGGACTGGCGAACAGACAAGATGCTGCGCAACCTCGAGGCTTTGCTCCTTGTCGCAGATGCCGGCCAGACCTTTCTCATCTCCGGTTCCGGTGACGTCATCGATCCAGACGAGGCGCTAGCCGCCATCGGTTCCGGCGGTAGTTACGCCACCGCTGCGGCCCGCGCGCTCATTGAGAACACCGACCTCTCCGCTCGTGAGATTGCCGAAAAAGCCATGAAGATCGCCGGCGAAATCTGCATCTATACCAACGACCACGTTACCTTTGAGGAGTTGAAGGCTTAGCGGAAAACCTCCGCCCGCCCCTTGCATTCATGGCTATTTATCTTCCTGCTTCCGCTGAAGAACAAGACCTCTCGCTCGACGAGCTCACTCCCCGCGAGATCGTCACCGAGCTCGACAAGCATGTTGTCGGCCAAAAAGCCGCCAAGCGCGCCGTTGCCATTGCGCTTCGCAATCGCCAGCGCCGCCAGAACTTGCCTCCCGACATGGCCGACGACATCATGCCCAAAAACATCATCATGATTGGGCCCACCGGCGTTGGCAAAACGGAAATCGCCCGCCGTCTCGCCAAGCTCACCAATTCGCCGTTCCTCAAAGTTGAAGCTTCAAAATTTACTGAGGTCGGCTATGTCGGTCGCGATGTAGAGTCCATGATCCGCGATCTGGTCGAGATTGCCATCGACATGGTGCGCGAAGAGCGCCTTGAAGAAGTCGAAGACCGCGCCGAGATGAACGCCGAAGAGCGCCTGCTCGATGTGCTGCTGCCGCCTCCTCCACCCGCGCCCCCTGCACAGGAGGGCCAGCTCACTTTGCCCGGCACCGAAAGCTACCAGCGCTCCCGCGAAAAACTCCGCCAGCAGTTCCGCGAAGGCAAACTCGACGACCGCATGGTCGAGCTCGACGTGCGCGAGCGCGGCACTCCCCAATTCGGCATCATCAGTAACCAGAACCTTGAGGACATGGAGATGAACCTCAAGGATATGCTGCCCAACATTTTCGGTGGCAGCTCAAAGAAGCGCAAGATGAAGGTCGGCGACGCATTCGACTACCTCGTCCAGGAAGAAGAAGGCCGCCTCATTGATATGGATTCCGTAAATCGCGCCGCCGTCGAGCGCGTCGAGGCCAACGGAATCATCTTCCTCGACGAGATCGACAAGATCGCCGGCCGCGAAGGCGGGCACGGTCCCGACGTCTCCCGCGAAGGCGTACAGCGCGACATTCTGCCCATTGTCGAAGGAACCACCGTCAACACGCGCTACGGCATGGTGCGCACGGACCACATTCTCTTCATCGCTGCCGGCGCGTTCCACGTCTCCAAGCCCAGCGACTTGATCCCCGAGTTGCAAGGCCGTTTTCCCATCCGCGTCGAGCTGCAATCGCTCACGGTCGACGACTTCCTGCGCATTCTCACCGAACCCAAAGCCTCGCTCACCAAGCAATACTCGGCGCTCCTTGAGACTGAAGGCGTGCGCCTCGAATTCGCCCCCGAAGCACTCCGCGAGATGGCCGAGTTCGCCTTCAAGGTCAATGAGCAAACTGAAAACATCGGCGCGCGCCGCCTTCACACCATCATGGAGCGCGTGCTTGAAGATGTCAGCTTCCTGGCCCCCGACCTAGCCCGTCGCGCCCCCAATGATGAAGCAGCCGCAGTGCTCGCCGAAGCCATCAAGAACGAGTCCAGCACGCCTCTGCCCTATCAGGAGCGCATGACCGCCTCAGGCCCTGAGAAAGTCTTCCTCATCGACGACGCCTACGTAAAACAGATGGTCGCCTCCATCGTCAAAGACCAGGACCTCTCACGCTACATCTTGTGAGATTTTTTGGAATGAACGGCTTGTCATCCTGAGCGAAGTCGAAGGATCTGCGGTTGCCTTTTCCGTTGCTTTCGTCGCCGCCATCGAACACGGACGCGCGAACAGGATGCAGCACACCCAGCAAGTCTTTCTAATCCCTTTTCCCTATTCCCTGCTTTACCCCCGCGCCTCCAGCCTCCGAATCGCCTTCAGCATCTCAGCCAGCGCCGTCTTCCCAATCTCCTCTTCAAACCCCTTCTGCAATTTATCGAACGCCGCAATCACTCGCACCGCGCATCGCTTTCCCTGTGGTTTCAACGTCAGCAGATACGCCCGCGCGTCCACAGGATCAATCTTCCGCTGCAGCAGCCCCTTCGCCTCAAGCGACGAAACGCAGTGGCTCACATTGCCCCGCGTCGTTCCGAAAGTCTCCGCCAATTGCGATGGTTTAATCAGTCGCGGCGCTTCAAAGAACACCGCCGCCAGCACCAGGCCTTCCAGAAACCCAAGGTTATCGGCCGCCAAAACCTGCGCCGTCAGCGATTCGAACCGCCGTGCCGCCCGGTTCACTGCAAACATTGGACTTTCCCGCAAGAACGCATCGATACGCATAGCACGATCTTAATGGTTGAGTCGCTCAACTATTCAAAACAATATCAAACCTTCGTTGGAGTTCAACCCTTTAGCGGCGACAATCATCCCTGAAGCCAAATTATGTCTTTATCCAAGCTGCTCTTCCTTGCTGCAAATCTCTTCGTCGCAACCTGTCTTCAATCTGCATTCGCGCAAAGCGCATCAACTCCAAAGCCGCCGGCCATTCAACCCCGCACTGAGACCATGGTCGTCCTCGGTTCCGCGGCGCCCGTGCCGCTCGCCGAGTCGCCCCGTTCCGTCGAGGTCTTGCCGCTCGAAGGCAAAAAGCTCGCCGCCGAATCGCCACAGGACTTCCTCCGCCAAGATTCCTCAGTCTTTCTCGAAGAACGCGGCGCCGGGGGCGGTCAGGCCGACATCGTCCTCCGCGGCGGCAGCTTTGAGCAGACCCTGGTCCTGCTTAACGGATTCCGCATCAACGACAGTCAGACCTCGCACCATAACCTTGACCTCCCTATCCCTCTCGAAGCCATGAATTCCATCCAGGTTCTTGAAGGCGCAGGCTCCACGCTGCACGGCGTCGACGCGCTCTCTGGCGTAGTCGACTTCCTCACCGCCGCACCCGACCACAACTCGCTCATGTTGCGCGCCGCCGCGGGCAGTTTCAGCGCCAACGAAGAATCCCTCCTCGCCGGCGCTACCCACAATCGTTGGAGCGGACGCCTCACAGCAAGCCGGAACTTCTCCACCGGCTTCATCGCCGATCGCGACTACCGCAACGAAGATGCCTCCGCTGAAAACTGGCTTGGCTCCCGCCTCGGCATCACCGACCTGCACGTTGCTTCAAGCGATCGCTCCTTCGGCGCCAACCAGTTCTACGGCCCCTACAACTCATGGGAGCGCACAAAAAGCTGGTTCGCCTCCGCGCGTCAGGAACTCGGCACTCGCACTGTCGCTGCCTTCGGATACCGCCGCCACACCGACGAGTTCATCCTGCTGCGCAACGAACCCTCCGTCTACGAGAACAACCACATCGACGGCTCCTGGCAAGCATCTCTGCGTCACACCGTCCCCGTCGCAAACCCTTCGCTTCTCCTCTTCGGTCTTGAAGCCGACGGCGACAGCATCCATTCCAACAACCTCGGCCTGCACGCCCGCAATCGCGGCGCGGGCTACATCGACCTCGACCTGCGCCCTGCGAAAAGCCGCTGGAATCTCTCCGCCGGCGCGCGCGAAGAGATCTTCTCCGGTGGCGCACAGGCCTTTGCCCCGCAACTTTCCGGCAGCCTCCGCCTCACCGATCAGCTCAAGCTCCGCGCCAGCGGTGGCTACGGCTTCCGCATTCCCACCTACACTGACCTCTACTACTCCGACCCCACCACCATCGGCAACCCCAATCTCAGGCCGGAGTCGGCATGGTCCGGCGATGG
>Ga0182013_10006628_pt1 | contig 13028 bp, 14 predicted proteins | sample 612S2MmetaG_FD_120487 | JGI IMG/M metagenome (GOLD analysis project Ga0182013, IMG submission 120487) | Permafrost microbial communities from Stordalen Mire, Sweden - 612S2M metaG | ecosystem: Environmental > Terrestrial > Soil > Wetlands > Permafrost | place: Sweden: Stordalen | collected... | reverse complement strand
TCCTGCGGAGCCACGGCGGGCAATTGCGGCCCGGAACGCCAAAATCTCCCATGGCCGAAACACAGGTACAGCCAGACGATCAGCGCAACAGCGGCGATCATCGGGACGGCGGCGGGTCTGTCCGCCGCGCTCTCAAATAGGGTCTTCCAATGATTTTGCCAGGGGCGTAAACGGCTTGGGACCCGACTCGGTCATGACCCAGCAATCCTCCAGGCGCACGCCGAACTCGCCGGGGATGTATATGCCGGGCTCGTCGGAAAAACACATGCCGCTTTCGAGAGGCGTGGCATCGCCGTGAACCAGATAAGCAGGCTCGTGGCCGTCGAGACCGATACCGTGCCCGGTTCGATGCGGCAGTCCCGGCAATTTATAGCCGGGGCCCCAGCCTTCGCGCTCATAGTAGCCGCGCACGGCGTCGTCGATCTTGCCGACGGGAACGCCGAGCTTGGCTGTCTCCAGTGCGATCTCCTGGCCGCGTTTGACGGTGTTCCACACCTTGCGCTGGCGCGGACTGGCCTGGCCGTACACCCAGGTGCGCGAGATGTCGGATTGGTAGCCCTGCACGGTGCAACCGCAGTCCATCAGGATGATCGAGCCGTCGTGAACCGCCTGCGGTTTCAATGAGCCGTGCGGATACGCGGACGCTTCATTCAAAAGCACCATCGAGAATTCCGGAATGCCGCCGAGGGCAGTCGAAGTGCGGTCCATCAGAGCGCTGATATCGGTGGCCTTCATGCCGCGTACCACTTGCGAGTGAACCCGCCGCAGCGCTTCGATCGTGACGTCGCTGGCGGCCTGCATGAGCGACAGTTCGGCAGGCGACTTGATGAGACGGCACGCCCGCACGAGCGCATCGGCGGAAACGATCTCATAGCCGCTCGAGGCTTGCCGCACGCCGTCTACGATGAAGAAACGAACCGTGGGCTCGGCTGCCAGCACGCCTGACGGAATGCCGCGGTCGCGCAGGGCTTGAACGATGCGCTCGTAAGGGCTCTCATGCTCGTTCCACGGACGCACGTCGCCGCCGACCTGAAGCGTCTCGCGGATCGACGGCTCCTCGAACGCGGGGGTGACGACGATGGTCTCGCCGGCCGCCGGGATGATCGCGAGGGTGATACGCTCCGAGCGCCGCCATCTGATTCCCGTGAAGTAATCGAGAGAAGATCCGGGCTCGACCAGCAGCGCGGATACCTTGCGCTGGATCATCAGCGCCTGGACCTTCGCGATGCGCGCATGCCGCTCCTGCGCCGAAATGGGCTTTGCGCCGGCCGTCAAGGATTTGAGTTCGCCTGCCTCTGCCGCGCCTGCAGGGCTCATGCCAGCCACCGCGAGAAGAGGAGAGCCGGCCGCGCCGGCGAGAAAACCGCGTCGTGAAAGCATGTTCATCCCTTTGTTCGCCCGTTCCGGGGTGTAAGGATACGTTATCATGCAGGCGGGATGTCACGAGGATGGGCTGATGGCGGCAAACTATAAATTGTATGGATGGCCCGGGTCCGGCTCGCTCGCCGTGCAGGTGGCGCTGGAGGAAATCGGGGCTCCGTATGAACGGATTTGGGTGGGCCGCGAGCCCGCGGACATCGAACGATTTCGCGCGACGAACCCCACCGGCAGGGTGCCGGCGCTGGCGTTGCCGGACGGTACGGTCATGTTCGAATCGGCCGCCATGCTGATCCATCTCGCGCAGACGCATCCGCGATCCGCCATGGCGCCGCAGCCGGGCACGGACGCCCACGCCGCGTTCCTGCAATGGATGATTTTTCTCTCCGCGAATGTGTACGAGTCGGTGCTGCGCGTCTATTATCCGGCCCGCTATTCCAGCCGCGGCGAGTCCGATTCGGAGGCGATTCGCGAGCAGGGCATGGTGGATTTCTGCGCTCATTTGGGGCTCATCGGCCGGGTCCTCGGTCCCTACGTGCTGCGCGGCGGCTACTCGATCGCCGATGCCTATCTGTACATGCTGGCGTCCTGGTATCCCGGAGAGAAAAGCGAGCTGTGGTCGCGCGTGCCGGCGTTGGAGGCGCATTCCAAACTGGTATCGGTTCGCCCGGCGGTTGCCAAGGTCGAGGCCGATCACGCCGCGTCGGCGTGATCGCATCCAGCCTCGGGGGAGGGTAGGGTGGACGAGGTTTTCGTTCGGCGCGAGGTGATCGAGCCGTCCCGGCTGCGCGGCCTTTGTACCGCGTCCGATGCCCGGGGCGCCGTTCAGGCCTCGACGCATGTCGGCGCGGTTTTGATCTCGGGTACGCTGCTCTGGCTGACCCGGGGCTCCTGGTGGGCGGTGCCGATTTTCGCGATTCATGGCGTCTTACTCAACTTCCTCTATGCGGGACAGCATGAACTCAGCCACTGGACGGTATTCCGCACGGGCTGGCTGAACGAATGGCTGGGCCGCCTATTCGGTTTCGTGCTGTTCTACCCGCGCACCTTCGACCAGGTGCAGCACATGGCGCATCACCGTTTTACCCAGGATTGGGCGCGGGACGGTGAGTTGGCGCGCGATCCCTACACCTTGAGTTCATACCTGCTGTGGATGTCGGGCGCCGCCTATTGGTATACGCGCTGGCGCCGGATACTGCGATTTTCCGCCGGAGTCGTCACGGAACCGTACCTGCCGGCCAGGCGGCACGCCGAGTTGATACGCGAGGCGCGCTGGCATCTCGCAGGCTATGCAATCATCGCCGGCGCGTCGCTGATAGCGCGAAGCTGGGCCGCCCTCATCGTCTGGCTCGCGCCGCTGGTGGCGATGAAGGCGGTGCATCAATTGCAGAACACTATCGAACATCTCGGCCTGCCGCACGAAGCCGATGTGGCGGTCAACACCCGAAGCACCCGCACCAACGCGCTCATGCGATGGCTGGGCTGGCAGATGCAGTATCACACCGCGCACCACGCCTTTCCGGGAGTGCCGTTTCATCGGCTGAAAGAATTGCACGAGGCGATTTTCACCGCGCGTGGCGTGGAGCCGCCGACGATGACGTACCTGGGATTCCAGATCGCGGTATTGCGTGCATTCCGGAAGGGCAGGACCGAATCCGACTATTCCGCCGACCGTGCCTGGATCGCCGACCCGCCGCATGGATAACGAGCTCCTGGTTTACCAGGCGTTATGGGCAATGGATCGGCTCGCCGCGCCCGAGGCATCGGTGGCCGAGAAGTTCGACCGGGTGCGTGACGCCGGATTCGACGGAATGGCAATCGACCTCGGTGCGCTGACGTTGGAGCAGGCGCGGGAGACCACGCCCCATTTCGCCCGCACGGGGCTTGCCGGCGGATTGACGGCGTTTCCCGCTTCGGTCGAAGCGCTGCGTCCCGCGCTGCACTTGGCGCACGAGATTGCCGCGCCGTTCGTCGTCGTCATCGGCCAGGAGATGCCCGTTGCGCTCTCCGACATGATCCCCGTGATCGAAGGGTGGCTGCGCGTGGCCGAGCAGGAGTCCATGCCGATTCAGTTCGAGACCCATCGCAACTGCATCACCAACGATCTGTTTACCACCGTGCAATTGCTCGATGCCGTGCCCGAGATGCGGCTGGCGGCCGATCTTTCCCATTATGTCGTCGACCGCGAGATGCCCTGTCCGCCGACGCCGGCACTGCAAGAGCTGGTGTCCAAGATTCTGGAACACTCGGACTCTTTTCAAGGACGGGTGGCGGCCCGCGGACAGATCCAGGTGCCGCTCGATTTTCCGCAGAATGCGAAATGGGTGGCGCTGTTTCGCGAATGGTGGCGGCAGGGTTTTTCCGCGTGGCGCGCGAATCACCGCGGCAGCGGCGCATCGCTGGTGTTCTTGTGCGAGCTGGGGCCGCCGGACTATGCAATTACCGATGCCCACGGGCGCGAATTCTCGGATCGATGGTCGGAGGCGCTGCTGCTCGCGCGCTGGGCCCGCGAAATATGGAGCGCCTGCGGCTGACCGGCCGGCCGGCAGCTTTCGGTCGGTTCCGACAAGGTTTGGGCAGATGCTCCTACATCCTCCGCGACGCAGGGGGCGCATCGTTGCACCCGTCGGTGGTTTTGCCGGCGTTCAGGAGTCCAGCAATGAGCATTAACAAAGATCAAGTCGAGGGTCGGGTCAAGGAAGCGGCCGGTAAGGTCCAGGAAGTGGCCGGCAAAACCGTCGGCAACACGAGTCAGCAGGTCAAGGGCGACGTCAACAAGAACGTGGGGGCCGCCCAAGCCAAGTTCGGCGACGCCAAGAGCCATCTCAAGGATGCGCAGAACAAAGACTCGAAGTAGCAGCCTTCGCCTTCAACGGGAAAACCATACGCGGGCTGAAGAGCCCGCGCGTGGTTCTTTCTTGCGTCCGGGTCTACAGGCGACGGGTTTACAAGGCCGTGAGCAGTGCGCCTAAGGCGATGAGCGCGGCGCCGGCGCCCACCTTCCACGTCAGGCGTTCTCCCAAGAACGATACCGCAAATAGGACGACGAAAACGACGCTGAGCTTGTCGATGGGGGCGACGCGGGAGGCGGGCCCCAATTGAAGCGCGCGATAGTAGCAAAGCCAAGACAGGCCGGTGGCGGCGCCGGACAAGGCCAGAAACACCAAGCTCTTCGCCGGCACGGAATTCGGGGCCTGCCATTCGTGACGCGCCGAGACGATGGCCGCCGCGATCAATAAAATCAAGATGGTTCGGAAAAATGTCGCCAGGTCGGAATTCATCTCGGACACGCCGATTTTGCCGCAAATCGCCGTCAGCGCGGCAAAGATCGCAGAGGCCAGCGCATAAATTCGCCAGTCCGAAGTCACTGGCGATCGCCTCGGCCGGCGATCAGCCGCTCCGCGTGCTCAAAGAGCTCCGCCGGGACGGTGCGGCCCGACGCCGCGGCATTTTCATCGACCTGTTCGGGCCGGGACGCCCCCGTGATGGCCGACGCCACGTTGCTTTGACGGAGCACCCAGGCGACGGCGAATTGCGCGAGCGACATCCCGGCTTGCGCGGCCACGAGTTTCAGCGCCTGAACGGCTTCGAGCGTCTTGGGCTCGAGCCATTTTGCGTCGATGAAGCTGTTGATGTTTCGATTGGCGGCCCGGCTATCCCGCGGCAGGGCCCCGCCGGGAAGGTATTTTCCCGTCAACACGCCTTGCGCGAGCGGCGACCAGACGATTTGCGAAATTCCGGACCGCGCCGACAGGGGAATCAGCTCTCGTTCGGGGTTCCGATGCAGCAGCGAGTACTGAGGCTGGCTGGAAACGAATTTCTCGACGCCGGGCAGGGCGAGAGCCGCCTCGATTCGATCGATGGGCCATTCGGAGAAGCCGATGTAGCGCACTTTCCCCGAGCGCACGGTCTCGCTCAATGCCTGCATGGTCTCTTCCAGCGGAGTCTCGGCATCATATCGATGGCACTGGTACAGATCGACATGGGTCACCTTGAGCCGTTCCAGCGACGCGTCCAGTTGCTTGAAGATCTGCGCCCGGGACAGGCCCTTATCCGTGGAACTCATGGGAAAGAAAAGCTTGGTGGCGAGCACGTACCGGTCCCGGCCGATGCCTGAAAGCGCCTCGCCCAGCACACGTTCCGCGGCGCCGCGGCCGTAGACGTTCGCCGTATCGATCAGGGTTATGCCGCGGCCTAAGGCCCGCTGCACGCATGCAATCGCGTTTTTCTTCTGCGGACCGTCCGAAAACGTCAGCCACGATCCGAACGCTATTTCCGACACGCTCAAGCTGCTGCTGCCCAATTGACGGTACTGCAAGCGAGTGCTCCTAGTGCGTGAGTCCGTCCGGGATCATAGCAGGGGCTCGAGGTAGGCGGCCGTCCTGCTCGCGCTGTTCCGCGAAATCTCCGTGGGCGTGCCCGCGGCGACGATGCGGCCGCCTTCCTGTCCCGGACCCGGTCCCATATCGATGATCCAATCGGCCGCCGCGGCGACGCGCATTTCGTGTTCCGCGACGACCACGGTATTGCCCGCATCGACCAGCGCCTGCAGCTGCAGCATCAGCTGATCGACGTCCGAAGGATGCAGTCCGATGGTCGGCTCGTCGATCACATACAGCGTCTTGCCGCGTGCCGGCCGCTGCAGCTCGGTGGCGAGCTTGATGCGCTGCGCTTCCCCGCCGGATAGTTCCGTGGCCGGTTGTCCCAAGCGCAAATATCCCAGGCCGATGTCCTTGAGCAGCTGCAGCGAACGATGCACGCCCCGTTCGTTCGAGAAAAAGTCACGGGCTTCGTCCACCGTCTGTCTCAATACTTCGGCGATGTTCTTTCCGCGATAGGATATTTTCAGCGTCTGCTCGTTGTAGCGCGCGCCGTGGCAGGTCGGGCAGGGCGCGTACACGCTGGGCATGAACAGCAGCTCGACGCTGACGAAACCTTCGCCTTCGCAGGTCGGACAGCGGCCCTTCGCCACGTTGAATGAGAAGCGTCCTGCGTCGTATCGGTGGGATTTCGCCGCCGGGGTCGCTGCGAAGAGTTTGCGCACTTCGTCGAAAAGGCCGGTGTAGGTCGCGAGGTTCGATCGCGGCGTGCGTCCGATGGGTTTCTGGTCGACCGTTACCAGCCGGCCGATATGCTCCATGCCGCTTTCGATCCATCCGGCTGTCGATTCGACCGGCGCCAGGACGGGTTCTTCCGCGCTGTCCGCGTCAGGCGCGCTTTGGGGGGAATGTCCGAGGTGCGCCGACACCAGGTCGATGAGCGCCTGGCTGACCAGGCTCGATTTTCCCGATCCGGAAACCCCGGTGACCGCCGTGAATACGCCGAGCGGGAAGGCCGCATCCACCTTGCGCAGGCTGTTGCGCGAGATGCCGCGCAATTTCAGCCAGCCGAGAGGTGAACGCGGCGCGCGCGCCCTCGCGCGGGGCTGCGCGAAAAGATAGCGCGCGGTGCGCGACGATTCGATCGACCGCAGCCCGTCGAGGGGCCCGCTGTAGAGCACCTCGCCGCCGCGCTCGCCGGCGCCCGGGCCGACGTCGACTATCCAATGCGCCCGGCGCATGACGTCAAGATCATGCTCGACCACGAACAGTGAATTCCCCGAACGGCGAAGCTGCTCCAAGGCGCAGAGCAGCGCCTCGGTGTCCGACGGGTGCAAACCGGCGGAGGGCTCGTCGAGCACGTACACCACGCCGAATAAATTGGAGCGGATCTGGGTCGCCAAGCGCAGTCTTTGCAGCTCGCCGGGCGAGAGCGTCGGGGTTGTGCGATCCAAAGACAGGTAGCCCAGCCCCAATTCCTGCAGCGTGCGTATGCGCTCGATGACATTTTGCGCGATGCGCTGCGCGGCGACGCGCTTTTCCTCGGACAGACCGGGATCGCGGCGCGCGCCGGCCGGCGGCCGATGCAGCCCTCCCGCGGCCGCGGGTTTGAGTTCGTCCGCGAGTTCGTTCAGCGGCAGCCTCGATATTGCGGCGATGTCATGTCCGGCGAACGTGACCGCGAGAGCCTGCGGCTTCAGGCGTTTGCCTTTGCAATCGGGGCACAGTGCACCGCTCATGAAGCGCGCCGCACGTTTTTTCATGAGAGCGCTCTGCGTCGTCGCGAACGTGTGCAGTACGTATTTGCGGGCGCCGATGAAAGTACCCTGGTAGCTCGGCTCCATCTTGCGGCGTAGCGCACGCCGCGTCTCGCTCGGAGTGAAGCCCGCATAGACCGGCACCGTCGGCTGCTCGTCGGTGAACAGGATCCAGTCGCGGTCTTTTTTCGCGAGCTCGCGCCACGGCCTGTCGATGTCGAATCCCAGAGTCACGAGAATATCGCGAAGATTTTGTCCATGCCACGCCGGCGGCCAAGCCGCAACGGCGCGGTCGCGGATGCTCAGCGAGGGGTTCGGCACCATCGACGGTTCGGTGACATCGTAGATATGCCCCAGTCCGTGGCAGGTCGGGCAGGCGCCTTGCGGAGTATTCGAGGAGAAATCCTCCGCATACAGCATGGGCTGCCCGCGAGGGTAGTGTCCGGCGCGCGAGTAGAGCATGCGAAGCAGATTCAGCAGGGTGGTGACGCTGCCGACCGAGGAGCGGGTGCTCGCCGTGCCCCGCTGCTGTTGCAGCGCGACGGCCGGAGGAAGCCCCTCGATGGTATCGACGTCGGGTACTCCGACCTGATCGATGAGGCGCCGCGCGTACGGGCTGACCGATTCGAAGTAGCGCCTCTGCGCTTCGGCGTACAGCGTCCCAAAGGCGAGAGAGGACTTTCCCGAACCCGATACGCCGGTGAACACCACCAGCGAATCGCGCGGGATATCGACATCCACATTCTTGAGGTTGTGGTCCCGGGCGCCGCGGACGCGGACAAATTGCATCTCCCCTGTCGGCATCGGCAAAATCAGTTCAGCGGCCGGCGCCGGGGGCGATTTCAGAATACGTCATCTTCTCCTCCGTCCCCAACCTCGACCAGTCGCAGCGAAGCGTATGACCGTCCGCGGCATAAACCTCCGACCAGCCGGCCGTGCCCCCCTGCAAGTCGCCGTCCGAGGGCGCCTTGGTGCCCTTACCGCCATGGCGGGCGAGGAAGTCCGCGATCCTGTCATCCCGGTCGGGAGAAACGTCTCTATGCTTGGTGGGTGCTCTTTCCATGCGACGAAGTTAAGACCGAATCGCTGCGACTTACAAGCCGGCATCGCTGTAGGAAAAGCCCCACGGGATCTCGCGCCGCCGGGGTGTCGCCAGCCGTGCGCCATGACGTTAACTTAAAAAAAGTAATTTTCGTCGTTCGATATCCGGAGATGCCTCATGCCCAAGCGCGACACGCCGAACACCAAAACCGCGGAGCACGGAGCCGTCAAGCGTACGGATGTCGACGCCGACCGGCGCAAGGCCCAAGAGGAGAGCAAGGCTCCGCCGGCCACCAAACCGGGCGGCTTCAACAACGATCCCGACGATCCCACGAATCCCAACGAGGCGCGCGAGCGCACGCTGAAGAAAATCCGCCGCTAGAAAGCGCGGGTCGCCGCCCTCGGCATGCCGTAGCAATGCCCCGGGAGCAGTTCATGTCTCTGCCGATCGAAAATTATGCGCTGCTCGGTGACTGCCATACCGCCGCCCTGGTGGGAAGCGACGGTTCCATCGATTGGCTATGCTTTCCGCGATTCGACTCCGGCGCATGCTTCGCCGCGCTTCTGGGCGGTCCCGAACACGGACGCTGGCTGCTCGCTCCCGCCGCAGCGGTGCGCGGCGTGCGGCGCACTTACCGCGGAGACAGCCTCATTCTCGAGACCGAATTCGACACCGACGAGGGCAGCGTACGGATCATCGATTTCATGCCGCTTTCCAACAAGCGTTGGGATCTGGTGCGAATCGCGGAGGGATTGAGCGGCCGGGTCGAGATGTCCATGGAACTCATCGTCCGATTCGATTACGGCTCCATCGTGCCCTGGGTTCATCGCTCGGGCGGCATCCTGCTGTTCACCGGAGGCCCCGACACCCTGGAGCTCGCGGCGTCGGTCGATGTGCAAGGCGAGAACATGAAGAGCGTCGCCAAATTTTCCCTGGCCGCGGGCGAACGCGAATCATTCGTCATCAACTACCGGCCTTCTCACGCCGGCGATCAGCCCGCGATCGATGCTGAAGAATCGCTGCGCGAAACGCAAGGCCGGTGGCACGAATGGTCGGGTCGCTGCACCTATCGGGGCCGGTGGCGCGGCAGCGTGCTGCGGTCGCTGATCACGTTGAAGGCCCTCACCTACAAACCGACGGGCGGAGTGATCGCCGCCCCGACCACGTCCTTGCCGGAGCTGCCGGGAGGAGTGCGCAATTGGGATTATCGATATTGCTGGCTGCGCGACGCGACGTTCGCCTTGAACGCGCTGCTGCTCGCCGGCTATTCGGACGAGTCTGCCGCCTGGCGCGAGTGGCTGCTGCGCTCGGTGGCGGGGTCGCCCGATGATCTGCAGATCCTGTACAGCGTCACCGGCGCCCGTCGGCTCGATGAATACCCGATACCCTGGCTGCCGGGCTACGAAGGGTCCGCTCCGGTTCGGGTGGGGAACGCGGCATCGAAGCAATTTCAGCTCGATGTCTACGGCGAAGTCATGGATACCTTGCATCTGGCGCGCGCGGCCGGCTTGCCGCCCGAACCCGAGGCGTGGAAAGTTCAAGTCGCCTTGCTGAGCTTTCTCGAGTCGCACTGGCAGCTGCCCGACGAGGGACTGTGGGAGGTGCGTGGACCGCGGCGCCATTTCACGCATTCCAAGGTCATGGCATGGGTGGCATTCGATCGGGCAGTCAAAGATGCCGAACAGGATGCTCTCGAGGGCCCGATCGAGCGTTGGCGGCAAGTCCGCGATGCAATCCATGCCGAGGTATGTGCGAAAGGTTTCGATGCACGGCAGAACTGTTTCGTGCAATCGTATGACTCGGCCTACCTGGATGCCAGCCTGCTCCTGATTCCGCAGGTCGGGTTTCTGCCGGCGGATGATCCGCGGGTGTCAGGGACCGTCGCGGCGATCGAGCGCGGCTTGCTCGTCGACGGGCTGGTTGCCCGCTATTCCACGGAAACGCATGTCGATGCGCTGCCTGCGGGAGAGGGCGTTTTTTTGCCCTGCTCGTTCTGGCTCGTCGACAGCTACCTCTTGACCGGCCGCCGTGGAGAAGCCGAGGCGTTGTTCGAGAGGCTGATGTCGTTGGGCAATGACGTCGGTCTGTTCGCCGAGGAATACGATCCGCAAAAAAAACGCATGCTGGGAAACTTTCCCCAGGCATTGACGCATATGGCGTTGGTCAACAGCGCGCGGCTGCTATCCATACCGGAGCACGAAGCCCGCGGGGCGGCCGCGCAAGGAGAGCGGCCGGCGGCGGCGGCGGCTCGGGCAGGCAGCCCCGGCACCGATCGCCCTTCGCCTTAGGTTCCCGCCGGAGCCTGCGAACTGCGCCCGGGGGATTCCGTGTGGGATATGGCCGTCAGCCACTTCGCGGCCGCACCTACATCGCCGCGTCCGGGGTTGAGGCAAGCTGCAGGCCGGATAGAACTAAAGCCGATCGTGGCTACTTAACCGTTTGCAGGAGTAAATAATGAAAAAATTGATACTAGCCGGCATGTTGGCGGCCACCGTGGCCTACGTGCCCATGGCACTGGCCGACGACACCGGATCGACGGCGCCGCATCACTACGTCAAAGATTCCGTCATCACCACCAAGGTCAAGTCAAAGCTGGCGGCGAAGCACCTGACGACATTGACGCGAATCAAGGTGGACACCGACGAAAATGGCGTGGTGTGGCTGAGCGGAAAGGCGCCGACGCAGGACGCCGTAGACATGGCCACCTTGATCGCCAAGGGCACCGAGGGCGTGACGTCGGTTCATAACGACGTGGTCGTGCAGCCGTAGAAAACGGCGGATGTTCAGATCGTGCGCACCGCGGTGCGCACCGGCGGATGGCCCGGGAATGCTCGGGTCATCCGTTATCCTGAGGCAAGGATGAACGGAGCGTTGTCTTCGATGTACAGCATGCGAAGCGGTAAGGCCGATTGCTCTTGCGCCATTTGCGTTACTCGCTGGGATGAAAGGGATAGTAGAGCCGCATGATGCCGGGCTCCGGAGGATGAGCGGGGAGTTCGACCCGGCCGCCGTTCTCGGACGACCAGTGCCATGCATTGGCCAACAACAACTCGTAGGGCGATCCGGGGCACCGGCCCGGATCCCACGCGCTCGGCGGACGGCTGGGCGCCCGAATCGGTCCATCGGCTTTCCATTCGACGAAGGCCAGCGATTCCCGGCGGCCCACGGTGATGGCGACCGACGAACCCGCGGGAACCTCATCGATGATCGCGGCACATAGACCGAGCATGGCCACCTTGGATCGATGAGGCAAAGCACGGATCGATACGGCCGGATCCGCTTCCAATTGCAAGGCCACGGATTTTCCGGAGGCGTCGTTGCGCAGGAACCTCACGATGTCTCCGACCAGACCACCGAGCTTCACCGGCACCGCCGTTTCTTCGTGCGGGGTCAAGACATTCAAGAGTTCGACCAGCGAGTTCTCGTGGTCCGCCAGGGTTTTCTTGGCGAGCGCTCCGGCCTTCTCGGCAATGGAACCATTGGTGCCCGCACCCTTTGCCGCCCGCATGAGAAGCTCGAGTGCACTGTGCAGAGCCTGCAATCCGCCTCGCAGATCGTGAAGATGCGCCTGCCGGCAGCGTTCGCCAACCACTGCGCAAGCCGCAGCCTCGAGACAGTCGCGCAAGGCCAGGGGCTGTTCCACCTGCGAAGTGTCCATGGATCGCAGGTCGTCGCGTGTACGACGGAATTGCAAGCTTTCGTAGGCAAAATCCTACAGTTCACGATCGAGCTTGACCGCCTGTGAGGCAGCAAACACAATCCGGCGATTCCCCAAGTGGACAAGCGTGCCAAGAAAAACGTGTTGAGAACAATGGACGGTCACGCGCGGCCGCAGCAGCGGTCTCCGGAGATGCGGCGGCTCAGGCAGGAACCCTGGGGGCGAACGCTGATGTTGATGGCCATCACCGGTTGGGGACAGCAGGAGGACAAGGAGCGGGCCAAGGCTGCCGGTTTCGACCGGCATTTCACCAAGCCGGTGGATCCGGACGACGTGGAAGGAGCGCTGCACGCGCTCCTCGATCATCGTCAGTCCGAATGAGGCAATTGGGCCACCACCCGGTCCGCCAGCATTGCCACGCTGCCGCTCAAGGCGCTCGCGATGTCGGCATACCCGTTCGAGGCGGCGGCGGCGCTGAATACCTCGGCTCCCACGGTCTCCCTGCCGCTGTGCGCATCGATGATGCGCCAGTGCGCCTCGATGCTGGCTTGCCCCCCTCGATGCACGGTCCATTGAACGATGTCGATTGCCAGCTTGAGATCAACGCTGGCCGGACGACTGGCGCCCGGGACCGACACCAGCATGTCGACGCGCCGCCGTTCGATGTCCCGCGCCAAAGTCTGGGTCAAAAGATCGGCCAGGGGCGCGGCCCAGCGCTCGTGCTCCAGGACGGTGACCCCATCCGCGGACGTATTGAGCACCAGCTCCGGGCGATCGACCAGCGACGGCAGGGTGACCTTGAGCGTCGCCTGAATCGCCGGCGACTTGCGCGGTTCGCCCGGTCCCTGAGGCTGCGTGCTCAAGACATAAAAGTG
>Ga0182013_10006625_pt1 | contig 13031 bp, 10 predicted proteins | sample 612S2MmetaG_FD_120487 | JGI IMG/M metagenome (GOLD analysis project Ga0182013, IMG submission 120487) | Permafrost microbial communities from Stordalen Mire, Sweden - 612S2M metaG | ecosystem: Environmental > Terrestrial > Soil > Wetlands > Permafrost | place: Sweden: Stordalen | collected... | reverse complement strand
TGGTCCGCCGCGCGGGTGATCTTGCCCGTGGTGCGGATCTCATGGAGGAAATCCAGCATGACCAGCATCGGGCGCGAACCATCTTCCTTGGTGAAGCGCCACACCGGCTCTATCTCGACTCGAATCATGGCGACAGGACCTCTCGCGGCGGAACATATGATCTAGGTTGCATATATTGACCAGACCGGACGTCCAGCCTGCCGGCTTAGGCACTTGATATCATATTCCTAAGCGCAACATTCATCCATATCATCCGGAGCAGCGCATCCGATGCCCCATGCAGAAGCCAGCAACATATGAATTCGGTTGCATATATAGGTAAACCCACCATGTCCGCAGTTCTCTCATCCGAAATCCAAAACCGCGTAAACACCCAGGACCTTCTGATCGACGGAAGGCGGGTCAGGAGCGTCGCCGGCCGTTATTTCGACACCGTGAACCCTGCCACCGAGCAGGTCATTGCCCGCGTCGCCGAAGCGGACGCGGACGACGTGGACGCGGCAGTGCGCTCGTCGAGGGCGGCCTTCGAGGGCGACTGGGGCCGCATGCGGCCGGCCGAGCGGGGGGGCCTGCTCCTGAAGCTGGCGGAAGCGATTCGCGGAGCGCAGGACGAGTTGGTGATGCTCGAGAGCCTTGACTCGGGTAAACCCGTGTCCGCCATCCGTCGTCAGGATTTGCCGGCGGTCTTGGACACCCTCACTTATTACGCCGGCATGGCCGACAAGATCAACGGCCAGGTCATTCCGACACGCAATGATGCGCTCACGTATACCACCCGCGAGCCGCTGGGCGTGGTGGGCGCCATCGTGCCGTGGAATTTTCCGCTGATGATCGGGATGTGGAAGATCGCACCGGCTCTCGCCTGCGGCTGCACCGTCGTGCTGAAGCCGGCCGAGATCACGCCGCTCAGCGCCTTGAGAATCGGTGAATTGGCCCTGCAGGCGGGGTTTCCGCACGGCGTGCTCAATGTCATCCCCGGTTTCGGCAAGATCGCGGGACAGGCGCTCGTCGATCATCCCGATGTGGATAAGGTCACCTTTACCGGATCGCCGGCGGTGGGCCGCCAGATCCTGCGCAGCGCCGCCGGAAATCTGAAACGCGTGACGCTCGAGCTCGGCGGAAAATCGGCCAACATCATTTTCCCGGACAGCGACATCGAGGCCGCGGTCAGAGCGGCTTGCGCAGGAGTTTTCTTCAACACGGGCCAGGTATGCTCGGCCGGTTCCAGAATTCTGGTGCACCAGGATGTCTACGACGAGGTGGTGGAGCGGATCGCCGCACGTGCCAATTCGATGCGGCTCGGCGATCCCACGGATGCGTCCACCGCCATGGGGCCGTTGGTGTCCGAAGTGCAAATGAATCGAGTCTTGGGCTACATCGATATCGGCCGGCGCGAGGGTGCCAAGGTCGCCGCTGGCGGCGCACGCAGCGGTGCCAAGGGCTACTTCGTCAGCCCCACCGTGTTCTCCCATGTCGAACCGGGGATGCGGATTTCTCAAGAGGAGATCTTCGGGCCGGTCGCGGCCGTCATCCCGTTCAAGGACGATGAAGACGCCCTTCGAATCGCCAACGGTACGGTATACAGCCTGGCCGCCGGCGTGTGGAGCAGCGACATCGGACGTGTGCATCGATTCGCGCGCCGGCTCAAGGCCGGCACCGTGTGGATCAATACCTTCGGGCCCACCGACGTGCGGCTGCCATGGGGAGGATCGCGGGACTCAGGCTTCGGGCGCGAACACGGCGACATGGCCATCGAAAATTTTACCGAGCCCAAGGTCGTTTGGATCAACACGGGTCGCTGAGCCGGTGAAAATCGAGGCCGGCACACCCCGAAGCCGTAACGCGGCAGTACAATAGCCGGATAGCCCTCGAGGGGCGCCCGACGAGCTTTGGAGGCTTCCATGAAATTGAAAGACCGGCGTTTCGCCGCGACCGCGGCTGCCGTGTTCACCGCGGCTTTGATGTTGTGCGCTTCGGCGCAAGCCAGCGCGCCACTGCAGAAAAACCAGGCGCCGGGCTACTACCGCATGACGCTGGGCGATTTCGAGGTCACGGCGCTGTCCGATGGGATTTTTCCCATGGAAGTGAACAAGATGCTCGCCAACATCTCGGCGAAGCAACTGGACTCCGCGCTCGCCGGCTCCTTCCTCAAGGAGCCCGTCGATACCTCCGTCAACGGCTTTCTCATCAACACGGGATCGAAGCTGGTGCTGGTCGACACCGGCGCCGGCACGAATTTCGGGCCCACGGTCGGCAAGCTGTTGTCGAACCTCAAAGCGTCCGGCTACAAACCGGAACAAGTGGATGAGATCTACATCACTCACATGCACGGCGATCATGTCGGCGGCCTGCTCGCGGGCGCAAAGCCCGCCTTTCCCAATGCCGTCGTGCGCGCGTCCCAGAGCGAGGCCGACTTCTGGCTGAACAAGGCGCACATGGATTCGGCGCCCGCCGACATGAAGGGCGCTTACCAGGCGGCGATGAATGCGCTCAATCCTTATGTCTCCGCCGGAAGATTCAAATCTTTCGACGGCGACGCCGAATTGATGCCGGGTATTCGCGCCCTGGCCGCGGCGGGACATACCGCAGGGCATACCGTCTATGTGGTCGAGAGCAAGGGTGAGAAGCTCGTGCTCTGGGGCGATTTGATGCATGTCGCGTCGGTCCAATTCGCCGATCCGTCGGTGACCATCCTCTTCGATACGGACTCCGCCGCAGCCGCCGCACAGCGGAAGAAAATCTTTGCCGATGCTGCCGCACATGGCTATTGGGTGGCGGGAGCGCATCTGTCGTTCCCCGGCTTGGGCCACTTGCGCGCCGCCGGATCCGGATATGAGTTCGTTGCGGCGAACTACGGCGTGCCGCATTGACACGATGCGGCGGCTGCCATCGGACGATCTGCGCTGCTACGGCGATGTGGCCGCGCGCTATGCGGAAGGCCTCGATTACTCCATCCATGTGAGATCGGGAGGGCGCTCGGGCGTCGCCGTCATCGCGCCGCATGGCGGCCGGATCGAGGGATGCACCTCGGAAATTGCACGCCTCATCGCGGGCCACGACCACGGCCTGTACCTCTTTGAGGGCATGCGGGCCGGCGGCGACAATTTCGATTGCCTCCATCTGGCGAGCCGCCGCTTCGACGAGCCGCGCGTCCTCGATCTCATTTCCCAATGCGATACGGTGATTGCCGTGCATGGATATGCAGCCGCGGGGCCGGACGTCTTGATGGGTGGACTCGACCATCCGCTCAAGCAGGTCATCGCGCGGTCGCTGGAAGAGCACGGAATCTCGACTCTCGTGGACGGCCATCGCTTTCCTGGCACCGATCCTCTCAATGTCTGCAACCGCGGCCGGTCCGGGCGGGGCGTGCAGCTGGAACTCAGCGAGGAATTCAGGCGCGCCCGGCAGTGGACGCGGCTCGCCGAAGCCGTACGCGGCATCTTGGAAACCGCCGTGCGTCAGCCGCCGGAATAGCCGCCGACGATGGGCAGAATCTCACGCCCGTTCGATGTCTTCGATGGCCGCCATCTGCGCCGCGATGGCCTTGCGGCGGGTCTGCAGCATCTGCCATTGCCACTGGGCACGCTCGATTGCTGCAGTGGTCGCCGAAGGATCGGCGGCCAAGGCCAAATACTGCGCCTTCAATGCGACGGTGCGGCTCAGGGCGGACCGGTAGCGTGCCTCAAGTTCGCGAAGCCGGGATTCGATGGTGCGGCTGCGCGGTGGGTCCGGGAGGTTCGATTCCATGACTCAAGTCGATCACGCGCGCCGCCGCATGCGCGTCAGGCGCCGGATGGTGTTGGTGTAGGAAATCAGCGGATCTTTGCGAGGCGTCGGCTGACGCCGCTGCAGGTCAGTGCGGTCCGGCGAAATCCGGAATGATGCCCGGGACGAGATACTGCTGAATGATGACGATGACGACCAACACCAGCGTCAGCATCACGCTGTGAACGAAGGTTCGCGCCAGCACGGCGCCTTCCTTGCCCTTCAGATCGGTCACCGACACGCCCGTGGCGATGTTTTGCGGCGAAATCATCTTCCCGAGAACACCGCCCGATGAATTCGTGGCGGCGAACAGCAGCGGATTCAGATGCAGCTGGCGTGCCGCGACCACTTGCAGATTGCCGAACAGTGCGTTGCCCGAGGTGTCGCTGCCGGATAGAAATACGGCGACCCAACCCAGAAACGGCGAAAACAGGATGAAGGCATGTCCGGTCGATGCGACGGCGAGGCCCAGCGTGTAGGCGAGGCCCGAGTAATTCATGACGTACGCGAGTCCGACGATCAACATGACCGTCACGACCGCCTGCCAGATCTGGCGGATGGTGCGCACCGCGCAGCGGAGGAGTTCCGCGGGCGGTAACCCGACCAGCAGCGCCGTGATGAATGCCGCCAACAGAATCGCGGTCCCGGTGCCAAGCGGCTGGAACGTCCAAACGGCCGCATACGGCTTGTCGTGATACAGCGTGATCGACACCGCCTTGTCCAGGCCCGGCCAGGGAATGGCCTGTTGACCGATGCTGGCCACCTTGAATATCGTCCAAACGATGACGGTGGCCGTCACGATCAGCCAGGGCAGCCAGCCCTGCCAGGCCGGTACCGTTCGGACAGCTCTGTCCGAATTGTCGAGCGGCGAATGCAGGATGGCGAATTCGGCATCCGGTGCGGGCTTCCAGACCTGCAGGAAAAGCAAGGTCGCGACAAGCGACCCGAGCGCTGCGAACACGTCCGTCAAGGTGTAGTCGAGAAAATTCGAGGCGGCAAACTGAGCCAGTCCGAAGCTCGCTCCGGCGACCAGCAACATGGGCCAGAGCGCCCGGATCGAACGCCAGCCTCCATAGAGCGCAATGACGTAGAAAGGCAGAAATGCCGCGATGAACGGCAATTGACGGCCCACCATGGCGGCAAGCGCCGGCGCGGGCAGCCCGGTGACGGCGCCCAGCACGGTGACGGGTGCGCCGAGGGCCCCGAATGCCACCGGGGTTGTATTGAAGATCAACACGAACACCAGTGCGTCGATTGCCGGAAATCCCACCATGATGAGCAGGGAAGCGGTGATGGCGACCGGTGCGCCGAAACCGGCGACGCCTTCGAGCAATGCACCGAAGCAGAAACCGATGGCGATCAGGACCACGCGCCGATCGTTCGGTAAATGCCGGATGACCCAGGCACGGAAGGCGTCGAAGCGCCCGGACGCGACGGCGACGTTGTACAGCAGGAGCGCGTTGATGACGATCCACATCACCGGCCAGAGAGCGAACACTGCGCCGTTGATGGCAGCGGAGAACGCAATGCGAGCAGGCATCCCCCAGACGGTGGAAGCGATCAAGAGCCCGACGGCGAGACCGGCGAGAGCCGCCTGCCATGCAGGCCGCTTCATCACCCCGAGAAGGAGCAGGACCGTGGCGATGGGAAGAATCGCAACCAGGAAGGACAGGGCCAAACTGTCGCCCACCGGTGTCATCAATTGGTGAAACATGCGGTTCTCCCTTTTGACGGAATGCTACCCCAAAACCGCGCAATCCGTAACCGCGCAGGCGGGCGAGAGCGGGCTGCGGCCGCGGTGCAGTCCGACTCATGCATAATGTCGGGCATGATCACTTCGCCGTCGCCGGACGCTTCGACCGCAGCCTCGCGCCCGGAGCCGCAGGAACATCAAGAGCGTCAGGAGCGCCGCGAACGCCAGGCGGAGGTGACGGGCGCGCTCGGCGCCATTCTGCCTTCCCGCTCCATTCTGTTCCGCCATGAGGATACGGTGGCCTACGAGTGCGATGCACTGACGGCGTACCGCACCCCGCCCCTGGTGGTGGTGCTGCCCGAGACCGAGGCGCAGGTCGCGGCCATACTCGCGCTATGCCATCGGATGGGGGTGCCCGTCGTTTCGCGCGGCGCGGGCACGGGACTGTCCGGGGGCGCGACTCCGCACCGCGACGGGGTGATTTTATCGCTCGCCAAATTCGACAAGATACTCAAGATCGATGCCGCAGCATGCACGGCCGTCGTCCAATGCGGGGTGCGCAATGTGGCCATCAGCGAGGCCGCGGCCCCCTACGGCCTGTATTACGCGCCGGACCCGAGCAGCCAGATCGCCTGCACCATCGGCGGCAATGTCGCCGAAAACTCAGGCGGCGTCCATTGCTTGAAATACGGCCTGACCCTGCACAATGTTCTACGGGTCCGCGGTTTCATGGCGGACGGGGAGCCGGTGGAATTCGGTTCGGAGGCGCTGGATGCCGCGGGTCTCGATCTCATCTCCATCGTCGTCGGCAGCGAGGGCATGCTCGCGGTGACCGTCGAAGTCACGGTGAAGCTCACGCCGAAGCCGCAGCTGGCCCGCTGCATCATGGCGAGCTTCGATGATATCGAGTCGGCCGGCGCCGCGGTGGCGAGCGTGATCGCGCGCGGCATCATACCGGCAGGCCTCGAACTCATGGACAAGGCGATGACGGCGGCCGTCGAGCGCTTCGTGCGCGCCGATTACGATCTGAATGCGGCCGCCATTCTGCTCTGCGAAAGCGACGGCACGCCGGAAGAAGTGGCCGAGGAAATCGCCCGGATGGAGCAGGTCCTCAGCGAGGCGGGGGCATCGCGGCTCGAAGTCAGCCGCGACGAGGCGCAGCGCCTGAAGTTTTGGAGCGGGCGCAAGAACGCCTTCCCGGCTTCCGGCGGCATCAGCGCGGATTACATGTGCATGGATTCGACCATACCGCGCAAGCGCCTGGCGGAGATGTTGCGCGCGATCCAGCAGATGGAAATCCAATACGGACTTCGCTGCGTGAACGTATTCCATGCGGGCGACGGCAATCTGCATCCCTTGATCCTGTTCGATGCGGAGGATGCGGACGAATTGCGCCGCTGCGAATTATTCGGCGCCGACATCCTCGAGACCAGCGTACGTTTGGGAGGGACGGTGACGGGCGAACACGGCGTGGGGGTCGAGAAGCTCAACTCCATGTGCGTGCAGTTCTCGCCCGAGGAGCGGTCGCAGTTTCAGGCGGTGAAGCACGCATTCGATCCGCTTGGGTTGCTGAACCCGGGAAAAGTGATCCCGACTCTGCACCGCTGCGCCGAGTACGGCAAGATGCACGTGCACCGCGGCATGCTGCCATTCCCGGAGTTGCCGAGATTTTGATGGATCAGCAGGACCCGGCCCTCGGCCGCCTCATCGATCAGGTCCGGCACGCGCGCAACGATCGCCGTGCGCTCGATATCCGCGGCGGCGGCACCAAGGTATTTTACGGCGGGCAGCCGACGGGCGAACCGCTCGACGTGACCGGCCTTTCGGGAGTCAGCAGCTACGAGCCGACCGAACTCGTGGTCACCGTCCGCGCGGGCACGAAGCTCTCGGAATTGGAGGCCCTGCTCGCGGAGCAGGGGCAGTGCCTTCCTTTCGAGCCGCCCCGGTTTGCGCCCGGGGGCACCGTCGGCGGCATGGTGGCGGCGGGACTGGCGGGACCGGCCCGGGCCAACGTCGGCGGGGTTCGCGATCACCTGCTTGGGGTGACGCTGTTGAATGGCCGCGGCGAGGTTTTGAGCTTCGGCGGACAAGTGGCCAAAAACGTGGCGGGCTACGACGTGTCGCGCTTGATGGCCGGCTCGTTGGGGATACTCGGCGTTCTCTGCGAAGTATCGCTCAAGGTGTTGCCGGCTAACCGGGCGACGGCGACTCTGGCCTTCGATTGGGACGAGAGCCGTTCCCTCGAGCAACTGAAACTCTGGGCTTCGCAGCCCCTGTCCATCAATGCCAGTTCCTGGCACCACGGGCGTTTATATGTCCGGCTCGCGGGCGCGGCGTCCGCCGTGCATGCGGCCCGCGTCAAACTGGGCGGCGATGTGCCCGCGCACGGCGAGGCCGAAGCGATGTGGCTGCGCCTGCGCGATCACGGAGAGGACTTCTTCCTGCCGGATGCCTCGGCTCTGGCCGGGGGGGACCGTCTCTGGAGATTGTCCGTGCCCGCCGCGAGCGCCTCGGTGAAATTGCCCGGCGATCAATGGATCGAATGGCACGGCGCGCAGCGGTGGTGGCGCACGACCGCCGCGGCGCCGGAAGTGCGGGATGCGGCCGGCCGGGCGGGCGGGCATGCGACGCTGATGCGGGGCGCCGACAGGTCCGACGGGGTCTTCGCCCCGGTCAGCGACGTGCTGATGCGCATCCATCGCGGCTTGAAGCAAGCCTTCGATCCGGCGTGCATTTTCAATCCAGGCCGGCTGTACGCAGAACTCTAGAAGGCGCCATGCAAACTCGTTTGACTCCGGAATTCGAGGGCAGCTCCGAGGGCGAAGAGGCGAAGGCCATTCTGCGCAAATGCGTGCATTGCGGCTTTTGCAATGCGACCTGCCCCACCTATCAATTGCTGGGAGACGAACTGGACGGTCCGCGCGGGCGGATCTATCTGATCAAGCAGGTACTCGAGGGCGCTCCGCCGACGCGCAGCACTCAACTGCACCTGGATCGCTGCTTGACCTGTCTCAACTGCCAGACCACCTGCCCGAGCGGCGTGGAGTACGGGCATCTGGTCGACATCGGCCGCAAGATCGTCGATTCGCGGGTGCAGCGGCCCGTGGCGCAAGGCGCGGCACGCTGGGTGTTGAAAGAGGGACTGACCTCTCCCTTGTTCGGCACGGCGCTCAAGGTGGGTCAGGCTCTGCGTCCGCTGCTGCCGGCGGTGCTGAAAAACAAGATTCCCCTGCGCGCCGAAGTGCATCCATCGACCGCCGCGAAACGCGCGCCGCAGCGCCGCGTCCTGATGTTGAAGGGTTGCGTTCAGCCGTCGATGATGCCCAACATCGACGCGGCGGCCGCGCGCGTGTTCGCCCGTGCGGGGATCGAAATTTTCCATGCCGAGCGAACCGGCTGCTGCGGCGCCGTGCGCACCCATCTCAGCGATGCGGACGGCGGACTCGACGACATGCGCCGCAATATCGACGCCTGGTTTCCCTCGGTCAGCGCCGGCGAAGCGGACGCCATCGTCACCTCGGCGTCGGCCTGCAGTTTCTCGATCAAGGAGTACGGACATGCGCTGTCCGGCGATGCGCGATATGCCGCGAAGGCAGCGCGCATCAGCGGGCTCGCGCGCGACCTGAGCGAGTTCCTGCCCGAGCTCGTGCCGGTCATCAAGGGCGGGGTGCGCGCGAAGGGTTTCGGGCGCCTCGCATATCACGCGCCTTGCACATTGCAGCACGGTCAACGATTGCGGGGCGGCGTGGAGACGCATCTGCGTGCGCTGGGATTCGACATCGAGGTTGCGGGCAGCGAAAGCCATCTGTGCTGCGGCTCGGCGGGCACCTACTCGGTTCTGCAGCCGGCCATTGCCGGCCGGCTCCGGGACCGCAAACTCGAGCATCTCGCGAAGCTCGAACCGCAATGCATCGTATCCGCCAACATGGGATGCATTTTGCACCTGCAATCCGGAACGCGCACGCGGGTGCGGCATTGGATCGAGGTGCTGGACGAAGCGCTCGACGAGAATTCGCATTGATGCGCGGGGCCGAGCATACTTTGCGGATGTGGAGTTGGGAGCGACGTTATGTTCAAACGCGTCCTGCTTTGTTATGACGGTTCCGACGTAGGCCGGCGGGCACTGAAACGCGGCGCGGAACTGGCCATTCTCGTCGGCGCCCAGGTCTATGTGCTGTCGATCATCCCGAACGGGGTTGCGGGCGCGGCCATCGTCGCCGGTGCAGCCGGACATGCCTGTCTGGTCGATGAGGAGGGCGGCCACCGAAGATTGCTCGACGAATCCATCGACTGGCTGAGGGCGCGCGGCGTGGTCGCCGAAGGCTACCTCGCGAGCGGCAATACCATCGAGCAGATCATCGCCTTCTCGCGGCGGCTGTCGATCGATTTGATCGTCCTCAGCCACTATCCGCAGCCTTCGGGAGGGTTTTGGTGGGGCAGCCCGCATCGCGCCTCCCTGGCTGAGCGCGCCAATTGCTGCGTCTTCGTCGCCGTCACCGTGCCGGACGCGGCATCTTCATCGGGAACTTAACGCCGCTTCGACCGCCCGCCCGAGCCGGACGACGATTTCCTCCAGTTCTTCGTCGGAAGCATTGTAGGGCGGGGCGATGATGATGGTGTCGCCCGCCGTCCCATCGACATTTCCTGAGCAGGGATAGCAAATGAGCCCGTCGGCGAAGGCGCGCGCCCCTATATCGAAACTGAGCGCGCGATCCGCGGGAAACGGCGCCTTGGTGACCGGGTCGGCGACCAACTCGATGCCGATGAAATAGCCGCGTCCGCGCACGTCGCCGACTTCGTCGAATTTGGCCAACGCCCGGCGGAGCGTGTCTTGCAGCGCCGCGCCGGCGGTTCGTACGCGCTCGAGCAGGCGGTCGCGCTCGAGGATCCGCTGCACGGCGAGCGCCGCCGCGCACGCCGCGGTATGTCCGGAAAAAGTGTGGCCGGTCATATAGGCGCCGTGCTCGGCGCGAATGGGCGCGGCGACTCCCGGGCTGACCAGCGTCGCTCCGAGCGGGATGTAGCCTCCGCCCAATCCCTTGGCAATGCTCATGATGTCCGGGACGACCCGATCGTGCTCCAAGGCGCGCCAGCTGCCGGTGCGTCCGGCGCCGCACATGACTTCATCGGCGATCACCAGCACGTCGTACTTGCGGCATACGGCGTGGACGGCTTCGGCATAGCCTTCGGGCGCCGGCACGACGCCGCCGGCGGCTCCCACGATGGGTTCGTAAATGAACGCCGCGACATTCTGCGGTCCCGCGGCCAGAATCGCGGCGTCGAGTTCCGCCGCCAGGTGACCGGCCAACGCCTGCGCCGAAACTCCCGCGGGCCTGCGGTAGTCGTTCGCCGCCGAGACGAACGTGACGTCGAGCAGGCTCCCCTCGAAAGCCTTGCGCCGCTGCGCGAACCCCGAAACGGACAGAGCTCCCAAGGTATTGCCATGCCAAGACCGCCGCCGCGCGACGAATCGGCGCTTCTTCATCAGGCCGCGCGCGGCAAAATATTGGAGGGCGACTTTCAGCGCCGATTCGACCGCCTCGGATCCGCTGCCGGTGTAGATGATGTCCTGGAATTCGCCGCCGCACAGGCGCAGGACCGTTTCAGTCAGCGCTTCCAATGCCGAACTCGTGAACAGATACCGGTACGCGTAAGCGACTTCGTGCAATTGCTTGACGATGGCCGCATTCACTTCGGGATGGGCATGCCCAAGGCAGAATACCGCCGGGCCGCCGGAACCGTCGAGATAGCGCTTTCCCGAGGCGTCGAACAGATAGCTGCCTTCGCCGCGGACCAGCCGCGGCAATTTCTCGATCCCGAACCCGCTGGGCCTGTTTTTCATTCGATAACCTCGTCTGGCAATGTGCGAATATATCGCATGGAGTCCCCCGCCGTGCCCCCCTCGCAGCATTCCGCAGTGGCGGCGCCGCCTTTGCCTTCCGCGGCGCCGGCTCCTGCGGCGTCGCCTGTGCCTTCCGCGGCGCCGGTTCCTGCGGTGCCGAATCGGGAAAGGGCGCTCGGCATCATTGCGACGGCGACCGTGCTTGCCCTTCTATATTTTGCGCGCGAAGTCCTGGTGCCGATCACCCTGGCCGTGATCTTGAGCCTGCTGATCGCACCCCTGGTGCGCCGGCTCCGGTGGCTGCGGCTCGGCCCGACGCTGTCGGTCCTGACCGCCGTGCTGGTATCTGCGCTGTTGTTTGCCGCGGTCGCGGGAGTCATCGGTACGCAATTGGTGCACATGTCGGCGAGTGTGCCGGAGTACGAACGCACGATCGAAGGCAAATTGCGCGTGCTGAACGCCTTCACCGTGGGCCGGTTCAACGCCCTCGCGGAATCGGCGGGCCGGCTGATGGAAAGAGTTCCCCCAGCGAAGACACCCGGCACCTTCGATGAGTCCGACAGCGCCGGCGCGTCGGCGCCGATTCCCGTGGAACTGCACGAGCCCCGGCCGAATTCCCTGCAGTTGATCCAAAGGGTGCTTGCGTCGATCTGGGTTCCGATCGAGACCGCGGGCATCGTGCTGGTCGTCCTGGTGTTCGTGCTGCTCGAACACGAGGCGCTGCGCGATCGATTCATCCGCATTGCCGGCGGCGCCGACATTCGCCTGACCACGCTTGCCATCAACGACGCCGGCGAGCGCCTGTCGCGGTTCTTCGTCTCGCAATTCGCCGTCAATGCGGGAGTCGGGCTCGCCGTTTGGATCGGCCTCACGCTCATCGGCCTGCCTCATCCGCTGCTGTGGGCGGTGCTCGCCGCCGTGCTGCGTTTCGTGCCCTATGTGGGAGTGTGGATCGCGGCGCTGTGTTCGGTGCTTCTGGCCGCCGCGGTGGATCCGGGTTGGAGCTTGGCGCTGGTCACCTTGAGTCTGTTCGTCATCGTCGAATTGATCGCGGGGCAGTTGGTCGAGCCGCAGCTGTACGGCCACACCACTGGGCTGTCGCCGCTCTCGGTGGTCATCGCCGCCATTTTCTGGAGTTGGTTGTGGGGCCCCATCGGCCTGATCTTGTCGACACCCTTGACGCTCTGCCTGCTGGTTGCGGGAAGGCACATCAAGGCGCTCAGCCTGCTTGACGTGCTGTTGGGCGACAACCAGGCTCTCACCATGCCGCAGCGTTTCTACCAGCGCGCGCTGTCGGCCGATTCGGCCGAGATCATCGCCGGCGCGCGGGTGTTTCTGAAACGAAATACATTCGCGAACTATTGCGACCTGGTGCTGTTGCCCGCCCTGCACCTGGCGCGCATCGATCTTCAGGCCGGCACCATCAGCGCCGACCAGCAAATGAAAGTGCGCAGCGCCATGGTCGCGGTGATCGCCGCCATCGGCGGAGACAGCGGAAAATTGCCGCGCCGTCGCAGCCGATCGTCGGTCCTCGACAATTCGACCGCGGGCCGCCAATTGCGGCGCCAGCGCGAGCAGACGAGCGGCCGCTGGCAGGGGCCGCTGGCCGTGCCCGCGGGGTCCGTCATTCTGTGCGTCGGCTTGGGCTCGACGGCCGATGATTTGGCGACCGAGCTGCTGGTGCGCATATTGCGCGACCAAAAAATAGATGCCCGCCATATGTCGCTCGAG
>Ga0182013_10006623_pt1 | contig 13034 bp, 12 predicted proteins | sample 612S2MmetaG_FD_120487 | JGI IMG/M metagenome (GOLD analysis project Ga0182013, IMG submission 120487) | Permafrost microbial communities from Stordalen Mire, Sweden - 612S2M metaG | ecosystem: Environmental > Terrestrial > Soil > Wetlands > Permafrost | place: Sweden: Stordalen | collected... | reverse complement strand
TTTGGGATTTCGAATGCGGAGCATGTGGCGGCGGTGGGTGAGTTCGCCGATGCGGCGGTGATCGGCAGCGCGCTGGTGGCGCTGATCGAGAAGACGGCTCCGGCGGAGGCTGCGGCGGCGGTGGGCAAATTTATCGCGGAGCTGCGGGCGTGAGGGCGACGAATGTTCGCGGAACGACTGCACGCAGCGCAATGCGCACCGTTTATCATGGTGCGGGCGCATTTAGTTCCTTGGCTGCGGCGAAACGCTGCGGACGTTGCATTGGAAATTGCGAGGCGGTTTGGCATGGATATAACCGATTGGCGGCAGAGGATCGATGAGCTGGATGAGCAGATTGTGGGGCTCATCAGCAGGCGTGCGGAGGCAGCGAGGGCAATCGGCGAACTGAAGCGCGGAGCGCAGTTGCCGGTGTACGAGCCGGGACGGGAGCAGGCGGTCTTCGACCATGTTCGCACGGTCAATCCCGGTCCGTTGGCCGACGGCGAGATGTTGCATGTGTATGAGCGGATCATCGACGTCATGCGAACGCTGCAGCGGCGGGATGCGTGAAGCCGAACAGCGGCGCAGGTTTTCAGAGATATGCAATGGTTCCGGTTACAACATAACACGGGTACGGAATGCAGAGTTCATAGGTAGTTACAAATAGCTAAAGGAAAGCGGAAGGACGCGATGATTGTAGCGATGCAGGACCAGGCCACCGAGCAACATATTCAGCATGTGATCGAACGCATGGTGGAGCTCGGATTCAACGTTCACCGGACGACCGGGGCTCAGCAGACCATCCTTGCCGGGGTGGGGACGCCGGCCCACTTTGATGTGGTGGAGTTCAAGGTGCTCCCCGGCGTGCATGACGCCTACCGCATCTCGTCGCCCTACAAGCTGGCGGGGCGCAACTTCCGGCCGGAGGGGACGACGATTACGTTCTCCAACGGTGTCGTGGTGGGCGGCGAAGAGGTCGTCGTGATGGCGGGGCCGTGCTCGGTCGAATCGCGGGAGCAGATTCTGTTGAGCGCGAAGCTGGCGGCAGCGGCAGGCGCGAAGTTCCTGCGCGGCGGCGCGTACAAGCCACGCAGCTCGCCGTACAGCTTCCAGGGCATGGGGCTTGAGGGCTTGAAGCTGCTGCGCGAGGTTGCGGACGAGACTGGCCTGCTGGTGATCACCGAGGTGATGGAGATCTCGCAGATCGAAGCGATGATCCCGTATATCGATCTCTTCCAGGTGGGGGCCCGCAACATGCAGAACTTCAACCTGCTGCGCGAACTTGGCCATACGCGGACGCCGGTGCTGTTGAAGCGCGGAATCGCGGCGACGATTGAAGAGGTTCTGCTGAGCGCGGAGTACATTCTTTCCGGCGGCAACTACGAGCTAATGCTGTGCGAACGCGGCATTCGGACGTATGAGACCTATACGCGGAATACGATGGATATTTCGGCGATCCCGGTGCTGCAGAAGTTGACCCATCTGCCAGTGATGGCCGACCCATCGCACGGCGTTGGCATTCGCGAACTGGTGCCGCCCATGGCGCTGGCGGCGGTTGCGGCGGGCGCGGACGGGCTGCTGATCGAGATGCACCCCAATCCGGACAAGGCGATGAGCGACGGCGCGCAGAGTCTGTATCCAGAGCAATTACAGAAACTGGTGGAGCAGTTGCGGCTGCTGGCGCCGGTGGTTGGGCGGAGGGTTGCGTAGGCGATGATGCGCAGGGTCCTCATCGTCGGGACGGGGCTGATCGGGGCATCGGCCGGGCTGGCGCTGCGTGCGGCGGGATTTGACGGCGAGATTGTAGGGACTGGCCCAACCGAACAGACGTTGACGATCGCGAAAGAGCGTGGGGCGATCGATGCATGGGTTGCGCGCACAGATGCGGATTCGGCGGCTGCGAACGCCGACTTGATTCTGCTGGCCGGGCCGGTGTTGTCGATCCTGGATTGGATGCAGCGGCTGGCGCCGGTGCTGGGTGAGCATCAACTGGTGACCGATGTGGGCAGCACCAAGGTGCAGATCGCGGAGTTGGCGGCGAAGCTTGGATATAACGGGCCGGGGAAGGCGCGGTTTCTGCCGGGACATCCGATGGCGGGCAAGGAACAAGGTGGCGCGGCACTAGCCGAGGCCGGACTGTTTCGCGGTGCCATGTGGCTGTTTACGCCACTCGATGAGACGCAGAACGAGCTGGAGGCCGAGTGGCGGGAGTGGGTGGCAAAGTTCGGTGCGCGTGCGATGGACCTCGCTCCGGCGCGGCACGATGAAATCTGCGCCTGGGTGAGTCACCTGCCGCAGATGCTCTCGACCGCGCTGGCCGCGCTGCTGGAGGAGACCTTCGAGTCGGACCCCCAGCGGCGCGAAGAGATTGCGGCGATTGGCGGCCGTGCGCTGCGCGAGACCACGCGGCTGGGCGCGAGTCCGTACAGCATGTGGCGCGATATTGCGCTCTCCAACACGGAGACGATCGCGCAGACGCTGCAAGCTTTGGAGCAGCGGCTGGCGCATGTACGGGAGAATCTGCGGACGCCTGAGTTGAAGGAAGAGTTCCGGCTGGCGAATGAGTTCCGCGCGCGCCGGGGCGAATAGGCCCTCTAAGGCGACTTGGGGTCGGGAGGAAGGTCGGCGGCAGGTTCGGGGAGAAATGCTGTATCGGGGTAGGCCGCTTTGGTGGAGATGGTCTGGAGGATGGGCAGGTCGGCCTTGACGCCGGCGAGCCGTTTGGGGTCGGACTGGATGTACTTTGCCTTTGCGGGATCGGCGAAGTAGGCGAGGAGGTCTCGCTTGATGCCGAAGGGGATGGGCGAGGCGGGGTCGCGGGTCATCTGGTGGAGAAGATCGGCGTAGGTGTAGTCCTCGAGGGAGTAGGTGCCGGGCTGGACTTCGAGGCCGGTATCGAGGTCCTGGTTTGAGAGGCCGTCGGCGGTGGCGGCGGTAGCGAGGGTGTGGCGGAGGACGGCGGCGGTGTGGACGAGGGAGTTGATGTAGTCCTGCTCGGTTTTGGGAGTGGGGCCGCGGAGCGAGAGGTCGGAGAGCGGACCGATCTTGGGGACGATGAAGATGATGCCGGCAAGCAGGTGAGTGCCAACACCCGCGCGGCGGCGATAGGCTGCCCAGTTGTCGATGGTGGCGAGGTGAGCGACGTCCTGGTTGAGGGCGTCGAGCGCGGGGCTGGGAACGTCGGCGGGGAGGCGATGACGGTACAGGAGGGTTTCGGCGTAGGCGACGCGGGGGAGCAGGGTGCGGGCGGCGTAGCGGTATCCTTGGAGCTGGGGATTGCCGCGGCCGAGGATCTTGGCGAGGTCGAGGCCGTAGGTGTCGTAGAAGGCGCGGGTGAGCAGGGGGACAGGGACGGCAAAGCCGATGTGGTTGAGGTATTTCTCAGGCGCCATGCGGTGGTTGGCGATCTGGTCGACGTCGAAGGCGAACTCGGCGCGGACGTGTTGGTGCGGGCCTTCGGCATAGTTGACATTGGGGCCGTAGATTGCGGCGAGCGAAGGGAAGGCGATGCCGACAGCGGGGTTGATGGCCTCGGCGTGGCCGATGGTATCGCCGAGGTAGTGCGATAGCGCGCCGATGGCGAACGCCACATCGTTGGCGTTCTTTGAATCGCGGAAGAGTGCGCGTATGAAATCCCCGGTACGCACGTAATGGAGCAGGTCGGAGAACAGCGGCTTACCAAAAGGATAGTAGCCGAGGTCCTGAATGACGCACCCGCCGTAAGCGTAGGCGTGGGCCTCGCGGAGTTGTTCGGGAGTAAGGCCAGGGAAGCGCTTGAGCAGCAGGGGCTGAATGGAATCGGCCCAGGTCAGGTCGATGAGTTCTTCGTGGGTGAGGATAGAGTAAGCCCCCAGCGGCGGCGAAATCAGCAGGAGCAGCAGCAGGACGACGGGCGTGACCCAGAGCTTGCGTAGCGAAGCCATAGACGTAAGCAATTGGATGCCGCGAAGAGGCGGGTCGAAGATCGATGGCCGAGTTTCTTTTGAGTCGGCCTGTCAGCCGCCGAGTTGGCTATGGCGGTCCGACTTCGGCTATCGGGACGACGGAGAGGCGCGGAGGACTTTGCTGAGGCTCCCGCCAGCCGCAGCGAGACACTCCTCGGCTGCGACACGGGATAGCGAAAGCTTTTGCATGGCAATTGCGGCCTTGACGCTGCCGGCTTCGATCAGCAGGCGAGTCGCGGTATAGCGATCGCATCCGGTGGTGACCATAATGATGCGGTGGGCGCGGTCGATGAGCTTGTCGTTGCTCGGCTTGACGTTGACCATAAGGTTGCCGTAGACAGCCCCGGTGCGAATCATGACGCCAGTCGAGAGCATGTTGAGGACGAGCTTGGTGGCGGTGCCTGCCTTCATGCGAGTCGAACCGGTCACTACCTCGGCTCCGGTGATGGGGGAGATGGCGAGGTCGGCGACCTTAGAGATCGGCGAGTTGGCAGCGCAAGCGAGGCCGACTGTCATGGCTCCGAGCGAGCGCGCGTGGAGCAGCGCGCCGAGGACATAAGGCGTGCGCCCGCTGGCTGAGACACCGACCAGGGTGTCGGGGGTGGGCAGGGCCGGGTCGGAGGGGTTGGCGATGCCGAAGCCGGAGGCGGCAAGGTCGCGCGCGCCGTCTTCCGTAGAGTCTTCGGATTGCTCTGACGAGTTGCGCAGGGCCGCGTCTCCGCCGGCAATCAATGCCTGAAACAGCGCGGGCGGGACGGAGAAGGTGGGCGGACACTCGGAGGCGTCGAGTACGCCGAGCCGACCGCTGGTGCCCGCTCCGATGTAGAAGAGGCGGCCGCCTTGAGTGAAGCGCTCTGCGATCGCATCGACCGCGCGGGCGATTGCCGGCAGTTCGGACGCGACCGCCGCGGCGACAGTCGCGTCCTCATGGTTGATGACGGTGAGCATCTCCAGCGTGGAGAGCTCATCGATGTGCTCAGAGCGCGGGTTGCGTGCTTCTGTGATCAGGGAGGCCAGATTCTGCATGTACCCCTAGTTTACTTGCCGACGACGACGATGGAGAACGAACCGGGAACCATTGGGGAACGGGGACCGCGGAAGCCACCGGGACCGCCCGGACCGCCCGCCGGTGCCGCACCGGCTGCGGGCGTCGCAGGCGCGGCTGCCGGTGTTGCTGGCGCGGGTGCCGGGCCGTATTCGGCGGTGATCAGCAGGATGTGGCCGGTCTTGGTGTCCAGGGTGAGGGTCTTGGCGCGCACCGGAGTGGTGACGGTCTGCTCAACCACGAAACTGGTGGGTGAGTTTTCCTTGATGACGGTGAGCGTGCCGTCGCCCTGAGAGCTGAAGGCTTCCATTGTGGCGGGATTGAAGGTGGCGCCGTCGCAGCCGTTGCCGATGGGCAGGGTGGTGATGACCTTGCCGGAGGCCGCGTTGACGATGACCATGACCTGCGGGGTGCGGCAGGCGGCGAAAAGGATGCCGTTCTTGGCGTCGAGGGCGAGGCCGGCGCAACCGTCGCCACTGGACTTGATGTCGATGGTGTGGTCGAGCTTCATAGTATCGGCATCGATGACGGCGATGGCGCCCTTGTCTTCGATGTCGACGTAGATCTTGCCCTTGCCGTCGGTTGCGGCCTGCTCCGGCGCTCCGCCGATGTCGATCGTGCCGAGGATGGCGCCGTCCTTATCGTCGATGACGGTGAGGTTTGGCGACGCATGGGAAAGATCGTAGAACCGGTGGTTGTACGGATCGTTGAGGTAGCCATCAGGATTGCCCTGTACGTCGATCTTCTTGATGACGGTAAAGTTCTTGGAGTCGAACATGGTGATGGGCTTGGAGGTGGCGAATCCGTGTCCTGCGGCGGTGTCGACCGCGGCGCCGTGCCCGCTGGTGCCGGTGATGTCGCCAACCTGGGCCAGGGTGTCAAGGTTGAAGACGCCGATGTGGCCGGCGGCTCCGGAGCGTGCGACGTAAAGCCTGCGGCCGTCGGAGTCGGCGGTGACGTAGTCGAATCCGCCGTCACCGCCAATCTTGACCGTGTTGATGACTTTGTAAGGGCCTGACTGGGCGACTGCAGCAAGCGGAAGCAGTCCGGCGAAGATGGCGAGGGTAGCGATTACGAGCGGTTTGCGTGACATGCGATGTCTCCTGATCTTGGCTTTGTTGAATGTGTGGACGATCCGGTCCCAAAGAGAAGTTTACGCGGCGACGCAGATTAGGCGATGTGCCGGAAGCTGTTCATCGTAGCACCGGCGAGGATACGACGCCCAACCTTAAAGTGGTGTGAATCCCCTGACGGAGCCGAAATGGCCATTTAGCGGGCAGTCAGTTAGTGGGCGGATGAACTTTGGGCGAAGGCTGCCAACTCCGCGGGCGACTCGATCTTGTGGTCGAGAATCTGCTGCAACATGGCGCGAGTCCTGACCGCCGCGAAGGGCGTATCGATGCGTGCGGCCTGGTTTTGGTGAGGCAGTTTGACGATATACGCGGGACGGTCATCGAACTGGCCTCCATTGCTGGCGGCCTGGTCCTCGGCCGTCCATCCCGGCGAACCGTCCCAGATCAGCTTGGTCCGCCAGGAGTGGTCGCCCATGATGACGATGGTTGCCGAATCCCACTCGCCACGCTGCTCCAGCAGGAGATGAACATGGTCGAGATAGCGGTCGGCCAGCGCCAGATTGTCGAGATAGGAGGCCCCGGCTTTGCCGAACGTCCCGGTCCTGCGATCGTAAATCCCGTCCGGATGTGGAATCGGCATATGAATCAATAGAAAGCTGAGGGATGGATCATCCAGGAACCGGTCGCCGGCAGCCAGCAAATTGCGATAGTCGGCAACATGGTTCCAGTCGACCGATGGGGGTCCAGAGGGTTTGTGAAGCAGGTCTAACTCCGCGGCGATGATCCCGTGCCATGACGCAACGACAGACGAGAGGAGGGATGCGTCCGGCTTTACTGCCAGATTTGCGAAGGAAGCATTGCCGGAGATCCAAATGCACTGATCGAGGATGCCGGGCAGGATTCTGCAGTAAGGGTTGTACCAGCCTGCGACCGCGGTTCTGTATCCCCGGTCGTCGGCGTCCTGAAAGATGGTCTGATGGGGGTCGAAGCTTTGCCATTGATTGCTGCTGGGATTGTGCAAGGAAAGATGGCTTCCATCCGCGGAAGCCTTCATCTCGTCCGCTGCTTCGCCCGTCAGCAGGGCAGGAAGCACCACGTGGGTATAAACTCCGGCGGGGACGACGTGGGTGAAGACGGTTGCCTGCCGGGCGACGGAGTCGAAGGCGGGAAGATCAAGGCCAGGGAAACGCCGCTCATAGACCTGCTGGTAGGAGAGTTCATCGAGCAGGATCCAAATGATCCTGGGCTTTGCCATCGACGCGGCTTGTGCCGCTCCGGGCTGCTTCGGTCGCAGTGGCCTCGGCAGATTCAAGGCCCGGGCCTGCCAGAAGCACCAAAACAACTGCCCCATGAAGACCACCGCGCTGAGGGCTGCGAAGCCGAGCGCAATCCCGGCAGCGTGGCGTATGCGGCTGAAGACGGGAAAGAAGGACGGGCGCCAGAAGCACACCGTGGCAATCCAGGCCACGAATGGCGCCAAGAACAAGGTGGCGCTGCACCAGGGAGCCAGAGTCCACTCGCCCGCCATACGTCCCTCCGTCATCAGCAGCCAGGGCAGCATGAGAATCAACCCCGACCAGACCGCGACCTGGAGGATGCCTGGTCTCCGGGCAAGCAGCAACAGGGCTGTAAGCACGGCCCAGAGGGTTCCCACGTTGACAATGGCAGTGAGGAAGATGCGAGGCACCGATCCGGTGAAGTGATACAGCGGCAGATGACTCGGCGCGATCAGGGGGTGAACCAGCGTGAAACAAGACAGAACGGCTGGGCCCAAAGCGATGAACGCCGGATGGGTCAGAAGTCTCAGCAGTTTCGTTTCCGAAGATGACGCATCAGGCATCCGCACTTAGTACAGGATAATCGATCGGCGCTTAGCCGAAAAAGTGGGCCTGAAGTGGACCCGCAAATTATCCGATGCGCTGGACAGACAGAGTCCTTGCCGGGTTGCGCTGAACATTGCAAAGATCACGCAATCTTGTGGGAGCCGTCGCTGGTGGGGACGGACTGGCTGGTCTCCTGGGCCGACTTATCGGAGGAAAACAGGGTGAGGATGCGGCGGCGCAAGAAGTAGGCGCAAGCCGCCATCGCAGAGCTAACGGTTTGCAGAGTGAGCAACCCCGAACCTGGGTCGATATACGCCCATGCCTGTTTTTCGGTGCCCACGAGCACACATGCCGCGATGAATACTGCAAGCGAAACGGAGATACATCTCTTCATAGGACTCTCCAATTTTGATGACACATCGGGCTCGTGAGAGAGACCGCAAGCTCGATTCAACCTGGGTGCTCAACCATTCGAAGCTGACTACTCTTCCGGTGGCTACGCTTCCTTATCAAACCAAAGGTGAATGACTCGGGGAATAGCTCTTAAGGGTCACTCAGGCAAGACCGTTGCCTTCATCGTGCTCTCCGGGTACCACTATTGTGGAAGCGCGCAGATGGAGGCAGACAGACGCCTCCCAATCTCAAGGAAGCGGCTCCGAGGGGAGCCTGCTGGCGGCAGCGACACTCACGTGGGGCGTAGAGGCAGACAGGTAGTTCTGGTAGACGCTGATGTGGAAGCAGGCCTGCTGAAACTCCTCTTCGACGTCGATCTTGCCCTGTTCGATCAGAGGCTGAAGGTAGACGCGCATCCACGCGACCTGAGCGAGCGAGAGGCCACGCTTGGCGATATCGACGGCCTGACCGGTGAGGTGCGGCGAGGCGGTGTCGCCTTCCGCGGGCGCCGCGTTGCCGTTGCTTCGGATCAGGCGCTGCTGGAACTCGACGGTGCGAACGGCCGAATCGATCTGTAGCGGGGAGTGGAAGCTAGCGTAAAAATCGCGCGCGAGGACATTGAGGAAGGCCGCGGTCCAGGGGCGCGAGAAGCGGCGACTTGCCGGGAGGCGTTCGTCGACGCGGATGGTGTCATTTTCGGGAAGTGGGACGAGTTCCTTTTCGCGGCGGAGGCCAAGCAGGTCGGCGTCATCCCGCACCCGGTCGAGGCCTTCGCGGTCGGCCATCTGGTTCTGGCGGATGAGGATGTCGCGGGAGCCGTAAAGGGGCGGCGGAACCACCAGCCGGCCCCGCGAGTCATGGAGCGACGGCAGCAGGACTGGCGCGGAGGCCGCCTCTTCGGTGGATCTCAATGGCGGAGTCTCGGTGTCGCCGCGCAGCTCGGGGCCACTGCGCAGGACGCTGCCGACGTTAGTCAGTGTGGAGGGATTGCCGCTGGCAGGTTCGTCGCCGGTTGCGGCGCCATCGGCAGGCGGACGGGATGGACCGGTCTCGCGCAAGGCAGGGAAGGAGTAGCGGACGGTGCTCTCGGCGATCCATGCGGAGCGGCGCGACCGGTCGATCCTGCCGGCCGGGCGAGGACCTCGGTCAGCTGCTGCGATGACGAAGCGCGCAGCCGAGGGCCGCTCTTGTTCCGCTGTGTGAACGCGGGGTTGGCGCGACGCGACGCCGGCAGAGAGGTTGGCCCGGGCTGTCTCCTGGTCAGAGGCTGGTGTTTTTGAACTGTGGGCCGCGACCGTGATCAGGCGCGAAGTTGTGCGAGCGTCGCGGCGCGATTCCAGACCCGAATCGGGATGTGAGTTCAGGCGCGGGCCCACGGCGCTGCGCGCAGGGACCCGTTCGTGGAATGAGGACTGAGAGGCGATCTGGCTGCGCACGACGGGGCTGGCAAGCGATCGGGTGGGCTTTGCCAGCGACGGCGCAGGGTAAACTAGCATCCAGGCCAGTGCCGTGAAGACAGCGGTGGCGGCTCTTTGGCACATGTTATTTTTTTGGAGGCGCGAAGGCGCCAGAGCAACTTCTAGGCTAGCTGGAACGTAGACATGCGGTAAGTGTTCAAACAGGTTCTGTGTACCGATCAGTTAATGCGGCGCGGGGCCAATTTTTGTCTTCGAGGAGGATGGGTGCGACGAGTTCTGGCAGGTTTGGGTGTAACGGTGGTGGCAGTGCTGGCGGGATCAGGTCTGCGGCCGGTGGCCGCGCAGGATGGGGCGAACAAGCCCGCTTTTTATACGGAGAAGGTGAGGCCGATTCTCCAGACAAACTGCGGCAAGTGCCACTTTGACGTGAACCACAAAGGCGGGCTGAGCCTGCAGACGAAGGCTGCCACGCTGAAGGGCGGGCGCGATGGCGCGGTGATCGTGCCCGGCGATCCGGCGAACAGCTTGCTGGTGAAGCTGATCCGGCATGAAGGTCCGGCGGATGATCCGAAGCCGATGCCTCCGAAGGCCCCGAAGATCGGCGACGCCGACATCGCGACCATCGAGCAGTGGGTGAAGGCGGGCGCGGTGATGCCCGACGACCCCCCAGCGGCGCAATAGAGGTTATTCAGCAGAGACTGATTCTGGCGACGCTTGGCAACTTGCCCCGGCGCACAGGTGCAGCTCCGTGCGCGCGCGCTGGCAACGCGGCCAACCACAAAACTCAGGGAATCAGGAGCGAGACGCGGAGCAACCAAGCCGAAATTTTAAGCGTCCTGTAACAGTTGGAGGCTACGGTAAAGAGATGCGGCTGAGCTTTGTAGTCCCTGCGTACAACGAAGAGACGTATCTCCCGGCGTGTCTGGAATCGGTTCTGGCGCAATCGCGGGAGCTGGGCGATCAAGTCGAGATTATCGTCGTCAACAATGCCAGCACGGACCGCACCCGCGAGGTCGCGCTGAAATACCCCGGGGTGCGCGTGGTGGACGAGCCGCGCAAGGGTCTGACCTACGCGCGGCAGGCGGGCTTTACCGCTAGCAAAGGCGAGTTAATCGCCAATGTCGATTCGGACTCGCGGCTGACTCCGGGATGGGTCGATACGGTGCTGACGACCTTTGCCGAGGAGCCGAAGCTGGTCGCGCTGAGCGGGCCGTTCGTCTACTACGACCTGTCGCCCCGGCAGCGGGTGAGCGTGCAGGTTTTCTATGCGGCTGCGTTTCTGGTGTATGCACTGAACCGGTGGGTGCTGCGTGCGGGGTCGATGGTGCAGGGCGGAAACTTCGTGCTACGGCGCGACGCGCTGGTGAAGATCGGCGGGTTCAACACGGCGATCGCGTTCTACGGCGAGGACACCGATATTGCGCGCCGGCTGAATTGCGTGGGCAAGGTGAAGTTCACGTTCGACCTGAAGATGTTCTCGTCGGCGCGGCGGCTGAAGCAGGAAGGCATGCTGACCATCGCGGCGCGGTACACCATCAACTACCTGTGGACCACGTTCCGCAAGAAGCCGTTTACCGAGGAGTACATCGACATTCGCGAACAGGTGGCCAAGACTTCGGTGGTTGCTGAGCAAAAGAGCTAGAAGGCATTTGGTCCGGCAAGAGCAAAATCAGAGTTGGTGTAAGCCGGAATCGATGCAGTCAAGTGGCTTTTTCATCAAGAAAAATCCACCCTGTATACCTTCGCCAACGGCACGGAAACTCTGATTTTGCTCTAGAGCCGCCCCGTAGCTTGGGGCGGATTTGCTGCGTCTGGACATGCTAACTCCATGGATTAAGCATGCTAATCCATGCGCCGCCATCCCGCGGCGAGCCGATTGCATCGTAGTGAATAGGGTTTGGCAATGGCGCGTGGTTTGAAGAAACCGCCGAAAGGTGAGTGTGCGACGGCGCGCTAACGTGGGTCCAGTTCTTACCTTTCCCGTTATTGACTGCGGATGCGGTTTATAGCATGTTCCCTACAACTTTCGTTCGGCGTCCACGTTAGTTCCTGCATCATACCGTGTAGGCTTATCGTTCCCGCCGCGGAGCCCGGCGGCCCGCCCGATCTCGTTTGGCCTAGTCCACAGACCTGACTGCCAAAACAGCACATTCGTGTGCCTTAACATTTGCTGTCTTAAATTGAGGTGCAACGATGAAAAAGCTAGCGCTAGTGCTGTCATTTGCCGTCATGTTCGCGGGGCTGTCTTCCACCACGGCCTTTTCCGAGCAGGGCGGCGGCTACACGAATGACCTTCTCAGCAGCTTTAGCTTGACCAATGCCGGCTCGGGCAACTTCGATTTCAGCTTCGCCGGACCGTCCGATTCCGGCTCCGGCATCTTCATCACAAGTCTGACCGGGACGGCGGGCGAGTACCTGATCACGGGCGTCAGCGGCAAGGTGGATGGGATCGCGATTACCTCGCTGTTTCCGGCTGGCACGTTTCCGACCGAGTTCGGCGGCGGCGACAACCTGCTGTTCAATCCCGGGGTCATCAGCTCGCCGAATGTGTTTCCGGCCGACCTGGATCTTGCCGGGATGTCGTTTGGGGTCGCGGGCGGAACCAGCTACAACCTGTATTACGGCCAGTTCATGACCGGCGATCCGCTCGATATGTATGATCTGCTGTCGCTGACACCAGGGACGCCGGAGCCGGAATCGCTGGTCCTTCTGGGTACGGGCACTCTGGCGCTGTTGGGAGTAGCGGCGATGCGGCGGCGACGGGAAAGCGCAGCGGCTTAGAGTCTTTCGAGTGCAAAGAGGCCGCCCCGGGGCCTGGGGCGGCCTTGCTGCGTCTGGGGGCACCCCTCCCCCACCCTGGGGGGGGTAGGGGTGCTAAGTGGCTTCGTTTCTTTTAGTTAGCAAAATGACCCCGGCTAAATATAAGAATCCATGACGGTTACGGTAAAAATAAGAAAACAAACGAGAAAGCCCGGCGGATGGCCCGAAGTTTGTTGGCCTATTTCTACTTACTTGTTAATAATAGCAGGTTGGGCATAACTACTATGCCAACTCTATCCTGCGTGGATGGAGCGAGTTAGGGGATTTCTGGGCTTGACAAGTTTGGCGGTGGATGAAGGAAGGCGGTCGGTCCGCTGCGCCCTGCGGGCTGCACGGGTCAGGCGGGGTGGTGGGCCAAGGCGGCGCGGACCTTGTCGACGTGGGCGCCGTGGACGCGGATGGCTTCGTGGAGGGCCTGGCTGGTGATGTGGAATTCTTTGGACCAGTAGGCGATGTCGGAGGAGACTTTGGGGTTGATCTCTTTCGGGTTGCTGGGGCCCTTGGTGTGGTCTTCGTGGAGGGTGTGGAACTCGTGGGTC
>Ga0182013_10006622_pt1 | contig 13034 bp, 11 predicted proteins | sample 612S2MmetaG_FD_120487 | JGI IMG/M metagenome (GOLD analysis project Ga0182013, IMG submission 120487) | Permafrost microbial communities from Stordalen Mire, Sweden - 612S2M metaG | ecosystem: Environmental > Terrestrial > Soil > Wetlands > Permafrost | place: Sweden: Stordalen | collected... | reverse complement strand
CTTCGCCGTATTTTGAAACGAACGACGAACCGGCCTGCCGACTCGTCAAAGCCCTCGCCATGAATTGTACGCCATGGCCTAGGAGATGCGCTGATGAGTGGAATTGAGAAGGATTACGCGGAGAATGTGGAAGCTAGGAACTGTATGCGGAACAGCGGAACGTTAGATACCGCGATGGTTGAACTTGTGCTTTGTTACAAGGACTTGATTTTGTGTCCTCCGGTGGAGGGGGCGGATTTAGGAACAATTCTTATAGCCTGCAAGCTTAGGGGCGTTTTGCAAGCCCACGGACTTGCTATTGTTCCACAAACGCCAACGCCTGCAATGCAGGCCGCCTGGCGCCGGGGTTGGTTTCTTTCATTTAGCCAGCGCTTTGACGCGATGATGCGTTCCGTCTGGCCTGAATAAGGTTTTCATTTAAAACGGCTTCTCGGTCTGCGTGAGTCGCGCCAGATTGCAAAAGGTAGGGGTATTGCAAGGTTTTATAATTGCCATTCTCCGAACCCCGTTTTCTACCGCTCGGCCCCCCTTCCACCCCGCCACAATTCCCGCGCCTTTGCGCGGGAGATTGGCCGGGCGGGGCGTCGCCTGTTATTGATCGACAAACGCGCACGGCGTTCTAAGCTATTCTCCAGCCCGCAGGATCGCGCTTGCCTCGTGATTCCGCCCGCGATCCTCCAGCCAGAGCCCACGCCTCCATGACCCAGGACCAGCCCATCGACTTAGATGCCGCCGTCATCGCCAGCGCCGACCGCGCGCTCGACGAAATCCGCCGCGCGCGAGAGGCCGTGGCGGGCGTCATCTTCGGGCAGGAGGAGGTGGTCGAACAGGCGCTGGTGACGCTGCTCGCTGGCGGCCACGGGCTGCTGGTCGGCGTGCCGGGTCTCGCCAAGACGAAGCTGGTGGAGACGCTGGGCAAGGTGCTCGGCCTCGACACGAGGCGCGTGCAGTTCACGCCGGACCTTCTGCCCGCCGATATTCTCGGCTCGGAAGTGCTGGAGGAGGGGGCCGACAAATCCCGCGCCTTCCGCTTCATTCAGGGGCCGGTGTTCGCGCAATTGCTGATGGCGGACGAGATCAACCGCGCCTCGCCGCGCACGCAATCGGCGCTGCTGCAGGCGATGCAGGAATATCACGTCAGCGTCGCCGGCCATCCGCACGACCTGCCGCGTCCCTTCCATGTGCTGGCCACGCAAAATCCGCTGGAGCAGGAAGGCACTTACCCTCTGCCCGAGGCGCAGCTCGACCGCTTCCTGCTGCAGATCGACGTGGTCTATCCCGACCGCGCCAGCGAGCGGCGCATCCTGCTGGAGACGACCGGCGAGCATCAGGCGACGCCGAAGCAGGCGCTGACCGCCGACGAATTGCTCAGCGTGCAAAGGCTGGTGCGGCGCCTGCCGGTGGGCGAAAAGATCGTCGACGCGATCCTCGATCTCGTGCGCGCGGCGCGCCCTGACGGCGGCGACCCGCTGATCGCGCCGCATATCTCATGGGGCGCCGGTCCGCGCGCGGCGCAGGCGCTGATGCTGGCGACAAGGGCGCGCGCGCTGGTCAATGGGCGGCTGTCGCCCTCGCTCGACGACGTGGCCGCGCTGGCAGGGCCGGTGCTGCGCCATCGCATGGCGCTGACCTTCGCCGCGCGGCGCGAGCTCACGGTCGATGCGCTGATCGCCAAGCTCGTTGAACGGCTGGGTTGAGATGGCCGTAGCCTCAGCTTCGACGCATTGGTTCGACCCGCTGACCGGCCGCCACAAGGGCGAGCCGGAGACGCAGGCCGCCGACGTCGCGAGCCGTCTCCCGCGCATTGTCGCAAGGGCGCGCGAGGTCGCGGCCAGCGTCGTGCATGGCGTGCATGGGCGGCGGCGCGCCGGGGTAGGCGAAAACTTCTGGCAATACCGCCCCTTCGCTACGGGAGAATCCGCGCACAGGATCGACTGGCGGCGCTCGGCGCGCGGCGATCAGCTTTTCGTGCGCGAGCGGGAATGGGAAGCGGCGCAGAATTATTTCGTCTGGATGGACGCTTCGCCTTCCATGGCGTTCAAATCCTCGCTTGGGGGAGACTACAAGATCGACCGCGCGGCGGTGCTTGGCCTCGCCATCGCCGAGGTTCTCGTCAATGGCGGCGAGCGCGTCGGCGCTCTGTCGCTCACGCCCGCGCTGTCCGCGCGCAACATCATCGACCGGCTGGCCAATGCGTTTCTTGAGCGCGCGCCAGCGGACCGCGCGCTGGACATTCCTCCCGCGACCTCCCTGCCGCCGAGGGCGCGGCTGGTTCTGATCTCGGATTTTCTTTGCGACGTCGAGGAGCTTTCGGCGCGGCTGCGCGAATACGCCGACGCCGGCGCGCGCGGCGCCTTGCTCATGGTGTTCGATCCGGCCGAGGAAAGCTTTCCATTTTCCGGGGAGACGCTTTTTCGCGACACCGACGGCGGCGCTCCCTACCATGCGGGCGAGGCGCAAAGCCTGCGCGAGGCCTATGCCGGGCGGCTTGACGAGCATGTCGCTCGCCTGCGCGCGGCCGCGCAGGGCGCAGGCTTTCTGTTCCTGCGCCACCATACAGACAGGCCCGCGGCGGAGGCGGCCCTGTCGCTGCTGATGGGGCTGAGCGAAGGGATGGAGGCGCGTTGATGGGCTTCGCCTTCGCGGCGCCTCTGGCGCTTCTTGGACTGCTGGCGCTGCCGGCGATCTACTGGCTGTTGCGCGTGACGCCGCCGGCGCCGCGCGAAGTGTTCTTTCCGCCGGTGCGGCTGCTGCGCGGCGTCGAACAGCAGGAGCGCACGCCCGCCAAGACGCCCTGGCCGTTGCTGTTGCTGCGCCTCACGATAGCAGCCTTGGCTTCGCTCGCGATGGCGGGGCCGGTCTGGAACCCAAGCGCCGCATCCATTGCCTCGGGGCCGATGCTCCTGGTCATCGACGATAGCTGGGCCGCCGCGCCTGCATGGGACAAGCGCCTCGCGGCAGCGGAGAACCTGCTGGCGGGCGCGTCTCGCGCGGGAACGCCGGTGGCGCTGATGCTCGCCTCGGAGGGCGCGGCGGCGCCGCAGACGACGGACGGCGCGCGCGCCATCGAGCAATTGCGCGCGGCGCGGCCCAAGCCCTGGCTGCCGGATCGTGGGCCGGCGGCGACGCAGGTCGCGAATTTCGCAAAATCGTACAATAACGCGCGGCTTGTCTGGATCAGCGACTCTCTGGAGCAGGGCGCCGCCGGCGGCTTTGCGACGGCGCTGCGGGAAGCCTCGAAACAGGGCGCTTCGGTGGAGCTTTTTTCTGCCGACGAAGCGCCGCTCGCGCTGCAGGGCGCTGTCAACGACGCACGGGCGCTGGAAGTCTCCGTGCTTCGGGCTGGACCGCGCAGCGGCGGCGTGGTCGAGGCGCTCGACGACAAGGGCCGCGCGATCGGTTCGGCGTCGTTCGATTTTGCCGGGTCGGACATCGCCAGGGCGCGTTTCGACCTCCCGGTGGAGCTGCGTAACGAGGCGAGCATGTTGCGCATTTCCGGCGAAAGCTCCGCAGGCGCCGTCGCGCTGCTGGACGCACGCGGAAAGGTGCGCCGCGTCGCGATCGTCAACGGCGCCGGAGGCGAGGCGCAGCCCCTGCTCACTGCGGATTACTATCTCGCCAAGGCGCTGGCGCCTTTCGCGCTGCTGCTCAGGAATCCTCCCGGAGAAGCCGATCCGGTGCTCGCCGCGCTCGCGGACCGACCCAATGTGCTTGTGCTCGCCGATCTCAACGTCGCGCCCGGAGAGGCTTTCGACGCCCTGAGCGCTTTTGTGGAGCAGGGCGGCGTATTGCTACGCTTCGCGGGGCCGCGTCTCGCCAATGCCTCGGATGATCTGACGCCGGTGAAATTGCGCCGCAACGGGCGCGTGCTCGGCGGCGCAATGTCCTGGGAGACGCCGAAGCGGCTCGCCGATTTCGAGCCATCGAGCCCATTCTATGGCCTTGCCGTTCCCGCCGAAGTCACGGTGAGCCGCCAGATTCTGGCGGAGCCAGATCCCGGCCTGTCGGCGCAAACCTGGGCGCGGCTGGCCGACGGCACGCCGCTCGTCACCTTCGAGCGGCGGGGCAAGGGCGTGATCGTGCTGTTTCACGTCAGCGCCGACATGACATGGTCAAACCTGCCGATTTCGGGCCTCTTCGTCGACATGCTGAAGCGGATTTGCGCGCTGTCGGGCGAAAGCGCGGGGCAGGGCGGCGCGCCCAATGATCAGTCCGTGTTGACGCCCCTGCGCACGCTCGACGGCTTTGGCGTTCTCGGCGCGCCCCCGGCGTCGGCGAAGCCCATCGGCGTGGATTTTTCGGGAAACGCGGACGCTGAGCATCCGCCCGGATTCTACGGCGCGCCATCCGCTTCGATTGCTCTGCAGACCGTCGCGGATAGCGACGTTTTGCATGGGCTCGATTTTTCGGCGCTGGGCCTCTCGCCCAAGGGACTCGACTTGCGTGGCGGCGCGCGGGATCTGCGGCCTTTGCTGCTCACGCTGATATTTATCGGCCTGCTGATCGACTGGCTCGCCTTGCTGCGCCTGTCGGGCCGCCTGCGTCTCGCGATGGCCGCAGCTAGCGTCGTCATTACCATCGTTATCGCAGGGTCAGTCCCACAGGCGCGGGCGGAGCAGCCCAAAGCCGCGCCCAGCCAGCGCAACCGCGACGCGGCTCTGAAAACCCGTCTCGCCTATGTCATCAGCGGCGACGCGCGCATCGACGAGACCAGCCGGCTCGGGCTTGAGGCGCTTTCGCGCACGCTAGACCAGCGCACGTCATTTTCACCCGGCGATCCGGTCGGCGTCGACATCGCGCGCGACGAGCTCGCCTTTTATCCAATGCTCTACTGGCCCATAAACGCGGCGGCGGCGCAGCCCGATCCGAAGACGGTCGCGCGCGTCGCGGCCTATATGCGGCAGGGCGGCACGGTAGTCTTCGACACACGAGACGCGCTGACGGCGAGAGCCAACGCCGCGCCGACGCCGGAAACGCTCTGGCTGCGCGAAGTCGCCAAGGGGCTCGATCTCCCCGCGCTCGAAGTCGCGCCGCGTGATCACGTCATCACCAAGACCTTCTATCTGCTTGATGGCTTCGTGGGCCGTTTCGCCAATGGCGACACCTGGGTCGAGGCCCTGCCGCCCGAGCCCGCCAATGGCGCCGCGCGGCCTGTGCGCGCGACGGACAACGTCTCGGCCGTCGTCATAACCTCGAATGATCTCGCGGCGGCCTGGGCGCAGGACAAAAGCGGCCAGCCTCTTTATCCGCTGACGCCGGGAGGCGGCCGCCAGCGCGAGATGGCTCTGCGCGGCGGCGTCAATCTGGTAATGTACACGCTCACCGGCAATTACAAATCCGATCAGGTGCATGTGCGCGACCTGCTACAGCGGCTGGGGCAGTGAGAACGCCGGATGCATAGCGAACTCAATCTCGCCTTTACGCCGCTGTTGCCCTGGCCAGCGCTCGCCTTGCTGGCGGTCGCCGCCCTCGCCATCCTCGTCTACGCCTTATACGCGAAGCAGAAGGGTGCGGGCTGGCGGGCGGTTGCGCTGGCGCTACTACTCGGCGCCCTGACCGACCCCGCGCTGGTGCGCGAGCAACGGCAGACGGAAAAGAGCGTGGTCGCCGTCGTGCTCGACCATAGCGAAAGCCAGAGCTTCGGAAAACGTTCGCAACAGGTCGACGAGACCCGCAAGGCGCTGGAGGAGGCCTTCGCTAAGCTTCCCGACATCGAGCCGCGTTTCGTCACGGTGGGAACCGGCGGTGACGGAACGCTGTTGTTTTCCGCGGTGACGGAGGCGCTGAAGGACGTTCCTCCCGAGCGCGTCGGCGCGGCGATAATGGTCACGGACGGGCTTGTGCATGACATTCCGGTGGCGCCGGAAGCGCTCGGCTTCAAGGCGCCGCTGCATGCTCTCATCACGGGGCGGGAAAACGAGCGCGACCGCCGCATCGAACTTGTCGAGGCGCCCCGCTTTGGCGTCGTTGGCAAGGATCAGATCCTGCGCGTGCGGGTCATCGACAGCGCGGGCGGTTTTGATCCGGTCCTGATCGACGTCCGCCGAGACGGCGAATATCTGGCGACGCGCCGCGCGCGGCCGGGCGAAATCGTCGAGATTCCCGTGCATATCGAACATGGCGGAGCCAATGTCGTCGAGGTCGAGACGCCCGCTGTCGAGGGCGAGCTGACGGAGATCGACAACAAGGCCGTCGCGGTCATAGAGGGCGTGCGCGACCGGCTCAAAGTGCTGCTGGTTTCCGGCGAGCCGCATCCCGGCGAGCGCAGCTGGCGCAACCTGCTGCGCGCGGACGCCAATGTCGAGCTGGTGCATTTCACTATTTTGCGTCCGCCGGAAAAGGTCGACGGCGCGGCGGCTTCGGAACTGTCGCTGATCGCCTTCCCGACCGCCGATCTGTTTGGGCGGAAGATCAACGATTTCGACCTCATCATCTTCGACCGCTATTCGAACCAGACGCTGCTCCCCAGCGTCTATTTCGACAATATCGCCGCCTTCGTCGAAAACGGCGGGGCGTTTCTTGCGGCTGTCGGACCCGATTACGCGACGCTGCGCGGGCTCTATTACTCGCCGCTTTCCAACATCCTGCCGGCGCGCCCGGACGGCGCGCTTTTCGAGCAGGCGTTTCGCGCCAGGGTGAGCAAGGACGGCGAGAAACATCCCGTGACGCGAGGACTGGAAGGATCGCGCTCCAGCCCGCCGGCCTGGGGCGAGTGGTTCCGGCAGGTCGACGCCAATGTGCTCAAGGGAAATTCCGTTCTGTCCGGCGCCAATGACAAGCCGCTGCTGGTGCTCTCCCGCGAGGGCAAGGGCCGCGTGGCGTTGCTGCTGACCGATCAGATGTGGCTGTGGGCGCGCGGCTATGAGGGCGGCGGCCCGCATGTCGATCTGATGCGCCGTCTCGCCCATTGGCTCATGAAGGAGCCGGAGCTGGAGGAGGAGGCGCTGCGGGCGAAAGCGCACGGGCGTCAGATTTCGCTGGAGCGCCAGAGCCTCAAGGACGAGACGCCGCCCGTCACGGTCACGGCGCCATCCGGCGCGCAGGAGGTGATCGCCCTGGAGCCGAAGGAGCCGGGTCTTTCGCGCGCGGCCTTCACGGCCCGGGAAATGGGGCTCTATCGCTTCGTGAGCGGAGACCTTTCGACGCTGGTCAATGTCGGCCCCGAAAATCCGCGCGAGTTTCGTGAGGTCGCCTCCACGACAGAGAAATTGCGTCCCATCGCCGAGGCGACCGGCGGCACCGTGCGGCGACTGTCCTCCGGCGCCTCCGACGCCATTGCCGCGCCGCGCCTTGTCGAGCTGCGCGACGCCCATGTATACGGAGGCGCCGACTGGATCGGCGTGAAAAGCGGAACCGCGAGCACGCTCAAGGGCGTCGAGACCGCGCCGCTCGGCATTGGGCTTTCGGCGCTGCTTGCATTGCTGGGGGCGATATTGTTCGTGTGGACCTGGGAGGGGCGGCGGTGAGCGACATCACCCAGCCCTTAACGCGATGTAAGGGTCGGCTGCGTTAATAGACCCTTCATGATAATGGCAGCCCCCGCTTGAGCTTCATCGCATGAATATTCCGCTGCAAATTATTCATCTTCAAGAGACGCCGACCGACGAGACCTTTGACGAGGAGGGCTATCTGGCTGTCAATCTCGACGTCGCGGCGGCGGTAGCTGCGCGCAAGCTCGCCTCGGGCCGCGCCCATTTCAAGAAGTTTGGTCGCGCGGAAGGGCGGCGCCAGCGCGTGCCGCAGCATCGAAAAGCCTTTCTCGAAGATCCCATACCCGCACTGCGCACAGGAAAGATGCAGCGGCTCGCGCCCTTGCTGGCGCGGCCGCCGCTCGCTTTGGACGCCGCGGGGCGCGCGATCTATCTGACCGAGGAGCTGCGCAGGACATACGACCTCGAGGATACGGAGCTCGTGAGCGAAAACGGCTATGACGACGAGACGGAATCCATGATCCGCTCCGCGTCGGACGGGCTGGTTCTGGACGTCGGCGCGGGCAACAGGCCGGCCTACTACAGCAATGTCGTCAATTACGAGGTCGTGGACTACGCCACCACCGACGTTCTTGGCGTTGGCGAGGAGTTGCCGTTCAAGGACAATTCCTTCGACGGCGTGATCTCGATCGCCGTGCTGGAGCATGTGAAGAATCCCTTCCGTTGCGCGAGCGAAATCGCCCGCGTCCTCAGGCCGGGCGGCTGGCTGAAATGCTGCGTGCCTTTTCTCCAGCCCTTGCACGGCTATCCCCATCATTATTTCAACATGACTCACGAAGGACTCCGGACGCTGTTCGAACCCTATCTCGACATTGAACGTCAGGAGGTCACTCCGCCCATGCATCCCGTTTGGGCGATCGCCTGGCAGCTTCGCGTCTGGGCGAACGCCTTGCCCCCCGCCGCGCGCAAGGATTTCTTGCGCCAGCGTGTAAGTGACCTGATCCAGCATCCCGCAGGAATGCTTCAAGAGTCATGGGCGCGGGAGCTGCCGATGGAAAAACAATTCGAACTCGCCGCCGCGACCATTCTCATCGGCCGCAAGCGTGACGCTCGATGATCGCGCCGCATCTTCTGGTGCATGAGGGGCTCGACGGGTGGCTGTTCCTGACGGGCGGCACAAATTTCGTCACCACGCTTTATAAAAAAGAAGGCGGCGGCCTGCCGGACGAAAAGCTGCGTCTGTGGCGCGATCTGATCCTGCGCCGGATTGAACGGGCCGAGGCTTTGGGAATCCGATATGCACATATGGTCGTGCCGGAAAAGCTCACGATCTATGGCGACAAACAGTCCGAACCACTCGTGGACCCGGAGCTTGCGCCAGCCATTCGCCTGCGCGACATGTTTGCGCAAACGGCCGCCGCGAGCAGCTATGTGGATCTGGTCGCGCCGATGCGCGCGGCCAGGAAGGAGCAGGACCTATATTGGCGAACCGACACTCACTGGAATGCGGAAGGCTGCCTTCTTGCTTATGGCGAATTATGCCGCTCCCTGAATCTCTCGCCAGTCGAAGATTTGCGCGAGCGGCCAAAGCTTCAGTTTGAGACGATTATGGATCTGGGCGGAAAGCTTGACCCGCGGCGTTGGGAGACGATCGACAAATATCAATGGGCGCGCGACGCGACGCGCATTTACACGAATCGCATCGCATATTTTCTGGACAGAGCCGAATATGGGTCGATGATCCATGTCGGCGCACATGCCAAATTCCTGAATCCGACCGCGAAAAATTCGCAAAAGACGCTGCTTTTCGGCGATTCCTTTTCCACCCCGGACACGCATCTTCTTACTGGCGTGCTCGCCGAGACGGTGCGGGAACTCGATTTTATCTGGTCCGCAAATATCGACTGGGATTATGTGCAGCGGACGAAGCCGGACATACTGATCTTTGAGATTTCCGAGCGTTTCATGGCGCTGCTCGCAAACGACCGGTTCAGCCTTGAACGCACCGAACTTGCGCAGGCCTTTCGCGCCGCGCGCATTCGTTGGCGAAGGCAATGGAGCCAGTGGCGCGAACGAGCGTCACAGCAATCTTTATGAGCAGCGCTCGGCCCATTCTTCGAGATACTGCTGCGAACGCATCTCCGCGAGACGCGAGACCGTGCGCGCGAACTCCAGCGCCTCGGCGCCTTGATCCGCCTGGTAAAGGCCGGCGGGCTCGGCTTGCGCGCTGAGGATCAATTTCGTTTTTGCTTCGTAAAGCACGTCGACCAGCGTGATGAAACGCTTGGCTTCATTGCGCCTGTCGAAGTTCATCACGGGAACATCGTCGACGATGATCTTGTCGAAGCTTCTGGTCAGGGCCAGATAGTCGGCGGCGCCTAGCGGGCGCCCGCAGATCTCGTTGAAGGCGAAGCGCGCCGTGCGGCCATGCGCGAGCGGAATCTCTATATTGCGGCCCTTGACGGCGACAGCCGTAGGGGCGCACGGCTGATCGCCCATATGGCTCGCCATCTGCGCCTGCGCCGCTTCTCGGGCCTCGGGGTCGGAGACGTTGAAGAATACCTCCCCGAAACATTGCCGCTCCAGCCGGAAGTCCGCGCGGGCGTCCAGATGAACGACCTCCATGCGTTGCTGAAGAAGTTTGATGAACGGCAGGAAGAGATCGCGGTTGCGTCCGCCCTCGTAGAGGCGGTTCGGTTCGACGTTGGAAGTGGCGACGACCACTACGCCATTGGCGAAGAGAGTCGAGAACAAGCGCGCCAGAATTGACGCGTCGGCGATGTCCGAAACAGAAAACTCGTCAAAACACAATAATCTCGTTTCCCGGCTCAGTTCTTCCGCGACGCGCGAAACAGGGTCGGTCTGGCCGGCGCCTTCGCGTCGCGCGCGGTGAAGTCGATCATGGACCTCGTTCATGAAAGCGTGGAAATGCACGCGGCGCTTTTTGTCGACGGCGACCGTGTTGAAGAACAAGTCCATCAGCGTGGTCTTGCCGCGCCCGACATGGCCCCAAAGATATACGCCGCGCGGCGATCGCGCTGACGACTTGCGACCGAACGGAAGCAGCGCGCCAAGGGCGGCGCGAAGGGACTTGGCGGGCGTCAACTCCTTCGCCAGTCGCTCCAGCGTTTCGAGCGCGCCGAGCTGCGCCGGGTCGCGCTCTATGAGGCGGGCGGAAGCCAGCGCGTGATATCGGGAAAGCAGCGAAAGCGGGTTTGGGGACAAGTGGTTCTTTACGGTTCGAGAAGCATGGAAGGTTCGACGAGGAATTCGAAGGCTATAGCCGCCGCATTCTGCCGTTTGTCGCCGCGAACGCTCCCTCGCGCAATTCAAAATAAAGCAGGCGGTCCGGATCCACCGGGCCGGGCATGGCTATTTGACCGCGCGGGACCGGCTTGAATCCGACGCGCGCATAATAATCCTCGTCCCCCACCAGCAAGACAAGAGCATGTCCTGCGTCGCGCGCGGCGTCGAGCGATTTCTTGATCAGCGCCTCGCCGACGCCCTGAGAGCGAAAGGCGGGCTCCACCGTCAACGGCCCCAGAAGGAGCGCCGGGGACAGCCCGACGAGGATGGGCGTCATGCGATTGGCGCCGACGAGCAATGTGCCGACCCGCGCGACAAAGGACAGCGAAAGGTCCGGGGGCGAGCCTTCGCGCAGCCTGTATGCAGTGCGGGCGTAGCGCCCCGGCCCGAAGGCGCGCTCATCGAGTTTCTCGATGGCGGCTTCATCGGCGGGCGACAGCGGCGCGAAACGCAGGGCGAGGTCGATCATCAGCGCGCGATAGCACGGGTGGAGCCGCGCGGGAAGCTGGGGGCCGCTGGCGGCAAAACGAGGGGCGTGGCAAAATTCGCGGCAGGTGGAGAGGCCCCGAGGCTCCGGCATGCCCGAATTACGGATACGTCCCGCGATATTTGACGACGCGGAAGCCATCGCGCGCGTGCTTGTCGAGGCCTGGCGCGAGTCTTACAGCGCATTGATGCCCCCGGAGGCGCTCGCCTCTCTCGACGTCGGCGAGCAGGCGGCGCGCTGGCGCGAGGTTTTCCTGGGGCATGGCGAAGACGTTTTTGGCGCCGCTTTCCTTGTCACGGGCGACGGAGGAGAGGCCTTCGGCTTCGCGGCCTGCGGACGCCAGCGCAGCCCACGCCTTCTGGAAATCGGTTATCCCGCCGAGTTTTCCTCGCTTTATTTGCTGAGGCGCGCGCAGCGGCGCGGGGCAGGGCGCGGATTAATGCGGTTGATGGCCGCCCATTTGGCGGACAAGGGTGCGTCAGCCGCCTCGGTCTGGGCGTTCAGGGACCATCGCGACGCCCTGAGCTTCTATGAGGCGCTCGGCGGCGAGAGAACCGGCGTCGACGGCGTTTGGAGCGTTCTGGGGCTGACGCTCCCGGACGTCTCCTACGGATGGCGGAACCTGGCGCCTCTCATCGATGCGCATGTGCAGTAAAATCCCGCGCGCCTCAATATTCCGGTCCGGCAAAGATATACCCAACGCCCGGCGCGGTTTGAATAAAGCGCGGATTTGCGGCGTCGTCCTCGATCTTCACCCGGAGCTGGCGGACGAGAACGCGCAAATGGCCGATTTCCGCCTGCCGCTCGGCGCCCAGCAGCGCCGTCAGTATTTCGCCATGGCTTAGAGTTTCGCCAGCGCGGCGGGCGAGCAGCACGAGCAGCTCATATTCTGTGCGCGTCAATTTCACCTGGACGCCATTCTTCTTCACCCAGCGCATTTTCGTGTCGACGACGAGCCCGCTGACGTCAATGCGCGCTTGCTCCGAGACGCTGCGTTGCGCGGTGCGTATGCGGGCGAGCAGTTCGCCCATCTCGAATGGCTTCTCGACGTAATCATTCGCGCCAAGGTCAAGCGCCCTGATCTTTTCCGTCTCGCTGTCGCGGGCGGAAAGCACGATGATCGGGACATTGGTGAGTTCGCGCGCCTCCCTGACCACGTCCTTTCCGTCCATGTCCGGCAGGCCAAGGTCCAGGATGATCATTTCGGGCCCTGATTTCCGAATGGCCGCGAGAGCCTTTCGGCCGGTCGCCGCTTCCAGCACGATGTAGTCGCTAGAGGCCAGGCCGATCCGCAAGACCTTCTGCATATGAGGATCGTCCTCGACCACAAGTATGCGCATGCGACCCGATCCGAATTTCAATGTATTCCGTCGTCTGAACGTGCCGCGAATGACGGTAAGGATGCCATTCAGAATTATCCGGCGGATGTAAGGGGCGCATAAATTCAGCGACGCCATCGAATTTTGGGGGAAATATCTCGTCAGTCGGCCGGCGCGGCGGTCTGAAAAAGATATCAAGGGCAATAGCTCGTCGGACCAATGTCCGTCTGGCGGTCATTCCGTCCGCCTGTTAGTAACGCGACCTATATCCAGTTTTCATATTCCGCGTCGCGGACTGGATCAACTTCGGACTGAATACGACGTTCAAGCTAGCCGAGCCTTCATGCGCAGGGCGACCGCCGACGGAAAGCTATCATCGGGACCATTCTTTTCGGGCACCTGTTCATAGTGATCGAATTGCATCGTGTAGTTGGCGCGGCTCTGAGTGCCGGAGCGCAACTGATTGACGTAGCCGAACATGTTCGCCAGCGG
>Ga0182013_10006621_pt1 | contig 13035 bp, 11 predicted proteins | sample 612S2MmetaG_FD_120487 | JGI IMG/M metagenome (GOLD analysis project Ga0182013, IMG submission 120487) | Permafrost microbial communities from Stordalen Mire, Sweden - 612S2M metaG | ecosystem: Environmental > Terrestrial > Soil > Wetlands > Permafrost | place: Sweden: Stordalen | collected... | reverse complement strand
TAAGCACATACAAAAAACCGTCATCCGCCTCGGTAATTGCGGGCATAGAGCCACCCTCGCGCAGAGGCGTTACGTAACGGGTTACGTTTACGTGGCGGATGGTGGAGGTGGTGGACATGGTTTAAGTGTTGGAGCGAAGGTAATATTTTGCGGGGGTTGTTTGTGAAACTCAGTTCATAAAACTATTCTGGAAAAGAAAAGGATACCGGATTCTTTACCTTAACTAAGATTTTCATTCATCCTTTAAGTTTTTGTTATTTTACAGTACAATGAATGCGCAAAACAAACACACTATTCACCGGTTTTTAGACGAGGCCGGGGATACTACATTTTTTAATAAGGGTAAACTTAAAACCGTCAGTATAGGTAACACAGGCGTATCAAACTGTTTTATATTAGGTATGGTGAAGTTTAACACCGACTTAAACCAATTGCGCACCCAGGTAATTGACCTGCAAAAGCGGGTAGAAAGCGATTCCTATTTTAATTCAATACGTAGCATAAATAAAAAGAAAGCAAAAGGGGCTTTTTACTTTCATGCTACCGATGATATACCCGAAGTGCGCAAAATACTATTTGAATTTATTAAAGGTATTGATTGCAGTTTTGAGGCAGTAGTAGGCCGAAAAATACTTTCACTGTACGAAAAAAAGCATAACCAAAAAGGTAATGAGTTTTACGCAGACCTGCTTTCACACCTGCTTAAAAACAAATTTTTTGCTCAGGATAAATTAGTGCTGAATGTTGCACAAAGACAAAACAGCACTGAAAACCAAAATTTACAATTAGCCCTTAACAGAGCCTTATCCGGGTTTGTTAAAGACAACCCAAAGAAGCCGGTAACTAAGCAGGTTGTTTTTAACGTACAGAACCATAAAACCGAACCTTTACTAAATATAGCCGACTACTTTTGTTGGGCAGTACAAAGAGTATTTGAAAAAGGTGAAGACCGCTATTATGATTTTTTAAAGGAAAAAATTGAGTTGGTGGTAGATGTGTATGACGCAAATAAATCGGTGGGGAATAGAAACTATTATACTATTAAGAACCCATTAACCGAAAAAAATAAATTAAGCCCGCCGTCATTCTAAGAGGATACCCTCTACCGGCATGAAGCCAGACTTCAAATGGGGCAGGCTTAATTTACCAGCTTATACGCTCATAAGCGATGCAAAGATAAGAAAAGATTTAAGGTGAAGCGAATAAAAACAACTGGTAAAAATGAAAAAATTGGCATTATTCATAGACATTGAAGGTTTTAGTAGCCGGTTTGACAATGGAGGAAGACGCTCGTTTGTAAATTTAACGAATGATCTCTTTACCATAGGTAGCAAATTATGCGAAACCGAACACCTTTCAATTATCCAATTTGGTGGCGATGGATTTCTCATTACGGAAATAGGCTGTTCTAGAAATAGCCTGTTAAAATTTATTGAAATTTCAGTAGCGTTACTCCAATCCATTACGCTCAGAGGCGGCGTTGGAAGGGTGCAAATTTCTCATGGCTACCTGGCTGACATTCAAGGATTACTTTCGGGAGAGATTCGGAATAAACTTGCAACAGTTGGACTTAATAATTTATTAGCTGACAAACATAATATTATGCTAATTAATCCGCTTATTGGAACATCAATAATTAATTGCTATAAATTAAAACTGCCCAAAGGCCCACTTCTTTTAGTAGATAAAGAATTGAAGGATTTGATGGCAGAAGACATTATAAATAAAGAAGATGACAAATACCCGGTTTTAAAAATTAATTGGGTGAAATTTAAGACAGAAAAAACACAAGCTATTTTGAGCGAATTAAATTTAAGCGATGAAAATTTAGAGATGACATTTAAAAATTATTTGGAAAATAATAAAGTAAGTGACGACTGGGATAAAGAAGCAAAAGGATTACTTGAGTAACAACCGGAATCCCTGAAATTACTGACTAATAACATTAAGGCTATGAAAAATGCATCTTTATTTTTACTATTAATCAGTACCAATTGTATTTTTTCTCAAACGGTAAACTTCGACCGCGACCACCCTGTAAAATCAAATTACATTACGGGGTACCTTCTCTGCAAAACGCTTATAGAGGATAAGGATAGTAATCAACAGATTCGTCTTAACGATGAATACTATACCGGAAAACACATTAAGTATGTGGTGTATTCTAAGTTTAAGAACGAAATAATTAACTATTTTGATGAAAATGGGATATATGAATATTATTTGCATTACTCTTATTCAACTATAGTGGCACATGATTTAAGCTCCAATTATGTTTTGTTGGAACATGATAAAATAACTGACTATTATGACAATAACCCTCCTGACCTAACAATATCTCATCAATTTATGGCATGGGATAATACTAAACATGAAATGATGCAGGGGGAAATTGGTTTGAGCAGGGATGGATATTATAATGATATAATCGAATTTTACCATGGACTATGGATGTATAAGTACTACTATCCTACCAGAGATTACTTCAACGCCTTGTACTGCCTACGCAAAGAATATGAACTATTGAATTGCGGCAATCGCGCTGAATCAAAAAAATCCAAAATGGGGAGTGGAGAATGTTCAACGGTGCTATACCACATAACGTCTTCAAAATACTATCTCAGAGATTACTACGGCTGTATTGAAACCGGTAATCAATACATTCAAGGAGCTAATAGAGAAAGGGTGTATTTAGAGGCAGTATATGATGATATGATGGAGAGCTGTTTTAAATTACGAAAATTTGATAAAGCAATTAGCTATGCAGATTCTATAATAAAAATGCCTAATGGCGCAGGATTGGAAGAAATTTTAGCCCATCTAATTAAGGGTATGGCTCTAATCAACAGCTCGAAAAAAGATAAGGGCTGTGAGGAACTTGGAGTTGCTGTTGAATTGGGTAGTAAGGAGGCACTACGTTTAATACATAATTGCTGTAACCAACCTTGCAGTAATGAAATAGTTCTGGCAGACGATGGAAATGAAATCTATAACGAAAATATATCCGCTAAAAAAATCATCACTATCCCCTTAATCAGAGGGAAAGATGACCTTTTTGAAGTCGCTGCTGAATTGAATGATGCCATTAAGCTGAAATTTATTTTGGATTCCGGCGCTTCCGATGTTTCTGTTCCACCAAATATTGTCAAATCTTTAATTGAATCAGGCAATTTGAAACAAACTGATTTTTATGGCGAACAAGAATATAGGCTTGCTGACGGCTCAACTATTAAGAGTTCCACATTCATTATACATAAATTAAAAATAGGCGATTTAGTATTTGAAGAAATAAAAGCTTCAATTGGTTCTTCAAACGATGCACCTCTTCTCTTAGGTCAAAATTTATTGAAAAAATTTGGAACTGTAACTCTGGACTATTACAACAATAAACTTGTTATTAATCAGCCCTGAAAATTAAGAGAGAGGAAGCTTGAAGGTAGAATGATTCGAATTATGTCTATAATTTGGAGTCAAGTAAAACAAAAGCCAGTGTTTACACCATGTTTACACCGTAAAATAAAAAAGGGTTACATTTTCATGTAACCCTTTGATTTACAATGTCGGGGTACCAGGATTCGAACCTGGGACCCCCTGACTCTGAAGTCGGGATGCGCTAGTCTATTTGCGTTTTTATCCATTCTTTAATTTTAGCAGGGTTTTTCCACGCTTTTAATCTGATTTCCAGTAATACAGCTTCAGACCTTGTTTCAAAAGATATAGAAAAGAGCAATATCCATGGTCCTTTTCCTTTTGTATATTTATTACGACCGGAGTTATGACGTTCAACTCTGTCAGATAAATTGTTGGTTTGACCAATGTACAATTTACCTGAAGATTGAGATTCTAAAATGTAAAGATGAAATGGCATATAAATAAAAAAGCCCTCACAATTGTGAGGGCTTTTAGTCGGGGTACCAGGATTCGAACCTGGGACCCCCTGCTCCCAAAGCAAAAAAACCTTCACTATTTAGCCCTTTGATTATCTTTACGTTGTTGATTATCAAAGCATTGTGTTTATTTGAACATATCTGCACACATATGAAAACAACCGTCACTTGCGCAATACTTGCGCAAACATTGTTCATCATAAAAAAGCGCAATATGAAAACATTCATCGTCTTAGCCTTGGACACCCGCCGGGCGAAAACTGACGGCACCTATCCAATTTTACTTCGCATTATTCACCACGGTAAGCCGTCGGCAATCACTACAGGCATCTATATTAAGGAAAAAGATTGGGATTCAAAGGCAAGGTGCATAAAGTCCTCTTACAAAGGAACCGAATCCGTTGCCCGGCTTAACAACCAGCTTCAAAAGAAAAAAACCGAAGCAACCGACATCGTAATGAAGCTGGAGGAAAAGAAAACACTCAACAGCCTCACCGCTGTCGAATTGAAGGAACTCATTGAAAAGAAACCACAGGAACTCTCTTTTTTCAGTTACGCTGAAACAATCATTGCCGAGTTAAAAAAGGCCAATAAGATTGGAAACGCGCGGACTTACCAATGCTCACTTGATGCCCTCAAAAACTACCGCGACCAGCGGGATTTGAGTTTTTATGAACTCACCCGTTCCTTGCTAGAAAAGTTTGAAACAGAGAATTTGGCAAAAGGCAATTCAGTAAACGGAATTTCAGTTTACCTGCGGACTATTCGGGCAATTTACAACCGGGCAATAAAGGCCGGAATTGTTGACCAGGAATCTTATCCGTTTAGGAATTTTGAAATTAAGTCGGAAAAGACACGGAAACGCGCCATATCCTACTCGGCAATCCAAAGGATTGAAAAGTTTGAACCGGTATTAGGTGATTCACTTTTTAACTGCCGCAACTACTTTTTGATCTCTTTCTACCTTCGGGGAATCAGCTTTACCGACCTTGCCCGGCTAACAATGGGAAGTATAGCTGATGGCCGGATAAATTATAGCCGTCAAAAAGAGCACAACCCGTACAGCATTAAAATTACCCCTGCCATTCAGAAAATTCTTGATTGCTACATCAAAGGAAAGGGGAAAGAAGATTTCATATTTCCTATCATGAGTAAAGGTACCCCCGCACAACAATATAAGCGGGTTGAATGGGCAAGAAAACGGTTTAATAAAAAGCTAAAGAAGCTGGCTGAAAAATGTGACATTGACGAAAATCTTACCTCGTACGTTTCCCGGCACAGCTTTGCAAGCCGTGCCAAGAATATGGGAATAGATGTTGCTTCAATTTCCGAATTAATGGGGCACCAGGATTTGCAAACTACACAGATTTACCTTGATAGCTTGCCAAGTGACTTGCTTGATGAAATTCATGAGAAAATTATTCAATGATTTCCGTCCACCTAACCAAGCGAAGCGGACTCGGGCTCTGCGGAAGCGCAACCTGATAGGAATAGCTTGGTTGACTGGAATGGTCAGGGGAAGGTTTCGGCCTTCCCTTTTTATATTCTGGTCATAAATGCCTGAAAAAACTTTCTGAACTTCAACTACAGTGGCCTGATGGACTTGTCGATGCACTAGGCGGTGCACTCTTAGATAAATTTTTGTAAGAAACATATTTCATCGGGTCTGACTCAGCAAATTTTTCATCAAACGTAGTTTGAAGATTTTGAAATGACCTCTGACAAAGCAGCAATAATGCATGAAGGTTAACAGCAGTAATTTCATCCTTACTGGAAGAAAACGTAAAAGGAGCGGGATCAGCCTTGTCAATTTTCAAATATGCATTTTGAGGAAGTGCAATATTATGAACCATTTTATTTCTGTAGGTTTCGTAGAGCATGGTACATAGACGTTCTGAAATGCCCTGGCTTTCAAAAAGCGGTTCTCTCAATACTTTAAATGAATTACCATTTCCACGGTTGACATAAATACATCCTACCGATTCAATATAAGCGAATAACAAGATTGCTGCCGGGTATCCAAGACAGCCAGTATCCGTACCCCAGGTTTTGGTATCTGAAGTCTTGTCATATGAAACTAAAATTTCTGCGGCAACTAACACTTCTCCCAGGGCCGCATAATTTAATTTAGAAAGATTCGGATGTACTGCCATTTCTGTGATTCTAAATTAAACCTAATTGTTTTGCTATATCCTGTGTAAATTTGGCCATTGGCCGCTTATGTATTTCCTCTGGCCTAGTATAATTACCGATTAAGATCCGGTTTGACAAACTTGCGTGAGTGAAAATTTTATCGAATGAGCTGATCAATTTCAACTTATATGCCTTATTATATATTTTTGATTTAACTATCAATTCCTCAGCTAAATCCTTTTGTGTTTCATAAATACCATGAATATCAAACGTGTCAGAAAAAGACCCTTTTGCTTTGATCTTTTGTTTCGGCTTCTGTGGGTCTATGAAATTAATACTCAGCTCCTCTCGATCTAAGGTTGTAAGAAATTTGGCAACACATCCGGTTGCAAGTTCAAACTTATAGATGGATTGAGATGTCTTCAAAGTATCGTCCGAGTAAAGTTGAAAATTAACCGGCGTATTCCCTTTCGCATTGTTACACGGGCTACAAACAGGATAAAGGTTAAATAAAGAAATGCTAAAGCAGGGATAATTGGATTTAGGTAAGAAATGATCCACTTGGAATTTAGCCTTTACGTCACCCTTTATTTTAGTTTTTAAGTATTCGTAGCTATTGATTGAAACTGTTAATTGAGAATTACAATAGATACAAGCTTTGATCCCTATTCTAGCAAAATATTTCGGATAAAAAGTTGACCGCAAATCCCTATACCCCATTGCTTCAATAATTTCATGCCGGAAATTAAATTTTCCCTTTCTTCTTTTCTTCGGCTTTGGAAACTCTTTGAAGGGCTTCTGATACTGGTATATAGCTAATTCCGTAGGACTAGCAACTGCGATTTTATCTATGTCTTTTATTAACGCTTTTAAATATAGAGCTTCACCGGGGTTGAGGTCGTTCTTTCGTCTCTTTTCTAGAGCACTCAACTTCTGGGTAACATGTACAATATGTTCGTCAATGTCCTTGCGATAAAAAGCAATAGTATCTTTCACAACATTCAGTGGTATTGCTATCATTCTTCACTATTAATTTGGCTTTGTACAGTACTCTTTGGAAACGCTGCGTGAAACATATCCTGAAGACTATTTTTAATTAGAGGTTCTCCAATAATATTTATAAATCGTTGAATAGACACGCCCGACCATTCGCTGTTATCCGGCTCTTTTTGATGTTCGATAATATAATCCAGATACTTAATCGCTTTCTTTATCTTCTCCTTTGCCCATTCTCCCATAAATCCCTCTTCCATAAAAAAATCATTGGCCAGCAAATCATGTATATTGGCACCAAAAGTCTGCTCCATCAGCTTATATGGCCGTGGCTCTCCTTTTATTAGTTTTAAAGTATTGCTCGCCAATATATCGGAAAGTATAAATGGAGAATGAGTTGAAAATAGGAGATTGATCCCTTTTATTTTTTTGAGATATAAATTTTCAATCCCACTTAGTAAACTAGCGATAAATTTTCGTTGATAATCTGGATGAAAATATAGCTCAACTTCGTCAAAAAGGAGATTTACGCATTCATACTCAATCTTCCTTTTATAGATAGATGATTCATCAGGTTGATTGAATACGGACTCGATATTGTTTAAATGATATAAGATTGATTGAACGGCGTGAATAAATTGCTGCTCTCCAGAACTTAAATCTCTGAAATATGAACGATTTGCCTCCTCAAAATTTTCATTTTTAACGAGCGAAGACTCCTTTGGAATTGAACCATCACCGTTTTGCACAATATTAACAAGCTCTATCTCCGGATCAAATAAGGAAGGAGGGATTAATTCGATGACATCAAAATCCTTTATGTTCTTGTTATCGATTCTGTTTGCCAAAAGCTCTACTCCAATTTCTAGATAATAAACTTCAACGGTAACAAGTTTTCCAAGAAAATCATTCATCTCCTCATAAGTTTCCTTTATCCAAGCAACGTTAGTCTCAGGTTCTTCACTCAGAATATCGTTTTTTAGGTAATTAATTGCCTGCTTCAATTTAAAGGTTATATGGGTATTATCCTTTCCCAACCTTGTCAAAAAACCTCCTAGATCTTTAAACTTTATCGCATACCCTACCAACTCCTCCTTCTTAGCAACCGTAATTTTCAATGGCTCAAATTCAATTTCCCCTGAATATTCAGAATATGTATCTGCAATTTGTATTATCTTCTTCACTATATATTTTTCCACTTCCTCCTTAAATAAAACATTACCGTATTTAGAATTTATTTGGTCAAGGGGTTTCGTTTCTCCAAGAAGTATCTCATATATCTTTTTTTTAATTGAGTCGTTTAACCTCCCGTATTCCTCGTCTTTTTCCCTAATATCAATTCCCCCTTTTTCAGAAACTTGATCAAAAGATATATGGCGATCACCATCTTCAGAAACATACGCATATTTAACTTTATCCTTATTTAACGTAAACTTGATTGTCCTCACCTCTTGGCTTTCCGTAAGCTCACGGTGCTTTTTGTAACCGGAGTCATGCGTCCTAAGAATATTTGCTAGCAACCGGTACTTCGCTAGATCTTCTTCAGTATTAATATCAAAATTCCCCTCATCACGCATAGGTGTTATTACCAGAGGCGTTTGGTATCCGTCGTTCTTATGAAATAATGTATCAATCCAGCTACCAGTATGTAGACTGTTCAACCCATAAATTGAATAATTAATGGAGATGGAATAAAAGAATTTACTAAACTCGAATTGGGCACCTTGTTCAAGAATAAACGAAATCGCTCGATCCCTACTAATCGCGATATCACTCTCATCCTTCTTAAAAAGAATTGGGAAAAAACTCACATCATCGTGTTTGCCAAATTGAAGACAGTAAATGCAATTATCTAACTGATAATAAACTTCAACTTTAAGTTGGTTTTTAAATGAGATCAATTCCTCCATTTGCTCTTGTTTGTTGGGCTTTTTTAGTAACCCTCTCTCTAAAGCCAGAAGATAGACCGCTGCAAAAAAAAGCTCCATTAGAGCGCTTTTACCGGAACCATTCTTCCCAACAATTGCGGAAATATTTATGCAAATAGGATCGGAAGCGGATTTGATTTCGTAAAGGGTTGTAGGCCCCTCAGATTTGAGCGTTACGCCAGTGACCTCGCCATTCCCCTGGTCATCCAAGCCATCAAATACGTAATTATTATAAAGTTTATACAGCTTACCAGGTTTCAAAACCTTGCTAAAACGTTTGCTACAACCAGCAAGCGGTCGTATAGCCAATAACTTAAAGTCCGTCATATATCTATCTTGTGGTGAGCCCTATCTAATTTAAACCTCTTTCCTGTTATTTAAAACATCCAACAAAAAATCACAAATGGTCATAGAAAGGTTCACCGCCAATTTTGCATGATGCCGTTTTGTGTTGAACTTATTTGCATGTCGATCACCTGCATTATTACTTAATCCCGCCAAACCCTGAATGGAAGTATCCAACCCCGCTAAAATCTGAAATATGGAATCTGGAATTTCGTCTTTTTTAAGATCAATTTTCAATGCCTTTTTTGCCCTAGACCAAAGACTTAAGACATTCCCATCATTCTTAACATCAGCACCTTCTATAGTTTCAATTAAGTGGATTAAAACAGCCTCCACCATCGTACGAGCATTAGTTATTGCTCCGTTGTAATCTTTATTGAAAATTTTCTCTTGGCACTTTTCTATTTGCTCAGAGATAAATTCATGACCGCTGGTTTTAAGGGTTTCTGGCTCCACGAACTTTCCATTAATATCGGCCACTCTGTATCGGTCACCCTTTTTTATTAATGCGAATCCATCATATTTAATCAGTTTGTTAATTTCATAGACTATTTTATCAACCTTGAATTCATCCTCAACAAAGCGGCGCGGATCAACATATTCTTCCAGGATGGCCTTGAGTCGACTTGTTCCGTTGGCACTTTCAATTTTCTGGACAGAATACATTCCGCGCGATGGAAAACCGTTCGTATATATATCATCAAAGCCGCACTCGTTATAAAATTCTACAAGTTGCGGCCCGGTCATATACGGTGTCCGTTGCGAATCGCCTGTTATGAAAAGACCTAACCGTTTAGTGATTTTGTTTGATATCTGCATATTGGCATTCTACTCCTAATATTCAAGAATGGTTATACAAAAATTATTTATCACAATATTCACACCTAATAATAATCATTTTAGAGTAATTGCACTAAAGGGACGGCTAGGCATACCGTCTATCATGAGTTTTAGATAAACATTATAATTAGGAAGGTTAATAAAATCCTCCAACCTAAACACTGGATACATCTCCTTAGCCAGGAACTGCGCATCTTCTGTTCCAACCCGGAAAGAAATTATCGTCCCAGCGTTCCCTAAAATCGCCTGCCTTATTTCATCCTCCAACTGATAAAAATACTGATGTGCCAGTATTAGACCAACTTTGAACTTTCGTAACTCAGAAAACATATTAACCAGGCTTAATGTAGTAAAATTATGGAATTCGTCCATATAAAGCATGAAGGGAACACGCTTCTCTTCTTCTGTATCTACTCTGCTAAATGCTGCCGAACTTAGAGAACTGATAAAAAGGGCACCTAAAATATGCGATGCATCCTGACCTATATAGCCCTTGGCAAGATTTACAAGAATAATCTTCCCCTCGTCCATTGCTTTTCTTAGTGATACTTCATGCGGATTCTCAATCAGCACTCGCTTAATAACCGGATGAGCCAACATTCCGCCCACCTTATTAAGTACTGGCAGCAAATCGTATTGATTGTAATGCGGAAATTCCTTCTTCCAAAAATCCTTTACACTTGGGTTTTCGATTGCCTTCATAGATGCCGTTCTATATGTTCGGTCAAGTAAAAGTTTCGGAATATCTTCGATTGTAGCTTCAGACTGGTCCAGCAGGGTTAAAATAGAGTAACGCAAAATATGCTCAAGCTTTACTCCCCAGGCATCCGACCATAGTTTTTTAAATACCTCCATGATGCCCGAAGCCACCAGTGAGCGCTTTTCATAGGATACTCTTTTAAATGGATTATAACGCAAGGCCAAATTCTTATCTGGAATATTAAAATACACAACGTCTTCTTTCCGTGCGATAGGAATTTCTTGCAAAATGCTCTCAGTTAAATCTCCATGAGGATCAAGCAAGCACGCACCCTGTCCTGCTCTTACATCTTGCAAAAACTTGGCCTTTAACAGTGTCGATTTTCCGGTGCCGGTCTTGCCAATAACATAGGTATGCATCATGCGGTCATTTTGACGAATGCCAAAAACTTTTGCTTCATTGCGAAAATTAGTTTTTGCGAAATAAGTAATGTCATTATTCATGCTTTCATATTCGCAGAAATTAGCGATTCAAAAAAGTAGAGGTAAACTGTTGGAAGAGGCATATGAAGCTTATACAGAAAATGCTTTAGACATTTTTGCTATGCTTTTTTAAAAAATCTGCGAATATAAACTAGGGGTATGCAAAAAAAGACCCTTCAAAACTACTTCGATGAGCTTGTCGATGAATGCCAATACATACGTAGATGCAGGCCGGAGACCATCCGAATACTCAAGGAGTCATTCCGGCATTTCGCAACCATGATGCCGGAAGTTTCTTACCCTGAACAATTATCCCCTGGTATGATAACTACATTTTTTAAACGGCTACAGACACGAGAACGAATTATAGGAAAAAAAGAAAAAAGAGTAGGTATTAAAGACTCAACTTTAAAAACATACGGCAATAGACTCAAAATGTTCTTTAAGTGGCTTACAACTCACCGAATAATTGATACTAACCCCTTTAACGAAATCAAAATGCCGCAGCCAGTATTTACTGACCACAGGGCTCTAAAAGGAAGTGAGATCAAAATAATTCTAGGTGCTATTGCTCAATACTCCCCGAGTGTATTTTTACTTCGCAGAGACGTTGCAATGATAAGCATTCTTACCTTCTGTGGCCTGAGGCGCAATGAGTTGATATCTCTTGAAGTTTTGGATCTCGATTTATATACAAATATGCTCACCGTTCGCGGAGCTACATCGAAATCGAAGGTCACTAGAATTGTTCCAATCAATCTGCATTTGCGCAAATGTCTTACCGAATACCTAGACGAACGTAAAAAAGCTGGCTACAAAAATCCTTATTTGTTTGTTTCCAGTCGAACCGACAGTCAATTAACTAAACACGGATTAAAGCATTGGGTAGAACGACTATCTACGCTTTCTGGAGTAAAATTCCATGTCCATCGCTTTAGGCATACTTTTGCCACAAATCTTGCTATGCAAGATGTCGGAGCAATAAAAATTCAGAAGCTCATGGGACATACGGATTTGATGATGACCCAAACCTATTTGCGCTCGATTTCAACGAAAGATATGAGAGAAGATATAAACAAGTTATCATTTGAAAATTTGGAATAGCTATGATATCATCTGAATAACCTGGCAAATTATCAAGTAGTGTCCGGTCAGTAAAACCAACAGAAAACAGGTCGTTACAATTGCCGTAATTTTTGAAGCAAATTTAAATTTGACCCTTTATTTCCAACGTATATGTCGGAAAAGGCAACGGGAACTTTATTTGTAATAAACAGGTCTATCCTATTTATGAAGAATATGTTATTCTATAAGGGCGCAAATTGAAAAAATGCTTCACGAGGACCACTTCTTGCACAAAACAGGTCGTGGGCTTCATGAAGTCACATGCCATTGTAGCTCAGTTGGTAGAGCAGCTGTTTTGTAAACAGCAGGTCATCGGTTCAAATCCGGTCGCCAGCTCCAGACTCTTTTTCTTAAAACTTCAGGGGTGAGGTTCCGGAGCGGTCAAACGGACCAGACTGTAAATCTGGCGGCGTAAGCCTTCGAAGGTTCGATTCCTTCCCTCACCACCATTATCTTTCGGGATATCGGTGTGAAGTCGAGGGCGGAAATGTTTTTTGAATTCCATTAAATGCGAATTTGATGGGCTATTTAGGTCAAACTAGGTGGTTTACGGGCGCAAGTAGCTCAATTGGCTAGAGTATCAGCCTTCCAAGCTGAGGGTT
>Ga0182013_10006619_pt1 | contig 13037 bp, 10 predicted proteins | sample 612S2MmetaG_FD_120487 | JGI IMG/M metagenome (GOLD analysis project Ga0182013, IMG submission 120487) | Permafrost microbial communities from Stordalen Mire, Sweden - 612S2M metaG | ecosystem: Environmental > Terrestrial > Soil > Wetlands > Permafrost | place: Sweden: Stordalen | collected... | reverse complement strand
TTTAGCCCGCCGTCAATGTTTGTAAACCTGCCCGCGAGTATCCACCGTGACAATGAAGAGAACCTTCGCATCCGGATCCGCCCTGAACAGAATCCGCCAACCGCCAACACGAGACTTACGAACCCCCGCGCGCTCCGTTAGAGGAGCCGAAAGCCGGGGATCGAAGGGATCTTCGGCAAGTTGCACAATCCGTGCACGGATGCGTCGTTCCGTAGGTCGATCAAGGCGGTCAAGGATCTTCTCGGCTTCGTGGGCGACGACGACCCGCCAGGTCACAGATCGCGTTCGCGCTCGTATTGTTCGAGGGGTTTAGCTCGTCCTTCAACTACATCGGCAAGCCCGCGATCCAGCGACGCGAGCGTTGACGCGTCCAACTTGGGTCCATCTACATCGGCCGCATCGCGAAGGTCCTCCAGCCAAACGCAAGCAAGTTCCGCCTGGTCGTCCGGGAGCTGATCAACGAGTTGATGAAGCGTCTCTCTGGTCGTCATGGCCTTCCTCTTGTCCCCATTGTAAGTCCGGTTCTAAATCTTCATCCGCTCCAGTTTCCGATACAAGGTCTTACGCTCAATCCCCAAAATTGCCGCCGCCCGGCTCTTATTCCCCCCAGTAGCCGCCAGCACCCGCCGGATCTGATCCGATTCCGTCTCCGCCAAAGTCTCCCCCGCCTCACCGCCCGGCTCCATAGCGGAAATCGCATCGTGCACCGCCTCCGCATCGATCCGGTCGTTCGGAGCCAGAATGGTCAGCCGCTCAATAAGGTGCTGCAACTGCCGCACATTCCCTTTCCATGTAAAATCCTTCAGCGCCTTCAATCCGGATTCCGTCAACTTCACATCGCGGTTATAACGACCGTTGTACTTTCCCAAAAAGTAATGCGCCAGCAAAGCCACATCGCCGCGCCGTTCCCGCAGCGGAGGCAGCGTCAGCCGCACTACATTCAGCCGGAACCAAAGATCTTCCCGGAACTTCCCTTCCTCCACCATCTTCTGCAGATCGCGATTCGTCGCCGCCACAACCCGTACATCTACTTTCTTCTCGCGCGCCGACCCCACCGGACGAATCTCCCGCTCCTGCAAAAACCGCAGCAGCTTCACCTGAAATGCGGCGTCAATGTCCCCAATCTCGTCAAGGAACACGGTTCCCTTATTCGCCGACTCAAACACACCGATGCGATCCCGCTCCGCCCCGGTAAACGCGCCTTTCATCGATCCGAACAATTCGCTCTCCAGCAGCGCCGCCGGTATCGCCGCGCAATCCACCGGCACAAACGGATGCGCGGCCCGATTGCTGAAACGGTGAATCATGCGCGCAATCAATTCCTTGCCAGTGCCCGTCTCCCCCTCGATAATCACCGTCGCGTCCGTCGGCGCAACACGCGAAACCGTCTTATAAATCTCGACCATCCCGGCCGAACTGCCCACCATTTCGCTCTCGGGCAATTCCTCCGCTTCGGCTTCATCGTCGCCCGCCTCGCGCGCATTCAAAGCCCGCCGCACCGCCTCCAGCAGGGTGTCCAGTTCGAATGGTTTGGCAAGGTAATCGAACGCGCCATTCCGCGTCGCGGCCATTACGGTTTCCATCGTGCCGCGCGCGCTCATCAGGATCACCGAACAATCCGGATCCTGCTGCTTTGCCGCCATCAATACGTCGATGCCAGTCTTATCGTCAACATAGATATCGGAGATAATCAGCGGATATCCGCGCTCGGCAAGTCGGCTGATTGCATCCCGCGTATTGGAAACGGCCTCGATCTGAAAACCTTCCAGCTCCAGAAACGTGACGATCGTCGTGCGCACGCTCGCATCGTCTTCCACCAGCAAAATAGCTGCGCCAGAATTCGTGGACATTTTATGACGCCCGCCGCAGTGTCAGCGTAAACTTTGAACCTTTACCCGGCGCGGAATGCACCTCAATTTTCCCGCCATGTTCCGTCACGATCTGCGCCACAATGGAAAGTCCGATTCCCGTACCCATTTCGCCTGACTGCTCCGCTCTCTTCGTCCGATAGAATTTTTCAAAAATGCGCGCCGTTTCCTTTTCATCCATTCCCATTCCCTGGTCCTGAATGGAAAGCCGCACACGGTCGCCACTATCATCATCTGCATAAACGGTGACGCGCGTATGAGAAGGAGAATATTTAACCGCGTTCGTGAGCAGATTGTAGATCGCGTATTCCATTAATTCCTGGTCGCCCGTCAGCTCAGTTGCCGGTATATCCAGAGTATCGATTTCAATATGTTTATTCTCAGCCAGCGGACGAGCCCGCCCGGCGCAGCGTTCCACAAGTTCGTCGAGCGCAAAACGCTCCTGCTTTAATTCCATCTGCCCGGCCGTCAACCGCTCTACGCTGAGAAACGTCTCAATCATGCGCGCCAGCCGCTTCGATTCGGAATGAATCACGTCCGCCATCTGCTTCCGTTTGGCTTCCGGCATCGATCCGTACCGGCTGATCAGTTCGCTCGATCCCTGGATCGCGGTCAAAGGGGTTCGCATCTCGTGAGTGACAAACTGCATGGCTTGCTGGTAGCGTGTCTTCTGGCTCTCCGCCGCTGCGAGCTCCCGCCGCACCAGCAGATGCCTCCACGCCGCGGCAGACGCTGTCGCGAAAACCACAGCCAGAGTTCCCGGCACCCACGGCCACACAACCGAGTTCCGAAACGCAATCGCAGGCAGCAGTTGCGAGGCGAGGAGAACCACCAGAGTAAGGAGGTTGGCGACCCAGCCAGGTGCCAGCGCATACGCGAGGCCCGCGCTGATCGCCAGGCCAAAACAACCCGCCACAACGTTCACCAGAGGTTCATTCACCAGAAACATCCCCCGCGCAATAGTTTCATAAGCGTTCGCATGCATTTCAATCCCCGGCATAATCACGCCGTTTGAATAAGGAGTCATCCACCGGTCGCGAACCGCCGTCTGCGCAGTGACCCCCGCGAAGACAACTTTGCCCGTAAATCGAGCCGCCAGGGAAGGGGTCTGATCCAGATCGTAGACCGACACCTGCGGAATCATTCCGAGCGGCGCATAACGGATCCTTATCACCCGCCCGCTTGCCACCGTTGCGGGTATCGCCGTCTGCCCGACGATCAAATCGTCGGGGGCCTCGGTGATGTAGGCAGCAGTCTTTAACCGAAAGGCCTCCAGCGCAAGCGCCCATCGCCGATCATGCCCGGCCGCCTTCTGCAGAGGCAGATCCCGACTCACCGCGTCATATTCATCCAGATCGGCGTGGACCTCCCCCACAGCTGCCGCGTCTTTCCGGAATCTCGGAATTGGATCTTCCCACCCGCTCCGATCCGGTCGAATGTCGGCAGGCAAAACCAGATTATGGGTCTGCGCAAAGGCCGCCTCCAGCCGATTATCGCCAATTCCCGGTTCCGCCAGAATCAAATCCACAGCCACCACGGCTGGCCGGGCATCGTGAATCCGTTCGAGCCCGTCCGCCAGCGCCTCCCGCATCCCAATCAGCCCTCCATATTTAGTGAGAGTCCGCTCATCGAGGGCAAGAACAATTGAGGACGGGACCCAAGGTGTTGGCGGTTCGAGGCGAAATAGAAAATCGTAGGCGTATTGGTCGATTTGACGCCCGAACGCAGTCCAGCCGAGATATGTGCCCGCAAGCCCGGAGGCCACTACCAGGGCCGCCAGAAGTACATAGGAGCGGATGCCGCTGCGCCAGTCCACGCTCACCTCCGGAGCTTATCACAGGCGACCGAAGTAAATTTCAACGAATGAAATCAATAACCTGGGGGGATTGGAGCCTTAGTACGATCCGATTTCCTGACCTCATGGTGTAGTGTCCTGGTCAAGAGCCAACGGTCCTCATGACCCACTGGCCGCTAAAAGGCGCTGCATTCTAGACACTGCCGGCGTGAAATGCTCAGTTTTGGTAGCGCCGGCGATCTTGTCGCCGGTGTTCTTATTGAAGCAACGGTGGGGCAGGCGCTTTAGCCAGGCGCTTTCGCCTGCCTTCCATCATCACCCGCCGACAGCCGTAGTGTCAGTTTTTACGGGCCTAATCGCTCCGACGCCAAAAAATCTTTTCCAACCAGTAACCTGAATACTAAACGGTTGAGTCTAATCTGTAACAAAACTCATCTCTATAGGTGAGCTTGTGAACAAATTGTAAATACGCGCGTTGACTTCAGTAAGGTCGACAGCGTAGACTAGCTTAAGCTGGCGGATCTCCCGCCGGAGAAAGAGAACAGCTACATATGAACTATGCCAAGTACCGTATAGCTCTGGGGACGCTCGGCGCTCTCATGACGCTTTCGGGTGCATCTTTTGCGGCCACCACAGCTGCCGATCAAGTTACGTTCGCCAAGGACGTTGCGCCGATCCTGCAGGAAAAGTGTGAATCGTGTCATCGTACAGGCCAGGGTGCTCCGATGAACCTTCAGACTTATGAGGAGGCCCGGCCGTGGGCGCGCTCCATTAAGCAGCGTGTTGCCACAAAGAACATGCCGCCGTGGCACCTCGACCAGACCACTGGTATCCAAAGCTTTTCCAACGACCGTTCTCTCTCCGACAAACAGATCGCGACCATCGTGAAGTGGGTTGACGAAGGCGCACCGCTCGGCGACAAAAAGGATCTTCCGCCCGCCAAGGTTTGGCCCGATGATTCCGGTTGGCAGTATGCCAAGGTTATCGGCAAGGAACCCGATTTCGTCGTGAAGTCGTCCGACTGGACCGTTCCGGCCGTTGGGCAGGACGAATGGTGGAAGCCGGTTTCTGACGTGCCGGTCACCGAAGAACGCTGGGTTCGCGCCGTTGAAATGCGTCCCGGCACCGCCGCTGGCCGCAAGGTTACGCACCACGCGCTGGCGCAACTCGAACAGGTTGAGCCACCCTCCGCACAGGATCTCGGTGCGGGCGGACCTGGCCTCCTGATGGAATGGGCAATCGGCAAGAACTACGATGCCTATCGTCCGGGCGCCGGTAAGCTCATCCTCCCCGGCGCAAAGATTCGCTGGGACATTCACTATCACTCGGTAGGCGAACAGATCCGCGACCACGTCGAACTGGCCGTTTATCTTTATCCGAAAGACGAGAAGCCGGAACACCGCACCCGCCTGCAGCTCCTGTCGGCCTACGCGACCAACGGCAACCTGGACATCGCTCCGAACACGATCGCCTCGACGCAGGGCTTCCATGTCCTTCGCTCGGCTGCCCGTCTCGAGAACTTCCAGCCGCACATGCACCTCCGTGGCAAGGCAATGTCCATGGAAGCCATTCTGCCGGACGGCACCATCCAGATGCTCAGCTATGTTGACAAGTTCAACTTCAACTGGATGAATAACTACATATACACCGACGATGCGGCCCCGGTTCTGCCGAAGGGCACGATCCTCCGCATCACCGCCTGGTACGACAACACCACTGGCAACAAGGACAACCCGGATCCGAACCAGTGGATTGGCTATGGCGATCGCACCATTGACGAAATGGGCCACGCTTGGGTCAACGTGACCAACATCAGCGATCAGGAATATGCTGACTGGGCCGCCAAGCACAAGGCTGGCGCCAAAATGGCACGGGGCGGTCAGTAGTCTCGCACAGGGCTGTATACTGACGGGGAGCAGCAACGTGTTCAACGTTGCTGCTCCCCGTTTCTGCGTTTAAAGACACCTTTTCGGGTTGTCCGTCGTCATTTTAGTCGAAGCAGTTATTTCAAGGAGAGTTATTCAGATGTTTAAGCAAGGTTTCACCGTTGCCCGCGTCGGCACCGCGATTCTTTTCGCGACTGCGGCAATAGTGTGCATGGCGCCGCCAGCCAGTGCGCAATTCAAGCAACTGCCCATGGAGCCGCTCCATGAAAATGGTCAGGGTGTAACGCCGTCTTTCGAAGGTTGGTGGCAGAATGCCGACGGCACGTATAACCTCATGTTTGGTTATTTCAACCGCAATACCAAAGAGGCTCTGGACGTTCCCGTCGGCCCTAACAATCGCATCGAGCCAGGCGGACCTGACCGCGGTCAGCCCGCTCACTTTGTCCCTCGCCGTCAGTGGGGTGTCTTCACCGTAACCGTCCCCAAGGATTTCAAAGACACAGACAAGGTGACGTGGACGATTATTGCGAACGGCCAGACGCTATCTGTTCCCGGCCATATCGGTGTGGCATGGAGCATTACGCCCATGTCCGAAATCGGTATCGGCAATACCCCGCCGACAATAAGCTTTGACGAAAAGGGCCCGTCCGTGCAGGGTCCCAAGCCGATTGTCGTTGAGCGCACAGCCAAAGTCGGCGAGCCGCTCACGCTCACAGTTTTCGCCGCCGACGACGACAAGAGTTTGTTCCGGCCAGCCAGAGGTGGCGCTGGAGCGGCCGCAGGCGGGAGAGGTGGACGTGCAGGCGGAGGACGCGGTGGAGCTGAAGCGCCCCCACCAGCCGCCGCCGGTGCCGCCCCCAAGCCAGCCGCTGATCCGACCGCGGAACTCGTAGCTGCGGCGGCTGCTGCGGGAGTTGATGCGGACACGATCGCCCAGTTCTTGAATCCCAACGCGGTTAACCTTACATGGGTGCAGTATCGCGGACCGGCTGATGGTGTCAAATTCGGCTCCGAGAAGCCAAAGATGGAACCAACTCCGAACAGTGGCATTCCCGTGAAGAATGTATTCAACGGGAAAGCAACCACCACGGCGACGTTTAGTCAGCCTGGTGAATACTGGCTGCGCCTGATCGCAAATGACTCATCCGGCCCTGGCGGCGGCGGTTTCCTTTGCTGCTGGACCAACGGCCTGGTCAAAGTAATTGTCAAATAGGCACTAGAAAAATGAAATCCGCGCTGGTGTTAAGCACTCTCTTCATCGCGGTAGCAGGAATGGGGTCGGCCGAGCAATCGGCTGACCCCGCAATTTATAAAACCGACGCCGAATTGATGACGGCGTTGAAAGACAAAATCAAAGCCACTCCGGAAGCGATGGTGGATTCCAACATCGTCACGGATCCTCGTTATCAGGCCAATATAGTCCACCGCTCCAAACCCGCTGGCGCAATCTCCCATCCGGAAGGCTCCGAAATCCACTACATCATCGAAGGCTCCGGCACGATGGTCACCGGCGGCACCTTCAACAGAACGGGCAAGACGGTCACCATCGATGGCGGTGTAACCCGGCACGTGGCCAAAGGCGATACAGTAGTAATTCCCGCCGGAACCCCGCACTGGTACAAAGAAGTCGACGGCTCGATTACCTACCTCGAAGTTCGGTTTAATGTCGGTCCCAAAAAATAGATTTAAGCGAACAGGCGCCAGTCCGTTGTGCGCCACTGCCAAATGAAGAGCCCATTGTTGTACACTGGCCCTTCCGGGTTTTGCAATAAAACACCATGAATATTACGAAAGGGGGAGACGTGATGCGAACGTTCTCTCAATGGATCGTGCGCACGGTCCCAGCCGCAGTCTGCATTCTGGCAGCTTCCATGCTGTCTGCCCAAAAGGGCACCAACGGCGAATGGTCATACTATGGGGGCGATCTCGGGAGCACCCGTTACTCGGCCCTGGACCAGATCAACGCCAGCAATTTCAATAAGCTTGAAGTCGCCTGGCGATTCAAGACCGATATGCTCGGTCCGCGCCGCGAATTTCAGCTCGAAGCCACTCCGCTGATGGTGAAAGGCGTAATCTATACCACCGCAGGCACCCGCCGCGATGCGATAGCGCTCGATGCCGCCACCGGTGAGCTGATCTGGAACCACTCGGAGATAGAAGGGCCGCGCGGCGCCGCCGCTCCCCGCCAACTCTCCGGCCACGGTCTGGCCTACTGGACCGATGGCAAAGAGGAGCGCATCCTCTATGTCACTCCCGGCTATCGCCTGATCGCACTCAACGCCAAGACCGGCCAGCTGGTCCCGGGCTTTGGCGTGAACGGGGTCGTGGATCTTAAGAAAGACGACGACCAGGAGATGGATCTCGTCACTGCGGAAATCGGCCTGCACTCCACTCCGATCGTCGCCAAGAACGTAGTCGTGGTCGGTGCGGCGCACCTCGCCGGCGGCAATCCGAAGAGCAAAACTCACGTGAAGGGCTACGTCCGCGGCTTTGACGTCAAAACCGGCAAGCGCCTCTGGATTTTCCACACCATCCCGCTGCCCGGCGAATACGGCTATGACACCTGGGAAAAGGACTCGGCTTCCTACACCGGCAACGCCGGCGTTTGGGCGCAGATGTCAGCCGATCCGGAACTCGGACTCGTCTACCTTCCCGTCGAGCTTCCGACAGGCGATTACTACGGCGGCCATCGCCCCGGCAACGGCTTGTTCGGCGAATCCATCGTCGCGGTCGATATTCAGACCGGCAAACGCAAATGGCATTATCAGCTCGTGCATCACGGGATCTGGGATATGGATATCCCGTGCGCCCCAATCCTTGCTGACATCACGGTCAACGGCAAGCCGGTAAAGGCGCTGGCCCAACCCACCAAACAGTCGTTCCTGTACGTCTTCAATCGCGTAACGGGCGAGCCGATCTGGCCTTTTGAAGAGAGGCCTGTTCCGCAGTCAACCGTTCCCGGCGAAAAGACTTCGCCCACGCAACCGTTCCCGACCAAGCCCCCGGCCTACGATCGTCAGGGCGCGATTCCGGAGAACGTTATCGACTTTACTCCGAAGCTGCACGAGGAGGCGCTGGCATTGATGGATAAATACGTCCATGGTCCCATCTTCACGCCGCCTTCGGTCAGCACCGTGGACGGTACCATCGGGTCCCTCGTTTCGCCCGGCCCTCTCGGCGGGTCCAACTGGCCCGGCGGATCCTACGATCCGGAGACCCACAACGTTTACGTTTTCTCGCAGAGCGTGATTGCTGCCTTCGGACTTGTGCCGCCGCAGCCCGGCCAGTCCGACATGAACTTCATTCAGGGTAACGCCCAGGCAGCTCCGCGCGGTGGACGCGGCGGTGCGGCTCCTGCGGCTGGCGGACGTGGTGGTGCGGCTCCTGCGGCTGGCGGACGTGGCGGTGGTGGCGGCGGAGAAGGCGGAACGACCCTGGCGGTTGAGGGCCTCCCGCTGGTGAAGCCTCCCTACGGTCGCATCAGTGCGATTAACCTCGACAAGGGTGAAATCGTTTGGCAGGTCGCTCACGGCGACACTCCGGATAACATCAAGAGCAGCCCCGCGCTGAAGGGTCTCGACATCCCGAAAACCGGACGCTCCGGCATTATCGGTGTGCTGACCACCAAGTCCCTGGTGATCGCAGGAGAGGCGGGCTTCGCGACGAACGAAGCAGGTGTTCGCGGCGCCAAGCTGGTCGCTTACGACAAGATGACTGGGAAGGATGTTGGCGAAGTCTACCTCCCCGCTCCCCAGAGCGGCTCACCGATGACCTACTCGCTGAACGGCAAGCAGTACATCGTGCTTGCCATCAGCGGCGGCAACTACTCAGGCGAATTCGTAGCCTTCAAACTGCCCGACACAATGTAGCTAAAAACCAAAAAAGAGGGGATCGCAAACAGTGGTCCCCTCTTTTTTGATGCCTGCGCTTTCCAGTACCGCTAACTAACAGCCCAACGGACAAGCTAACTAAAGCAGCGTAGTCTGGAGCGTGCGCTGCCCGCGCGCCCCAGGAAGCCAATCACCACCAGTAAGGCCAGACCCCCGGCCCAGTCTCCTTTGTCATTTCCAAGGCTCGGGGAGAGGGCGTGTATTACTAACATTGGAGCAACGAACAGGCCTCCGCACACAACGCCGCGAAGCGCAGTGGGCCAATGGAATTTATCCGCGACGGAGCGCCAAAACAGTACCCACGTCCCGATACAAAGGTTCGACGCATAGAACTTCATCGCAAATCCGATGGGAGGATTACGGCCAAAAATAGAAGCACACGTCAAAAACGCCGCGGCCAGGATGACGAACTTACGCATAGTGTTACCGCCCGGATGTTCGGTCTTATTTGACTTCTACAAGCTCCAAAGCTTCTTTACTCGGGCCTTCAACCATGAAGGCCCGAGTGTTATCCAGCTTGTAAGGCTCCATGAGGATCTTCACGCCTTCACCCTTTAGCTTCGCGTACCAGGCATCCAGATTCCCAACGCTCAGTGCTATGTGATCCGCCAGATGTCCGCGGGTGCTCACCAGCGGCATATCGCTCTGCCGGACATACCAGTTCATCGAGACGTCGTCGAAGCTGACGCCACCCCCGGGTGCCCGGAACATGCCACCCTTCTCAAGAGAAGGCCAAGTCAACTCGCCGTGAGGCTGTTTGCAGGACTCTTCCGTAACCGGGGCCGCCGCAGCGCCGCCGCGCGCCGGACGAGGCTTCACGTTCATATGCTTCTGGTACCAGAGCACGGCGCAAAGCGGGTCGTCCTGAAACATGTGGACATGGTTGAAACGCTCGGGCTGATTCGGGAAGTTACCCGCAACCTCAATCATGGCGCCATCCGGGCCAGCCAGATACGCGAAGCCCGCGCCACCAGCCGGCTTGATCCCCTGCGCCCTGGCTTCGTCGATCTGGGCTTTGGTACGCCCCAGCGTGCCGCTGGCGCCAGGCCAGCTATCCGAACTAATCTGGACGAAGCCATCACCCTCGCCGGTCCACAAAGGAAGGATCTTCGTCTTCGTCTCGTTGTAATGGGCGATATACGCGCGCTCGTCGGGCACATTCCAGCCCCAGTGCCAAACTGCGGTCTGCGGTGTGAGCGCGGGAGGCGTGTTGACCTTATTGAACAGCAGCCAGATCTTCCCGGTTTTAAGTGCCGGCTTTCCGTCAAAGGTATCTTTGGAAGCGCTCTTAAACTGGGTCGTGTAGAAGGTGATAGCGGCTTCCGGATTCGTCGAATTCAGGTGCAGGTGATGGAAGCCCGGTGTCGGCAGGGCATCCGGGCTCTGGGCAAACAGTGCCCCGCAAAATGTGGTGAAAACTAGCGCTTTGATTTTCATAACGGCACAGAAATCATATCATTTACGGGCCATCGGCAAGCGCTGAAGTTCGGCTTGAAGACTCTTGTCACGACTCAGCGGCAACAGGTTCCGATGGCTTTCAAGCAAAAGCGGACCAGCCTCGGCATCTTTGTGCAGGGCCACAAGGCATCCCCCCAGAACGCTTTCCGTGAGGGCCACGCGCCGGTCGCTGGCAGGGAGCAGGGAGCGGCGAATATCGTATGCCTGCCGCGCGGCCTTTTCCGCTTCCCCGACCCGTCCTTCCAGCAACAGAACCTGAGCCAGCCCAACCAGCGAAAAACTAACATCCAGCTGACTCGGCTTGTCCACCCGCAGATAAACCGCCCGCGAATCCCGCAGCGCCTTTTCCGCGTCCTTATAATCGCCCAGCGAAATCAGATTCGTACCCCAACTGGCCAGCGCCCGCCCATAGTTGAAATGGGTCTCCCCATATGCCTGCCGGAAGATCTCCAGAGTCTCGCGATAGTCCGCATCCGCGCCTTTATAATCGCCCCGCGCCCTCTTCGCCCCCGCCAGCGTCGCCAGATTGTAGCCATGCCCCGGACTGTTGTCGCCATGCTCGCGGCTCCAGTCCACCAAATCCTGTTCTAGTTTTTCGGCCTGCGCGAAGTCGCCAGACTGCAGCAGCAAATTCCCCAGATTGTGGATTGCTGAAGCTGTCTCCGGATGATGTTCGCCAAGCAGTTTGCGGAACATCTCAATCGACGAACGCATATCACCCTCAGCCTGCTTAAGATCGCCTCTCCGCTGTTCGGCGTTGCCCAGTCCGATGAGAATATTCGCTACCTGAGGATGCTCCGGACCCAGCGCATGCTGGTAGATCGCCAGTGCCTCACGGTCAACCCCGACAGCGTCCTGATACTTGCCTTCGTTAAAGAGCACATCGCCCAAAGCATGCAGGTCGTCGGCTACGAGAATATGCTGATCGCCATAGAGCTTGCGATCGATCCGCAGCGCTTCCCGCTGCAGTTGCTCAGCCTCATCGAGCTTGCCACGGTTGTTCAGCAGATTGGCCAGTTCGCTCAATGAATTGGCGGTGACGGGGCTCTCATGCCCCAGGACCCGCGTGCGAATCCCCAGAGCTTCGCGGAACGGCGGCTCCGCTTCGGCGTACTTCTGAGCTGCATCGTAGAAGATGCCCAGCCGGTTTAAACTGTCGGCCGCCTGCGTGCTTTCACCCCCGAACAACTCCTGACGGATCGACAGCGACTCCCGTAGCAACCGTTCGCTTTCCTCGTTCTTCCCCCGTCGTGACAGAGCAGAGCCCAGACGAGCTTCTGCCTCAGCGGCACCGCCGCTGCGTTCGCCGGAAAGCTTGCGCTGCAAAGCCAGATCGCGACGGTAGTTCGTTTCTGCCGTCTCATAGTCTCCCTTGGTTTCGGCCAGTTCACCCAGTGCTGCGAGGCTCTCCCCAACCTCTCCGCTTTGCGATCCGAAAACCTGCTGCCGGGTCGACAATGAATTCGTCAGCAGTTCCTGGGCGCGATCATAGAGGCCGAGGCTTTCGTAAACCTCGCCCATCGTATTCATCATCTGGGCGCGTACGCCGGGCTGCTCTTTCAGCTCTGTCGCGATCCGGTCCGAGCCGCGATCGAGGATTTCCTTCGCCGTTACGGTGCGCCCCTGCTGGCCGCTTCGATCGGCAACCCGGAAGCTGTCCATCAGGAACTTCGTTACCTGTTCGGCGCGACTTTGCTGTGCGCGAGCTTCATCTCTTTCAACCACCACGCGCCGGGCTAGAATTGCCATGGCCGTTCCGAAGCCGATCAAAACCAAAATGAACACGGCGGAAAAGGCTACGGCCAGGCGGTGCCGTCGCACGAATTTAGTCGCCGTATAACTCCAGTCATCGCCGCGCGCGAGCACCGGATAGCCTTCCAGATGCCGGCGAATGTCTTCAGAAAACTGTTCCACCGATGCATAGCGCCGCGAAGGCTCCTTGCGCATCGCCATCAATACAATGTTGTCGAGGTCGCCCTGCAACTCGCGCCGAAGCTGGGGCGCGGCCAGTGCCGGACGCTTCGGATCCACTTCGCAAATCGTGGTCTCGATCTCGGCTGACGTGGCTGTGTCCAGCTGAAACGGCTGTTGCTCCGTAAGCAGCTCATAGAGCAGTACGCCCAGCAGATAAACGTCGGTC
>Ga0182013_10006618_pt1 | contig 13037 bp, 8 predicted proteins | sample 612S2MmetaG_FD_120487 | JGI IMG/M metagenome (GOLD analysis project Ga0182013, IMG submission 120487) | Permafrost microbial communities from Stordalen Mire, Sweden - 612S2M metaG | ecosystem: Environmental > Terrestrial > Soil > Wetlands > Permafrost | place: Sweden: Stordalen | collected... | reverse complement strand
GTGTCAAGTCTCAACCGAAGTAGCTGTCCGCCATCACCCGAAGGCCTGTCAAGGATCAGCCGGATCCATACAGCCGGTTGGAGCCGACGGGGAGATTCGAACTCCCAACCTACGGTTTACAAATCTCCCGAACGCGTCATCTCTGGTGGGCTCCGGTACCGCTCCGTATTCGGCCGTCCGGCCTACGTGCCGCGCTGTGACGGGGGGTGCCGTTCCTGTAGGGGTACGTTAAGGGGTACACGGTGAGGCAACTCCGTCCTGGCCTAGTGTCGGCGAATGATCGCCGGTCCTAACACCCGGGGGCGATCCGCCGATCAATAGGGGCCCAGTCGGAAAAGGCCTGCTTGAGGGCGCTGACTAGCTCGAGGTGGGGCACGGGCCGGTGGTGCGGGCCCATCGGCGCGCCGGCGGGAATGTCGGCAGATCGTCCAGGCTGGCCAGCTGCGAGGTCGAGTGGCTGAGCACGGCCTCGGGGCGGGCTAGGTCGGTGGCAGGCGGTGCCATGGCGGTTCCTCCTGTGGCGGGTTCGTGGCGGCTTCGTTTGCCGCGCCACGGGGAAAGCGCCTGTCGACGGTCACTTCACGAGGCCGGTACCTGGGGAAGATACATGGATTTGTGTATGTTTGCCCTTTGGGTGCCTGGTCCCAGGCTTGGATTGGCCTGCCGATGCCGGCGCCCCGCCCACGTCTTCCGCGAATGGCGCGTTTGCGCGCTCAGAGACACCTTCCTGGCGCATTCAGGCTTCATTTGCGGATCATCCGCGCCAATCGCTTGCGACTGGTACCAGCGTCGCCCGGTTTCTGCTAGCACTCCCTTCTTCCGCAGGCCCTCCCTACCCCCGTCGAGTAACATACGCAGCGCGATCCTGCCCACGCGGGCAACCCTCACGCTCGCGTAGGGCGCACCTCGATACCAGGTCCCTTCGTCCGGCCGTGTGGCTCAGAACGACCGGGACGAGCGCACACGAAGAAAAGGGGGGTCGGAACCGATGACGTCGCGGCCGATGCCAGATGACGGGACATCCTGGGATGCACTCGCATTTCGAGCCGAAGAGTACGCTGCGGCGGGCGACTTTCCTAGGGCCACGGACTGCCTCGCAGACGCCCTGCGTCTATGCATTGCGGCCGGTGACGACCTGGCCATCGCTGATCTTCAGGCCCGCCTCGGGGAACTCCACACTGACCAGGGGAACAATGACGAGGCAATCATCGCCCTCAAGGACGCACTCGGTCGGTACCAATCATTGCGCAAGCCAGCCGCCGTAGCTCGCGTGCATCGGATCCTCGGTGCTGCCTACCGAAAGAGCGGCGTTCCCAAGTTGGCAGTCGAACACTTGGAGGCTGCGGAGAAGCAATTCCGACGCGTCCAAGACGACTCGGAGTGGGCATTGCTCCAAATTGAGCTGGGCGAGCTCAATGAGGAGCGGTCCGACTTTCGCGAGGCGGTCCAACGCTATACGAAGGCTCTCACCGTCAGCGAAAAGCGAGGCGACGATGCGGCAATTGCTAACTGCCTTTGGCATCTCGGCTCAGTATTGCGCGAACGCGGGGATGTTCCCGACGCTCTAGAGCATATCAATCGCGCTTTGGGCATCCTCGAAGCCGCGGGGGCCACCGACAAGCCTGAACTCATCGCGGTCTATCTTCAGATGGGTTCAGCTTTACACGATCAGGGCAATCCGGACGCCGCCCTAGACCGCATCCGCCGCGCTCTTGACCTTGCCGAGGCGATCGACAACAAGCCAGCTCGTGGCGAAGCTTTGCTCGGCATGGGAGCCGCGCATCTCTCACGGGGCGACTTCGCCCAGGCAGAGGACTGCTTTGACCGCGCCATCCGCATCGCCGAAGAACAACGTGATGTTGTGAACCTCTCGGAGGCACATGGGTTCCTTGGCGAAGTCTACGAGGCCCAGGGTCAGCTCGATGCAGCCATCACGTCGTTCAAGGCAGCGCTCTCCCTCGATCAGGGACACCACGACGATCTACTCGGTATTGCCAGGAGTCACAGGCGGCTCGGGTCGGCGTACCGCAAAATGGGAAGCTTTGATCGCGCCAAGGAAGCCTTCGAGGAGGCCCACGCCCTCCTCCGCCGAAGCGAAGACGACTCCGAGCGCGCCATCCTCTATCTCAACTGGGGCGCTCTCGAAGAGGACCGAGGACAGTTCCTCCTAGCTCTCGACCAATATAACCGCGCATTGACCACGTATGAGCGAACCAACAACCCACTCGGGCAGGCAACCTGCCTTCGCCATTTGGGATCGGTACGGTGGGAACAGGGGGATTTTAGCGCAGCCACGGAGCACCTCAACCGCGCTCTCGGCCTGCTTGAGTCCCTCGGCTCACAGCACAAGCCAGAATTGATCGCTGTTTATACAGTGCAGGGCGCCGTGCTCGAAGACGCTGGCCATCCGGACGACGCGCTACGACGATTCCGCCAAGCGCTCGACTGGGCAGACGCTCTCGGGCTCACCCCGTCCCAAGGGGAGGTACTCCGCCGGATGGGGACCGCGTACATGCAGAAGGGTGAGTTTGAGAAGGCCCGCGACGCCCTCAGAAGGGCCGTCCGCATCTCAGAGGAACTCGAAGACGACGTGCTAACCGCCAAAGCCAGGGCTCGCTACGGCGAAGTTCTCCAAGCACTCGGCGACCTAGACGGGGCAATTGACTCCTTTCGCGAGGCGCTCAACAAGGAACAGCGCCACCAGAACATCATCGGCATGGCCAAAGCCCACCGCCGTCTCGGCTCCGCCTTTCATCGCAAGGGCCACTTTCCCCGCGCCCAAGAAGCCTTCGAAGAGGCCGCCGCCCTGCTGCGAGGCGCGGAGGACGAGGTGGCAAGCGCTCTCCTCGCCACATCGGAGGGTGAGTTGCACCAAGACGCCGGCCGCTTTGATCAAGCACTCGACAGCTATGAGTCTGCCTTGGTGGTAACTGAGCGGCGAGGGAATGCGGTGGGCATCGCAAACTGCCTGCGCCACCTCGGAAGCCTCTCCGTCGAGCTTGGCGAGGCGCCATCTGCCGCGGAGCATCTCAACCGTGCGCAAGGGATCCATGAGTCGCTCGGCTCTGAGAATCGACCTGAACTCGCTGCGATCCAGGGCCTTCTCGCCGCCGTCTATGGGATGCAAGGGCAGGCCGAGGCGGCCATTACCGCGCATCGCAAGGCCCTCGACCTCGCGGAGGCGATGGACTTCCCGCTCGCACGTGCCCGAGCCCACGTTCGGCTTGCGGCGGCGCTTGCCGCCCATGGCGATATGTCACTAGCCCGCGACTCCGTCGAGAAAGCCGATCGCATTTGCGATGAGCTTGGCGATGAGTTCTTCATGTGTGACGTCCGAGTCGCTCGCGCGCAGCTCCTCGAGCGCGAGGAGGAGTATGACCAAGCAAGCGAGGAATATGCCTCTGCAGCGCGCCTTCTGGATCGCGCTGGCAGACATCCGACCCTGACCTTGGCTCTTGTCGGCAACGCCCGGTGCCAGCGGCAGTTAGGTGATCACGACAGAGCAGGGGAGCTCCTCGACCAGGCTGATGAAGTGACAGCCCAGATCGAGGGATCACCCAAAGTCAAGGCCGATCTGTGGATTGAGCGCGCCGCCCAGTTCGAGCGCGCTGGGGTCCATGAAGAAGCGGGCGAGTACTACGAACGGGCTCTCGACCTCCTCACCAAACTCAATGACCCCGCTGGTGTGGCGCTATGCCACAACCGCCTCATCGGCGTTGCCCTCAACAACAACGACCGGGCGAAGGCGATGTTTCATGCCCTCGAGGTTGCTGCGGTCCGACCCGACAGCGACCCCTCCGCTTGGGCTGCGATGCTTCACGCTCTCTCCCCCACCATCGCTCAGCAGGCTCTTCCGAGCTTCAAAGTCGGAGAGTATCAGTCGGCGGTGAGCGCGGCATTCCGAGTGTGCGAGGAGGCGTTTGCATCTCGCAGCTCCGGTCGCCCTGACTCTTCAAGACGCGGCGCCAGCAAAGACATCGCGTTTTGGCTTACGAAGGAGCGCCGGGGCCTAGCGCCTTGGGTGACCGCTGACGAGCTTGGAGACTTCCAGAAGTTCTGTCAGGGGGCATTCGGCGCCGCACGTAACCCACATAACCACAGGACCGTCGCCATGGAGGCTACAGAGGCCTTCTGCTGGATTGCGGTTGCCCACCTCATGCTCGCTCTCCTCGACCAACCACCGGGAGATGGGACATTGGCGGAGGCGGTACCGACCGCGGACACTAACGGTTAGAGCACCGCTGCGGACTTCACGGCGTGGCCTGCGCTAACCCACCCAGTCCTCGCGAGATCGAGGCCGCTCTCGTATCGGCCGTGAATTTCGCAGAGCCTCGACTCGCCCGCTCTACGGCCACAAGCCGCATGTCCAGCGAAGCGCAGGCCGTTCTCGATTGGCTGGCCTCGAGGAATGATCCGCAAGTCCAGAGATCGGTTGTTGACCGACTGGCTTCAGTCGTTGAAGCGAACCCGTCATCCAAGCACCTCGCTGATGAGTACAGACGAAGCCTGTCTCTGCTCATCGAGCGCGTCGGAATACCGCCCGGACTAGCTCACGATGTAGTAAACGGTCGACAAGTGGGGGGTACTTGGGGGAACCGGGCCAGCATCCACGAGCAGAACCTCGGACACCGAACAACCGGGCACGGCTTCGCTGGCGAAGTCATCGCCGCCGCCCATCTCCTGGATCACGCACCTGTGGCCGGGCTCAACGGCGGAACCATAGCAATCGGTATTCGACCTGGCGATGGTGTGGCATTGGGAGCGCGGCACTCAGCAGGCCTCATACGGCGCTCAGTCGAGGCCGATATTCTCATCATGCGAGGAGAGCACCGCATCGGTGTGGACGTGAAATATCGCTCCGGCGGGACTTTCGGCACGGGTAGCGAGTTTCGAAGTCAGCTCGCGGGCGTCGCAGAGGCGATCCGCGCCGGGGAACTGGCTGCGTTCGTCTGGGCAACGAACGGGACCGTATCCTCCACTGTTCGGCGCGAGGTGGCGGAGGCGGACCGACAATTGCGTGAGGAACTGGGCGACAATCGTGCTTACTTGGCGGTCTTGGAAACGCTCTGATGGACCCCACAGTCCCAACCAGGCCAGATTCGCTACCGACCACAACATGTCCGGACGGGCTGGTCGACGAGATCGTCTTGGCATTTCTGACTGACCGTCTGGGTGGCCTCCCCGACGGATACTCAGAGATCGCAACGAGCCTCCCCGTACGTCCCACGTTCGGAGACGACTTAACCTCTGTCCTCCACGTACGGACGATCCTCGGATACCGCTACCCTGGCCTGGCACAAGACTGGTTGCCGTTAGCCCTTGACGGGTTGGGGTTCTTCTGTGCCGCCCGCTCCGGACCTAGCACTTGGCACGTCATACGCGTGCCAATTGGCGCCAACGCTCAGGTCGCCGTTTGGGGACCGTGGGATAGGGAGCAATGCTGGTCGCACAGGGAATTACGCTCCGACGATCTCGGTCTTCCAGAAGCTCAGGCGCTGGCGGCCTCACGAGCGTGGGCGGCAGCAGAGGGCGAGCCTGCCGTCGCACCTCTGATGTATCGCTTCGGCCTTCACCCCACTCAAGCCAGATCCATCGAGTCGGCGTATGTCGCGATCGACGCCACGCCCCACCCCCCCACGCGACTCCTCGTACCGCTCTTTCCCATCGACGAGGCCGCCATCGCCTGTATTGATGCGCACGGAAACGTCGTCCGCTGGCTCCTCGACGAGGTTCCGGAGCAGAAGCAGGCCGCGCTCTTCGATACCGACGCAGGGCTGTTTATCCAATCCGTGGCATGTGAACTGGCTGCTCGCGTGCCAGGACTGACGCGAATGCTTGAGGTGGTGAGGGAGTACAGCGACCGATTCGCCCAGAGGGACGAGGTGCCACGAGCGACCGATCGGCGTCCCATTCGCCTCGCCTGTCAGAATGTGATCGTCGGCCTCGCCTCACTCAAGCACGATCGCGATCGCTCGGCGCTTCAGGTCGATGCGTGGCAGACATGCGAAGCTCCGCACCTCGCAACCCACGAGGCAAATCGCGCATTAGCCGCCCTCACCCTCTGCGACGCCTACCGTGCGGGCGGGACCATGGAGATCGTCTTCGATACTCATCCTGAGGGCACTATCCCGGCGAGCCTGCGCCGATACGCTAGGACCAAGGGAATCGACCTTCCTCCGAACGCCACATCCGTCGGGCCCGACCAAGCTCGGGCGCTGTTCCGAGCGGTCACTCCCGTCCCAGACATCCTGAAACAGCGCATGCATTTCTTCGCGCGGGCCGGCCTAGCGACGACAGAACAGCTCTGCTATCAGCTGCTTAGCCCGGTCTGGTCTGCCATCGAGCTGGACTATTTGCTCGCGACAACCGAATCGGCGGCCTCGATCCTCCGAGGAGGCACAGAGGGGCTCGATGCTCCTGAACGTCGAGTCGAGCTCGACGCATGCCGAGCCGCTGCCCTCATCGGCACGCTATACCGGCGGCTCATCAGCACAGATCCGCGGGGCAGATCGACAAGCGCCGACATCTCCGATGTTGAGCAGTTCGACGATGCGCGCACAGCCGTGACCTGGACAGTCTTGCCTGAAGGCGGTGCGGTGCGGTTCGACGGCTTCACAGATGCGGTCCCCTGGCTCCAAGGACGGGGTCTCTCGCCATCACCGCTTATCGTCTGTCCTCGGACGCACATCCTCCCAGCCGCCTACGACGAACGGGATGAATGGATCGAGCAGCATGGCGCGATTTACCTAGTCTCAGCAGACTGTGCTCCGCGGCCACTAGGCCGTTCGATCGCATGCCCTGACACGATGGACACCATTGACAAGTCCATCGTCGAGCGCTTGGATCGGGCCCGTATGGTGAGGAAGCGATGAGACGGGGGCGCGCTGTGGTGGTCACGTTTTCGCCCACCCACTGGTCGGAGGAGCTGGCTGAACTCGCCGCCGCAGCCCGGCGTGCCTTGCGCGAGCGGGCCAGCGCCGAGCCTGACGACGTGGGTCCCACGCTCCGATATGAAGCTCTCCGCTTGCGGCTCGAGCGCGAGGCCGTTACCGCGGTGACCCGCGGTGAGGCCACCGCCGAAGTGCATGACGCCCACTCAATTCCGACTACCGGAGACGACGAACTCTCCGTAACCCTCTTTGATGTGGGAGGTACCCAAATTCCATCACCGAATGGTGACGACGACCGGGAGCCTGCTCCGGCGATAGCATGGCCGGCGGCCACTCGGCTCGGTGATCGTGCTGAATGGATGATTCAGCAGGCAGTCGACGGATGTGGGGGCCTCGCTCCGGATACGATCGACGACGTCAGGCTCACGCGCGCTCTCTACGACATCGCTTCCGTCCACGAGGGTTCCAAGCCTGGAGCGGTAAGTGTGCTGTACGAGGACGGCTCGGAGGGCCCAAGTTTCCCTCGTGGCATCATCGAGTTCGGCTCCGGCCCTCTCCCGCCGAGACAGGTGGTCGTTCAGCTGATGTCCAGTCGCCATCCGGAGATGGATCCGGAGACTGACGGTGCATGGTTCGCTAACCGGGACCTGAGTCGGCGGTTGCCGCACGGTCGGCTCGACGCCATGGCTTACGAGTTCTCCGTTGAGCAGCTCGCCGCCGTGGCGAGACGCGGCCCGGTAACCCTCGTCGTCCGTCAGAGTGGCTTCGAGCCCGCCATCGTCGGTCTATATCGAGCCGTTGCCGAGCACCTGCTGAAGTCGCAGCCCCAATCATTGGCAGTTGTGCCACTAGAGCCTGCCGGAGGCGCCTGGCGTCGTGGGCGGCCGTGGATGCGTGGGGACGTGCATGAGTGAACGCGGCACCGCAACAACAATAGGGTGGAGCGCTCTCTGCAAGGACTGCCGCCGCCGCGGCGAACCGCCAAGCGAACACGGTGACTTTCAGTACCCCACGGAGTGGCTCACGAGCATTCTCGATAGGGGCCAAACCGCCTCGGACCGCTGCCCGAAGTGTAGGGCGTCCCATAGGCGGGCGATTCGAGCTTTGGCAGTGCCATACGTCGATTTGGACGTAATCGCCACCCTGTCGGATCCTGAGCATCCGACCGGGCCGCTGGGTGCTCTTGGCCCGCTGCCCACTCGACACTCACGAATTGTCCATCGGGTCGATCTCCAGACCAAGCCGTTCGGCCTAACGGACCAGAATATCATTGATCTTCTTCAGGGCCTGACCACGAAGCAGGTCGCCGTGGTTATAGCAGGCACGGGAAGCGGCAAGTCAACCTTCTTGCCATTCCGGCTGCTGTATCCGCCAGCAGGCGCACCTATGCACCTCGCCGCGCGCGGCCCGATCGTTGTCACCGAGCCAAGGCAAGAGGCCACTTCAGAGACGGCGAAGAAGGTTGCTGACTTGGCCGGATACCCCCCTGGGCCTGGGTCTCCGATCGGCTACCGCCATGGTGCCGATCGTGATGACCACATCGCGCAGGTGAATCGGCTCACCTTTGTAACAGATGGCACCCTGGTCAATTGGATCCGTCAAGGGCTCCTGCCCGAACTGGGCGCCATCGTCATCGACGAAGCCCACGAACGGAATGCGCGGATTGATCTCATCCTGGCCAAGATGCGCAGCGAACTTCCGCGGATTCCACACCTTCGGCTAATCATCGCCAGCGCTACGATCGATCCCGATGTGTTCGTCGACTACTTCGGCGGAGCCGAGGCTGTCTATCGCCTGCCAATTGCTGGGGTTACCAAGCCCTTCGGGTACGGGCATCCGTTGTGGCCGTGCGAGAAGATCGACCCTGATGCTCCTGAGTGGCGCCATGACCATTGGCTGACATCCCAGGCTAAGGCGGATGTTCTGACGCATTCGACTCTGCGTGTGGTGCAGCAGCCGCTCGCTAAGGAGCGGTGGAAGAAGGAAATGCCCGCAATGGCCGCGCGTCAGGTACTCCGCATTCTCGATGGCACCCCAGACGGGGACATCCTCGTTTTCATGCCGGGAAAGAACGAGATTGCTGAGACGGAGCGGCAGATCCGCACCGCCCGAGCGCTCCGCAGCAGCGAACGGGTGATCTCCTATCTTCGCGACGCTGCCGATACCGTCAAGAGGGAGGTCACGGCGCCACATCGCCCCGGCCATCGGCGGGTTGTCATTGCAACCAACATCGCCGAGACCTCCCTTACGATTGATGGACTCCGGTACGTTGTTGACAGTGGTCTCATCAACGAGGATACGTGGAATCCAGAACTGGCCGTCGGAAGAGTCCGGACTCGCATCCACAGCAAGCAAGGGGTGCGACAACGGTGGGGCAGGGTTGGCCGCGACGGACCCGGCTTCGTCTTTCCCCTCTACACGCACCAGCAGTTCGACGACTTGTTTCCGGAAATGACCGTCCCCGAGATCGCGCGCGGCAGTATGGAACCCTACCTTCTGAACGCTGCGGCATTTGGCCTGAATGTGGATGATCTGTCGCTGGTTCTGCCCACCGGGGCGGGCGACAAGGCCGAGGCTGCCGTCCACGTCGAGCTTGATCGAGCCCGAGGGGCGCTGCGCAAGCAGGCCGCACTCGATGAGGATGGGGTGATCACCCATCTGGGTAAGACCATCCTTGAAGTTCCGAACCCGGACCAGATGGCGGCACTGGAACTCGGTGACCGCCTAGCCTGTGCCATTGAGACGGCTACGGCCCTCTCCTTGCTGACGCTTGAGGGTCGTTCCGCCGATCAAGAGCGGTCCGCAGTCGTTGGGGGACTCATCCCCTTCCACACCGACTTCCCGGCCACGGTGCGCCTCGAGGCGTCTCTTCGGCACGCGGCCCTCCGGCAAGGATGCGTTGACGATCTCGATTTCGCGCTTCATCTCTTCAGTGCCTGGGAGCACTGCGACCCCTCCGAACGTGCGGAGTGGGCTCGACGGACGTGGGTCGATCACGAAAGGCTCCTCGAGGCCGATCAACGCCGGGGAAGGCTGCTCGGCCGCCTTACGGCTGGGACGCGCTATAGGGATATCCCTCGCCCTGTTCACGTCGAACTCGCTCCGAGAGTCCGAAACGTCCTAGCTGCCTCGATGGTCGACCACATCTTTGAGTTTCGGGCCGGTAGTTGGCGCAACGTCGGCTTATTGCCGAGCGGGGACGACGTCACCTGCATCCCAACGGCCGTGCAACCCGAAGAGGGTACGCGCGCCTTGGCCCTCTACCATGTCGAGCGGCGGGAGACCCTGATCATAGGCAACCTGATCTTGTCTCCGGACGGCGACGGCGACACTTCGTGGGCCAATCTCGTGCTCGCCAATGCATCGCAGCTCCGCGGCCCTAACGGGCGCCCCCTCGGACCGGCCCAGGCGCTATGGGACAGAGCACACCTTGCCTGGCCAGTCGGTGCAGTTGTGACGGCCACATTGACCGGCGAACACTCGGATCGCGGAGTGGAGGTGGTCTTGCCGACCGTCGTCACGCCACCTGCGTACCCACCGCGAATCGAGCATTCGAGCACAACGTCAGCGCTCACGGAGATTCAGGGCTCGCATGATGAGGCCGAGGTGAGGGAAGACGCCGGGCCTGCCGGCGACGGTTCAGTGGCGGAAGGCATCTAGAAATGACGGAACAGCGGCCTGAGGGCTCGTCCGCCACCCCCGATGTCCCAGGATCCTCGATGGAGGTGCGTGCCTGGGTGGGCGGTGACCCCGAGGAGCCCTTGACTGAAGAGATACTCCACTTCCGCGTCCGTGGTTATCAGGACGTTGGCTTGCGTCGACAGGTGCTGCTCGACCTAGAGCCTCCTCCCTGTGGCCACGAATTGGATGAGGAGGTCGATTGTGAAGTCAGACAGGTGATTCTTGACTGGGGAGCGCCATTCCTGGAGGCGCAGTGTCGACCGAATCGGGGCCGACATGTCATCGAGGGAGCGGACCTTTCCCTTGATGGCGCCGACACTACAGCGGCAGCACGCCTATCGGTCGGGGATGAGATCGCGCTCGCCGTCGTAGAGGGAGGCCGCCTCTCACAGTGGCCTCTTATGATGGCGGCCCTCGTTAGCGAACGCGGCGGTGGCTGGGTACCTGCCGAAGAGGTCGCCTCCACCTCCAATCGGGTCTGGTGCGCTCTCGACCTCGAACCGCGCCGCCCGGGCATGCGCGTTTCAGCGCGTAAGGATAGATTCACCAGGGAAAACATATCCCCGACCGTAGGTCAGCGATTACTAGTCCGGCTCGCTTCGGGTGCGGCTTCCACAGATCTTCCCAAGCTGCCACGGGCCCTGGAGGACGTTGTTCGCTCAGATGCGAACCTTGTGTTGGAAGGCACGCGTCTTATGGCCAAGGCTCCTCTCCGTCGCGAGGTCCGGGACGCGCTGGTTGGCCTTGACGATGACCATCGTTGGCGAGACGCGTGCCTGGCGCTTTGGCTGCGGTCAATTCCGAACCAGGTTACCGCCGTCCGCATCGATCCGTCCCAGTTCCCGTCCCTAGTGATGAGCGAGCGGCTGAATGGAACCGTGAAGCTGGTGGACGCGTTCCGAGCTATGGTGCAGGTGGCCGGTGGGCAGTGGGTACGTGTCCAGGCGGCAGACATCGGTGGAGGAGTTCTCAACGCTAGGGCATACCTCCAATCTGACCAGGAGATGGAGGTAGTCGTATCCGACCCCGGTTCGGATCCTCCGAAAGCCACCATTCCCGACCTTCCCACTCCACCACTCCATCAGCAGGTCATGGACGCCTTGGGTGCGACAGACGGCACGCCGATTCGAGGTCGTGTCATCGAGGCAAATGATCTTCGCGCTCGGATTGATCTTGGACGCGGATTCCGCGCGACTTTGCATCGGAGTCGACTAGGTCTTCATGGTGTCGCCCGGCTATCCGAACACCTAGTCCCGGGTCAAGAGTTGGACGTTCTTCTCGAGCTTGCCTCGTACGAGAGAAACGACCGCGGGACATGGCTTATGCTCCACGTCGGTGCGCGCGGATTCATGGCCGAAGCCCCGATCGACATCGAGCGGCGAATCCTACCACCCGGCCTTCATAAAGGTGTGGTTGAGCGGGTTGACGAAAGGTATCTTCTTGTTGGGATCGGAAACCGAGTGGTCAAGGTGCCGTCAGCAGACGTCGGACATCATGGTCTCCTCGATCTCGCTGGGGCGTTCCGTCTTGCCGATGAAGTAATGGTGCGCGTCGGGGAGCCGCGACTCGACGAGCATGGAAACGTTCGCCGAACTGGCCAGCTCCCGGACTGGATAACAGAGCCGTTGGACCTACAGGCCAGACACCTCCTAGTCGGAACGACTGTCGAGGGGACTGCCGTCGGTTCGATCGCTCTGGGAACCTTCGTTCGGGTGGGCTACGGCGTTGACGGTCTGCTACGTGGCCAGCAGCTCATGCACGGCCAGCGAGTCACCGTCACGGTTCTGGGAGCCCGGGTCCACGACGGGAAGCTTCAACTCGACCTGGCGACTAACGCCCGAGATTAGTGACCCAGCACTCCGTCTCCAAGTTGGTGACCGCAGGCGTGACGAGGGCGTCGGCGCTTTGTAACCCAGGAGGGTACTGGCAGGCTGATCTGATAGCGCCTCGGCGCCTGCGAACTTCCCTAGACGCGCAAGCGCCCCGCCGGAGCGGGGCGCAGCGCGTTCCTGGTTCGGCCAGGAATGGGCCCGAAGGACCCAGTCTCAGCACCGAGAGCCGAAAGCGCTACGGGTCATTCTGGCCAGCAAGAGCGCTCACGAACCCACGACGATGGCTCCTCCTACTGGAGGCATACGAAGCCTAGCACTCTTGACCGTTTCCAGGCGACCGTCGCCCTCCCGTTACCCATCCGGAGGCCAAGCCGATCCAAATCGGAGCCGTCGGGTGTCGGCGGCCACGTGATGGGTCCACCCACGGCCAACTGATAGGACCACTTGCGGTCACCCAATAGGTCCACTTGCGGTCAGCGAATAGGTCCACCCGTTGGGGTGGCATGACCGCCCGGTGCCACAGCGACGATTCCCGGCCAAGACCCAACCCAGGAGGAGCGGGATGGCCGGCAGGAGGTTCGAGGTGGCAGACGTGGTGGAGGTCCTGCAGCACTGGCAGGCGGGGCAATCAGTG
>Ga0182013_10006617_pt1 | contig 13038 bp, 12 predicted proteins | sample 612S2MmetaG_FD_120487 | JGI IMG/M metagenome (GOLD analysis project Ga0182013, IMG submission 120487) | Permafrost microbial communities from Stordalen Mire, Sweden - 612S2M metaG | ecosystem: Environmental > Terrestrial > Soil > Wetlands > Permafrost | place: Sweden: Stordalen | collected... | reverse complement strand
GATGTGCTGGCCGTCAACGTCGGCGTCGGCCATCAGCACGATCTTGTGGTAGCGCAGCTTGGTGAGATCGAACTCGTCGTGGATCCCCGTGCCCAGTGCGGTGATGATGGCTTGGACTTCAGTATTTTTCAGCACCCGGTCGATGCGGGCCTTCTCGACGTTGATGATCTTGCCGCGCAACGGCAGGATGGCCTGGAACATCGAGTCGCGGCCGCTCTTGGCTGAACCGCCGGCCGAATCCCCCTCCACCACATACAGTTCACACTTTCGCGGATCAGTGGATCGGCAGTCCGCCAGCTTACCGGGCAGGCCACCGATATCGGTTGCGCTCTTTCGGCGCACCAACTCCCGCGCCTTGCGCGCAGCCATCCGGGCCTGCGCCGACGACACTGCCTTGTTAACAACGATTTTGGCTTCCGACGGGTTGGCCTCGAACCAGTGGGTCAACTGTTCATTGCAGATTTTCTGCACAAACGACTTCACTTCGGTGTTGCCCAGCTTGGTCTTGGTCTGGCCCTCGAACTGCGGTTCGCTCACCTTGACCGAGATCACCGCGGCCAAGCCTTCCCGGATATCGTCGCCGGTGAGGTTGGCTTCTTTCTCCTTGAGTAGCTTCTTGTCTTTGGCGTACTTGTTCACCACCGATGTCAACGCGCTGCGGAAACCCTCTTCGTGGGTGCCGCCCTCGTGCGTATTGATGGTGTTGGCGAAGGTGTGCACCGACTCCGAATACCCACCGTTCCACTGCATCGCGATTTCGACTTCGTGGCCCGTGCCCTTGCCCTCGAAGTCGATGATGCTCTGCTGTATTGGGCTTTTGGTGCGGTTGATGTGCTTGACGAAGTCGACCAGGCCGCCGGGGTAGTGGAAGGTGCGGTGCTTGACCTTGTGCGGGGCCTTCGATTCGGCCGCCTTTTCTTCGGCGGACTTGGGCGCTTCGGCGGTATCGCTGACCACATCGTCGACGACGTCTTCCTGGGTCACCCGTTCGTCGGTGAAATTGATCGTCAAACCCTTGTTGAGAAATGCCATCTCCTGCAACCTGCGGGCCACCGTCTCGAAGTCGTATTCGGTGGTCTCGAAGATCTCGGCATCGGCCCAGAACCTGATCGTGGTTCCGGTTTTCTTCGTTGCCTCACCTTGCTTCAGGGTGCCGGGCACGGCGTGGTCGTAGACCTGAGACCACTCGTGGCCATCCCGGGAAATATCGACCTCGAGCAGCTTCGACAGGGCGTTGACCACCGAAACGCCGACGCCGTGCAGGCCACCGCTGACGTTGTAGCCGCTGTTTTCGCCGCCGAACTTGCCCCCGGCGTGCAGCTGCGTCATGACCACATCGACGGTAGGCACCCCGGTCGCGTGCATGGCGACCGGAATGCCGCGGCCGTTGTCTCGGACCTCGACACCACCGTCGTCGAGTAACCGGACGTCGACCTGCGTGGCGTAGCCGGCCATCGCCTCGTCGACCGAGTTGTCGACCACCTCCCAAATCAGGTGGTGCAGACCGCGCTCGCCGGTGGACCCGATATACATGCCGGGGCGTTTGCGGACGGCCTCCAGCCCCTCGAGAATCGTGATCTGGTCAGCGCCGTATTCGTTTTGTGCCTTCTTAGTCTGGGCAGCCACGGTCCGAGTGTGCTCCTTGGGGTTGCATGCGAGCGGTGCAGCCACCGCAGCAATCGCATCCAACCACTCTACCGTTATCCACCGACGGCACCGATTTTCAGGCGGCGTTTCTGCCTATCTGATCGTGCCGTGCGCTCAATATCTTCGCTCTTCGCGCGTCCCGACGTTTGCCGGACGGGTCCGTTTCGTCCTGGCGGATCTGAGCGGGCCATCTTCGGGGTCGTTTCCGGGAACCAGACAGGCTGCTGGTAACCCTAACCGTAAGTGTCCCGCGGCCCCCTGCCGGAGATATGGCGTGGCCCCTTCCGCCAGGATGGCGCCGCCGGGCCGGTGATCTTCAGCGATGTCACCACGCCGTTGCCGACGGCCGCCGCGATCTTGGCCAGCACTTGCGCCTGAACCATCCGCAATTGGGTCGCCCATGCCGTGGATTCGGCCGTCACGCTGAGCACACCTTCAGTGAGCGCAGTCGGGGTTGCGTGGTCGGCGATCTGCTGGCCGACCACCAAGGGCCAATGCCCGAGCACCGTGCCCTCGGCGACGTGCGCGGACCATCCGCGTTTTTTTGCCAGGTCCCGCGCCACCCGGCCAAGCGGTTGGGGATCGCGGATGTCCGGCCCTGGACCCGACCAGCTGCGCCGCCGGCCCGCGACACGGCGGCCGGAAACCGGCGTAGCGCGCCCGCGACCGGCATCCTTTCCCTGCGCGCGGGCTGTAGCGCGGGCTTCCTCGAGGGTGCGCCTGACCAAGTCAATGCCCGTCAACTTCGTGGCTTCTTCGGCGCGTTCCGGGTCAGGCCCGGCCTGTTGGTCGTGAGCGTCAGTCATAGCTGCACCTCCGATATGCGTCCCGAGTCACCGTCGCGTAGATCGATGCGTACCCGGGTGGCGTCCCAGTCCGCAGGGATGTCTTCGGGGACCGCTGCGGTCACCAGCACCTGCTCCGCGGATTCTGCGACCGTGGCCAGTGCGCGCCTGCGGGTCGCGTCGAGTTCGGCGAACACATCGTCCAACAACAGCACCGGCTCGCCGCCGTCGGCCCGCAACAGCTCATAGGCCGCCAGCCTCAGGGCGATCGCGAATGACCACGATTCCCCGTGGCTGGCAAAGCCTTTCGCAGGTTGATCGCCGAGTCGTAACTCGAGATCATCACGGTGCGGGCCCACCAGACAAACGCCGCGTTCCAGTTCGGCGTCGCGGCGCTGCGATAGCGCCGTCAGCAATGCGGCCTGCAGTTCCCGGTCGGAGCCGTCGACACTCGCGGGTCCAATGGGCACCACGCCCTCGATGCTGGCCCGGTACGCCGCCGCGGCCGGTCGTGATCCGGGTGCTAGTAATTGGTAGGCCTTTTCTAGTTCTGGCGCTAAGTGGTTGACCAAATCAATTCGCGCGGCCATCAACTCGGCCCCGTGCTCGGCTAACTTGCCGTCCCATACATCGAGAGTGTCGAGCGCGCCGCGGTCGGCGCGGACTCGTGCGCCGGACAGCGACTTCAACAGCGCGGTGCGCTGCCGCAAAACCCTGTCATAGTCGGCGCGCACCGCCGCGATCACCGGTCGGCGCACCATCGCCAAATCGTCGAGATACCGGCGCCGGTCCGCGGGATCACCGCGGACCAAAGCCAAGTCCTCCGGAGCAAACAAAACCGCCTGCAGTATTCCGGCGATCTCACGGGTGCTGCGCACCGGTGAACGATTCAGGCGAGCTTTGTTCGCCCTGCCCGCCGCGATCTCCAGGTCGACCGCACACTCCCTACCCTCGTTGACCACGATCGTCGAGACCACCGCCCGAGTGGCGCCCGCTCGGATCAACGGCAGGTCGGTCCCGACCCGATGCGAACCCAAAGTGGTCGAATACCACAGGGCCTCAATCAAATTCGTCTTTCCAAAACCATTTGGCCCGACGAATACTGTCCGCCCCGGTTCTAATTCGAGGTCGGCGTGTGCCCAGGACCGGAAATCGCGCAGCCCTAACTGCCGGACGTACACCTACCCGGGCAATCGAACTGGCATCAACAAGTAGACATAATCCGTCGGCGGGGCGGCAAAAGGACCACTACCGGTCGGAGGGCTGTCATCTGCGGACGCCGGGCGCAGCAACGCCGGTTTGCCCGGTGTTGTGAAACCAAAGGACACCCGCTCCGAGTGCACGGAACTCAGTCCGTCGGTCAGATACGTCGGGTTGAACGCAATCGTCAACGGTTCACCGACGAAATCCACCGCAAGGTCCTCTTCCGCCCGACCCACATCGTCGGCCCCGGCGGAAAGCCTCAGCAGCCCGTCGCCGAATTCCATCCGCACCTGCGCGCCCCGGTCCGCTACCAGCGCGACGAGCTTGATGGCTTCGGTCAGCTCGGCCACGTTGATCGTGGCAACCGCGGTGTGCTCAGCCGGCAACAATTGCCGGAACTTCGGGAATTCGGCGTCCAAAAGGCGAGTGGTACTGCGCTTGCCATTTCCGCTGATACCGAGCAGGCCGTCTTTCCCAACTCCGGCCCCTGCTCCCAACGACAACCTGACTTCAGCGCCGTCGATGCCTGCTTTGGCGGCCTCCGCCAGTGTTTTGGCAGGTACCAGTACCGCGGCTTCGATTTCGGGCGACAGGGCGGACCAGGTCAATTCGCGAACTGCCAGACGAAACCTGTCAGTCGCGGCTAAAACCACCGTCTCACCCGAGATCTCGACCCGAATTCCAGTCAGCATGGGCAGGGTGTCGTCCCGGCCGGCCGCAATCGCGACCTGTGCGATTGCCTCAGCGAACAGATCCGACGGCAAGGTGCCGGTCTCTTCCGGCAGGGCCGGCAGCGTCGGGTAATCTTCGACGGCCATGGTCGGCAACGAGAATCTGGCATTCCCGCAGGTCAGTGACACACGGTTGCCCTCCGCGGTGAAGTCAACAGGTTTGTTCGGCAACGCCCGGGTAATATCTGACAACAGCCTTCCTGACACCAAAACGCTACCCGGAGAAGCTATTTCAGCTGGAACCTGTGCTTCGGCGGAAACCTCGTAATCGAATCCCGAGATCGTCAGGCCGTCGTCCGAGCCGGTCAACAGAACCCCGGACAGCACCGGCACGGCCGGCCTGGTGGGCAAATTCTTCGCCACCCACGACACCGCATCCGCGAAGGATTCGCGCACCAAACGAAACTTCAAGTCGGTGAAGCCAGCTCTTGTCGTCGCCGCGTCCATAGCGTCCCTTCGCCTAGCAAGAGTTCGATTTACAAGCGCCCGTGACGGGAGTCGAAGCACAACCGTAAATCCTCAGAGGCCATCTTCAAAGCTAATCGCAACGGCCGACATGCCCGGTCAGCACGCGCTCTGACGACCACGCGCAACGGATCTTCCCCAAGCCTGTTCTTCAAAGAAGAAACGAAGAAGATAACTCAATAACAGTATTAAGGGGTGTGGATTCTGGGGATAGCACAGCCTTGATGCTGCTAGGGGAGCGATCGGGTTGTGGATGACAACCCTGTTGACTGTGTGCGCGGTGTGGGTGCACTGGGGAACAAACACGGGCCTACACGTGAGCCCGCCTGCTGTGCGGGCGTTTCGCGTGGTTGTGCACAGCGATGCACACATCACGTTGGTGTGGCTGATGTGACGGGCGGGTAATAAGTTTCTTGAATAAAACTTTGGTTCGTCCGGTGAATTCAGCGCTTGGAGCGCTGACGGATGCGAGTTGTGAGTTCCTTGACGTGGTCGAAGACCTCACGTCGGTGGGCCATTTCCGACAGGATCTTTCGCTGCGCGTACATGACTGTGGTGTGGTCGCGCCCGAATGCCTGGCCGATCTTGGGAAGGGAGAGGTCGGTCAACTCGCGGCACAGGTACATCGCGATCTGTCGGGATTGGGCGAGCGCCCGGGTCTTGCCCGGGCCACGCAACTCTTCGACCGTCGTGTCGAAATATTCGGCTGTGGCCGCCATGATGGTCGCCGCGCTGATCTGCATAGTGCTGGCGTCCGCGATCAGGTCGCGAAGCACAATCTCCGCTAGGGCTTTGTCGATCGCTGTCTTGTTCAGTGATGCGAACGCAGTGACCCGGATGAGGGCACCCTCGAGCTCGCGAATGTTGCGCTCGATACTGCTGGCGATGAGCTCGAGCACGTCATCAGGCACCGCGAGTCGTTCCATCTGCGCCTTTTTGCGCAGAATCGCAATGCGGGTCTCCAATTCGGGAGGCTGAACGTCGGTGATCAGGCCCCATTCGAACCGAGTCCTCAGCCGGTCTTCCAGGGTGGCGAGCTGTTTCGGCGGCCGGTCCGACGAGATGACGATCTGCTTGTTGGCGTTATGCAGGGTGTTGAAGGTGTGGAAGAACTCTTCCTGGATTCCTTCTTTGCCTTCGATGAACTGGATGTCATCGACAAGTAGCACATCGACGTCGCGGTAGCTGCGCTTGAACGCCACCTTGCGGTCGTCGCGCAGTGAGTTGATGAAGTCGTTGGTGAATTCCTCGGTGGAGACGTACTTTACGCGCATGCCCGGGAACAGGCGCTGTGCGTAATTGCCTGCGGCATGCAATAAGTGGGTTTTACCGAGGCCCGACTCACCCCAGATGAACAGCGGGTTGTAAGCACGCGCTGGTGCTTCGGCGATCGCTAAGGCAGCGGCATGCGCGAACCTGTTGGAGGCACCGATGACGAATGTCTCGAAGGTGTAGCGCCGGTTCAGGCTGGTTCCGCCGGCGGCAGCGGTATCGGCGGTGTGAGGCCGTTCGGTGAAGTAGGTCGGCCAGCTGTGCTGGGGATCACCGGAGATCTCACCGTTTTCGTCACCCTCGTCGGTGTCGACGGACATTTCGACGTCGGGGTCTTCGAGTTGTGGGAAGGACTCCGGGTTGGTGACGGCTTCAGGATTTGTGGCGCCATTGGTGTCGGCGCCGTCGGCGTCGTCTGAAGGGGGAGCTATGCGCACCCCGAGTTGGATCTGCTGTCCAAGCCGCCGGCTCAGCGCGTCGGTGATCGGCTCACGCAAATGCCGCTCGATCTCATTTTGTACAAAGCTGCTCGGAACCGACAACAGAGCAAACCCCTCGACGATGGTGAGCGGCTGGACAAGGTTGAGCCAGGCCCTTTGCTGGGGAGTCAGCGGAGTGACGAGAGTCGTGCGACTAGCCGCTAGTCCGTCAGCTGCGGGCTCGCCATTCAGCTCCGAGACAACCGCGTTCCACACTGTTGTGAAGCTTGAACCGGGGTCATCGGTCAACGACGTATCTTCCTGGTCCTTGCGATATACGAAGCAACTGTCCACATAGTTATGCACAGGTGTGGACAGGAGGATGAGTAAACGAGCCGAAGCCTACCGGCCACGGCACGCGATCTCCATGCTGACGACAACCCGTGGAGGTCGCCTTAGGCAGCTAGTTGATCCGCCATCCTCACTTCGTTGTCGAACTCCGTTCCGGGCTGAAACGGCATTGCCAGAAGTTAACAGTTTTCCGTTCGGCTGCCAACAGTTCTACCGCATTCAAATCGGGCTTTTTTGGGGTACGTTCGCGGAAGTGGGTGTTCGTTGGCGCAGGCCAGGTTTGACCCGGCGAACGCGCGTCAGTACTCTCAATCAGTCGCCCGAAAGTCGGCGATACGGCTGCGACCCACATCGATGTTGGTTGGGGACCGCGCCGGCCAGTAAGTAGTACCACTCCGACCGAACCGCGGACCAACTCGCTTGCGAAGCGTGAGCGGCCGGAGAACGCCAGACAGAACGCCAGACAGAACCAGGAGAACGCCGTGGCCAAGGGCAAACGGACCTTTCAGCCGAATAACCGGCGCCGAGCCCGCGTGCACGGGTTCCGCTTGCGAATGCGTACCAGGGCCGGGCGGGCCATCGTGTCCGGCCGGCGCCGCAAGGGCCGCCGCGAGTTAACTGCCTGATCTGAACGGCAGGTTTCTGGCGGTGCTTCCCGCACGCAACCGCATGAGGCGGTCGACTGAGTTCGATGAGACGGTGAAGTACGGGATGCGTGCCGTGCAGCGCGATGTCATCGTCCACGTTCGGCGGGCCAAGGACGACGACGGGGTGGGTCCGCGAATTGGTTTGATCATCGCCAAGCCGGTGGGTTCGGCGGTCGAGCGGCATCTAGTCGCGCGCCGGCTACGGCATGTCGCCCGAACTGTGTTGGCCGGCCTCGACCAGTCTGATCGGGTGGTCATCCGTGCGCGGCCAAGCAGCCGAAACGTCTCATCGGCGTGGTTGGAGCAGCAGCTGCGAAGCGGTCTGCAACGAGCTTTCGACTTGGCTGGAACCAGCCGGTGACTGTGTGGAAGCAGGTTCGGGCAGCATTTCGGGGAACCATCCGTCAAATGGGCAAGAGTTCGGCGGCAGGCCTGGTCTATCTCATCCAGCTGTATCGCCATATGGTGTCGCCGTTGCGGCCGCCCACGTGTCGGTTTGTTCCGACCTGCAGCCAGTACGCCGCCGATGCGCTCACTGAGTACGGCTTGATTCAGGGGGGCTCGTTGGCTGCGGCCAGGCTCGTCAAGTGTGGACCATGGCATCGGGGAGGATGGGATCCGATTCCGGAGCGCGGATGTCGCGCGGACTTCGAAGTCGCCGGCAGTGCCTGGGGCCTCCCGGCGAAACAAGGGGAGAGTGAGTCTTTTGTCCTTTGATTTCTTCAGCCTCGACGTTGTCTACTACCCGGTGTCGTGGATCATGTGGGTTTGGTACAAGCTGTTTGCAGCCCTGTTGGGTCCGTCCAACTTCTTCGCGTGGGCGCTGTCGGTGATGTTCCTCGTGTTCACGCTGCGCGCGCTGCTCTACAAACCCTTCGTGCGGCAGATCCGCACGACTAGGCAGATGCAGGAACTGCAACCACAGATCAAGGCGTTGCAGAAGAAATACGGCAAGGATCGCCAACGCATGGCGCTCGAGATGCAGAAGTTGCAACGCGAGCACGGCTTCAACCCCATCCTGGGTTGCTTGCCTATGCTTGCGCAGCTCCCGGTGTTCATCGGGCTGTATCACGTGCTGCGGTCGTTCAACAGAACTCAGGGTGGATTCGGCCAGCCGCACTTGTCGGTGCTGCAGAACAGGCTGACTGGGAATTACGTGTTCAGTCCGCTGGAAGTGCAGCACTTCCTGGACGCGAACTTGTTCGGTGCGCCCATCGGAGCGTCCATGACGCAGCGGTCCGGGCTGGAAGCGTTCAGCGATTTCCACCGCCTGTCGGTGATCGCGGTCGGCGTCCCGGTGATGATCCTGGCCGGCGTTGCGACCTACTTCAACAGTCGCGCATCGGTCGCGCGGCAGAGCCCGGAAGCCGCGGCGAACCCGCAGACCGCGATGATGAACAAACTCGCTCTGTACGTGTTTCCGGCCGGCGTGGTCGTTGGCGGCCCGTTCCTCCCGCTGGCGATCATCTTGTACTGGTTCGCAAACAACATCTGGACCTTCGGTCAACAGCACTACGTGTTCGGCATGATCGAAAAAGAGGATGAGGCCAAAAAGCAGGAGGCTATCCAGCGCCGGTCGGCCAACTCGCCCGCGCCGGGAGCCAAGCCCAAGCGGGCCTCGAAGGCGGCGCTGCCGAGTGCTAACGGTTCGTCGGCGGCGAGCGACGGCGACACCGAATCGGGCCCGACACCGACCGATCCGGAGCCGAATGCACCCGGACCCGGCGGTGGTCCGAGCAATCGCGCCGCACGAGGGAAGCGGCGTAAACGCTGACCGACCGCCAACACTTTGCCGGGTCTCAGTGGGAGGGGTGACCTCCATCAAAGACGGGACCCATGGAAGAGGGAGAAATAGCCAATGACGGACGCCGACACCACCGAGCGCGAGGTTGATACCGAGCTGCCGAACGATGACACCGGGGACATCAGCGCGGAAGCGGTGAGCGCTGCAGAACCCCATGCTGCAGAACCCCATGCTGCAGAACCCCATAAAGAACCCGAAGACCCGGAGGAGCGATTGGTCGCCGAGGGCGAGATCGCCGGCGACTATCTGGAAGAGCTGTTGGATCTGCTCGACTTTGACGGGGACATCGACCTGGACGTTGAAGGCAACCGGGCCATCGTCAGCATCGACGGCAGCGACGACTTGAATAAATTAGTCGGCCGCGTGGGCGAGGTGCTCGACGCCCTCCAGGAGCTGACGCGGCTGGCGGTCCATCAGAAGACGGGCGTGCGTAGCCGGTTGATGCTTGACGTCGCCGGCTGGCGCCGTCGCCGGCGCGAGGAGCTGGCCGCGCTGGGCGATAGGGTGGCCCGGCGCGTGCTGGACAGCGGGGAACGCGAAGAACTCTCACCGATGACCCCATTCGAGCGGAAGATCGTCCACGACGCCGTCGCGGCGGTCCCCGGTGTGCACAGCGAAAGCGAAGGCGTTGAGCCGGCGCGCCGCGTTGTTGTTCTGCACGACTGAGTTACAGCTATGTAGTTCGTCAGGAGGGAATGTTTCACGTGAAACATGTCGGTCCTAGCGAGCACACGGACGCCGCCTCGGCGATCTTCGGGCCGCGACTCGACATCGCGCAGCGGTACGCAGACGTTCTGGCGGACGCGGCGGTCGAGCGCGGGTTGCTCGGCCCGCGCGAGGCCGATCGCATTTGGGACCGCCATCTCTTGAATAGCGCCGCGATCGGTGAACTCCTCGACGCTGGCGACCAGATCGTCGACATTGGCAGCGGCGCGGGCTTGCCGGGCATACCGTTGGCGATCGCGCACCCGGATCTTCACGTGGTGCTACTGGAACCCTTGCTTCGCCGAAGTCAGTTCCTCAACGAAGTCGTCGCCGATCTAGGGCTACAAATCGAGGTGGTACGCGGCCGCGCGGAGGAGCCGTCGGTCCGTGAGCGAATCGGCGAGCGGGACGCCGTGGTGTCACGCGCGGTCGCGGCCTTAGACAAGTTGACGAAGTGGAGCATGCCTTTGTTACGGCCGGACGGGCGCATGCTGGCGATCAAGGGCGAGCGCGCGTCCGACGAAATAACCGAGCACCAGCGCGCGATGGCGGCGTCCGGCGCTATCGATGTCAGGGTAGTGGTCTGCGGCGGGAACTATTTGCGCCCGCCCGCAACCGTGGTGTCAGCGCGACGCGGAAGGCGGGGGCGCCGCAAGCCCGCACAGGCTGCGAACGTGGGTATGCGATGAGCATTACGCCGGGTTGGCCAACCGGCTCCGCGCCCGAGGATCCAACGCTGCATGTTTCACGTGAAACATCGGACGAACTCGAAACCCCCATCGGCGCCGCCGCGGAGCGCGCAATGCGGGTGCTCCACACGACCTACACACCGCTGCGCCGCCCAAGGCAGCGCCGCGTCTTCACCGTCGCCAATCAAAAGGGCGGTGTAGGCAAAACCACCACCGCGGTAAATCTCGCCGCCGCGCTGGCGGTGCAGGGACTGAAGGCGTTGGTGATCGACCTCGATCCCCAGGGCAACGCGAGTACCGCGCTCGGCATCACCGATCGGCAATCGGGAACGCCATCGTCTTACGAGGTACTCCTGGGCGAAGTCACGGTGCAGGACGCCCTACGGCGAAGCCCACACAGCGAGCGCCTCTTCTGCATTCCGGCGACGATCGACCTGGCCGGCGCCGAGATCGAATTGGTGAGCATGGTGGCGCGTGAGAATCGGCTGCGGACCGCCCTGGCCGGGTTGGACGACTTCGACTTCGACTTCGTCTTCGTCGACTGCCCACCGTCGCTCGGGCTACTCACGATCAATGCGCTTGTCGCCGCGCCCGAAGTGCTGATCCCGATCCAGTGCGAGTACTACGCGCTCGAGGGTGTATCGCAACTGATGCGCAACATCGAGATGGTGAAGGCACACCTCAATCCTCAGCTCGACGTGACAACCGTGATCCTCACCATGTACGACGGCCGAACCAAGCTCGCCGATCAGGTCGCCGAGGAGGTGCGACGGTATTTCGGAAGCAAGGTATTGCGCACTGTGATCCCGCGCAGCGTCAAGGTCTCCGAGGCGCCCGGGTACAGCATGACGATAATTGATTACGACCCCGGCTCACGCGGGGCGATGAGCTATCTCGATGCGAGTCGCGAGCTCGCCGAGCGGGAGCACTGACATCCGTGAAGGGACGATTATGACCCAGCCGTTACGCAAGAAGGGTGGCCTCGGCCGGGGCCTGGCTTCGTTGATCCCAACCGGCCCCGCGGACAGCGACTCCGGGCCGGCGACCCTTGGTCCACGGATGGGGGATGCGGCTGCGGATGTTCTGATCGGGCGATCGGCGGGCGCCGAGATGGGCGCCGTCTACCGGGAGATTCCGCCGGCCGACATCGAGGCCAATCCCCGTCAGCCGAGGCAGGTGTTCGACGAGGAGGCGCTGTCCGAGTTAGTGCATTCCATTCGCGAGTTCGGGCTGCTGCAGCCGATCGTGGTGCGCGCGGTATCCGCGTCGCAGAGCGGTGCCCGCTACCAGATCATCATGGGGGAGCGGCGCTGGCGGGCCGCGCAGGAGGCGGGCCTGGCCGCCATCCCGGCCATCGTCCGCGAGACCGCCGATGACAATCTGCTGCGCGATGCTCTGTTAGAGAATATTCACCGGGCACAACTGAACCCGCTTGAAGAGGCAGCGGCCTATCAGCAGCTGCTCGACGAGTTCGGCGTTACCCACGATGAACTCGCCACACGGATAGGCCGCTCTCGGCCGCTGATCACGAACATGATCCGGTTGCTCAAGCTGCCGATCCCGGTCCAGCGCCGGGTGGCCGCCGGCGTGCTGTCTGCCGGCCACGCTCGGGCCCTGCTGTCCCTGGAGTCCGGTCCCGAAGCGCAGGAGGGTCTTGCCGCCCGAATCATCGCGGAGGGCCTGTCGGTGCGGGCCACCGAGGAAGCGGTCACGTTAGCCAACCACGAGGCCAATCGCGGCGATGCGACCACGCCATCGCCCCGGCGCAAGCCGATCCAGATGCCCGGCCTCCAAGACGTTGCTGAGCGTCTGTCGAACGCTTTCGATACGCGGGTGACAGTAAGCCTTGGCAAACGCAAAGGGAAGATTGTGGTGGAGTTCGCGTCGGTGGACGACCTCCAGCGAATCATTGGCATGATGACCCCGCATAAAGCATGACCAGCCATATCATGTAATTACGTCACTGTGACACTGCGCCGGTTCGGAGGCCCGCCACGACTCACCGCCAGGCACCGAATCCGGTGCGCGCCAAGTAATTTGGATATTTTGGCCGAGCCATTTCCAAGCCAGTACAAATGGCGGCGCCAACACTGGCCCGATGACGAGAAACTCTCCTATCCTGGAGGCGTTGCAAGTGCATCGGCTGTTGGCTGCAGTACCGCACGGAACCAGGAGACTAGTGTCTGCTCGAATCACACCGCTGCGGCTCGAAGGCTTCGAGCAGCTCCCGAAGCATGCGCGTCGCTGCGTCTTCTGGGAGGTCGACCCCGCGACCCTCGGGGACCAGGACCACCTCGCCGACCCAGAATTCGAAAAAGAG
>Ga0182013_10006614_pt1 | contig 13047 bp, 11 predicted proteins | sample 612S2MmetaG_FD_120487 | JGI IMG/M metagenome (GOLD analysis project Ga0182013, IMG submission 120487) | Permafrost microbial communities from Stordalen Mire, Sweden - 612S2M metaG | ecosystem: Environmental > Terrestrial > Soil > Wetlands > Permafrost | place: Sweden: Stordalen | collected... | reverse complement strand
TGCGTCACGGTGAACGCCACCGCCCACCCGGTAGGCTCTCCACCAACCGACGCTTGACCGCCTCCTGGCGGAGAGAAGGGCATGCCATCATCACGGCCCGATAACGAAGACCCGCCTGCCGGCGGACCGCTGATCTCTGATTCAGAGATCGGGCCGGGCTCACCGCCCGACGCCAAGGACGCCTTCATGCTGCTGGTCGAAGGGGCGGGCGAGTACGCCGTGTTCACGCTCAGTCCGAAGGGGATCATTTCGACGTGGAACCGGGGGGCAGAGCGGATCAAGGGGTACCAGCGCGACGAGATAGTCGGCCAGCATTTCTCCGTCTTCTACCCGACTGACCTGCAAGAAGCCGGTGTCCCCGACCAAGAGCTCGGTGACGCCGTCAAGGAAGGCAGGGTCGTAACGGAGGGTTGGCGGGTGCGCCGCGACGGCAGCCAGTTTTGGGCCAGCGTGATCATCACACCGCTGTGGGACGGTGCCGGGAAGCTGCGGGGCTTTGCCAAATTGACCCGGGACGAAAGCGACCGCCGCGCCGCCGCCGAAGCCAGCGAGCTGATGGCACGCATCAATGAGCAGGACCGGATCGCCACCTCCCTGGCCGACACCATGGCCCGCCGGCTGTTCACCATCGGCTTGCAGTTGAGCGGCGTCCTGAAGCTGACCACGGGCACAGAGGTGTACCAGCGCATCGAGGCGGCGATCGAGGAAGCCGACAGCGCCATCAGCGAACTGCGCCGAGCAGTTTTCAATTCCGGTCGGGGGCCCGGCCAGGATCAGGCGGGCACCCGGTAGCCGGCCCCGACGGGCGCTTTGGCGCCCGGCCTGGCGGCGGGGGCATCAGACCAGTGTGCCCGGGTCCCGCTCAGCTGGGTGAGGGGGAGCCTCACGAAGCAGTCGCGCTCGGGAGCTTCGCTGCATGAACGCAAAGGGAGCGCCCGCAACGAGGCCAAGGCCTCGTCGCCGACGGCCTCGCCGACCCCACGGACCAGGACGCTCCAGCTGTCCTCTTCGCTCTCCTCGAAGTCGTCGGCGCTGAAGGCGACCACCGAACCGGTCAGGGCTCGACGCAAGACCGAGAGCTGGGCCACCCGGATCAACAGGTCGTCGCCATCGAGGACGAAGGGCACCGTGAAGATCACCGGCAAGGCGCCCACGGTCACCGCCACCCGGCCGATGGTGACCTGGGCCAGGTAAGCCCGGCACTCGCGGGCACTGAGCATCTCGACGACGGGACGGCTAACCATTACCCCAGTGTGGTCGGCCCGACCGCCGGTGGTCAGAGGCGTTGGTCCCCCGGTCCGGGTGCGAAAGGCGGTAAGTGGGCTACACGCTCGGCAAGCCCCACCCACCGCCCGAAGCCTCGGGGAAGGCACCCACCCCCTCCAATTGACCGGGGCCGGGGCCCCAGCCGTTGCCGGAGACCAGCGCCGGGACCTCGAACAGCTCGGGCGCCCAGTCCTCGGGCTTGGGCAGCGGGGCTGCCATCTTGACCCGGTTCACGTGGGCGTTGACAAGCCGCTCGTGGTAATCGCCATAGACCTCCATGAAGGCTTTGGTCTTATAAGGACGACCGTCGATGCCGCGGCCCTTCTTTCCTTCGATTACCGCTTCGACGTCCTCGCCGCTCAAAGTCTTGTGGCTTTCGAGTGCATGGGCCACGCCGAAGACCTCGGCTTTGTTCGTTTCCAGGAGGTCGCCCGAGCGCGCCAGCAGTTCGTGGAGCCGTTCCTCGACTTTCTTGCCGGTGTCGCCGCGCATCATGTCGCCCTCGCCTTGGCCGGGAGGCCAACCACTACCGGAGCGCCGGGCGCCCTGCGAAGCGATCGTTTCGCCCATCCCCCAATAGCCCTCCATCAGGCTGGCGATCATGGTGGCCGACTCGAGGTCGCCCGACACGCCTGACGACGAGTCGCCGGCAAAGAACTTCCGTTCGCCGGCCAGAGAAGCCAGGCTCACCATGACGTCGGCTTCGTACTCGCTGCGCCAACTCGTGAAACGGTCTTCCGGCTTGATGGAAGAGACCATGCCCAGATAAGTACCGCCTTTTTCGATGGTGGCCAGGTCGATCTCGAGGTGCTTGCGCACCCGGTAGGCGACGACGGCATGGCATGCCTCGTGAATGGCGACGGCATGGCGCTCCCGTTCGACGTACTCGACATCTTCGGGCGGCCCGAGGTCCTTCAGCCGCTTGGCCTCGAGAACGTCGGCCCACGTTATGGCGGGATGGTCGCGGCGCAAGGCAACGATCAAGGACTCGTTTACGAGGTCCTTTATCGTGGCACCGGTGGCGTAGGGGGTGATGGTCGCCAATTTGTCGATGTCGGCACCCGTCAGCTCGTGGCTCACTTTGTCGAAATATCCGTGATAAGTGCGCACGCGACCGGCTTTGGAGGGGTAGCCGACTTTGTAGATCCGGTCGATCCGGCCCGGGCGCAACAACGCGTCGTCCAGGGTGTTCGGCATGTTGGTCGCCATCATTATGAGGATCCGGTACTTAGGGGGCGGCTTGGGCTTGAAGCCCAACGCCCGGCGCACGACCCGGTTCATGAACCCGCGCGGCTTGGACAGGCCCGACATCTCGCTCAACAGCGCCTGGAGGGTGCCCATGCCACCGCCACCTCCGCCCATGCCGCCCATGACCATGCCGCGGTCCCGGACGCCCCGGCGCCCCTCGGGCCCGGACGACCCGGCCGTCGGCCGGTTTTCGCTCCAGTTGGCCAGGAGGGCGCCCAGGCTGCTGTCCGAGAGGTACGAGCCCCCGTGGCAGTCGCCGCTGGTCCACGGCCAGGGCTCCATCCCCTGGACGCCACCAGGGCCGAAGACGCCGCCAGGGGTCAACGACCCGCGGCTCCCGAGCGAGTCCGCCTCGTCGAAGAAGACGATCACCCCGCCGTAGCGCATGGCCAACTTGCGCAGCTTGCGGAACAGGGACTTGACCTTCAGCACTCCGACGCCCATGAACATCTGGATGAAGGCTCCGGGGTCGACGAAGACGAACGGCTTGCCCGTCTCTCCCGCCACGGCCTCGGCCATGAGCGTCTTGCCCGTCCCGGGCGGGCCCCACAGCAGGATGCCGCCGGGCACGTAACCGCCGCGGGCCTCGATCGAGTCGGGGTCCTCCAGGAAAACGATGCTCTCTTTCACCCGGGCCAGCACGGCGTCCTGGCCCCAGACATGGCTGAACCGGGTCTTCACGTCGTCGGGGAAATAGACGTCCACCCCGCCTTTGGAAAGGAACCAGAAAATGGCGGCGAACTGCCCGACGGCGATCACGAGGATGAACACCACGTAGGCCAGGTAGCCGAGGACGCTGACGAGCTTGCCGGGGAGCGAGAACAGCGCCGTGATGGGGCTTTCGTCCAGCGCCGCGCCGGCTATGACGGCGACAGCGGCAATGAGCAGGACTACGAAGACGATCCTCTTCGCCCGGTAACGGGCCCAGTCGCTGAAACGGAGCGTGCGCCTCGACAAACGGCCGAAGACGTTGTCGGCCCAGAAATGGTTCCACAGCCCCCAGTGCTCACTTATGAGGTAATGGATCTGGCGGACCAGCTCGAGGGCGAAAAGGGCGGCCAACCACCACTTGCCGTTCCAGGTTTGGACCAGCCCGTCGTGGACGCTGAGAAGAGGGTCGGCCGAAAGCGCGTACCAGAACAGCACGCCCCACAGCGCCGCCATGAAGATCAGCAGCCGGGAGCGCATCCAGAACGGCCGCCGTTTTTTCTTCTCCCAGCGCGGGCTTACGACGACGGCGGGCTCCGCCGGACCGGCCGGCAAGTTGTCGCCTCCGGGAGCCGCCCCTGTCCCGTTGCCTCCGGCGTCTCCGCCCGCGCCCGCCCCACCGCCCCAGACCGGGCCCCCGTGGCCGGTACCGCCCCAGGCCGTACCTCCGTGGCCGCCCGTGCCACCAGCACCGGTACCAGCACCCGTACCGGCACCGGCAGCAGCAGGGCCGGTACCCGTAGAGGACGTGCCCCAGCCCATGCCCCCGTTGCCGGCAGCGCCCCAGGCCGGGCCGCCATTCCCACCGCTCGGGCCGCCATTCCCACCGCTATGGCCCCCGTAGCCACCGCTAGGGCCCCCGTTGCCTCCGGCCGGGCCGGCGGCAGCCGTGCCCCAGCCCGTGCCTGTCGTTCCCGCTGTGCCGGCCATAGCCGCAGCGCCGACCGGGGCCGCCGCACTTGCCGTTCCTGGCGTGCCGGCCGTTCCTGGCGCACCTGCCGTGCCCCACGCCGGGGCTGGGCCCGCCGCGCCGGCCAAGGGCGGCGGGGACGGCTGCCCATGGGCTGCTGCCGGTTTGGCCTCTTCAGGCGGAGGGTTGGATGGGCGCCACTCGGACAGCCCCCACGCCTGGGCGGGCGGGAACGCGCTTACCGGTTGGCCCCCGAGCGCCGTGGTAGCCCCGAGCGTGGCGCCATAGCCGACGCTGAGCCCTCCGGGTGGGGTGCCATCGTTGTTACCGGCTCCGGCATTGGCTGCCGGCGGGCCCGGGACGGGTTCTTCAGGCTGACCGGGGGACGGCTGGCCCTGGCTGTCGGACGGTTTAGTCATTACTTCCCCTGTCTGTTACGAGAAAGCTCTGTACGATCCGGCTGATCACCGGCTGTTGGGCTTGGAAACAAGACGGCGAGCAACCCGCCATCAGGACCCACACCTTGTTGGTAGCGCTGTTGACCCAGGTCTCCTGTTCATAGGCCAAGGCGGAGCTCGCCTCGGAGCCCTGTACCTCGTAGGCCACCAGCGTGCCGTGGAGGGAGCCTTTGACCAGGAGCGACGGCGTGGTCAGCGACTCGACATTGGCACCTTCTGTTTGCAGGGTGTCGACGTTGAACAGCACGTCCCGCAGGCCGTTCAACGACATCTGCGACTGCTCCGTAGCGCTGAGAGGACGGACCACCACGATGGCCCACGGGTAACCGGTGGGCGTGAAGGCGTCGCCCGGGCGAGCGTGCTTGGTGCCGAGAGCGATGGTGGCGAAAATCGGTGCGCTCGAGAACAGGGAGCCGAAGGCCCCGTCCTTTGAGAGTTCGTGCTCGCCGAAAACGGTCCAGGTCGAAGGCACCTTCAGGTAGAGCTGCTGGGACTCGCTCGACACCACGTGACCGTCGGAGCACGCCGTCAGGGCCGTGCCCAGCACCAGTGCCGCGACCACGCCCAAAAGCCGTGAACGCCGACCCGTGAGCGCACGGCCCGGGGCCATCCTCACGACCTCGAAGCCGTGACGGTGAAACTCTTCACGATGCCATCGATCACCCGCCGGTGAGCGTGGAAGCAGGTCAGCGAGCATCCCACGGCCAGGTCCCAGGCCTTGTCGGTGGGGCTGTTGATGAAGGCCACCTGCTCGAAGGCGAGCACCCCGCTCGGGGTCTCGGCCTCGAAGGCCACGCGGCTGCCGCGCAGTGCGCCCTTCACCAGGAGCGTGGTGGGACCGATCTGCTGGACCGAAAGCCCGTCCTGCTGCCAGGTGTCAAGAGGGAACAGGAGGTCATTAAGGCCTTCCAGCGACATGCTGGACTGATCGGAAGGACCGAAGGAGACCACGTTGGCTAAAGCCCAGGGGGTGGCGCCGAAGAGGTTGAGGCTCCCTTTGACTACCACACGGTGGCTGGAAGCGGCCAGGCTGGTGTACACCGTGTAGCTGGTGCCCGAATCGGCCGCCTGGGTGTTGGCAGAGGCGTTCACGGCGAGCCCGAGGCTTTTCAAGGCCGTTGCGTCGAAGACGTCCCAGGTTTTCGGCACCTTGAAAAAGACGCCCTGCGAGGAAGTCCCCACGTAGTTGACCGAAGTCGAGCAGCCGGCCAACATCGACGCCAGCCCGGCCCCCAAGGCGATAGCCGCGAAACTCGCACGCCCGCGCCCGCCAGAGCGGGCCCGCCGGCTTCTCCCGGCTCCGAGGGCGGGCCGATGGCCCCCATGCGGTTCCACAAGTAGTTAAGGTACGACTAAGGGCTCCGTGTCGGATGACCTCCAAGATAAGTTTTAGCTGAGCGTTCACAATTGAGCAACGCAATTGCCTCCTTCTTCTTCTCCTACCGGGCCTGACACACTCCTTGGCACCGTGCCCCCATGAGCGCTAGTCCCGCCCTCAAGCGGTCCAGGCGAGCCCGCCTGCTCCTCGGTCTGCTCGCCTGGCTGCCCGCCGCGACCTGGGCATACCTCCTGGTCGGAAGGGGCCGCTTCTGGTCGACGTCGACCCGGCTACCTCCGCGCCCTCCGCGCCCTCCGCGCCCTCCGCGCCCTGCGGACGGCCCGGACGGTGACGGGGCTGTCCGGGCCGAACGCCGCTGGCCGGCCGTGGCCATCGTGGTGCCGGCCCGCGACGAGGCCGACCTGCTCCCTCACACCCTGCCCACGCTGCTGGCCCAGGACTACCCCGGGCCGGCGCTGGTGGTGCTGGTGGACGACAGGAGCACCGACGGCACCGCCGACCAGGCCCGCGCTCTGGCCGACGCCGCCCCCAGCGCCAAGCTCGACCTCCGGGTCGTCGCCGGCCAGCCCCGGCCGCCGGGATGGGCGGGCAAACCCTGGGCCATGGCCCAGGGAGCGGCGGCGGCCCTGGGGACGACGCCCCGGCCCGAATGGCTGTTGTTCACCGACGCGGACATCGCCCATCCCCCGTCCTCCCTGCGCCGGCTCGTGGAAGCGGCCTCCGACGACGCCCGCAGCGCCGTGTCGCTCATGGCCCGTCTGTCCACGGACGGCATCTGGGAACGCCTGCTGATGCCTGCGTTCGTGTACTTTTTCGCTCAGATCTACCCGTTCCGCTGGGTCAACGATAGGGAGCGAGGGACGGCGGCGGCCGCCGGCGGCTGCCTGCTGGTGGAGGTCCGGGCGCTAGCCGAAGCGGGTGGCATCGGGGCGATCGCCACGAGCACCATCGACGACGTGGCCCTGGCCCGGGCGGTAAAAGGGGCCGGCTTCGACATCTGGCTGGGCCTGGCCGGCGAGGGCGGCGCCGACGATGCCCCTCGGGTCGAGAGCCTGCGCCGCTACCCCCGCCTGGCCGGCATCTGGGAAATGGTGGCCCGCAACGCCTATACCCAGCTCCACTACAACCCCGCCTTCCTGGCCGGCACGGTGGCCGGGCTGGGCGCCCTCTACCTGTCCCCGCCCCTGCTCGTCGCGGCCGGCCTCGCCACCCGTCGGCCCGTGCTGGCCACCGCCGGCGTGGCCGCATGGACGGCTATGACCGCCACCTACCTGCCGATCGTGAGGTACTACGGCGCCCCGCCGGCGCAGGCCCTGGCCTTACCTTTCACTGCCTCCCTGTACGCCGCCATGACGGTCAGTTCGGCCCGTCAGCACGGCAAGGGCACCTCGGCCTGGAAAGGCCGGCCCACGATGTGACCCCGGCGACCCGGTCCCGGGCCCCTGGCGGCGCCAGAGGACCACGCCCAGGACGACCGCGGCGACCAGGGTGGGGACGCCCCCCACCACGAAGCCCCAGCGTGCCCCGAGCTCCTGGTCGACCAGGCCTATGAGCAACGCCCCCACCGGCGTGGACCCTGTGAAAATGACCGAGTACACGCCCATGACCCGGCCCCGCATCTCGGGCGCGCTGGCCAGCTGGCAGGTGGAGTTGGTCGTCGACAGGTACAGCAAAGAGAAGAAGCCCACCAGCACCAACAACGCCACTTCGAGGTCCAGGCTCCGGGCCACCGCCACCACCAGCATCACGGCACTCATGGCTATCGCCGCCCCGACCACCACCGACAGCCTGGGGCCACGGTTGCGGGCCGCCGAGAGCGCGCCGGCCACCGAGCCCACCCCCATGGCGATAAGCATGAACGCGTAGGTGGAGGCGTCGCCCTTGAAGTCGGTCTTCGCCAGCACGGGGAGCACCGTGTTGAAGTTGAAGGCGAGGGTGCCCGCCACGACCAGCAGCGCCAGCGCCTCGACGAGGCGCGGCGTCCCGCGGATGTACCTGAGGCCCTCGCGTACCTGGCCCCGGGCATGGGCCACCTGCCGGACGGCGGAGAGCTCGTCCGTGCGCATGGCCAGCAGGGCGCCGATGACCGCCAGGTACGACAGTGCGTTCAAGGCGAAACAGTCGCCCACATTGGCCACGTCGATTACGAGGGCGCCCAACGCCGGGCCGCCGATACGGGTCAGGTTGAACGTGGCGCTGTTGAGCCCCACGGCGTTGGTCAGGTCGTCCATGCCCACCATTTCGGACACGAAAGCCTGGCGGGTGGGCATGTCGATCGACCCGAACGTCCCCGAGATGAAAGTGACGCCGTAGATCGCCCACAGAGGCCGAACCCCTGTCAGGTCGAGCGTGGCCAACGTCGCCGCCGACAGGGCCAGCCCGCTCTGGGTGAAAACAAGGAGGCTGCGCTTGGGGAAACGGTCCGCCACGACCCCGCCGTAAGCGCCGAACAGCAGGGCCGGCACGAACTGCACCGCGCTCACCACGCCGACGTCAAAAGGGCTGTGGGTGATCTGGAGCACCAACCAGACCAGGGCCACGTTTTGCATCCACGTCCCCAGGTTGGAGACGAGCTGACCGCTCAGGAACAGACGAAAGTTGCGCCGGCGCAGCGATCGGAACATGGCCGGCGCCGGCGCCTTCACGGCACCTCCCCCGCCAGCTCGCTCATGAGGTCGGCCGCCCGGGCCAGTACTTCCACGTCTTCAGGGGCCATGGCCTCGAGACGCTCTTTGACGTACACCTCGCGCCGGGTACGGGCCTCGGCCAAGAGCTGGGCGCCCGCCGGAGAAAGAGCGACCAGGGCCACCCGACGGTCGAGGGGGTCGGTGCGCCTGCGCACGAGGCCGGCCTGTTCGAGGTTGGCGGCGATGCGGGTCATGGAGGGCGGGGCCACGCCCTCGGCCGCGGCCAGCTCGCCCAGGGTCAGCTCTCCCTTCTTGGAAATCGTGACCAGCGCGGCATATTGCGACGCCGTCACTCCTCCCGCCGACCGCCGACGGAGGTGCCGTTCCAGTCTCATCACGCTCATCGCCAACCGGCTTGACGTGCTCACCGGTGCGACTGGCCCGGCTTTCATCTCGCAATGGTATCAGTTAGCTATGCTAACTATCCGCCGTACCGGTCCCTAGGGAAGAAGTGCAACACTGGTCGAATGGCCATGCGGGAGGACTGCCGGCACTTTCAGAGCCGGACCTATACGACCGGGGAAACAGCGCGCTTCTGCGTCCTCAACCTTGCCCCCGAAGCACCGTGGCGCTGCCCGGCCAACTGCTCCCGCTACGAGAAGGACATCATCGACGGCACGTTCGTCGTCGGCTCCATGCTCCGGCCCCCGGTGGAGGACGAGCCCGACCTTCCTGAAGGCGATGTGGCCGAACTTCTCGACGCGGCCGACTTCATCGTCACCGCCGCCGGGCCCGAGATCGTGGCCGAGGTCGAGCGTGAGCGGGAATCAAAGCCTTGGTGGAAGGTCTGGAGGCGCAAGGGGGACGGCGGCTCTAATTTGAGCTCCCGTTAGTCGCCTCCCCTTCCCGTGCCCACCGACCGCAACCCGAAGAGCTCTCGGGGCCAGAGCGCGGTAAGGAGACGGGCGGCGCTGACCGTCCCGGCAGCATTAGCCCTGGTCCTGGCCAGCTGCGGGGGCGGCGCGACCCCCAAATCGGCGGCGACCGGCCACCTTACGACCACGACCCCTCCGACCGCCACCCTTCCGCCCACCACCCTTCCGCCCACCACGACGGCCCCCCCGAGCACGAAGGCCCCCTCGAGCACCTCCAGTGGGTCGTCAAGCACCACCGCCTCGAGCGCCACAGCCTCTAGCGCCACAGCCTCTAGCGCCACAGCCTCTAGCGCCACAGCCTCTAGCGCCACAGCCTCTAGCGCCACAGCCTCTAGCGCCACTGGGGGATCGTCGAGCACGACCGGCCCGGCCTCGGCAACGACGAGCCCGGCCTCGGCCACAACGCAGACGACGGCCCCGTCGTCGTTCCCGCTGACTTACACCTGGCAGAAAGACCCGAGCATCAACCTCCAGCTGGGAGGAGGTGTGAGCAGCACGCTTTCATCGGTGATCCCGCCCGGCGAGCGGGGGCAATGGCTGATCGCCGGCACCCAGTTCATAACGGGCGGGCCAGCGACGGCGACGATCTGGAGCTCGCCCGACGCCCTCAACTGGTCAAAGTCCGTGCTGCCCGAACCAGAGGCCGGGGCCGCCTATGAAGCCGACGCCGTCACCAACTGGGGCCAACGTGAGGTCGTCGTCGGTTCGGCCGGCAGCGGCACCCAACAGAGGGCGGCGGTGTGGATGAGCGCTGCGCCGGGCCAACCTTTCGTGGCGATCCCCGACACTCCGGTCTTCGATCCTCCTGCGTCGGCGACGTCCTCAGCCGAGCCCGGTGCGGCCATGGACACAGTGGCGGCGGGGGCGCTCGGCCTCTTCGCCGCCGGTACTATCGACGGCGACGCCACCGTTTGGTACTCGACCGACGGCCTGCAATGGGACGTCCTGTCGGGGGCCGACGACGTGATAGACGGTGAGCCCGGCGCCGTCGTCAACGACATCCTTTCCACCCCCACCGGAGTATTCGCGGCCGGTTCCACTGTCAACGGCAACCGCCTGGCAGCTGCCCTCTGGTACTCCTCTGACGGCATCCACTGGGTGGCCGTGCGCAACCCGGGCCCGATCTTTTTCGGCGCCGGCGACCATGTGATCACCTCGCTGGTGGACATCGGCACCATCGGGAGCTCGGTCGGGGGCGGCGCGGCCACATCGGGCTTGCTGGCCGTCGGTGGCGTGCGCATCGGCTCGACCTGGCAGCCGGCCTCGTGGATATCGCCGGACGGCTTTTCCTGGAGCCAGACGTCGCAGAGCTTTCCCCTCGACGACGAGCCGGCGGACAGCCCGGGAGCCCTCGCTTATGTGGCCACAGGAGCGGACGGCTTGTTGTACGCGGCCGGCGGCAGCCCCGGACGCCAGCGCCTCTGGCAGTCCACCAACGGCCTGGCATGGTCGGCTGTGGCCCTCCCGGCGGCGGCCGCCCGCGACACCGACTGGCACCTAGGCTTGGCCGCGGCCGACGGTCGCACGACCGTACTGGTCGACAACCTCCCGGGCCAGCCCTACGTCCTGGTGCGACAGAACGGGGACTGGCACGAGCCGAGTGGGACCGCCGAGTTCGGCAGCCCTCTCCCCACGGCTTGGCCGACCAGTCTCGTCAGCGATGACGGCCAACTCGTGATGAGCGTTCAGTTGTTCGACCCCGGCCAGGTCCTCGGCAACGACGAGAGCTCGGTGGCGTTGCTCACGTCCACGGACGGCGTTTCCTGGCAGACGTCCAACGTCGACGCCTTCCAGAACGGCACCGTCAACCAGTTGCTCCCCGTGCCTGCCGGCCTCCTCGCCGTAGGGTCCCGCACGGTCGGCCAGCCCGACCGACCGGCATATCCGTGGACGGAGGCTTTCGCCAGCCTGTCCCCTGACGGGGGCATCACCTGGCCCTACGAGCCCATCAACCCCGCCAGTCTCGGCAACCCTCCGCCGACGGGGCCGACCACCACAACGACGATCCCGACAACGACCACCGGCACGGGCGCGACCAGCACGGCCACCAGCTCGGGCCGTTCCAGCTCCGTGTCGACGACCAGTACCACCAGCCGCTCCGGGTCTACGACCACGAGCGCTCCCAGTGCGGCCACGACGACCACTAATCCCGCGGCGACTACCACCACTACCACCGAGCCGCGCGTCGAGGCACCGCTGGCCGGCCCTTTCACCGCCACCGCCGCAGGTCGGCTCGGCAACAGCCTCTATGTGGTCGGCCAGGCTGGCCCTCAGGCGGTGGGGTGGTTCAGCCCGGACGGCACCACCTGGCAGCGGCCCCAGGTCCTTGACGCCACCCCGCAGCTGGCCACCGAGCAGGCGCGCGCCACCTGCGGAGCGGGGAACAGTGCCGTGGTCGTCGGCTCGGAGACCGGCACCGATGAAGGTGCGCTTCCCGCCGCATGGTCGAGTGCCGACGGGTCGTCCTGGACGAGCGCCACGTTCCTGCCCGGGACTGCCAACGGGAGCTACACGCAGGTCGATGGCTGCCTCTGGACGGGGAACGGGTTCATCGCTTACGGCGGGTCGACCGGCACCGGTCAACTGGAGCAGCCCGTTCTTTGGGGTTCCGCGGATGGGACCTCATGGCAGGAGCTTTCGACCACCTTCACCGGGCCCTCCGGCGGCGCACCCGTCGGCCTCGAAACGGCCCCCCTTGACGGCGTGGCCGTTGGCACGACGACCTGGCTCGGCGTCAGCGGGGACGGCGACGCGCCGACGCAGATCTGGCCGGCGCCTGTCGGCGGTGAAGCCGGCGCCGTTTTCACGCCCGCAGGGCTGTGGTCCTCGAGCGACGCCGGTAACACCTGGCAACAGTTGGACACCGACAGCCCCGCCTTCATGGGCACGGTTTTCGCACAGGCCAGCGCCGCCGCCTATGTGGGCCAGGAGGCGATCATCGCCGGGACCGTGGACGGCCAACTGGCGGTGTGGACCGGCACGCAAGCGTCCGCCCCCAGTGGGAGTGGCGCTGCCGCCACCACCACGAGCAGCACCACCACGAACGCCAGCACCAGTGCGAACCCCACCAGCAGCACAACCGCCAGCAGCACAACCGCCAGCACCAGCACCGGGAGCAGCGGCAGCACAAACAGCATCAATAAGTCGGTGCGGAAGTGACGCGGCCCTCCCGAACGCTTCATCGTCACCAAGCCGGCCCGTAGGGCCGGGGCGGTAGTGACGGCCCGCCAGGGCCGGCAGGCCTTCAAAAACATGAGCCGCCTCCGGCGTCTCACTACCGCCTCGCTCGCTCCGCTCGTTCGTTGGTCCCGAGAAAAGTGTCCTTCCGTTGCCAGATCTCCGGCCTGCCGACGGCTCGGTTCCGGGACCGGCTCACCCAGATGGCCTGCAACGCCAGTACCCACGATCGTGCCTCACTGGTCACCATGCCGCGGCGGTGGCTATAGGTAGACGCGGGCTCGCCCAGCGGGCCCGGCGACGGGGGACGCACGCTCGACGCTCACCAGGCGATGGGCTACGAGCCACTGTGCGTTCCTCCGCCGGAGGGGCCATAGAC
>Ga0182013_10006612_pt1 | contig 13048 bp, 15 predicted proteins | sample 612S2MmetaG_FD_120487 | JGI IMG/M metagenome (GOLD analysis project Ga0182013, IMG submission 120487) | Permafrost microbial communities from Stordalen Mire, Sweden - 612S2M metaG | ecosystem: Environmental > Terrestrial > Soil > Wetlands > Permafrost | place: Sweden: Stordalen | collected... | reverse complement strand
GCATTTCACTTGCATGTGCAGTTGGGCTGCGTCGCGCAGGGACTACTTCAGCACCTGGCATTGAATCACATGGCTGAGGTCTGGCGGCTTTTTCGCAGTTGGTTGCGCACCATGAATCCCGCGCTGCCACCCTCGGAGCTGGTCGTGGCCTGCGCGCTGCGCGCGACACTGCCGGAATTTCTCCAGGCTGCGGTGCTCCCGCACAAACTGAGAATTATTCTCCGCCAATACACGGAGGCCAACAACGCCTCGCAATCCAACAATTGCGGCGCGGAGATCGCCGCATGAGACAGAGAGAACTTAGCACTGACCAGACTCTAAGACCCCTCCCTTTTATTTCCTTGCAAAGTGATAGAGTACGTACACGAGAATCAAAGCGATAAAGCTCCAGAGGCACCCCATCCTCAGATGGCGATTCGCCTCTTCCATTTGTTTGTTCTCGCTCAATGGCGAATCTTGGTTATCAACCCATATGACGGGACCTCCGCAATCGGGGCATTCCTTCTCGTCGGCCCGACGCATAGACTCACTCATCACGCTAATGGGCGATCCACTTCGATCAATCTGTGCAAAGATTCTTCCGCACCGTCGGCACTTCTGGTATTCCCGCATTATCGAAACCCTTCTATCCAAGATCGAACTTACGCATCTTCAGAACTGAGAAAGATGCTCTCCTGCGCACATGCTCTGCCAAGCAGCCCGTGTCATGTCGCCGACAACACCAGAAAGCCAACGTCTGTCAGCCTCCGCCAGTAGCGGAGCGCAAGCAGAGCAAAGGTTCAGATCGTCTCTCGCTGTAGTCTTTCTCGATGGATATTTATACCACTGGGTCGAGAACGATCGATTTTGTGCAAATCGTCTGGTTTTATTAACTCTGACTGGATCTCTGTGGTAAACAATGGGATTCATGGGGGCACAAGTGGCAGATTTTGAGGCAATTCCGTACCGCATCCGCATTGGCGTCACCGGCCACCGGAAGCTGGAAGATCCGGCAGCGGTTGAGGCGCTCGCGAAGAAGGCCATTGACATCGAGATCGAGAAGCTATTTTCAGAAAAGTCGAGGCAGAAAATCAAAGGCGTTCGCGAGACGGAAACTACCGCGGTTTCGTTCGGAGTTCTGAGCCCGCTGGCCGAAGGAGCGGACCGCGTGGTGGCGAGGGCGGTGCTCGCTGAGCCGGATGCGCGCCTCGATGCCGTTCTTCCTCTCGCGCTCGAAGATTACCTCGAAGACTTTGCGACTGAGGAGTCGCGGAAGGAGTTCGAGGAACTGCTCGGCCGTTGCAGGAAACCGGTTTTGCTGCGAACGCGGCGTATCGCGGACGACCGTCACGATCCAGGCGACCAGGCCGAACTGCGCCGCGACGCCTATGCCCAGGTGGGCCGGTATGTGGTTGACCATTGCGATGTCCTGATCGCCGTTTGGGATGGGGAACCGTCGCGCGGACGGGGTGGCACGGCCGAGATCGTGCAGTATGCCCGTGAGCAGAAGCGCCCCATCATTCGCGTGTGGGGAGATTCGTTTGAAGTGCTGAACCACGGCAATGGTCTCGATGCCTCCGCACTCGACGGTATCGACAAGTTTAACCGGCAGGCGATCACACCCGACGAAAGAGCGAGTTACATCAAGAGCCTTGACCAGGACCACTTTGAGAAGCCGGAGAACGCAACTGAAATCCCTGCCAGCGTGCGGGAGTTGATCAACGATCGCCTCTTCCCTTATTACGCGCAGGCCTCGATCATAGCCAAGCAGTATCGGGATAGGTTTCACCGGGCAGGCAAGTACGTTTATGTTCTCTCTGCGGCGGCCGTTGGATGTGCAGCGCTGGCGGTTCTATTTCCTACGATTGCGTGGCTTGGATTCAGCGCGGAACTGGTGCTGCTGATTGTGATGGCGCTGACCTTTCGCCAGGCACTACGGAAGCACTTTCAACAGCATTGGATTGAGAATCGTTTTCTTGCTGAGCGCATCCGTTGCGGAGTCTTCATGGCCATCTGCGGCGTGGAACCGAGACCCATCGAAGTGCTTCCATACATGGGCCATTCGCAGACCGTCAATGACTGGACCGTTCGTGTGTTTGATGAGATATGGGACCGGCTGCCGCGGCTCTCAGGTTGCACGGACGGTGAGTGCCTGATCCTGAACCCTTATGTGCGGGAGGTATGGATCGGGGAGCAGATCAAGTTTCACGCCGGCAAGAAAGAACGTGAAGCGCAGGCTCGACACCGCCTCAAGAGAGCTGGAGAGATTGTACTGCCTATAACGATTGCGGCGGCGGCGCTGCATCTGCTTCTGCTCAGGTGGACTCCTGCTGGCACGGCGACGGAATGGGTTCATCTATTGCACCGCGGGTTCCATCAGGGATTGTCGTTCGTCGCTCTGCTGTTTCCGGCGATTGCCGCGTCGTTGGCCGGCATGGAAGCGCATCGCGAGCACCTGCGGCTGGAAAAGCGAAGCGCAAACATGGGACCTCAACTGGAGCGGGCGAGCCGGCAAATGGCCTCTGCCACCGATCCGGAGCGGTTTGAGAGCCTTCTGCAGCAGGTGGATGAAATCATGCTGCGCGAAACGCAGGACTGGCTGATGCTGATGCGGTATGTGGAGATTAAGGCGAGCTGATGGGGAACCTATCGTCGCAGTGACAGCGGGACTCCAAACCAAGCTCGATTTGAATTCTGTTCTGGCTATGATGCAGAGACAGCCTTTTTAATGAAGACAGTTAAGCTCTAAGCGATTGAGGCAGAGTTTTCTCCATCTGGCGGATATACCGATCAGATTTCATCTTCCACCTCATTATCGCCTGAATATTGCCCATGCGAAGTTCAAGTCCTCTCGGGAGCAGCGTTTCCACCAAATGGACCGCAACAAGTGGCTTCTTATGACTAATTGCAAAGTCAATCTCTTTTCTCACGTTTTCGGAAATGACTGACTGAGGGGAGATGAATACCAGAAAGAAGGAACTGCGATCGAGCGCTTCCGCCACCTCCTCGGGCCATTCGTTGCCCGGGTCGATTCCTTCGTCATACCAGATGCGGAATCCCATCTGATGTATCAACTGAATTGCGGGATAGACCAATCCGGCATCTGCATGACTGTAACTTACAAAAATGAAAGGCTCTGCTTTTGAGCAAGCTTCGAAGGGCGGCTCTGCGGGGTTTACCTCCGGCGTTTGTTGAAGCTGTGCTAACGCCTCCGACGCATCTGTCGAATGGGACTTGCCGTGTTGAAGGGAATACCCTTCCGGCTCCCTGCGTGTCCGCCTTTCCTGCTCCTCCCGCTTGGCTACAGCTTCCTTTAACAATTCCTGGATTTCAGTATCTTTCGGGTCAATCTCCAACGCATTACGCAGGCTTTCGATTGCCCCTTGGAAATCCCAGGAAAGGAGCATTTGTCTCCCGGCTCTACTCAACTCAAGGCGTTCGGGCTCCCTCTTGATTCGTGCCCATTCTCCGCGCAATTCTAGATCGTGTTCGTCAATTATTAACGCCTGACCGATCATCTTTTCCGCGGACTTGAAGTCACCGCGTTGCCGGGCATCAATTCCCTGCTGCAGCAGCGAGAACACGCTGTCCGCCTTCTCTTTTAACTCTCGAGCTTGGTTCAGCTGATCTATAAGTTCCGAGTCATTTGGGTTCAGCTCAGATGCCGCGGCATAAAGTTCGATTGCTTTGTCATAATTCTTGTGAAGAAGTGCCCCCTCTGCTTCCCATGCCCACTGACGGACCCGCGCCAATCTCTGCTGTTCAAAGAGCTTTTTCTGCACTTCCGAAAGGAGGGTTCTCATCTCATTATGCTTCGGATGAACCCTGAGCAGGTCGGTCAAGACCGCCTTGGCACTCGTGAGTTTTTCCATTTCAAGGAGCTGTCTGGCCCCTGCGAGCCCCTCTATCGCGTGAACCCGCTTAACGTCCTCGAAAACCTGAATTAACTCCAAATACAGATCCTCTGCCTTGGTGAATCGATCCCGCGGATCGCTCGCTAGTGTGCGTTCAAAGATCCGGTTAAGCGCGGGTGGATAGGGTTTCACCCTATTTCCGGGAGGTTCGAAAGGTTCCTTCAAAAGTACTTTGTAGCCTACGAATTCTTCGTTGCCGGTGAAAGGGAATCGCCCAGTAACCAATCGGTAGAGCAGGACCCCTGTTGACCAGATATCAGACCTGCTGTCTCGGTCGAAGCCCTTAATTGCTTCAGGAGCCATATACACAATTGGCCCCCTAAGAGCCGCCCACATGGCGTCGCCCTCTTTGGTGTCATTTTCGAGGAGTGTATAGGTTGCCAATTCACGGATACCAAAGTCTTTAACTTTGATGCTCCCGTCCGGAGCCACGAGGATGCTCGAAGGTTTGATAAAGCCATGGGTGACCCCCTTGCGGTGTGCATAGGCTAATATGCTGCACACGTGCAATATAATTTGGAGGATTTCAAGAAGTGTGAGCTGACGGCCGGAGAGAAGAACCTTCTGAAGCGACTCCCCCGCAACATATTCCATTACGATATAGGGCTTTCCTCCGTATTCCCCGATATCGTAGACGATCACTATTTCGGGGTGCCTCAGCATTTTAGCCTGGGCCTCAAAATGGCGCATACGCTTCTCTGGGATATCTGCCGCCAGAATCCTAATCGCGACGATCCCGCCTATTCGTTCTTCCCGGCCCTGATAGACCCGTCCCGTTACTCCGCTGCCTAGCATACTGAGAATGGTGTAATTCCCGATTCTGGTAGGTCCGTCGAACTTCCCTATCTCCGGAGTATCCACGTTTCGATTCCGCCTTCTGCTTATTACAGCCTTGCTTAGCTAAAACGCAATTGACTAAACATTGTTCGCGGGTACTCAGCCGTCGGCCGCGCCCCGCAAGCGTCGCAAACCAGATGAATGACGAGATCGCACTCGCACACGTAATTGAGCCAGCTTATCGAGGAGGGTAAACCCGCCCTGTTTGAAGTCCTCCTGCACATTGACTTCGTAAGGCTGGCCCTTGAGCGCACCAAGCTGGCTGGCGAGCTTGAGGCGACATGATCGGAATTCGCTGCTGACACACGACAGGAAGACTCTCATACATTTTCCTTGCATGCTGTGGAGGTAGGCAACAGACTATACCGAAGGTTGTCGGCGGACAATGCTTTGCGGGCCCCGCAGCCGTAAAGCAGCCAATCTGCCCGATAGAGGAGGCAAGAAAGGCTGGCTTGAGAGCTCAGACTCAAGTGCCTTGCTTCGCGAATGCCTACTTCTTCTCCTCGTCCCCTCCGACGACTTTGAAGCCGGCGAGCGCCACGATGGTGGGAATGCTGCGGATGGCGTCCAGATCCTTCTTTTTCTCGGCGTCGGCGGGGACTAGTGGGCTTGGGCCAAGACGATCAATGTACTCCTGGTGGTTCTTGCGGTCCTCCTCCGACCACGGCAGCATACAGGGATTTGTCTTGAGAACTGTATCCCTAACTTCACAATAGCTCCAGCCGTTTTCGGCCTTCTCGCGCATCCAGCGGGCGTGCTCCATGATGGCGAGTTTTTCGACGACCTGGGGCGGAAACTCGCGTGGAGTCGAGCCTGTCCGGTCAGGCAGCAGATCGTACCCGCCCGCGGCCAGTTTGGTTGGAATGTCACGCACCTGCCCGCGATTGGACTCGCGCAGTTCATCGCTGATCCCTCCAGGACCGTCGTATGGCTTCAGGTTCGGGTGCTTCCTAGCAACTTTATCCTCCGGCTCCCCATAGGTCCATCCTTCTTTGTGCAGAGACTCGCAGAACATCTGGTGAGCCGCGCGTGCCATTTTCTCCAGCAGATCTCCGGTGAATTCAAGCTTGCTCAGCCTACCGATAAAGTCTCGGGCCTCAACATTCAGCTCAAGCTGGTCCTCGGGCGGCAAACTGGAGCGCTCGAACTTATTGCGGCCGCTGAGGCGACTACAGGCAATGAGGGTCTCAATGGAACGGGAGCCGTGGCGATACCTGCGCGTATGGAGGAATGCGTTGAGCAGGCCCGGATCGATCTGCGGCGCACCGTCTTTCATGATGGCTTCATAGTTGCCTAGCATCGAGCGAAGAAGGATTGCGCGGCGCAAAATATAGAAAGGATCATCGAGAACGCTGCCATTGGGATTGGGGCCAAGGACGTTGAGGAAGCCCTTCAGGCGGCTGATAAAGTCAGGGACCTTGAGGGTCTTGAGCCGCTCTTCCTCGTCTCGTCTGTCTTTCTCTTCCGCGCTCCTCGGTTTGCCGAAGTCCTGGTAACGGCTGCTGGTGCCGCCGGCAAAGACGAAGATGGCTCGACCGATGGGGTGGTCCATCCCATCGTCCTGGAAGGTTCCATCCTGCATTGGGGCCAGAAAGTGGCGGAGCCAGCCGAAAGGCGTTGCGTCGAGCAGCGAGTCAAACTCATCCCAAAAGACCAGCGGCAGCTTCTGGCTCAGTCCCGCGTCGCGCACCTGGTGAAGGGCTGAGACCAGTTCGGCGGTCGTCTTGAACTGCGACATGTTGAATTCGATAACCTTGATCTCGTCCGGCCGCAGAGATGTGGCGAGTTGCTTTATGCCGAACGATTTGCCGGCTCCCGGCGGGCCAAAGACTGCGACCGAGAGCGGACGCCGCGGCCGAGGCTGGTCGGCATATTCGCTGATGAGTGCGCCGATGGTTCGCAGGCTCTCAATTTCCTGCCGGTCGACCGTCACCAGTTTGCCGAACTTCCCGATCGGGACGTTGGCCAGAGCCTTTTCCACGCCCTTCTCGATCACCTCGCGGGCCTTCGCGTCAGCCTGGTGGGGATAAACTTCTTCGAGAATCGTCCAGAGCTTGCCCGCACCTGTGGTGGCGGAACCTTTGTGAATCAACCCCGGCAGCCGGACGCTGGTCGACGAGAAGGACGGCTGCGCCGCGCCTGCCGTGATTGCCTCACAGACTTTTTGCCGCGGGAAATCGAGTTTCACATCGTGCGCACTCGTGTTCTGGCCGCCGTAGCCTTCACTATGCAGCGCGCGGATCGCGCTCAACCCGGCCTGTATCCCGCGCTCGATATTAGGCTGCGCGGGGCAAAACATCAGCTCGCGAGCGACGGCGGCAGTGAACGACGACGTCCCACCCATCACGAGGCCAGGACGGCTGCGCGCCCATTCTCCCTCGATGCCGCCGCGGTCGAAGACGAGCCGGTAAGTGGCGCTGCTACTCTCAGCTCCCCTAGAGTAGAGAAAAGCTCCGTCGGCATAGAACGGAACAATCACGTGGGCGCAGCGCGCCAGCGCATTAAAGATCGGGTTGTAGGTAATCTCCCAGGCCAGGTCCTGCGCTGTCCGCTCCCATGAGAGCTCGCGGCTTACCTGGGCCTCGCGGTGCCGCAGGTCCATGGCGTTGATGATCACGATCATTCGCTCGGCATGATCGTCGAGCAGCTTCTGCCACAGCTTGCCTGGCCCAACCCGGGCCATTTTCAGCAGTACGCGGGGAGTCTTGCCGGCGGTGGTGAGGGCCGCTGGCCACAGCGCTTCATCCTCGCTGAAGCCCAGAGCCGCATCGTCCAGCACCACAAGCCCGGCGTTCTCGTCGTCGTTCTGCACCTTAGCCCAGTCACCTTGAGGCGATCCGATGCGGCACTTGTTCACGCCCAGCAGCTCGTGGATGCGCCAGACATTCGCCTTATCGTTCTTGTCGGTCGTGCGGCTGTGCAGCATCCAGGATGCGTGCGAGTGATGGTATTCAAGAGCCTCAGGAGTGACCGCCGGCGGCAGCGGAACACCCGTCTGCGCAGGCGCGCCATCCTTGCCGGGAAAGCTGGGCTGCCGTATCTCGTAGCCCTCCGCGGCTGCAACGATCTGTAGCAGATCGCACAGCAGGGCCGCGCCACCCCGCATCCAGGAGACATGCGAGCAAACATCCGGCATCCACGCAGGCGCCTCGGCCTCCGGTCCCCGGCTGCGCGCCAGGTTCCAGTCGATCGTCAGGTCCCCGGTCAAAACAACGGTCTTCGTATCCACCTGGCCGCTCATCGAGTCTTTCCTCCGCGACAGAATTTTCGCCCGCCCAGAATCGACGCCATTCTACATGGGTCGGGCGCCGGCAGCAGTGAACACTGGAAGACTGAGTTCGGCCAGCCGCCCTGGATCAGTCAGTCCACAAGTTCCAGCCAGTGCAGACGGCCCGACTTACCCCTGCCAATCGTCAAGCCAAGATCGGGCCGTGGATCGGTCTTCATCCCGGCCAACCTGTGCAGAAGGGCATGCGCAATCGTGACCCCGCCCGCCGTCTTGATCACGCGCGTGCCGGCCTCGGTGGAGTCAGGCGTCATCCGCCCGCCAGTGTAGCTGTTGACGCCCAGTACAACGTCGCCGGTAACCAGAATCTTCACGGCCATCCAGGTTCCTTTCAGAAAGAGACGAGAACTTGTCCGCCATGCTACCAAGCGGAGAGAGACAGGTGGCAGCTGCCGAACCTCGTCCATGTGAGGGAAGTTCGAGCGAGAGAAGGTGGAGACGGCCCCCATGGTCGCCGACGGCGATGTGCCGGTCGTCCGCACAGGCGTAGCAGAACATCGCGGCATCGCATACTAAAACAGCGACGGGCGCGCCGGTGTCGATGTCCCAGACCTTGAGCGTTTGGTCAGAGGAAGCGGAGACGGCGTGCCGCCCGTCCGAAGTCGCCGCCGCGGTACTGACAGACCCGCTCCGCCAATTGGCGATGGTAGAAAGCGATCACCGTTCCTCATGGCGCGGCGCTCTCCGTGAGGTAAGGTTCCAGATCGAGCGACAACCGCGACCACACCACGACCGGCAAGCGACGCTCGCTCACCTCGTGGTGCTTGCGCTTGTCGAAATCATCCAGACCACGTCGTTCGCAGCCAGTACGTCCAGCATTTCGCCCTCGGTCAGCCTGTAGCGCGCCGCCACCAGATAGCCCAGGCTGCGCTCCACAAGCACCGGCCCATGATTGGCGTTCGATGCCCGTTGGTCAAAGAGCGTGTCGAGGATCCCAGCGATGCCTTCGCTCATACCAGTCGTCGATCTGCCGCTTTTCGGCGTCTGCGACTCGATCGCAAATCCTTTCGAACTCGCCGGCCTCGATCCACGCCGGCAGCGGACGCCAGCCGTAGCGATCCCCAAGAAGCACGATGAAGTTGGGCTTGATGCCGGTCTGCTGGCAGCGATCAATCTCGCGCAGGCAGATCTCCATGGTCTGCTGGTCGAGTGCCGCTGACCTGCCCCCTTTTTCTCAACCATTCATAACTGGAGTTTCTCATTGGTTTGGATGGTTGTGGTTTGCGAAGGGAGCCGGGCCATGGCCCGGCTCCCTTCGAGGGCGAGCTTGAACTCCTGGGGCGTGCGGTAGTCGAGCGAGCTGTGGGCCGCTCGCAGTTGTACTCTTGACGCCACGTTGCCAAAGTACACCGGACATCGTTCAGCGTTCTAAACCAGGTTGCGTTGAGGCATTCGTCGCGCAGCCGTCCGTGGAAGCTCTCGACGTGGCCGTTCTGCATGGGCCGGCCTGGCTGGATGTGCACCAGACCAACCTTCCAGTCCTCGGCCCAGCCCAGCATCCGCCGCGAGGTGAACCCCGGGCCGTTGTCCGAGCGCACGTTCTCTGGGCGGCCACGCTCGTCGATCAGCCGTTCCAGCACGCGCGTCACACGACCCGAGTCGAGGCTGGTGTCGGCCTCAAGCGCGAGGCACTCGCGCGTGTATGCATCCACCACGCTCAGGATACGCACCATCCTGCCGGTCGCAAGCCCATCGACGATGAAGTCCATCGTCCATTCCTGGTTGGCGCCCGTCAGCCGAGGTTCGGCAGCCCGTTCGCGCACCAGATGCTTGCGCCGCTTGCGTCGCACCATCAGGCGCTCCTCGACGTACAGCCGGTAGACGCGCTTCACGTTCACCTCGTATCCGCGACGGCTCAGCAGCGCATGCAGTGTATCCCTCCGGGGAAGACCGTTCTTTCCGAACGGTTTTGAAGATGATTCACTGAAGGCATGAGTGAACATGCCGCTTCTTCTATCCATCGTGGCCCTTGTCGCAGCCGTGCGGAGGTGGCGCAGATCGCGTCATCTTACCCGCAAAGTGGCTTGAGCCGATCACGGTTCTGTCGTCAGCATGGTGTATCCCTGTCTACTCACAACAGGTATTGCCAGGATGCACGCCATCGCGATGCTCTTCAGTCCGCATCGATGAGCAGGTCCCTCGGCACGGGGGAGTTGCCACTGGCACAGGTGGAGTTTGTCGAGAAGTCCACAACACACATAATGCCGCACGAACCGCTGCTGGTTGAATTAGCATACGGGCGGCGCATTGCAGTGGCTTGTGGTTTCGACGCGGCAACGCTGACACGGCTGATCGCCGTGCTCGAACAGGCGTAGCCCGATGCTTGGTCTAGGCGCGGCCACGCGCATTTTTGTCGCAACCGGCGGAACCGATATGCGTCTCAGCTTTAATGGCCTCTATGCCCTTGTTGTCGGCAAGTTGCAGCAGAACCCTCAAAGTGGCCATTTGTTTCTGTTTGCCAATTCGAGAAGAGATCGCATGAAGATACTCTTTTTCGATAGCAACAGTCTATGGGTCTGTGCGCGCCGCATGGAGCAAGGGCGATTGAATTGGCCGACATCGGAAGATGGCCGCGTGCAGTTGACGCGCGAGGAGTTTGCACTGTTGATCGGCGGCATCGATCTGACCGCAACAACGAAGCGAAAGTGGTACAGAAAGCCTATTGCCGAAAGTGAGACGAAATCGCAAATACCCCTATGAATACAGGGGACACTGTGCAATATCCACAGCGTTGTTTGTGATAATGGAGTAGATCGATCCTGCATCCAAGTCGCCTCTGCCTATTGCGCTTGATCCGGTTGCAGCCTCGATCGTTGCTCAGTTGCAGCAGACGATTGCGGAACAGAATCAGCAGATCGCGCGCAGCCAACAGGCGCTTCGAACGACTGAGATGCGGGTGCAGAAGCTCGAAGAAGAGCTTCGCATGGAACGTATCAAGCAGTACGGCCCGCGCAGCGAAAAGCTCAGCGATCTTCAGTTGCAACTGCTCGACCTTGAGCCTGCCGTATCGAGCAATGAGGTCAAGGGCGAGAGCGAAAGCGGCCCGCTACCGGAATCGACCGAAGCCAGCAACACGGCCGACAAGCAGCGGCGTAGCCGCCAGAATCATCCGGGCCGCAACGTGCTTCCTGGGCATTTGGAACGCGTCGTCGTGCTCATGGATGGGTTGTTCGCTATCGATCGCGAGGCGCGCGAACAAACGTTGTCGCTTGATGACCGCCACGCGCTGCGGCAAGAGCGTGCGCCCGTCATCCTGACAGAGTTGCATGCGTTGTTGCTGGAAATGCAGCAGCCAGGATCTATCCTGCCAGAGTCCGCTGCCGGTCAGGCGATCTCCTATACGCTGAATCGTTGGGAGAAACTGACACGTTTCATCGAGCATCCTGTGATCGAACTGTCGACCAACTGGGCGGAAAACTCGATGAGGCCCATATCGATTGGTCGGAGGAACTGGTTGCACCTGGGCAGCAAAGAGGCGGGACCCAAGATCGCCGCCATCTTCTCGATCGTCGAGAGTTGCCGCAAACTGGACGTGCCCATTCGCAAATACCTGGCCGACGTGTTGCCCGGCCTGGCGGACCGCTCCATCCAGTCCCTGGCCGAACTCACCCCGACTGCCTACGCCGCCAAAGCGGCAAAGTAGCCTATCCCCGGCTGCCCGGAGCCGTCAACCATGGTGTTGGCCGGACGGACACAGTCTACGCACGCGATTCGGATTGTACCGAGTCCGGTCGACTACTTGATCACAACTACATATCCCCGTGAGCGATCCTATCGCAGGTGGTGGCTGGCCAGGCGTACTGGGATTCCGCTGATCGAGGCGTACGAAGCGCTTGCAGAACGGTATCCGCGCGGCTTGGCGGAACTCGCTCCTCTCGATATAGAGCTCTCAGGGGAAGTTCAGGAGGTATTGACGCGATGAAAAACTCACAACATGAAACTCAAGACGATTCTTTGCTGAATGGCGCGCCCTATCATGCTGCGCTTGAATCAGCGAATGGCAAGGCTGCTGGGCACAATCGCTGGAAGTGGATGACGGCCGGAATGCTGTTGCTGGCTGTTGCGTTGGCACTTCCATTACCGGCCCACGCGGGCATCTTCGACATCTTCGATGAGATATTCGGAACCATTCGGAATGATATGGGATAGGCGCTCAGCGAAATCAATCAGATGACCCATCAGTTACAGCAGCTATCCGTTGATGGCAATGCGGTCGAAGCAGTGATATACAAGAAAAGCAGGCTGCCAAACAGCTCGGTGAACGTCTCCATCGGTCGTCCTCCTGTGTTCTCGTCTTGACAACAAGATCATCGGACAAACGACCGCTGGGGTCACAATTTCAAATATCGTTGGCTAGGGTTTGGAAAATGCTGCAGATGGGATTCGGGCCGAGCTCGCTTCGCTTTCCTCGAGGTCCATGCGTTCGATGAGACCGTTTGCGATGGTATAAACGTGCCACACCTCGGTATCCGAAAGAACGTCGCCACCGAGGCTCTTCACGAGCTGGTGAACCTTGACATCAGTCTTGCCCCCTTCGCGGTCGATCACTTCCATCGGTTCCACATGAGGATCAAACTCCTGCCACTGACGGGTCCAGTAGGCGCGAATCTGTTCTTTCCCAACCACGCGACCACCCTCCGATGCCTTGGGCCAGCTGACGTTGTCCCTCATGAGCGCAAGGGCACCGTCAACGTTTCGCTGGTTAAAAGCAGAGTAGGCCTGAGCTATCAGTGTCTGTGTGTTCGCCATGAGTCCTCCAGCGTACCTATGTGTACATTACACACAAAGGCGTGAAAGCTCCAGAAGGTTCGTTAACACAGGAGATTACTTCGCCCGGCCGGTCGGCGCCGTGTTCAACCGAGGCGGATACCGAAAATTAAGCAAGATGCCTGAGCCGCGTTTAGAACTAAAAGGCTCTCAGAACGAAGAACATAGCCGATTTATTTTCTCTCTAGTATCATAAACTTGAGAGTCCCGAGATCTGAAGGGATGCGTATCAAGCGACCAACCGTGTTCCCTCGGTTCTGGATAG
>Ga0182013_10006611_pt1 | contig 13051 bp, 12 predicted proteins | sample 612S2MmetaG_FD_120487 | JGI IMG/M metagenome (GOLD analysis project Ga0182013, IMG submission 120487) | Permafrost microbial communities from Stordalen Mire, Sweden - 612S2M metaG | ecosystem: Environmental > Terrestrial > Soil > Wetlands > Permafrost | place: Sweden: Stordalen | collected... | reverse complement strand
TCCAATAGGCTAGGCTCTGCGCCGCTTGCGCTTCGGTGGCCGCACTCGCAGCGCTGGCTCGCGCATTGATCGCCTCACGAGTGTATGGAGCGTCAGTAACAGCCCACGCCGCGTTGGTTTGAGCTTGAAGGGCTTGGTTTGCAGCATCAGAAGCGGTCGCTCTCGCATTAACGGCGGCGCGGCTGAAATCATCTGCAGCGTAGGGCACTGCCGTGTTGCTCTGCGGCGAAACGGACTGACTCGAGGATGCTACGTTCGCCGGCGACGATCCGGCCCCAAAACGTCTCTGCGGTGTCTGAGAACCGTTCTGGGCGGCCGATGAGCCCTGAGACGGTGAGTTAGCGGAATTGGCAACGAGGGCAGGCGCTAAATTTGGTTGAGCGGCGACAGCTCTAAATCGGCGCTGTTGGAATGGGGCTTGTGTTGAAGAGCCAGAAGATACCGAGCCGCCATTTGGGGCTGAAGCGGTAGCCTGGCCGGAATTTCCGAGGGTGCCGTCAGTGCCGGAAGCTCGGAATCTGCGCTGCGTCGAAGAATTGGTCGGTGCGGTTACAGGAGCGTAGGGTGGCGAGACTGCATCCGCGACGCTGCCATTGGCGGCGCTCGGCGTTCCCGCGGTCTGGAAGCGCCGCCGCTGGACAGCTGAGGATCCTTGGGGCCCCGACGAATAATCGCTCGCGCCAGCTTCTGATGCGCCCTGAGTTTGCGAAGCGATCGATCCAGAGCCGGAATAGCTAGAAGCACCTGTGCTTCCGAAACGCCGCCGCGTCTGCAAAGTGGTCTGGCTCGCAGCCGCGTCAAGAACCGGAGCTGAACCCCGATTTCGAAAGCCGCCAGCGTTGGGAGTCTGAATTGGCGGGCTGGCTGCAGACGCCGATGGAAATACTTGGCCCGGCGAGTTTGGGCTGCTCTGCGCGCCGTTTTGGGTTCCAAAGCCTCCTGTCCTTCCGCGAGCTCTGTTCTGAGTTGCCACCCCAGATTGGCTTTGCGTGGAGGAGGCCTGGCCCCGTCCATGCCCGTACCCCCCTGATTGATCCTGCCCGAATGCTGAACAGAAGCTGGAGGCTAGAGCTGCGAGCGTGCAGGCGAAAAGCAACTGACGCATGAGAGCCTCCCCAGGCTTGTCCTCAACAGTTCGCTTCGAAACGACGACATTTTGGTGGTGGTGGCGGAGGTGGTGGAGGGGGCGTGATGGCGTCCTGGGTTCGCTGCTGGACGCCATTGGCTACCCCCGTAAGCGCGCCCTGCTTTATGGCGCTTCCGAGATCCCTGAAAAAGCTACTGGCTGCATCATTGGAAGTTCCAGCATTCTGCTTCCAACTGAGCGCCTGTACGAAATCAGAAGAAACTTGGACGACGTTGATCGTCTTTGCCGTGTGCCATTCGCCCTTTTGCAGCGTCTGTGCGGTTACCTGGAACGCGCCAGCGCTGGTTTGTTGGTAGGTCAACCGCACATGAGTTCCCCGCTGATCGCCCTCTTCGACGAAGTGATCGGGCGCTACCTCAACCGTGCCCAGGGTGGTCTGTCCCTTATAGAGGGTCAGATCGGAAATTTGAGATGTGGTGGGGTCAAGCTGAAACCGGCCGACAATGACATTGCCTGAGCGATCTAGCCCGGTGTAGGCAAGGATGAGCCCCGGTGTCTCCCATTTGTATTGATTATACTGAACGGGCTGACCATCGATCTGCATCCAGTATTGGCCCGCCAGCGAAGCGAGGATACCCCACGCATTGGTGGCCGGCCTGCGCTCGGGTTCAGCGATACTTGAGCGCGGGGCACCCTTAGTGGCGCTTGCGTCCGCAAGTGCGGCTTTCGCGTCGGGGTCGTCCGGCTTGAGCTTCAGTGCATGTTCAATATCGACGATCGCGGACTTACGGTTTCCTTCCCCAAGGTAGGCTTGGCCGCGGCTGAGATAGGCAAGCTCCTTTTGGCCCAAAGGAAGATCACCAGAATTTATAGCGCGCGTCAGAAGGCGAACCGCTTCGGCGTACTGTTTGCTATCGAGGGCATCAAGCCCGGCGTTGCCGTCGTCTAGGCCGCTGGCCAAAGCAGCAGTGGACGTGATGAAAAGCGCCGCAGCAACGGCGGCGAATATCATTCCGCCCTTAATCTGGGAGTTTTCGCTCAATTGTGCACCTCGTCGGCCCGCTACGACTTCAGCACCAAACACCACAAGGGAAAGTACCCACCCACGGCCTGCCGCAACACGCAGACAGAGCTTGATAACTGAACGCCTCGGTCCCCGGATTACTATGCCGGCATCGAAAGCATTTACTCAATCCCCCACATAGGAAATCACAACCAAGGGACGATTGGTCGGCGCTGGCCCAATACGCCGACGCTGCCGTCTCAGGCTAAAACGATGCCACTTTTGGTCCAAGCGCGTGCACTTGCACCAGCACCATGCACCCGATCAGCGGAGAATTAGCGGCGCGGCCTTGCCGGCCGCATCGTGCCACTGCATCTCAAAAGGACTCAGCCTATCGGTCTCGCCGGCAAACAAGAAGAGTCCCGCCGGGAGTCCGAGTGGCCCAACGACCACACCCTGCGCCGCTCGGCGCATCGCTTCCGCTCGCACAAGCGAGGTCGTAAGAAAAAGGACCCGCGCTGCCGGAATTCCGAGATGCTCCACATGGAGCGCGAGCCGGTAACTTTCAGCGTAGGCGAGGAGCTTGCGCAGGATCGTAGCCCGGTAAAGGAAGGCGTCGCTTTCCTGAACGCGCTTGGCAGGCGCGATGGTCATCGTGCCTCGGTCAACTTCGAGGAAGACATAGGATCGGCGCGTCGGCTCACCCGCCCGCTCAACCCGCAGCCCGAATATGGCGTCCGGCGCAAGGTGCACCTCCGCCTTCGCGAGGCTCCACTGCACCGGCACCGGCCAACGCCCCGGAAACGGCGAGCGCCGGGTCGCTTCCGGCGCGTCCTCAAGAATCTCCTCCAAGCGGATGAGCCGCACATCGTCATTCGCGCGGCAGGCCAGTTCCAAGCCGACCATGTACTCGGTCGTGGCCAGCGTATGGTCGAGGTTTTCGCGGGTGTAGGTGCGGTTGCGGGCGCGCCAGTCGGTAGGGCCGACACGCACACCAAGCCGCTCTTTGAGGATGCGTGCCCCGGCACTGTCGAGGCCGTACACCAGGGAGCGTGAGCCGCCCTCAGTGAACCGGTCGATCTGGGCAATAGGTCGGTCGAGATAGCGGTTGCGGTAGAGCCAGGTCAGCCGGCGCGAAAGCTTGTCACGGCTGCGATGGTCAAGGAGGCGCTGCAGATCGTCCGCCCGGATGAAACGGTGCCGGTGGACATGGCGCAGAATTTCTAGATCGTCGTCCGTCAGTTCGATGTTAGGGACGCCACCCGCGCGCTTGAAGCGCGGATAGGAAGCGCGGACCTCCGCCACCTCCGCTACGCCCCCTCTTCGACCCAGAAGGGGTCGGTCCCGTCGTCCGGCGGCTTCGGCTTGCCCGAAAGCTGGGCCTGCCGAACAGCAATCTCAGCTTCCACAGCAGACATCGGCGAGATGTAGGAACTGGCGGCGCGGGTGCGTTCAATGAACCGCGCGACCTCTTCTTCGCGCACAAGCGCCGGCTTCACGGTCACCGGGCGCAGCCTGACCGGCACGCTTTCGGGCCGCTTGAGGATCGCCATCTGTTTCGGGAGGCTGCGCAGCTTCACGATGGCCAGATGTATCTCCTCATCAAGGCTATGGACCGCAGTGGGCAACATGACGCGAACCGGCTTGAGGGTCTGCGAGCGGCCCTGCGTGTTCGCCCAGCCATGTGTGCTGCTTTCATTCGAGCCCCAGGCGCTTGCGTCTGTCGTGCTTTCCGAGCTGCCCGTATTTTGCGACCGTCCATACGGGAGGGCGTCGTCGCCCGAGTATTGGTCCGCGCCGCCCTCGGAAGTCCCTGAACTGCGGGACGACGAACCCCCGGTGCTTGACCCAGAGGTGTCGCTTCCGCTGTCCGTATAGCTTTCGGACTCCAGCCAGAACGGCACCTCGTCCACCACCGTCGGCTTGTCCAGGATGTGCTTTGCGCGCTCCAGGTTGAAGGAATTGCGGAACACCTCCCGCGCCATCACCTCGGCGTCGCTGTCGGTCATGCCGCCGAAGACGACCTTGGTCTGCCCGCCGGCCATGATGCCGTTGTATATGGGGCTGTCGTCCCGGCCGAGCTGCCCTAACCGCTGGTGGCTCAGCACCACGTGGAGCCCGAACTTGCGGGTCTGGTCGAGCATCTGCTCGATGTCACTCGTGATGAACTGGTAGCACTCGTCCACATAGAGGGTGAACGGCCGGCGCTTGGCCATCGTCTGGCTGCGGGCTTTCGCCAGCAAGAACAGCTCGCTCGTGATGAGCGTGCCCAGAAGCTGGCTGTTGGCTTCCGAGATCGCGCCCTTGAGCGTCAAGTTGACGATGACAATCTCGCCTTCGTCCATCGCGCGGCCGAAGTCGAGCACCTTGTACCGCTGCCCCACGATCCGCCGGATGACCGGCGAACTCAAAAATTCCATGAGCCGGTTGTTGGTGCTCGAAAACTGCTCCAGGAAGTCCCGCGCACTCATCGCGTTCCAGTCGCCCCACTGCGCGTCGAACACGTAGTTGGGCAGGTCCTGCGTGAGGCTACGCCGCAGGCTTTGGGCGTTCCGTGTCGTGATCAGTTCGACCGCTTCGATAAGGGTCAATTCGCGCACCGCGAGGACGTAGAAGACGGCCTTGAGGCAGCGCTTGAGGAGCGGAGTCGCCGTCAGGTCTTCCCCGCCCCACACCTGGGCGCACGCCGACACCATCGCGTCCACCCGCGCCTGGGGCTCCACGACGTTGTCGAGGCGAAGCGGGTTGAAGCCGGCGGACCAGGCAAGGTCGGCAGGCGTGACGACATGGATCTTCCGCTGTTTGTCCACTTGCCGGCTTGCGCACCACGCGACCACGTCGTCGGCAAGCGTCCCGTGCGGGTCGATCAGGCAGAGGCCCCGCCCGGCGAGGATGTCCTGACGGATGAGGGACTCCAGGAATTTTGACTTGCCCGTCCCGCTCGCGCCGACAACATGGACATGGCGGGAGCGCTGCTCATTCGTGAGCGATACGTCCTTGCCGCGCCCCGTCTGGCCGAGCGTGAAGGGCATGTCAGAGGCCCTCCATGATCTCTCGGATCTGGTTTTCAAGCGACAGGGCGAGCGTTTCGAGATGCTGCCGGTCGTCGTCGGTGAGGCGGTCTTCGCCGCCGGCCGCCTTGATGAGGGCGGCCCTCAGTTCAGCAGAGTCTTCCTTCGCGCGTGCGATCGCCTGCGCTGCACGCTGCGCCCGGCTGAGCGTCGCGTCCGGATGCGGCTGCGGCGGTGGATTCTTGATCCTCTCGACCCTGGCCTCCGCTTCAAGCGCCTCGGCTTCCAGGTTGGCGCGCTCGATGCGCTTCTTGAGCGCCTTGGTCGCCTTATCGTCCTGCCGGTCGATCTGGGCTTCCGCGAGGCCCTCGAAAATCCCATCAAGCTCGGCCAGGAGCGTGGCCTCATCGGCGAGCAATATCTCGTCGAGGTGCCGTTGGCGTTGAAAAGCCTTGGCGAGCCGCTCTTCCGCCGCGAGCAGGCCCTGCATGGCCCCCAGGAGGCTGGCTTCGACCTCGACGTGCTCCCGCTGGGCCAGGCGGAATTCGGTATAGGCGCGGAAGGCGCGCGCATGGGCCTCGTACTTGGCGCGCGCCAGCAGGGGTATGCCGAGCGGCGTGCCGGGCGGCAGACTCGGCAGGCCGGGGCTGCGCGGTTCCTGCGGGGGCAGGACTTCGCCCTGGTGAATCTTCCTAACCGGCTCGTCGCTCATGCCAATTTCCCCTGCGCCCGCAAAATGGTTTCGAGCCGGCGCTTGATGCGCGCCTGCATTTCCAATCCCTCGGCAAGTCCGGCCTGGCCCTTGAGGTATTCCGTCTCCTCTTCGAGTTCCGCCTTCGTCCGCTCGCTATGGGCGCTCAGGTTCCGCAGCAGGTCGCGCGCTTGTCGGGCGCGCACCTCGCGCTCGACGGAATTCTCGGGCGTAACCGCTAGGATGCGGGCGAGCCGATCCGGGTCGTACGACTCGCCTGAGTAAATGACGCCATCGACCAGGGGCGATGCCGGGTGGGGCGTGAGGCCATAGTAGAAGCGGAGGATGGCGAGCCGCTGCGACCAGAGCCAAACGCCGACCCCGAGCAGCATCAGCAACTGCACGAAGCCCCATAACTGCCCGGCTGCCCGCTTGCCGGCGGCTTCGCTCGCCGCCGCCGCGGTCGCGTTGGCAGCTTGTTGCGCGGCCATAGCCTGCGCCTGCGTCGCGGCTGCTTGGTCTGCTTCCGCCTGCTTTTGGCGCTCACCGAGGACGTTGCGGAAGTTCTTCCACCGGTACGTTCGGCCGGGGATCAGGCCCTGGTCGCCCATGCCATACATGCCAAGCGTGGCTTGGTATGCGAGCTGGTTGTCCGGCCCGTACACGTCCACTTCGCTTACGTCGTAGTGGAAACGGCCCTCCGCCTGATGGCTGATGAGGTCCAGGAAGGGGCGCGGGCATTGCGCCCAGGCGTATTGCGCGCCCTTGAGCAGGAGCGCGTTGACCACGTCGTCGTCGAGCGCACCGCCCTTCGAGACCTGGACCCGGACGATGCGGTCGTCCTCGAACACCGCCAAGCCCGAGCACTTGTCCATCGAAAGGGCTACATCTCCAGCGGCCTCATTGACTTGGTCATCCGCCGCAAAGCCGCCGGTAGTTGGCGGGAGCACCACGCCGCCCTCGGGCGTGGTCTGGCCGGCCGGGGCGGCAGGCGCATCCTGGGCGCGACCCGTTGTCGGCAATAGCGCGATTGCCGCAAGCATGCCACACGTGGCCCCCCAACGTCGCACCGCAGCTTTTCTCCAGGCTGGCGGGCAATGATACAACCTAGACGGTTGCCCACCAACGGGAATTGAGGGCCACGTCCGGCACAAGCCGCTCGCGCAGCGACCTTCCCGCCAATCGCGCGGTTATAGGGCTTGGAACTGCGCGAGTGGCTCAGGCCGCTGCCGGGATTCCAACGAAATCATCCACTTCTTTGGAGATATGCCCATGGCCAAGGCACCCTTGGATCGTGCTCGGCTTGCGATTGCCGACAAGATCGACGAGTGGACCCTGGATACCGCCGCCCGACGATGCCAGCGCGGACAGGATATCGGGCGTCAGCTCGAGGTCCTTACGACCAACTACCAACGTCGGCAGGCGATCCTCGCTCACCCCGCCGTATGATCCAGACGCGGAGAACAACGAGTCCAAGCGCCACCCCCAAAGGGTGGCGCTTTTCTGAGCCAATTGGATGGGTCGAGAAACTCGGGGGGTCTTGTCTGCCGCAGCACAGGAATATCGGGCTCCGTGTCCATCAAATCGTCCCGCGCCAACCCTAAGCAGCTTGCTTTGGCCCTCGGACAGAACGATAATCCGACCGTGGGGAAGCTCACGAAAGGTTCGGGGCACATTGCTGGAGTGCGAGTTTGGCGTTCAACGCAACCGCACGGAACTATGGTCGGATTTTTCGCTATCCACACCTGGATAAGCAAGAGGCATTCTTACCCCTAACGCCAGGGTATAGTGGGCGCAGAAAAGCTGGGGCGAGAGCAGCGTCCCGCCCCAGGACTCAAGTCCTTTCAGCCTCTTCTTTTCTTGAACAACAACTGCAGGCGCCGGGCGCGGCGCGCGTGATAGCGGGCGTCGATGCTGAATTCGACGACCTTGAAGAAATCCGCGCTAAGGCCCACGAGAAGAAGCAACAGCCACGGCGACATTACGCCACTGCGCTGAATTTCTTCTATGACGGCTACCAACCTATACGTCAGCAGGTGTCCGCCATCGACAACGCCAAAGACGTTCAGCACGCTGGCTGCGTACTGTGCGCCGAGTTGACGCCAGGAAAGCAGAGCAATCGTTCTCAATTTCATATCACTCTCCTGGACGGGTCCGGCTTCCGGCTGTGAGAAACTAGTCGCCGAACCCGCCGCTTGTGGAGGAGGCCGTCATTCGAAAGAATGGCGGCCTTTCCTCACGGTCCCTGTCCCCGATTCATCTGCTTACGGACGCCGCAGACTTCGGTCGCCGACAGTTGAACGACCAAATGAGAATTCAAGAACAGCCGAGCCATGCCGCGTGCGTGTGCGACGGCTGTTCTGCGCTTGAATTTTGGATTTAAGGAAAAAACCGACCCACGCCGGAGAATCGCCCCAAGTCGGGGTGCCGGTCGAAGGAGCTGCACATCGGACTGCCCAGAAGGGCCCATCACCACCTCAGAGACTCGCGTCCCGGAGAAGCCGGTGACGGAGGATTCCGATTGATGTCTGTCCAAACGCGCTTAGACGCTGCTCCCGCTAACGTGAGGTGGCTGTGCTGCCCATCATCGAAAACTTAATGGGAGTTAATTGCAAGCCTGGAATCAAGCTACACAATTCGTTGATTGCCTGGGCTCGCCGGTTCCAACCATTTTCCTTGCACGAGCCACAGGGCATACCTCAATCTTATCGCAAGAATTTCCCAGCCGCTGTCGGCACTTCTGCTTCCGGTTAGCAGTCCTTCCGGAAGAGACGAGCTATAGTTTCCCGCCGCTCGTCGGCAGATAGGCCCTTCCGGTCAAACTCCCGGAACAGCGCCTCCATTTCCGGCGTGATGCGGATACCTTCAACGGCGCTGATTTTCGCGAAAGCTCGGCGTCCGAGGACGTACGCCTTGCCGCTGGATTTGGTCATTCGAACAATACAGCCGGTCAGGCCTTCGCCCTGGCCTTCGCCTTGCCGCGAACTGGCGCTTTCGCGACGGCGCGTCTGCTATTCCCGAGGCCCGCGGCCTTGGCGAACGCTGAGCGCGCGGCGGCGTAGTTCGGGGCCACCATGGGGTAGTCCTTCGGCAGGCTCCACTTGGCCCGGTATTCCTCGGGACTCATCCCGTACGCGGTCCGCAAGTGGCGCTTCAGCGACTTGTACTGCCGGCCGTCCTCCAGGCTGATCAGGAAGTCGGGCGTGATCGACTTCTTGACCGGCACGGCCGGCGAGGGCTTCCCGACTGGGGCTTCCGCCGCGCCGTTCCCGAGGCGGCTCAAGCACTCATAGACGACGCGTATCAGGGCCGGAACCTCGGCGGGGGCCAACGAATTGGAAGCGACGTAGGCGGCCGCGATATCGGTGGTGAGTTCAACCAAGCTCGAAGGGAGGGCTTGTTCCATGGGGCGGATTCCAGGTGTCGGGAAGGTCAAGGTGAAAGAGCAATAAGCAGCCGACAAATCAAGGGCGGTATATTGCGGTGCAGGGAGTCCCAGCATCGCCCGGTCATTGTGTTTTTATCACGACGCCTCAGCTTACGCCCCTGTCCCGCCACCGCGAACAACCCGGCCCTTTTTCAACGAAATTGGCGCAAGCCGGCATCTGGTGCCGCGCCTAAATGCGCCCATGGCCGACCCGGGCCAGAACTGCAGGTGCTGAATCACTGATCCTCGAGTTCGGCAAGCGCATCCTGGCGCCATGCGGCAGTAGGGCCATTGTCCCTCAGCGGAGCCAAGCTCTGACGAGCGTTGTCGGCATCGACACGCGCCTGCTCAAACCCTCGCACTAACAATACCCCACCGAGTTGAGTGGATGCAAAGAACACAAACACAATCCCCATAATAAAGGCAAACTCGGATCCCTTTATTAAGGCGTGTTCAAATGAAGGTACGATTAAAAATCCCATTAATACGTAGCATATTATAAACAATGGCAAGCCGTCATCGCCTGACATACCAGATCCCATTATTGCCATAACATCTATTGATAGATAAAATATAAATGGGAGAAACAGGAACCATAAAAAAAATGTCCAAATAAACTGACTTCCCGGAATGAACCCCCGAAAATATCTTCCAATTTCCATATTGAACAACATTCGTCGACCCGGCGGATCTTCTTCTTTAGTTGCCTTGACGGAGATGGCGAATGGAAGACCAAGACTGGCCAAGAGCACACCGAAAACCATCAGGCTGCGCGCCAGCACTATCCCGACCGAAGCATGCTGACCGTCCCGCAGGACACCTTCATAAATTTCAATCTGCCCCTGGCGCTCTGCTTCCGCCTTCGCGGCGATATCAGGCCAACGCTCGGTTTCGAACCGGGTCTTCGTCGCGCGGACGCAGCCCTGAAAGCTGTCCGTGTCGGCCGTTGAGAAGCAACCGCCGAATAGCGGATAGGCGGCCGGACGCTGAATTCCGTCCGACGCGGCCTGACTCACACCGCTCAGAGAGATCCGCCCGACAACCTTCCCCGAGCGCCTTTCCACCATTACTTGGCCCGCGCCAAAGACCTGCTCTTCCAGCGGATTGACTGTTAGGACAAGGTCATCGCCGGTAATGCCCCTCAGGAAGTTCCCCACTGTGTTCGGTCGTGTGGACGCCAATGCACGAAGTCTCTGCAAAACGTCATCGCTATTGATGTCACCGAGAGCACCGAAGGGCGTGAACGAGCCAGAATTACAGCCTATCGGAAGCAAATTCACCTTGGCGGCAGCAGCCGCTGCCAGCCATTCTCCGATGCCCAATGGCTGGGGTTGCCCATCCGGCCCCACGACAAAGAAATCGGATTTATCTGGCGGGACATGCCCCACCATGATCACTGTCTGGCCTCGATAGAGGCGCAGGTCCGCAATCTTCTCATCGAGCGACGTTTCTCCTCTCACACCTGCGGCCAACTTCGAGAGCGGACCGACCCGGTCGATCATCGACCTCGGCAATGAGCGCCTGTACCGGCCGGCTTCAGCTGAAGAGGTCTTGGCGTCATCGGCCATAGCCAAGGGGATGACCTTGAGACTGTCGATGTGGAAGGGCGCATTCAGCTGACTGTCGAGGCGGACGTGGGAGAAAGCGAGCAGGACCGCATCGTATGCCGCCACGCCTGTGGTGCGCACGCGGATAAATGGCAAGGTCGGGCCAAAGGGTGCCGTCTGCGATAGTGCGCCGTCATTGTCCCGGACGAAAGCGGCGGCGGCCTGCAAGGACTTGAATGCCGTGGGATCGGCAGTCTGAAAACTTTCAACGTCCCGCCCAAACTCCTGCGTTTCAAATTCGGTGCGCTCGGCGGATGTGTCGGCCAGGGTCTCCGCGGCGGTGACTTCGGCCTCGTGTTCCGCAACCGCTTTCGCCGCGTTCTTGCCGGCTATCTCCCCTACGCCGGTTGCCGAGTGCTCAGCGGACTGTCCAAGCAGACCAAGCCACTGGGCATGAACCGACGCGCCAGGCCCCACCGCCAACGCGACGGCCAGTGACGCGATAGTCAGGAGCCGACCGACCGGGCGTCCCATCACACCGGCTTGAAGCTCGGCTGAAAGCCGACCTCATTCAGAATTTGAAACGCCTCACGAGCCAGGTCGTTGGCCTTCTCAATGGCCTTGTCGAGTTTAGCCTTTTCCTCAAGCGAGATTCGATCAAGGTCGGCGGATAGGGCCATAGCATCCCAGCAGAGCTTCTGGAGCTTGGCGAACGCCATGCTCATGGTCTGCCCGGAAATACCCTTCTGCAGCCATTTCGCAACAAGGGGTGCCGCAGTCCCGGCAAACCCGGCGGTTCCCAATGCCAGGACGAGGTATGGCCTGTGCTGCACTGCCGAGGCCGCCATCACCCCACTGGAGGCCAACAGGGCTAAGATCCGGCCGCATACGTCCAAACCCGATCCAGCATGGAGCTTTCGCCCGACATCAGCGATCGCCGCTGCGGTCACCTCGCCCACGCTGTTGAGCATAATGCGGGCAGCGTCCAGCCTTGCTTCCGTCCCTTGCTGGGCTCTTCCCAGAGTCACGCCCTTCGATTTCAGGACCGTAGAGGCTTCTGGGTGGCGCTGACGCACCTCTTGCAGCTTTTCAGGTTCGTAGGTCTCCAGGAAACTGACAATGTCCGGTATCGGAGCTGTCATCTCACCCACTGCCTTTCCTGAACGGCTCTACCTAGGCCGAAGGATGTGTCCACCCGATTGACACGCCCGACTGCCAGCGGCCGGAGCCAGCGGAACACCACTCAAAGCCTCGGAAAGCTGGACCCAATCGCCCCCTGATCGCAAGCTTCTCGGCGATGTCTCACGATCCTCGACCAGGAACTGGTCAATATCGGCTTCCGGCGCTGCTGCTCGCTGCGTATCGGTCGCTTTGGCGTTCATGCGGGCAGTAGACACACCCGCCGGCGGCCTGACGGTGGAGAGCACGGAGGGAAAGCGATGACTGATCAAGACCAGGCCGAATGGAAGCAGCGACGCGAGGTCGAAGAGTTTATCCGCCGCCTGCCGCTTATTCCGGGCGTCCCGCTGGTCCTGACCGCTATGCGGCCCGACGTGTTGAAAAAGAAAAGCGCGGCGGAGATCGGCACGCTCATTGTCGCCGAACGGGAGCGGCGCGGAGCTTCGCTTGCCGAAGCTGCCAAATGTCTTGGTGTTTCCGAACTCGCCCTCGCGGCGTGGGAAAGCGGCGCACAGCGGCCCGAGGGTGAGGATATGTTCAAGCTCGGCAGCTTCTTGGGGAAAGGTCTCGCGGCCCGGAAGCGGCCCCCTTCGCCCTCGACCCGCGCCAGAACCTTTCGGGTCGAATGACCGGTTGAGGTGGCGTTGCGCTGAATAGCGCTTTCGATCCCAGACCCAGTCGTTCGAAACATCCGATTTCACGCCGGCTGAGTGTCCAACGCCCGCTGGACTCCTTGGGGGTCACCGGCAATCGCCCTCAAATAAGCCCGCGCCGGCTGGTCGGGCTGAGCACGGCCCTGCTCCCAATCTCGTAGCGTCCCAAGCGGAATGTGATACCGAGCCGCGAATTCTTCCTGGGTTAGCTGCAGCGCGCGGCGAATGACCTTGGCGCGCGGCACAGCTTTCATGCGCTGGAAGTCTTCAGCCGTCAGCGGCTGAGCGTCAGGGTCGCTGAGCGCCGCCGCGTGCACCTCTGCATCGGTCATGGGCCGAACAGGCCGCTTTTCCATAACGTCCTCGCGGCCATCGGGGTGGACCTGGACGAGCTGGCCGTCACTCTTGCGAATTCTGGAGGTAATAATTGTCATGTTCGCGCTTCGTCGCCCT
>Ga0182013_10006610_pt1 | contig 13051 bp, 10 predicted proteins | sample 612S2MmetaG_FD_120487 | JGI IMG/M metagenome (GOLD analysis project Ga0182013, IMG submission 120487) | Permafrost microbial communities from Stordalen Mire, Sweden - 612S2M metaG | ecosystem: Environmental > Terrestrial > Soil > Wetlands > Permafrost | place: Sweden: Stordalen | collected... | reverse complement strand
TATTTAACGTACCCAATACGGGGCGTTAGAAAAGCACCGTAATGTATCGCAGCCGTTGCTGAATCGCGGACGCCAGGATCGGGTGGGAAAATCCCTAATTTCATCCCTAACATTTCTCGATAGCCACGGAACGCACTGAACGCACTGAACGCAAAACCCTATGAAGTATGGGGCTCTCTGAATTTAATGAATAGAGAATAATGAACTCGGTGGCCTTTTGATCCTCAGGCGCTGGGATCGAGACCCAGGCGGCCCACCAGTAGTACCAAGGACTTTCGAAATTCCACACGAATGTCCTCAACAGACGAAGTTGCCGTCCCGTAGAATTAGCAAGTGCCCGATCAACGCGTTCATCTGGTCGCCGAAGTCTCATCGGACCGCCTCGAGGCGGTCCGGCCGGTACTGGAACAACTAATCCAGGGCACCGTGAGCGCAATACCATCGGGATTGCATGTCGAAGGCTGGATGCTGGGCGCTGAACCGCGCGAACTCAACCGCCAACTCTTGTCCGCCCTTCGCCGCGTCGAGCGAAAAACGCGCCTACGGGCCGAATGGGACAGTGCCGGGGTGGCCCACCGGTTCTTCGACTACGTTCTCAAGAGTTCACGGCCTACCCTGCCGACTGACCCGACGATCTGACTTTAAAAACCTGCCCTCCAACAAAAGATCTCGAGGCGCTACCGCACCGACGCCGGGGCCGCCCACTACCTTACGATTCGTTCCTACGTCTCGACCGCTCGCAAGCAGGGGATCAACGTACTCGGCGCCCTACGAACTCTCTTCGAGGGCCAGGCCTTCCTTCCCAGCATCACTCAGGCCTGAATAGTTACCTTGGACGGAGGAATGATCCCCTGCCGCGCGCTGGCCGTTGTTGAATCGCGGACGCCAGGATCGGGTGGAAAAATCCCTAATTTCATCCCTAACATTTCCCGATAGCCACTGAACGCACTGAACGCACTGAACGCACTGAACGCAAACCCCTATGAATATGGGGTTCTCTGAATCTAATGAATGGAGAATAATGAACTCGGTGGCCTTTTAATCCCAAGGTGCCGGGATCGAGACCCGGGCGGCCCACTGAGGCCCACTGAGTAGATGTGAACGTTCACGCTCGCGGATTCCAACGGTCGCTATGTCCTGCAAGGAAAGTCGAAGACTTGCGAATTACTCGCCTTTCGCAAACCTCCCAACTTTGGTTCTGTAAGACGTCGCGCACGGCTACAGGCCTCATTTTAGGCCTCCGATCTCTGCAAAACTGCGAAACCAGACCGACAATGCCGTCGTAGAAGTTGCGCGCTCTCCCGGTTTCCCAGCACGATTCCCTCTAATCACGCTCTTTGACGAACTCTGCTGGAGCGTCGGACCTGCCCAACCACTCGATAACAGAGTTTGAACTACAACCGCCGTGGGGTGGGTCTTCAACAACGTGGAAGTTCGGGGGTAGCACCGAGGCAAACCAACAGGATCAACTCACTACTCTGATGCCGAGATGTTGCGGACGCGTCGGTTCGTGGAGCTCCACGGTGGCTATCGCAGGGACACGCCTCCGTCGACCACGACCACCTGGCCGGTGAGGTACGTCGCCTGACTGACGTCAACGATGACCAATGCAATTTCTTCTGGTTCACCGGACCTGGCGAGTGGCGCGAGAGTCGTCATTGCGTCGTGCAGCGGACCCCAGTCGCCGGTCCATGGCGTACGAACGAGTCCTGGAGCGACGGCGTTGACCCGGATCTCCGGGCCGGCGACGTTGGCGAGGAGCCGCGTCAGGTGGTTGAGGGCCGCCTTAGACGCGGCGTAGGGGATCGAACTTCCCGTAGGTCGAACTCCCGCCACCGAGCTCACATTGACGACGCTGCCGCCGCCGTCTCGACGTAGGTGCGCGAGCGCCAATTTCGCCAACTGGAACGGTCCGATCACGTTGACCGCCAGAATCTTCTCGAACACCTCGTCGCTCACTGCGTCGAGGTCGTGGTGGGCGATTACCTTGTGAAGCCGGCGTTGTTTACCAGGACGTCCAGGCGACCGAACCGCTCGATCGTCGCCTCGACGAGCGCGGCGGACTGCTCCGCGTCGCTGACGTCTCCTTGGACGTAGAGAGCACTGGTCAGCGACGCGGCGACTTCCATACCGGCCTCTTTGGACGACGAGGAGTTGACCACCACGTGCGCGCCGAGCGCGCCGTAGAGCCGGGCCGTCGCCTCGCCGATGCCGCTCGAGGAGCCCGTGACGATCACCACCCGGCCTTCGAGACTACGCGCGTTGGTCACCAGCTCACCCGCTCGAACGTGTGCCGGCGCAGTTGTCGACTCGGTCCCCACCTTCAAGGCCGCGGAATCGGCTGATGGCCCCACCGGCTGATGCGGTCGTACTTGCGGTTCCCGTCCCAAGGTTCGTAGACCTTCTTGGTACCGTAGCCGACCTCGATGAGGAACCCGGCCGGGGACGTCGCGTAGAAGCTGAAGGCCCCCTCGTTGTCGTGGAGACCCAATCCGTTGGCGAGCCCGAACCCCGCCGCCCACGCGCGGTCGAACGCGAAACCCACGTCATCGCGCTCGTTGGTCTCGACCTGGAAGTGGTGGAGGGACTTGCCGAGGTCGAAGGGCAGCTTGGCGAGCGCGATCGAGTGGTGGCGGGAGTTGCAGTGGTAGAAGCGGACCTCGAGTTCGATCCCGTCCATGATCTCGGTCTCGATCCAGTCCGACTGGACCATGCCGAGCCCGTCGACGAGGAAACGCTCCGAGTCCTCGAAGGATGTAACGGCAATGGCGACGTGTCCCGCGCCGACCCCGCCGGTCTGGAAGCCGCCCTTCATCAGCGGCGAGTGGAAGGGCTCCCCATCTCTGGCGAGGCCCTGCACCAGTTCGAAGCGGGGGCGCCACGGGGACTTCGCGTACGCGAGACGGCTCACTCCCCTCGCCACCGAAAGGTCCTTGTCGCCCTCGGTCAACGCGAAGCCGGCCGTCTCCAGTCGCGCCGCGACCTTCTCGAACGCCTCGTCGCTCGTCGCCTCGAACCCCAGCACCGAGCAGTCGTCGCGGGGTCCTTCCTGCACGAAGACCCGGCGGCACCGGTCATCGTTGCGGTAGGTCGGCGACCCGTCGGTGGCGACCTCGCCGTGCAACAGACCGACCACGTCGGTCAGCATGTCGCCGAGCGCCACTGGGTCCGAGACCTCGACGCCGATGTAGGCGAATTCCAGTTGATGTGGCATTGCTGTTCCTTTCGTTCAGTGACTGCTGGCCCGACAGGTGTTGCGAATGGTTCCGATGCCTTCGATCCAACTCTCGAGCACGTCACCGGGTGCGAGGAACCTGGGGGGCTGGCGCGCGATGCCCACGCCCGCCGGAGTCCCGGTGAAGATGACGTCGCCCGGGAGCAGCACCAGGACGCCCGAGAGAGTTGAGATCAACTGAGGAACCGTGAAGATAAGGTCGCTGGTGCGCTCGCGCTGGACCTCTTCGCCATTGAGCATGCAGCCCAGTTGCAGGTCGTCGGGATTCGCGAACTCGTCGGTCGTGACGAGCCACGGTCCCATCGGGCCGTAGCCGCGGTAGGACTTGCCGAGCGAGAATTGGCCAGCCGCGGCGAACTGCATCGTACGGTCCGAGATGTCCTGGCCGACGGTGAGGCCGGCCACGTGCTCCCACGCTGATTCGAGCGAGACCCGGTCCGCCTTGCGACCAATGACGACGACAAGTTCCACCTCCCAGTCGACGGTCTCGCCCGACAGCTCGACCTCATCAAAGGGACCGGCCAGCGACATGGGGAACTTCGTGAAGGCCGCCGGGACCTCCGGAACGGCCATGCCCGTCTCGGCCGCGTGGGACCGGTAGTTGAGACCGATGGCAAAGACCTGTCGAGGCGCGGGCACCGGAGAACGGAGATCCCGCTCGTCAAAGGTTCGGCCACCGGAGGTGTCGATACCGCTCGCCGCGGCGACAAACGCATCCCACCGCTCGTAGATCGAACCGAGCGTCGGGCCGAACTCACCTTTGGTTGCCTCTACGACGTCGATTGCCGTGGGTCCCACGAGTAGTACCGCTCGGTCATTCAGATTCGCGAGTCTCACTGGTCCACCTTTCTTTTGCAGTCGGCTCTGGCCGAGAACATCGCCCGCAAGGAGCCGAGGAGCGCCGTGGCGCCGGCGGCGTCGTTCGCGGTACCGAACAAGTAGAAGTCGGGCCGCTGGAGCGCCGCGCGCGCGCCGTGGTCGACGAACCACTTTTCGTAGGAGCCGTCGACGTCCTCCACCTCGGTGCCGAGAACCACGACCCGCCCGCCGAGGCCCTCGAACCACTCGACGTCGTCGCCCGGCAACGCCCCGACGAGGTCCTGGTCGAAAGTGACCAGCCGCCATCCGCTGCCGAGAAGATCATCGAAGTACGCGGTTCGCCCGCCGAAGCGGATACGGCCCTGGATGAAGAGCGAGCCGGCGAGTGGATCGTCAGATGCGACGATGCCACCACTGACGCCGGGAATGTCGGGCATCGCCTGATCGCCCGAAATCTGTCTCGCGGCGATCATCCCCGCGTCACGTTGCGCGGCCTCGTCATCGTCGGCGACGCAGATGACCTTGCCGAGCTCCACGGCGAATTCGATAAAACCGCGAACATTCGCCGCGCGCTCGACGCTGTAAGCCTCCAAGACAGCGTCCGTGGCGCTGCCCGAGAGGACGGCATCGAGTTTCCAGGCCAGGTTGGCCGCGTCGCGGAGCCCCGCGCACATCCCCTGCCCGGCGAAGGGCGGCGTAAGGTGTGCGGCGTCACCAGCGAGCAGCGCCCGTCCCCGCCGCCAGCCCACTACCCACTTGGCCTGGAAAGTGTAGACCGCGTGGCGCTCGAGCGTGGCATTGTCGGGCGTGACGTCCCACGGCTTGAGCAGTTCCCACGCTCGGGCCACGTCGTTCAACTCGTCGATGGTCTCATTAGGGAGGCGCATGAACTCCCAACGACGTCGACCGGGACCGCCCGAGACCACCGTCGTCGGGCGCGACGGGTCGCAGATCTGGTAGTTGGAGGGTTCGAATACGCGAGGTTCGTGAAGCGCCACATCGACGATGAGCCAGTCGAAGTAGAAGCCAAGATCCGTCATCGACGCTCCGAGCAGTTGGCGCACGGTGCTATTGGCGCCGTCGCAACCGACCACGAAGCGCGCCGCGACGACGCTCGCATCGCCGGTGGGCGTGGTCTCGGTCCGCCAGTCGTCGATCTCGGTCGTCGTGACGCGTCGCACGCTGAGCGTCACTTCGTCCGCAGTCTGGCCGAGATCTTCGACCTGCCAGCCCCTACGCACGGTCACCGACGGTTGCGCCGACACGACGTTCTCGATCTTCGCTTCGAGCTCGGGCTGCCAGAACATGTTGGCGTAAGGCCATCCCGATGGCCCCATCCCGGGGCTGAAGAAGCGCAGCAGGACGTCACCGCGTCCGTTTTGCCACTCGTAGACGTCGGCCCGCTCGCTGAGCGCCTCAAGCTCGGGGCCGAGGCCGCACGCCTGCAGGATCCGCGCCGTCTCGTGGTCGTAATGCACGGCTCGCGGGAGCGGATAGGGAGCGAGGTGGCGCTCGAAGACAACGACACGGTGGCCCTTGCTCCCGAGCAAGCACGCCAGGACTCCACCAACCGGCCCCATACCGACGATGGCGACGTCGTAACGCTCAGTGTTGGCCACAAGTCCCCCTCGCATCCCCCGACCGTCCCCCAGAGACGGTCGCCTTATTTAATCATTCGATCAGTAACCATGTCAATACCTGATCAGATGATTACGATATGTTCATGGCGCCGCCACTGACCTCCGCCCGTGCCAAGGTGACCAGGCGCTCTGCCGACATCACCCGAGACCGGATACTCGCCGCCGCGCTGGACCTCTTCGCCGACCGGTCCTTCGAGGGCGCAACGACCCGCGAGATCGCGGCGCACGCCGGCGTCGCCCAGCCGCTCCTCAACTACCACTTTCACTCCAAGGATGAGCTCTGGTCGGCGTCGGTGGATGGCCTCTTCGGAGAACTCAACCGAGCCCTCGGCGCCCGCCTCGAGGGCTTGCGCGGGGTGGACGACCTCGTCGTCGCCAAACTGATGGTCCGCGAGTTCATCTACTTCTCCGCCGCGCATCCCCAGCTGCACCGGATCATCACCCAGGAGTGCAAGGCGGACAACGCGCGCATGGACTGGCTCGTTGACACCCACATCCGACCGCTCTACGAGATGACGGTGTCAATATTCTCGCGGCTGGTCGAGCGTGGCGCGATGCCCGCCATATCGCCTACGCACCTCTACTACGTGGTCACCGGCGCGGGCGCAACGATGTTCGTTCTCGCCCCCGAGTGCCGTCGCCTTGGCGGGTTCGACCCGTTGGAGCACGACGCCGTCGAGGCGCACGCGGACGCGGTGACCACGCTCCTCTTCGGGTCGCGGGAGTAATCGCTTCCCGGCGCCGCGCCAGCAGCCGGCCAAGCACTCAATCGGACGCGTCGATAAGACACCGGACGACAGGGCGACAAACGAGAACTTCACGCCCACAGTCCCACGAGGCGGCTACCGCGGCCGCTCCGAAGTGGAGAAGATGTGACGAACATTGTCGCGAGTGGACGTCCGATGGACGCGCTTCATGCGTCCGCGAACGATCAGAACGGATGCGGACCGAAGCGGCCCCAGGCGACGAACACCGCCATCGCGATAAGGACGATGTTGATCGGCACGTGGTTGGCCTCGTGGTGGCGAAGGTTGGTTTTCGCGGCGCCCACCTGGACCAGGGCGAGGCCGACCGCCGCCACGGGGACGAGGGCCACCGCCACCCGCAACGCACCGGGCAGCACAACGCCGAGGGCGCCCGCAACCTCGACCAATCCGATGGCGTGCACCGTACGCGCCGAGACGTCCTTGGTCCACTTCATCTGCTCGGCGAGATCCTCCTTGGGTTTCAGGAGCTTCACCGACCCCGCCGCGAGGTAGACGGCGGCGAGTAGTCCAGCGACAATCCACAGTGCGATGTTCATGTACTTGCACTTTCTCTCAAGAATGGTAATAATACGTTTCCACATTACTTGTTATAAGGTATTCTGGTACACCAGAGGATTTGGGGGGAAACAATGGCGGATATCGATATCCCGGTACTGATCGTCGGAGGCGGCGGCGCGGGGCTGACCGCGTCGATGTTGCTGTCGAAGTTGGACGTGCCGTCACTTCTCGTGAGCGCCCTTCCCACGACGTCGGTGCTCCCGAAGGCCCACCTGCTCAATCAGCGCACAATGGAGATCCTCGATGACGCCGGTGTCGCCGACGCGATCTACGCCGCGGGGACACCGCGCGCCAACATGTCCCACACCGCGTTCTACGCCGGCTTCGCCGGATGGCCCGACGCCGGACGCCGCATCGGACTTCTCGAGTCCTGGGGTGGATCAGAGTCCGACCTGGACTGGGAGGCGGCCAGCCCCCTCACGTCGACGAACCTGCCCCAGATTCGCCTGGAACCGCTCATGCGCGACCACGCCGAGCGGCTCGCGCCGGGCATGGTGCGCTTTGGTCACGAGCTGGTCTCCTTTGAGCAGGACGCCGAGGGCGTGACTTCGACAGTCCGCGACAGCGAGCGCGGCGAGGAGTTCACCGTCCGGTCCTCCTATTTGTTCGCCTGCGACGCGGGACGGACCATCGGCCCACGCCTGGGGGTGGAAATGGTGGGTCTACGAGACGTGGGGAGCATGGTGTCGATCCACATCAGCGCCGACCTGTCCGAGTGGGCGACCGACCCCGGCGTGCTGATCCGCTGGCTCTGGGTGCCCCACATGGGGCGCCTGGCCACCCTCGTCCCGATGGGGCCGAAGAAGTGGGGCCCGGACTCCGAGGAGTGGGTCTTCCACCTCAACTACGCGTTCGAGGACCCCCGTGCGCTCGACGACGCGAGAGTCGAGGCGGACATGCGAGATGCGCTGGGCGTCGGCGACCACCCGATCACGATCCACCTCATGACGAGGTGGGAGCTCCTGGGCGTGGTCGCGTCGTCGTTGAAGGTCGACCACACGTTCATCCTGGGCGACGCCGCCCACCGGCACCCGCCGACTGGCGGTCTGGGGCTCACCAGCGCGACCCAAGATGTCCACAACCTGTGCTGGAAAATCGCCGCAGTACTGAAGGGCGTGGCCGGCGACGGACTCCTCGACACCTACGAACCCGAGCGTCGCGGCTCGGTGCAGTGCAACGTGGACAACTCGCTCGAGAGCGCAGTCAACCACTTCATGATCGGCGCGACCATCGGTCTGACCGATCCCGACCTCACTGCCGAGGAGGGCTGGGCGCGCGCGCGGCGACTCTGGAGCGGGCGCCCCGAGGACGAGACGATCCGCCAGCAGGTTCGCGAGACGATCGCCGCGCAGTCCATGGAGTTCCGCAAGCTCAATGTCGAGTACGGCTACACCTACGACTCCCAAGCCGTCGTCCCCGACGGCACGCCCGCGGAGCCATCACCGGACCAGGTCCGGGTCTACCGGCCCTCGACCCGTCCGGGAAGCCCGCTCCCCCACGCGTGGCTCGAGACACCCGACGGCACGCGGTGTTCGACCCTTGACCTCGTCGCGCCCGGTCGCTTCCTGGTGATCGCCGGTGAGGAGGGCGGCCCCTGGGTCGAGGCGGCTCTCGCTTTGGCCGAGACGCACGAACTGCCCATCGACGCGGTACGCGTCGGGCACCTGAGTGGCGACTACCTCGACCCCCAGTGCCGATGGACCTCCGTGCGCGGCTTCGGCCCGCGCGGCGCGGTCCTGGTCCGACCCGACCGGTTCGTGGCGTGGCGCCACCTCGAGAGTTCGGCCGATCCCCGCGCCAACTTAGCGTCGGCCCTCGAGCAAATTCTTTGCCGTAAAGTTCTTGGGTGACCGACATCCCTTCAGCCCAGGCGAGGGCCGGCAACTCGACGACGCTCACGAAGCGCGAGGCCCTACGTGACCGTCTGGGGCGCGATGCGTTTATCTCACTGTTCCTGGCGAGCAACGAGTTCAATGAGCAGATCGAGCGGGCGTGCCGCGCCGAAGGGATCTCGCACCCGCAGTACGTCGTGCTATGGGTACTGTGCCTGGCGGACGCCCGCGAGGGCCTGCCAATGGGCGCCCTCGCCGACGGCCTGCTCGCCCGCTCTTCCGACGCGACTCGTCTCGTCGACCGGCTCATAAAGTCCGGTCACGTGGTCCGCGAGCCGTCGCCAGAGGACCGACGTGTCGTGCTCGTCTGGCCGACCGAGAATGGTCTCAGCCTCTTCGAACGTTTGACGGCCAAGATCAAGGACCTGCACCGACGTCAATGGAGCGCTCTCAGCACGTCCGAACTACGTGACCTTATCCGACTATTGAACACCGCTCGATGGGGCGGTACTGAGGAGCCTTCCTAGTCCGATGGACCCATCGAGTCGACCAAGACGTTCTGCTCCTTCATCGAAGTGCATGGGCTAATTGTCACAAGGTTGGTTGGTATGAGTTCATGTCAGTCGGCCGAAGTCGAGTCGGCCGAAGTCCACATTCCAAATAAAAGTTGAGAACATGGGAACGCTAGCGATGGGAGCAGGGACGCGACCAGCGGACGACCGACCTTGGCGAGGGCGCGGATGAATCTTGACGCTCCGAGATGTGCCCGACCAGAACCAGACCCCGTCGTGCGGCTTCTGTCAGTTGACAAGAAGATATTCATCAGAATGCGTCCGGCAGTCCTGAAGGAGAATACATCGCGTCGATGCCAGCGTTGACAGACTTCCGCGGAGAAACTATGACTAGTGGAAGAATCATGCCAAGGAGGCTTGAGGGTCCTGCACGAGATAGGCAAGTGGGATTACGAGCAGGACGGTCACCGGCTTCGAGTTTCCTATTTGAAGGGGGTAACGGATGAGCAGATGGCGCCGCGGTTGCAAGGATCACGGTTCGAACGAATCAGGCCTGTCCGGTGATGAATCTTCGGAGGACGAGCGGCAACCGGGCAGAGGCGACGGGAAGCCTGCTGAGCGGGACCGTCGTCTCGAGGACGATGTTCGGGACCTGGCCGAAGGGTTCGTCGCAACGGACACTAGTGGCCGTTTTCGTAGCGTACGCACACTGGCACCGCTCGCCCAGGCCCTTGACCACATTGACTTCTCGGTCCTCATCCTCGACTTGAACTTCCATATTGTCTACGCAAACGCGTCAGCGACTCGGACGAGCGGCTTCGCCCTCAACGATCTCATTGGCACCCACCCTCGAATCTTCGGTAGCGGGTGGCATTCCAATGACTTCTACGACGAGTCCGAGAGGACGGTGCAGTCGGGGCTGCCGTGGCACGGCGTCTTCACCAATCGGCGCAAGTCCGGCGAGATCTACCAAGAGGAAACGTCGATCTCGCCGATCTTCGATGCGGACGACTCCATCATCGCGTACGTGGAAACCAAGCGGGAACTCACTGGCAGTCGTCGGCTTCAGGGAGAACTGATGCAGGCGCGCACCGAGCAGGAGGCGATCGCCCAGATCATGCGCGAGGTGGTTCCCACGAAAGACCTGCGGGAGACCGCACAGTCCTTCTGCGACGCGGTCGTGAGGCTCGCGGACATCGACGCGGCGGTCGTCCTCCACACCCTCGGCGGCACGAAGATGCGCACCATCGCCGTCAGTGGCACGACGGTCTACGACCCGACCAACATCGAGCCATACGACGCGCGGATCACCTCGTCCGTGCTCGAGCAGGTGGCCAGCGGTCCGGTGCGAATGCTGTTGACTCCGGGCGAATGGCCTGGGTACGAGGAATTGCGGGAAGCGATTGTGAAGGACGGCCTGACTTGGGTAGTGGCAACACCGATCAAGCTTGGTGACAAGATGATCGGTACGCTGAACCTTGCGTCGCGAGACCCGTCGACCGAGATGAGCGTCGAATCACGCTTCCCATTCTTCGAGCAGCTCGGTTGGTACGCGGGTTCGCTCTTCGGCTTTCAGAGTACGGAGTTTGAACGGGACGCTGACCTATACGCGGTCGTCAAGGACATCATTGACGCCGGACGTTTCAGAATCGTCTTCCAACCAATCGTAGATCTGGTTACCCATCAGGCGGTCGGTTACGAGGCGTTGACCCGCTTTGACGATGGCGTCTCTCCTGCCGAGCGTTTCGCCGACGCACACATTGTTGGCTTGGGAATTGAACTCGAGTGCGCGACAGCAGCAGCTGCGTTGCGAGCAGCGGAACCGTTGCCTGAGGGCACCTTTCTGAACCTCAACTTCTCGGCTGCTGCAATTCTTGGCGGCTCGGCGGCGGAAGTCGTTCGCGGTTCAAGGCGTTGCATCGTCATCGAGATCACCGAGCATGAACTTCTCCACGACTTCGCTGCCGTGCGACACGCAATCTCGCAGATAGAGAACTGTGAATTGGCGATTGACGATTTTGGTGCCGGATTCACCACCCTCGTCGAGATTGTCGAGTTGCTCCCGAGATTCCTGAAGCTCGACATCTCGATGATCCACGAGGTTGACAAGCGCCCAATTTTCCAGTCGATGGTGGAAGCGATATGTCACTTTGCGGCGCAGACCGGCACGGTCATCATCGCCGAAGGTGTAGAAACCCCAGCGGAGGCCGAAATCCTCAGGTCTCTGGGTTCCTCGCTGGACAGTGGGTGCCTGCTCGCTCAGGGCTATCTTTTCGGTGTCCCTGAAGGAGTGCACGACACGCAAAGTGAACCAGACGAAGGAGATAATGCTACGAACGGGTAGACACTGAGGTCACGGAAAGCGGGTACTGACACGCGAGCGGGAGTCTCACAGTTCTTTGGTGTCGGGGGTCTTTAGTGTCGGGGGCCCGACGCGAACTCGCACGCGAACCGATCTTGAAACTCACACCGAATAATGCGAACGGTAGGTCCGGATAGGCCTCATTTTTCTGCAACACCACGAGACGAGACCGACTGAAAACAACACGATTCGTTGAAAACAATGGACCAGTACAACGAGACCGACTCAGAACAACCGATGGCAAGTTCCTTTTAATCCTCAGGCGCTGGGATCGAGACCCAGGCGGCCCACCAGTAGTACCAAGGACTTTCAAAATTCTTCACGAATTCGTGCCGCTCCAATCCCTAATTCCATCCCTCCAATGTGCTGAAGATCGCGAAAGAGACAGAATCAAACGGCCGACATTGCGACGACCGAGCGAGTCTTTCGTGGATCGATCAAGAACGGTTCACCTAGATCGTCCACGTTGATGACAGTCATGAATTACGTTGCCCGCAGAGAATTTCGGCGTTTCCGCACACTTTCTATGCTTCCGGCACGTATGAAGCACATGCAGTCGGTGCGTCGCTTCCTTCACTCTACCGATGCCGATTGTGGTCCGATGAGCCCGTCGTATTGCACGAAATTTGCCGTCGGTGCGACTCGAAGTTTCGTCGCGACTAATCTCCCGACGCAAAGACATGCAGCCTGCAACGAAACGAATGGAACCGATGGCATATAGGCATCGCTCCCAATTTCGCTGAGGCCCGTTGCGCGAGCGAGTCCACAGACTGCAGTGCCCAAGTGGGGCTGAAGCATCAGACGCTGTTCGTCCCTCAGTCCCTGCAGATGCTTGGCGCTAAGCAACCGTTTCAGATTCGCCTAACCGTGCATCTTCGGAGTCTTCTTTCGCGACTTTGGCAGTAATTCCCCCATCACGTTTGCGGCGTCTTAATCGCTTGCTTCTTCAAAATGGGGATTGAAAGCCAAAGCGGTTGAAGGTTTCGCATGTCCAAGTCGCCCTGACACAGATCAATATTGCACACCCGCCGCAATCGGTCGCGTCGCGGTGAAACGGCGCAAATCGTGAAGACTCATGAGCGACCTTCCATCGATTCAACGAGCCTGCCATTGGAATCGAGCTACTGGACGCACATCCCTAATTTCATCCCTAACATTTCCCGATAGCCACGGAACGCACTGAACGCAAACCCCTATGAATATGGGGTTCTCTGAATCTAATGAATAGAGAATAATGAACTCGGTGGCCTTTTAATCCCAAGGTGCCGGGATCGAGACCCGGGCGGCCCACGATTCAAAATTTTTTAATGTTCGTTCCACGCGACC
>Ga0182013_10006607_pt1 | contig 13056 bp, 10 predicted proteins | sample 612S2MmetaG_FD_120487 | JGI IMG/M metagenome (GOLD analysis project Ga0182013, IMG submission 120487) | Permafrost microbial communities from Stordalen Mire, Sweden - 612S2M metaG | ecosystem: Environmental > Terrestrial > Soil > Wetlands > Permafrost | place: Sweden: Stordalen | collected... | reverse complement strand
CCGTCGGCTCGCCGATCAAACTGTCCGACTCGCCGGTCACCGTTCAACGTCCGCCGCTTCTCGGCGAGCATACCGAAGCCCTGCTCGGCGCGCTGTGCGGCCTGCCGCCGGAGGAAGTGGCGAAACTGAAGGACGCCGGCGTGGTCTGAAGCGAGGCCATCCGGGGCGGGCTTGCCGGCTTTGCCGCGTTGCAGCAGGATGCCGGCAACCCCTCAAGGAGAAGTCCCGATGTCCGCCGCCGTGCAATTGAACGCGAGACGCAACATGACCGACGCCGAGTGGCAGGCGCGCTGCGACCTCGCCGCTTTATATCACATCTGTGATTATTTCGGTTGGACCGACACCATCAACACCCACATGTCGGTGCGCGTTCCGGGCGAGCCGAACCATTTCCTCATCAACCGCTATGGCGAGATGTTCGATGAGGTCACCGCCTCGTCGCTGCTGAAGATGGACCTGGACGGCAACGTGTTGGGCGATGAAGGCCGCTTCAACAACGCCGGCTTCATCATCCACAGCGGTGTCTACAAGGCCCGTCCCGACGCGAATTGCGTGCTGCACACGCACACCCGCGCCGGCGCCGGAATCTCGTTGCTGGAACACGGCATTCGCCCGATCAGCCAGGACGCGCTGCACGTTTACGACGACATCGCGTATCACCCGTACGGCGTGCCGGCGACGCGGGAGGAATGCGACGCGCTCGGCGTCACCTGCGCCAACGGAAGCTGCTTGGTGCTGCTCAATCACGGGCTGCTGACATTGGGTGAGACCGCGCACGGCGCGCTGATGCGGCTGTACATGCTGGAGCGGACCTGCGAGCTGGAACTGATGGCGCGCACCATGAACGCGCCGATCGCGAAGATCGACGATTACGTGATCGGCAAGGCGGCCGAGCGGATGAAGAAGATCCGTAGCGCTGACACCTACGGCCTGATGGAATGGAAGGCCCTGGTGCGGACGGTGGAACGCAAGGGCGCCGATTTCCGGCGTTGACCTGAGGCACCGATGTTCCCGCGGCGCGAGGACCTGACCATCTGTTTCGCGCACGCCGCGTATCAGATGAAGGCGACGTTCGATCAACTGAACACCGGCATCCGGAATTTCGAGGTTCGCGACCGCGCGGACCTCGACAGCCGAATCGGTGAGGCGGACGTCGTGCTGGCGTCGGGAATGTGGCACAACGGGTTGATTCAGCACGCGCGCCGGCTGCGGTTCATTCAGTCGATCAGTTCGGGAACGGATCAATACGAAAAGGCGGCATTGCAGGCGCGAGGTGTTCGGCTGGCGTCGGCGGCGGGGGTGAACGCCCGCGCGGTGGCCGAGCATGCGATCAGCCTGATCCTGGCCCTGGCGCGCCGCCTGCCGGAGGCGCGCGACAATCAATCCGGGAAACACTGGCGCGGCATGATCGGCGACCTGACCCACCGGGAGGACGAACTCGGCGGCAAGACACTGGCCATCATCGGACTGGGCCGCATCGGCGGGCGGCTGGCCCGGCTGGCCAAGGCGTTCGACATGGCGGTGATCGGGTTTCGCCGCGATCCGTCCCAAGGCGCCGGCGAGGCGGACTCGGTGCACGCGCTGTCCGAGTTGAAGGCGCACCTGCCGAAAGCGGATTTCGTCGCGCTGACCTGTCCGCTGACGCCGGAGACGGCGCATGTCATCAACGCGGTGACGTTGGGCGCGATGAAGCGCTCGGCGTTTCTGGTCAACGTCGCGCGCGGTGGCTGCGTCGATGAGGCGGCTCTGCTGGCCGCGTTGAACGAGGGCCGCATCGCCGGCGCCGCGCTGGACTGCACCGATCCGGAGCCTCCGGTGGCGGAGTCTCCGCTTTGGACATTGCCGAATGTGTTCCTGACGCCGCACACCGGCGGGGAAACCACCCGCTACGAGGCGAACGTGATCGAGATCCTGATGGATAATCTGGATCGGTTGTGGCGCGGTGAGGCAACGTTACGAAATCAGATCGTCTGAGGCCAGGGTTGGAGGCGCTTTCCTCCCCATCCTCGGTCCGTCCCGCCCCGTCATCCTCGGTCCTGAACCGAGGATCGCTCGCATCACACCCCTGGCCGATCATCGACCCTCGGGGCGTGTCCACGGGTGCTCGCGTCGAGCCTTGGCAAGACGGCGGGAGTAGGCGCTTATCCCGATGCACAGGGGAGAGGCGTGGCCTTGCTCCCCCGCGCCAGTAGCCAGCCCGGAGCGACGATGGCGTTATTCGGTGAAAACCCTGACCCGTCCGGGGAGACGATCGATACGGCGCCCCATTGGCCATCCGTCCGGCCATCACCAAGGATGCTCCGATGCCCAGTACCACCCGCGATCCCACCATCGTCGAGCATCCGATTCCAACCTGCGACAGTCGTCCCTACATCCTCGCCGAGGGCCCCGACGGATGCGTCTGGTTTTGCGAGTCCGGCCCAGGCCAGATCGGTCGTCTGGACCCGGCCAACGGGGCCATCGTCGAGTTCCCACTTCCCGATCCGGCGGCGGTCCCGATCGGCATCGCGGCCGGGGCGGACGGCGCCATGTGGTTCACCCAATCCGCCGCGCACAAGGTCGGACGCATGACCATGGATGGCGCGATCTCCGCGTTCGACCTGCCCACGCCTAATTCCGGCCCGAACGGCATCGTGCTCGGGCCCGACGGCAACATCTGGCTGGCGCAGCATGCGATCGGCGGTGTCGCGCGGGTGACGCCGTCCGGCCAGGTGACCGAATTCACCGGCTTCACGCCAGGAGCCCGCCCGCTCGCGCCCACCGCGACCGCCACTCACATCTGGGTCAGCGATTCCATCGCCAGCCGGGTCGCCCGCATCGACATGGACGGACGGGTCGCCGAGTTCCCGACGCCGCGTCCCAACAGTGGTCCGCGCGCCATCGTTCCCGGCCCGGACGGCAACATCTGGTTCGTCCTCGCGGAGGGCAACGCCATCGGCCGCGTCTCCCCATCCGGTGAAATGCATGAGTTTCCACTGCCGACTCCGAACGCCAGCCCGCGCGGCATTGTCGTCGCCCGTGGCGAGATCTGGTTCACCCAGAACCTGATCAACCGCATCGGCCGCATGTCGCTGAGCGGGGAAATGCTGGCCGAATACGCCATCCCGACACCGGGGTCCGGACCGCGCGCGATGCTGGCCATGCCGGACGGACGGCTGTTCTTCTCGCAGCACGACATCGGCCGCATCGGGGAGATCAGGCTGGCGGACTGACCGAGCGGGCCGCCGCCGGCATAATTATTCCGCCCGTTAGCGATTTATTCAGATTTCGCTGTCACTTTCGGCCACCAACGATTGTCCACCCGGAATCGAGCGTTCGAACCGCGGGCAGGCGCAATAACGCGATCCGGACTCTCTCCAGGGTCAAACCCGGTCTCCGGCTCCTGTCACGCGCCAACCGTCTCTCGATCGTGTTCCTGGCCAACACGGGTCGTGCTGATGACACAGGACACCGATACTGGCGTGCGCCTTGTTCTTGACGGCGCCCTGACCATGCGAACTGTCGATGCCATCCGCGCGACATTGCTGGAGGCGATCGAGCGGCCATCCCCCGGCGCCGCCTCGTCCGCCGGGATTACCATCGATTGCGCCGAGGCCGGCGAGGTCGATCTGACCTTCGTCCAACTGCTGATCGCCGCCCGGGTCACCGCTCAGCGGCTCGACCGGACGGTATGTTTGGCGAACGCCGCCGACGGCGCGTTGCTGGACACCCTGACCCGCGGCGGCTTTCAGCCGCTCCAGGAATTCGCGGCGGACGGCACGCCGACCTTCTGGTATCCGCAGGCGCCAGGATGAAGAAACGGATTCTGACCGTCGATGACTCGCCCAGTGTGAGGCAGATGGTGAAGCTGACGCTGTCCGGCGCCGGTTATGATGTGCTCGAGGCCGGCGACGGCGCCGACGGCCTGCGCAAAGCCGAAGCGACGCCCGTCGATATGGTCGTCACCGATCTGAACATGCCGGTGATGAATGGGTTGGGCCTCATCCGCGCGCTGCGGAAACTCACGGCCTACCGGGGTGTGCCGATCCTGTTCCTCACCACGGAATCCGACGCCGAAATGAAAAAACAAGCGAAAGCCGCCGGCGCCACCGGATGGATCACCAAGCCGTTTCAGCAGGATCAGCTGGTCGCCATTGTCAAAAAGGTCCTCGGCTGATGAGCACGATCGATCCGGCGCAGGTGTTTCTCCAGGAAGCGCAGGAACTGCTGGAACAGTTGGAGCAGTCGCTGCTCGATCTGGAGCATACGCCGAACGACAGCGAACTGATCGATACCGCGTTCCGCGCGTTGCATACGATCAAGGGCTCCGGCGCGATGTTCGGCTTCGACGCGGTGGCCGCCTTCACCCATCATGTCGAGACCGCGTTCGACCTCGTGCGCAAAGGCCGCGTGACCCCGTCGCGCGAACTGGTCGCGGTGGCGCTCGCCGCCAAGGATCAGATGCGCTTGCTGATCGAACAGCCGGAAAACGCCAGCGCCACGTTATGCGATGCCATTCTCGCCGATCTCAGCCAGGTCATGGCGGCGGCGACCGGCTCCGGGTCCGATGACGTTGAGCAAACGGTTCCGGACGCCTGGCGGATCCGCTTCCGGCTGCCCGCCGACGCGATGGCCACCGGCACCAATCCTTTGCTGCTGCTGGACGAACTCCGCACGCTGGGGCCCGCCACGGTGCAAGCCCAGATCGAAGGAGTGCCGGCGCTCGAGGATATCGATCCCAGCCTGTGTTATCTCCGCTGGGTCGTGACGTTGCGCACCGAGCAGCCGCGCGCCGCGATCGAGCAGGTGTTCCTGTTCGTTCTCGACGACACGGAACTTGAAATCGAGCGGATCGTCTCGGAACCGGATCTGATCGACGCCGACATCGTTCCGAGTGCCGAGGTCGTGGTGCTGCCACGTGACGATCGGCGCACCGGGCCCGTTCCGGTGGGTCAACAATCAACGGCGCTGGCGGCGACGCCAGCCACGGCGCGGGCGACCAGCAGCGCCAGCACCATTCGCGTGCCGGCCGAACGGCTCGACGAGCTCATGGATCGCGTGGGCGAGCTGGTGATCGCCCAGTTGCGGCTGAAACAAATCGCCGCGGCGAGCGACGACGTCGCGGTCAAGGGCGTCGCTGAAGAAATCGAGCGCCTGTCGCTGGAATTGCGCGACACGACGATGGGCGTGCGGATGCTGCCGATCGGCCAACTCTTCGGCCGCTTTCGCCGCCTCATCCACGATCTCGCCCGCGAACTGGGCAAAAAGATCGAGCTCGTCACGATCGGTGAGGAAACCGAACTCGATAAGACCGTGATCGAGCGGCTCAACGATCCGTTGATCCATTTGATCCGCAATGCGATCGATCACGGGCTGGAAGATCCCGAGGAACGCGCCGCCGCCGGCAAGCGTCCGACCGGCCGCATCACCTTGTCCGCCCGCCATGTCGGCGCCGAAGTTCGGGTCTCGATCGCCGATGACGGCCGGGGCCTGGATCGTGCCCGCATTCGCGCCCGCGCCGAGGAAAACGGCCTTGTGGCGCCAGGCGGCCGTCCGACCGACAACGAGTTGTTTCAGGTCATCCTGCTGCCCGGTTTCTCGACGGCGAAAAAGGTGACCAGCCTGTCCGGCCGCGGTGTCGGACTGGATGTCGTGAAACGTACCGTCGATGGGCTACGCGGCACCATCGATATCGCCAGCCCGGTGGGCTCCGGCTCTGAAATGACGCTGCGTCTGCCGCTGACATTGGCCATCATCGACGGGCTGCTGGTACGTGTCGGCCGCGGCCGCTATGTCATCCCTTTGTCCGCCGTTGAAGAATGCGTCGAGCTCAGCACCGAGGAGGACGCCCGGTCGCGCGGCCGCAGTTTCCTCAACCTCCGCGGCGACCTGGTCCCATTCCTGCGCCTGCGCGAATTGTTCAACGCGAAGGAGCCGGCGGATCATTACCAGAAAGTGGTGATCGTTTCCGCGGGCGAACTTCGCGTTGGCCTGGTGGTCGATCAGGTCATCGGCGACCACCAGACGGTGATCAAGTCGCTGTCGAAGCTGCACGCGGATGTCGAGATATTCTCTGGGGCGACGATCCTCGGCGATGGCACCGTCGCGCTGATCCTGGACATCGCGCATCTGGTCGAACAGGGCCAGCGCCACGAAGAACGTCTTAAAGCCGCCAGTTGAGGAATCCCGCGATGTCCAAATGGAACGGTGACGAGGGGCTTGAGGTTCTGACACTCGATCTGGAGGGCGAGATGTTCGCGATCGAGGCGAAACATGTGCGCGAAATCCTGGATCTGGTCGCGATCACCGACGTGCCGCGCGCGCCGGCGTTCGTCAATGGTCTGATCAACGTGCGCGGTAAGGTCGTTCCGCTGGCGGATTTACGCGTTCGTTTCGGTATGGAGCAGAAGCCGCCGACCGTCGATACCCGCATCGTCGTGCTGGAACTGGAAGTCGATGGGGAGCCGGTGATCGCCGGCATCCGCGCCGACAAGGTGCATGAGGTGGTGGAAGTCGCGGCCGCCGCGCTGCAGGAAGCGCCAAAAGTGGGCATGCGATGGCGGCCCGAATTCATCCGTTGCATCGGCAAGCGCGGCGACGATTTCATGATCGTACTGGATATCGCGCGGGTGTTCTCCGCCGACGCGCACGACGAGGCGGAGCGCGATGGCACGCGGCAGGCGGCCTGACCGCCGTGGGGGTCATGGGATGCGTCAGGATCACGGCAAACCTGTCACACATATGGAACAAAAAGGCAACGCTCGCGAAGCCGCCACCGTTCACCTCTTAAAGATCAACCGGAGACCTCCATGTCATTCCTGAGTTCACGCAAAACTGGCGAAACCCGCGCGGAGTTGCTGGAGATCCAGCGGCTCACCCAGGCGATCGGCGGCGGCGCGCTGACCGCGCGGTCCGATCTCACGTCCGTGACCGGCGATGGCAAGGTGTTGCTCGCGGCGGTCAACGAATTGCTGGATGCCGCCTTGCTGCCAATCGGCGAGGGCAACCGCATTCTGGACCAGATCGCTCATGGCAAGGTGGATGAGCTGATCGGCCGTACGTATCAGGGCGACCATGAGCGGATGAAACAGAACGTCAACGGCATCGCGCTCGTGCTGCAGAAGTTCCAGACCGAGCTTGCGAAACTCACCGAATACAGCCGCCAGGGACAACTGGAAAAGCGTGGCGACGCGGCGTCGTTTCAGGGCGCGTATGGTGAGGTGATCAAAAGCGTCAACGAAATGCTCGACGCCATTCTGCTGCCGATCGGCGAGGGCAACCGCATCCTCGATCAGATCGCGCACGGCAAGGTCGATGAACTGATCGCGCAAACCTACAAGGGCGATCACGAGAAGATGAAGCAGAACGTCAACGGCATCGCCGTCGTGCTGCAAAAGTTCCAGGCGGAGCTTGGCAAGCTCACCGAGTTCAGCCGCCACGGGCAACTGGAAAAGCGCGGCGACGCGGCCGCGTTCCAGGGCGCGTATCGCGAGGTCATCAAGGGCGTCAACGAAATGCTCGACGCGATTTTGTTGCCGATCGGCGAGGGCAATCGCATCCTCGACCAGATCGCGCACGGCAAGATCGATGAGCTGATCGCGCAAACCTACAAGGGCGATCACGAGAAAATGAAGCAGAACGTCAACGGCATCGCCGTCGTGCTGCGAACGTTCAAGGATGAGCTCGGCCGGCTGACCGAGTTCAGCCATCAGGGGCAATTGGAGAAGCGCGGCGACGCGTCGTCGTTCCAGGGCGCGTATGCCGAGGTCATCAAGGGCGTCAACGAAATGCTCGACGCGATTTTGCTGCCGATCGGCGAGGGCAATCGCATCCTCGATCAGATCGCGCACGGCAAGGTCGATGAGCTGATCGCGCAAACCTATCGCGGCGACCACGAAAAGATGAAGCAGAACGTCAACGGCATCGCGCTGGTGCTACAGAAATTCATCGCCGAGGTGGGCAAGCTGATCGAGTTCAGCCGCCAGGGGCAGTTGGAAAAGCGCGGTGACGCGGCATCGTTCCAGGGTGCGTACGGTGAGGTGATCAAGGGCGTCAACGAAATGCTCGACGCGATTTTGCTGCCGATCGGCGAGGGCAATCGCATCCTCGATCAGGTCGCGCACGGCAAGGTCGACGAACTGATCGCGCAAACCTATCGCGGCGACCACGAAAAGATGAAGCAAAACGTCAACGGCATCGCCATCGTGTTGCAAAAGTTCCAGTCCGAGTTCGGTAAGCTGACAGAGTTCAGCCGCCAGGGACAGCTCGACAAGCGTGGCGAGGCGACGGCGTTCCAGGGCGCTTACGCGGACGTCATCAAGGGCGTCAACGAAATGCTCGACGCCATTCTACTGCCGATCGCCGAGGGCAACCGGATCCTGCGCCAGATCAGCGGTGGCAACCTGAAGGAACGCGTCGAGATCGAGTGCAAGGGCGACCATCAGCGCATGAAGGAGGCGGTGAACGGCGTGCAGTCCTGGCTGAAAGGCCTGATCGCCTACGTCACCGCGATCGCGTCCGGCGACATGACCGCGAAGATGGACAAGGCCTCGGACGACGATCAGATCCATGAGTGGCTGATGCTGCTGAAGGCCAACATCGGCAACGTCGTGACCGACGCCGACACGCTTGTGAAAGCCGCGGTCGAGGGCCGGCTCGCGGTGCGCGCGGATGCGTCCCACCACAGTGGCGAATATCGCCGCATCGTCGAAGGGCTGAACAATACGCTGGAAGCGGTGGTCGCTCCGCTGACCGTCGCCAGCGACCATATCGAGCGGATTTCCAAGGGCGACCTGACCGGCAAGATCACCCAGACCTACAGCGGCGAGTACGACTCGTTAATGCAAAGTATCAATACCCTGGTGGACAACCTGACCCGCTTCGCGGTCGATGTGCAAGGTGCGGCGGATCAGGTCGCTTCCGGCAGCGAGCAGTCCAGCGCGTCGGCCCAGTCGATGGCGGAAGGGGCGACGGAACAGGCGTCATCGACCGAGGAAGCCTCCGCCTCGATCGAGGAAATGGCCGCCAATATCAAGCAGAACGCCGAGAACGCCAGCCAGACCGAAAAGATCGCGGGCCAGTCGGCGCGGGACGCGCAATCTTCGGGCGAGGCGGTGAACAAGGCGGTCGAGGCGATGCGGACGATCGCCGAGAAGATCACCATCGTGCAGGAGATCGCGCGGCAGACCGATCTGCTGGCGCTGAACGCGGCGGTGGAGGCGGCCCGCGCGGGCGAACACGGACGTGGGTTCGCCGTCGTGGCCTCGGAAGTGCGCAAACTGGCCGAGCGCAGTCAGGCCGCGGCCGGGGAGATCAGCCAGTTGTCCGGAAGCACCGTCAAAGCGGCGCAGGAGGCCGGCGATATGTTGGGACGGCTGGTGCCGGCGATCAAGAAAACCGCCGAACTGGTTACCGAAATCAGCGCCGCCTGCCGCGAGCAGGACATCGGCGCCGATCAGATCAACCAGGCCATTCAACAGCTGGACAAAGTGACGCAGCAGAACGCCAGCGCCTCGGAAGAGATGTCGGCGACGTCGGAGGAACTGTCGGCGCACGCCGAGCAGTTGCAGTCCAGCATCGCCTTCTTCCGCATGGAGGCAGCCGCGCGCGCCGCCGCTCCGGCGCGGACGGCGGCCGTCGCGCAGCGCCGTGCCTCGCCGCCCTTGGTGGTCACCCGTGCCGCGAAAGCCGCGCCGACCCGGCTCCCGCCCGCCCGCAACGGTCACGACAAAGCCAAATCCGGCGGCTTCGCGATCAACATGACCGCCGGCGGCGCCGATCAGCGCGACGCCGAGTTCGAGAGGATGTAACCGATGGATCAGGATCTGGCGCGCGTCGATACACAGTTCGTCATGCTCGGGATCGACCGTGAGGTGTTCGCGGTACCGGTCGAAACCGTGCTTGAAATCCTCGACATGCGGGAACTGTTTCGCGTGCCGGACGCGCCCGCGTATCTCGCCGGATTGCTCGATGTGCGCGGCCGCGGCGTGCCGGTGATCGACCTGCGCGTGAAGCTCGGTCTTGGTTGCGCGGCGGTCACCGAGGCGACCCGGATCATGGTGCTGGAAGTGCCGCTGGCCGGGCGGGATCTGGTGCTCGGGCTGATCGCTGACCGGGTCTACGAGGTCGCCTCGCTGGACGACGGCAGGCTGGAACCGGCGCCGGACATCGGCACCAAATGGCGCTCCGATTACATCCGCGGCGTCGGCCGCCGCGGCGAGCATTTCGTTGTCGTTTTCGATCTCGGCCGTCTGTTCGCGTCCGATGAGCAGGCGTTCCTCGGCGCCGCCGAGGGCGTCGATCGCGTCGCCGCCTGATCATTCGAACCATCTCCGGAGGTCCTCACGATGCGCGTCACGGTGAAACTGAAGCTGGCGTTGGCGTTCGCGGCCGTCATCGTGGTGTCGGCCATCGCCGCGGTGATCGGCATCAGCAGCCTGGGGTCGCTCAACGCCACGATCGATGAACTGCTCCGAGGGCCGGTCCAGCGGGTGCAACTGGTTAATACGGTGTTCACCGACCTGATCGCGATATCGCGCGCGGAACGAAGCATTCTCGCCGCGCCCACGGCGGAACTGGCGAAGCACTACGACGATGAGATCGTGGACGGGCGTAAGACGTTGGGTTCCCATATGGAACAACTCGACGCGATCACCTCCGCGGCGGGCAAACAGCGGCTCGCCGTTTTCAGGGGTAATTGGGAAAAATACGTCCCGCTGCAGGATAAATTCCGGGATCTCGTGACGCGCGACAAGGCGCAGGCCACCGACCTGTCGTACGGCGCGCTGAAAACAGATGTCGACAACGGCAAGGCGCAACTGACCGAAATCGCCACCATCGACAATCAGGTCATGACGGAATCCGAAGCGGACGCGACGCGGAATTACCAGAGCGCCCGTATGCTGCTGGTCACCGCGTTGCTGGTGTCGCTGGTCATCGCGGCTTCGGCGGCGACATGGATCGCGTTGAGCATTTCTCGCGGCATGGCGCGCGTCACCGACCTCGCGCAAGCGGTCGCCATCGGCGATCTCGATCAGTCCGCCACGGTGAGTGGCAACGATGAGATCAAGGACATGATCGATGCCCTCAATCGGATGACGGTCAATCTGCGCGCCACGGCGGCCATCGCGGACGCGATCGCCACCGGCGATCTCACCCACGATGTGAAACGTCTCTCCGACAAGGACACCCTCGGCATTTCGCTGGAACTGATGACGGCCAATCTGCGCGCCACCGCGAAAGTCGCCGATGCGATCGCCGATGGCGACCTGACCTCGGATGTCAGGCGCCGCTCCGACAAGGATACGCTGGGGATCGCGCTGGAGCGCATGACGGCCAATTTGCGCGCGACGGCGGCGGTCGCCGACGCGATCGCGGATGGCGACCTGACGGCGGCGGCGAAACGCCTGTCGGATAAGGACATGCTGGGCATTTCGTTGGAGCGTATGACGACGAACCTGCGCGCCACCGCGGTTGTCGCCGACGCGATCGCCGCCGGCGACTTCACGACCGATGCCCGCCGGCTTTCCAGCAAGGATACACTCGGCATCGCACTGGAGCGGATGACCACCAACCTGCGCGGGACCGCGAAAGTCGCGGATTCGATCGCCGACGGCGACCTCACGATCGAGGCCAAACCGCTCTCCGCCCGCGACATGCTCGGCACCGCCCTGGAGCGCATGCTGAGGAAACTGCGCACCGTCGTGACCGAAGCGTCGGGTGCGGCCGACAACGTTTCCTCGGGCAGCGAGCAATTGTCATCGACCGCTGAATCGCTGTCGCAGGGCGCCACCGAGCAGGCCTCGGCCGCCGAGGAAGCCTCCGCGTCGATGGAACAGATGGCCTCCAACATCAAGCAGAACGCCGACAATGCGTCGCAGACCGAGAAGATCGCCCGGCAGTCCGCGCAGGACGCGCAAAAGAGCGGGGAGGCGGTCGATCGCGCCGTCGTGGCGATGCAAACGATCGCCGAGAAGATCGTCATCGTGCAGGAGATCGCGCGCCAGACCGACCTGCTGGCGTTGAACGCGGCGGTGGAGGCGGCTCGCGCGGGAGAACATGGCAAAGGTTTCGCTGTCGTCGCCTCGGAGGTGCGCAAGCTGGCGGAGCGCAGCCAGACCGCGGCGACCGAGATCGGCGCGGTGTCCACGCAAACCGTGAAGGCGGCGCGCGAGGCGGGCGAGATGCTTGGCCGGCTGGTGCCGGACATCAGGAAAACCGCCGAACTGGTGACCGAGATCAGCGCCGCGTGCCGTGAGCAGGACATCGGTGCCGACCAGATCAATCAGGCGATTCAGCAGCTCGATAAGGTGACGCAACAGAACGCCAGCGCCTCCGAACAGATGTCGGCCACGTCGGAGGAACTCGCGGGTCAGGCCGAGCAGTTGCAGTCCAGCATCGCGTATTTCCGGCTGGAAACGAACCCCCCGGCGGTGGGGGGCCGGCCGGTCGTTACCCGGCGCCCCGCCGCGCCACCGATCCCCGCCCGGCCGGCGAAACAGGCTCCCGCGTATTCGAACCTCGCGCGTAACGCCAACGGCAAGGTTAAGCGCGGCCATGTGCTCAATCTCAGCAACGGCGGCGCGGATCAGCATGATGCCGAATTCGAGCGGATGTGAGCGCATGACCCGCGCGCCGGGGTTCACGGCCACGCCCTCCGACGAGCAGGATCGCCTCAGCCCGCGTAATTTCCAACGGTTGGCGTCCTTCATCGAGAGCTACAGCGGCATCAAGATGCCCTCGACCAAGATCACCATGATCGAGGGCCGGCTGCGCAAGCGCCTGCGTGCCACCGGGATGCCGACCCTGAAGCAATATTGCGACTATCTGTTCGACAAGGACGGTCTCGCCTCCGAGGCCGTGCAACTGATCGACGTCATGACCACGAACAAAACGGAGTTCTTTCGCGAGCCGGACCATTTCCGCTTCCTCGCCGACCAGGCCGTGCCGATGTTGCAGGCCAGCGGCCGCGGTACGGCGTTGAAGGTCTGGAGCGCCGCATGCTCGATCGGTGCCGAACCCTACACAATCGCGATGGTGCTCGCCGATCTGGCGCAACAGCCGACGGGACCGCGTTAT
>Ga0182013_10006606_pt1 | contig 13057 bp, 5 predicted proteins | sample 612S2MmetaG_FD_120487 | JGI IMG/M metagenome (GOLD analysis project Ga0182013, IMG submission 120487) | Permafrost microbial communities from Stordalen Mire, Sweden - 612S2M metaG | ecosystem: Environmental > Terrestrial > Soil > Wetlands > Permafrost | place: Sweden: Stordalen | collected... | reverse complement strand
GGGCCAGGCGCCGAGAATCGTGTTGTAAAGCACGCGCTCCATACTGTCGCCGTAGCGGGCGTCCTTTGTGACCCGAAGTAGATAACGAGTGATTTTGAAGTGTCCGTAAGCGCCGCAAGGCGTCTCGAAGCTCGAATGAGTTTCACTCAGACTGTTACCCAGCTGTCCAAGGCCGGGCTCGCCGAATGCTTCATTCGGTCCCCATCCTCCGGTTGCGAAGCTCTGCGTCTTCTGCAGCATGTCGAAGCCGTTTCGGGCTGCACGAAGGTGCTTTTCGCTACCGAGAGTGATATACGCCTGCATCGCTGAACTGAATGCGTTCACATGGCTGTACGCGTGCTCAAATGGAAGCACATTGTTTCCTTCTGCGAGCGGATTGAAATAGGTATCATCCTCCAGAAACTGTTCTGCCATGTCGCGGTAAAGAGTCTTCCCGCTTCGCTGGAAGGCGAGGAACAGATTCTCCGGCAAAGTGTAGGTTTCATCCCACGTATAGGAGGTGTCCTTGTGGGGCCTGGAGCGTTGTTCAGCACGCGAAAGCGCCTTCTTCGGCAGATAGGCAACTATCGCGCGTGTGAGCTTTTCATGAATCTCCATCGCATTGGGGTCATGGGCAAATTCCTTAGCGTCAATCAGGCCGCAAGATAGCTTGTCATAGGTGTAGGCGGGAAGCCTGTAGCCAGCAAAGAACTTTGCCTGGGGATCAAGTGTCTCGGCGTACCCTTTTACAAGCCGATTGATCTTGAGGCGAGTCGGCTCGGAGCCTGTAACGGCATAGGCGCGAGCAAGACCTGACAAGTATTGCCCGAATGAATGACCGGCAACGAAACCATGGAAGTCATTCTGCTCCAGGCTGAACCCGTTCAGGTCATACCATCCCCCCATGTCCTCGCCAGGTGCAGGCAAGCCGGCAACTTGCCGAAATACCTTCAGCAAACGGTCTTCGTCAAGGTTCAGAAAACGGCTATGGTTCTCCTCAAACTGCCGCTTCATTGGTCCCTCATGCAGTTGCACGTCACCATACGCTAAAAGAGTGAGGGGGGTGGAAATCGCAACCAGAGATTGCGTCGCGTTCGCGAGCGCGGGAAGCGAGCGTTGTGCACACAAGCCAGCTGCGCTCAAGCTTGCTCCTTTGAGAAAGTTCCTGCGGTCGATTTCGTGCGTCATCTTGAGCCGCCTTTTTGATCGGAAATCGTTTACCCCTCAGCCTAGGATTTGGAGTTTTGCACTGTCAATGGGTCATTAAGGCCATACTTAGCGGATACAATCCGTATCGTTGAAAGATTCTCTGGGTGCAGCTGTCCGATGGTGAAAGAGGGCATCCCTCCTTGAAGTTTTTTTGATTGCACATGGGGATGGCAGATCGAGGTCTACTCGACGATCCGTGGGCGGTTCCTTATGCGGGGTTGGAAGAATTGATCTTTCGTCGCTGCAAGAAATGCAGATATTGCATCAAGCTTTTCTAGTCGACCTTGCTGGTGTCTCGTTAGTCAGCGCCGAGCCAGGGCCTATTTTGAATCCGTGTCTCCCTCAACCAGCTTGTAGCGATACTGCTCGCGTTCTTCGCTTGTTGCCTGCTGACGAAGTGTAGCAAGGCGCTTCAGGAGTTCCGGTATCTCTTTTCGACTGTCGGTCCTACGAAGTGCCTGAATCAGGTGATACAAGGCGGTCTGATCCTTGGGATCGATCTCGATCGCTTTTCTGCACTGTTCGGCAGCTTCGGCATACTGTCCGTTCTGAAGATATAGTTTCGCCAGGACACTGCGCGCCGGACCAAAAGCTGGACGGAGTGTGACAGCCCTTTTTGCTGACTGCACTGCCGTTTGAAACTCTGTACTTCCGGGCTCAGGACCTAGTTGAGCAAGAATATCCGCCCTCATGTAAAGCAAGATTGGATCATCTGGTTTTCTTGCCAGCTTGCCTTCCACGCCTGCCAGTGCCTTTGCGAGATCGTTCTGCTGGGCCGCAGCGAGACCCTGCGCTGCGCCGCTCAGGGATTGGCTAGGGTCAAGCTCATAAGCTTTGTCGAAGTCGGCCTGAGCCTTGTCGTAGTCTGCAAGCTGCACATAAAGCACGCCGCGGGCAAAGTACAGTGGCGCCGCCATCGGTTGCAGGTTGATTCCCTCATTCACAATGTTGATCCCAACCTGAAAGGATTGATGCGTTGCTGAGAGTGCGGCAAAATTCACATAGAGGCTCACGTCTTGTGGCGTCAGCAGGATCGCCTGCCGCAGAGTATCCACTGCTCTCTCAGTGTCGTGAGCGTCTTCATAGGCAGCAGAAGCTAGGTCAAGTGTTGAAGCATCAGCCGTGTCGACCAGTAATGGATTCAGCGTTGCAATCGCTTGCTCCGGCTGATGAGACATCAACTGAACTGAAGCCAACACCTGACGCTCCCGCCTGTCATCCGGATTGAGGGCCAGAGTTTTCTCAAACACTTTCGCCGCTTTATCAAGCTGCCTGAGTTTCACAAGGCAGATCCCATACGCATGCTGTGCAGGAACTCGAGATTCGAACAGTGACGCGGCCTTCTCAAAATGAGCCACAGCTTCGACGCAATTTCCTTGCTGAAAATCGAGTACGGCGAGCATGCCGTGACTGGTAACATCGTCGCGGTCGAGTCGGAGAAGATGTTCGAGGACGGGAACTCCTGCAGGGTTCCCAAGGTCATATTCAATCTGCGCGGCCCCTTTCAGGGCCGGAACGTAGTCTGGGTTTAACTTGAGAGCGCGCCGAAACGAGCTGAGTGCTTCTTTCTTTTTACCCTCGCCGTTGTAAGCTACACCTTGCATTGTCCAAAGCTGTGAATTAGCTGGGGATTCTTTAAGAACAATGTGAAGCATTCCTAGAGCTTTATAATATTGCTGCTCTCGAAGCGCTGTGACAATCTGTGAGACTGGATCTTCACGCGACTGCGCCAGCACGTTTGAAAGCAGTAAGAACGCGACTGTAATGCAAGCCAATATTTTTAAGCGATACATTTGAACTAAGGTCATTTCACATTGGTGAGGAGTCGCAAATGATTTAGACCTGCACTACTCGACACGTTGTTGATTAAGGGAATTGTAAACCCGGATTTCATGGTCAACTTCGCGAACACTGTAGAAACAACAAGCCGGCGCGCTCCAGGAGCGTGCCGGCCCGTCAGTTAGAGGTCCTGGGTTCATGTTGACGTTAGAACGATATCTTCCCTGCCAATTGGAAGAACCTGGGTTCATGCGAACCATTCGCAGCACCGAAGTTTCCATCGGGAATATTCGTATCGACGTTTGCATAGTTTGCCCGGTTGAAGACGTTGAAGAGTTCGAACCGGAACTGGAAGCCTATGCGCTCCGTGATTGGAGTATCTTTGAAGAAATTTGCATTTGTTTCAAAGAAGTTCGGCCCACGGAACTGCATCGGATTTTCGTTGCCTTCCTGCCCAAAAGTTGGGGTTGCGAAATCCGCTTTCGGGATAGCCCCCTTTAGCCAAGCCTTGTTGTCGGTCGACTGCTGATAGCTGGTGGCATTGGGATAGTCGAGGTTATTGCCGTCAGCGTTGTAGTCGCCGCTTCCTGGCGCATAACCAACCGCCGGATTCGCGGCGGAAGGACAGGCCGGTGCATTGGGTGCAGTGTTTTGGCAAAGCGGTGAGTAGGCGTTGGAGTTTACCGCCGTCAGGGGATAGCCGGACTGGAAGATACTCGTGCCGCTTATACCCCAGCCTCCGGTCAAAGCGCCAATGGCTCCCTTCCCATCGTTCAACCCTTTCAACGAATAGTTGAAGCTAAGCGAGAATCGATTCGGCACGTCGAAGTTTGACGGCGCATAGTATTGTGAGGAATTGTCAGGCGAGGGATATGCCAATGCATCGTCTTTCGAATTCGAATGTGTATACGAGGCATCTACAAATCCGCGCGACACGCGCCCCTTCACGTCAAAGTACACACCGTTGTAGTTCCCGTAACGGTTATTCTCGGCATAAAGGATCGATCCGAAGCTCGAATTGAGCCCTGTCGGCGCGAGGCTCTCATGCGTGATGAGGTCTCCTGGAAGGACGTTGATATTCACGCCATAAGAGACGCCGCCTACGCTGTTTTCGTTCCCGACAAGGTCATAGGAGTGGGATCCACTGTATCCAACAGTCGCTGCGAAAATTCTGTTGATTCTTCTCTCCACGCTGAGAGACCAAACATTGGCCTTTGGCGATTTCACCAGCGGATCAATTCCGCCGATCGAGAAGTTGGCCCCGACTACACCGCCCTGCGCGTTGAGCCCCCCATGGAATGTTGGGAATGTAAACCCAAACGGAGGCGTATTTGTCGTTCCCAGTCCGAAGATGGGCGGAGTCGACGTTCCTGCGTAAAAGTTTGGTTCTACCAATCCCGGAGGGCTCCCGCGGAACTCTTCCTGCACATTCGCGGAAGTCAGCCAATTTTGGTAGACTCCGATGCCGCCTCGAACGGCCCAATCTCCCTTGCCGGTAGGATCCCAGGCTACGCCTACACGCGGGCTCCACAAATTATCTACGGCGTGAAGAAGAGCATTTGGAGTTGCCTTTGCATAACCATTGGCTATCTGCTGCGCCCTTGTTTGCCCTGTGCCGAGATAGAAGTTCCCGAACACTGTAGAAGCGCTCTTCGACCAGGGATTTCCACTATCGTCATAACGCAGGCCTAAAGTCAGCGTCAGCTTCCTGTTTGCCTGCCAGGTGTCTTCAGCGAACGCCCCAAAGGTTTTCGACGCCGCGTCCCAACTCCATAGAGCCTGTTTTCCCGTTGTCGGATCGTACATAATCCCGCCTTCGCTCGAAGGCGCATCCTGCGCGAGCTTCAGCAGGTCACCGAAGGAAAACTTGGGCTGCGACCACGGCCCCTGGAAGGGCTCAACGTCATCTCCGTACCAACCCTCGTACCCAAATCGTAAAGTGTGAGTTCCGCGCACATGCGTGAGTACGTCGCGCCAGTGATAATTGTGCTGGATGAAATCACCTTGAGCGAAACCAACGCCGTAGGCTTGGCCGGCATCCGCATTAATTCCATTCACCGAAATTGAGGGCACGGTGTAATCCTTTGCGCCGCTGCCCAACACACCCTCAACTCTGCTCTGTCCAGCCGTCACCTCATTCAGCGTGTTGGCAGAGAAAGTGTGAGTCCAGCCCACCTGACCCGCAATTTGCCAGGTGTTGTTCAACGCTGAGAACTGGGGCATGGGCGATGCAGCGCCGGTCTGCAGCAGGGTGCGGAACAGGCTGACGTAGAGCCGCTCCTTCCCGAAGCCCTGATCGATACGAGCGAAGTACTGCGTGCCGTTTCTGATCTGCGTGGCTCCGAACGAGCCCGTGTCAATCATAGCCAAAGCGCATGGGACGCCGTTCTGACCAGTCGTGGTGCCGCAGCCGCCTGCGCCTGTTCCAAACACAGCGGCAGCCGTCTGTTGAACACTCGATGACCCGATCCCGGACGGCTTATAGGTTGAGAGGACATGTGTTCCGACCGTATTCGGGTAGTTGGCTGTTGCAAAGGCGATGAACTGCGGATCGGCAAATGTGACCGAACCGCCGGCGCTAGCCGAGGAACGGAGCGGTTCCACGGCAAAATAGAAAAAGCTGTTGTGGTGGGGGATGATCGGGCCACCGACAGCAAAATCCATGTTGTTCGAGTGGAATGGCTGATAGTGATTGGTTGAGCTACTCACAAAATGCTGGTTGGCAAACATTCCCTGGTAGTTGAACCAGTCGGATGCTGAGCCGTGAAACGAGTCCGACCCCGACCTGGTCGTGAAGATTGTCTGCAAGCCGGCCGCGCGACTATGCTCTACCGAAAACGTGTTTACCTGAATGCTGGTCTCTTGAATGGAGTCGGGCTGCGGAGTCAGGTTCAATACGCCTTGCCTGATTCCACTGGTCACGTCCAGGCCGTCAATGACGTACTGATTGTTGTTCTGTCCCTGGCCGTTTGCGCTTGCGTCAACCTGCTCTTCAGTGGAGTAGTTGTCGACGCCCGAGGCCGGACTACCGGAGGTGCTGGTTCCCAGACCCGAGACTCCGGGAGCCATGGTAACCAAGGTGACTAGGTTGCGGCCAACAATTGGCAACTGTGCAACACTCTTGTTCTCCATGGTCATTTCAATTCGACTGTCTGCAGTGTCGACGATCGGCGCTTCCGTGCTAACAACGACTGTCTCTCGCGCCGAGCCAATTTTTAGCGAGATTGGCACATTGACATTTTGTTCGGTCAGGAGGGTTACATCAGCCTCGGCGTTTGAAAACCCGCTGGCCATCACGGAGATCTTGTAGCTCCCCGGCGCAAGACTTAGAAACCGGTAATTTCCTGCAGAATCAGAAGCCGTCGCCTTTGTGGCTCCCGTTGCAGTGTTGACTAGATTGACTTGCGCTTTGGCTACACTAGCCCCTGATGTGTCTTGCACAGTCCCCTGGATGCTCGCCGTAAACTGCCCGCGGGCGGGAACAACCCAGAAAACCAACAAAGAACACACAAAAGTCGCAACAAACGATACCTTACGTTGCACCATTGCTTCCTCCTGTACTCAGTCGATCAAGAGATGCTTCTTGGCAATCCGTTTTTTTCATGGTTGAGGGAAAACGTTTCCCCGGATCAACTAAGCTTTTACTTAGACTGCGGATGAAGTGTCAATGGGTTCTTTGTCCTACTGCTGTAACCTGCAGAACATAAAGGTAGGTTAGCGCTTCCAGCCCCTGTTCGGCACTCGACCCACACCTTCTCTGATGGTCACAAGCTGGTTCGCAGGGATTTGCTGAAATCGCTCATGCAGGCCGTTGGGCCAGTAGATATCCAATGTGGCTTCTGTTGAAGTCCCTAGACCAAAATGCAGCCGGGGATCGTTGCAGGAGTAATAGCTGGACTGACTTACCAGCGCCTGAGCCTGCACCTTATTGCCGTAATGGGCTAGGATCCGTGCTCCGATTGCACTGCGGTTCGACTTCACACCCTCAAGCTTAATCTTCAACCAGTTCTGGCTGACCTTCAGATCGTTTCGCAACAGAGAGGGTGGTTGATTCATATTGACTATCAGGACATCGATATCGCCGTCGTTGTCGAAGTCGCCAAAAGCACAGCCCCGGCTGCTATGGGCCGCCGTAATACCATCGCCCGCTTGCGATTCCAGTTCCTCGAAAGTGCCATTCCCCAGGTTGCGAAACAGAACGCGTGGAGTCATGTACGGATATTGCGGCAGCTTCTTCTCGACCTCCGGATACACGCTGCCTGTCACAAAAAACACGTCAGGATAGCCGTCATTATCCAGATCGAAAATCCCTGCACCCCAGCTTGTAAAACGAGTTTCCACTCCGATCTTCGCCGCGCGGCTCACCTCATCGAAATTCCCTTTCCCGTCATTGCGATAAAAGCCGCTCGTATCGCTGACAAAGTGTGTCTTGAACAGGTCCAGATGTCCGTCGAGGTTATAGTCTCCAATGCCGACGCCCATGCCAGCCTGTTCCATTCCATCGTCACTTAATGCAACTCCTCGAGTCACGCCTTCTTCACGAAATGTTCCGTCATGATTGTTCATAAACAACAGGCTGGGAGTTGAATCACACGCAACAAAGATATCGGGCCAGCCATCCTCATCAAAATCGGCCGCTACGACGGTCATTCCATAGCTCTCAGTTGCAATATCAATGCCGGCCTGCTTGGTAACGTCTGTGAAGGTGCCGTTGCCATTGTTGCGGAAGAGAGAGTGTCGCCCGGTAGGCAGCCCGCGCGGTCCGCAATTGACCGGGACCCCTTTAAAATTGCAGGTGGAGTTCTCGCCGGGGACTGGGGCATGCTCGAATGAAAAGCGAATGTAGTTCGAGACGAAAAGATCGAGGTGGCCGTCGCGGTTGTAATCGACCCACGCACATCCCGCCCCCCATCGCGCAGGACCAGCCTCCCAAAGACCCGCCTCTTTCGTTACGTCGGTGAAGGTTCCGTTGCCATTGTTTCTGTAAAGGCGATTTTGGCCAAAGTATGTACAAAAGATATCGTCGAAGCCGTCGTTGTTATAGTCGCCGACGCATACACCATTTGCCCATCCGACAGCCTTCAACCCTGACTTCTCCGTCACATCCGTAAATGTGCCGTCACGGTTGTTCTTGTAAAGACGATTGGTCGCTTCGGGTGGATTCCCTTCCAGCCGCGTGCCCGAAAGCAGAAAAATATCCATCCAGCCATCGTTGTCGTAGTCGATGAATGCACAACCGCATCCGTTGGCTTCCATGATGTATTTCTTCGATTCAATTCCGCCATAGATGATGGGGGCGTGCAAGCCCGCTTCTTTCGCGACATCGGTGAACTGCGCGTAGAACGGACGACCGGAAGGGGCCGGTTTTTCTTGCGCCGCCATGTTTCGTGTCGCAATTCCCTGCTCTTGCCCCAGGAGCCGCTGGGCAGAAGCACAAAGAGACAGAAGAACAAATGAACGTCGGTCTATTGTCATTAGATATCCTGGCTGGGACTCCTCAATTAGTGAGCTTGAAAGTTTCCTGCTAAAGGTCTACCGCTCCCATGTACTTGGCGCAATCAATTGGACGAGCCCGCCGGAGCAACAATCAGCTTATAACGATTGCGCTCTCCTTCAACTTTGGTTGCGTCCTGGCGCGCCTTGGCCAGCCTCTTCAGTAAATCAGGAATCTCGGCTGTGGTGCCCATTTTACGGAGCGCGATGACAAGATGGTACAGGGCGCCCTGGTCCGACTGATCTTGCTGGAGAACCAACCGGCATTCCTTGGCTGCCAGCGCGTTCTGGCCGGAGTCAAGGTAGTACTTGGCTAACACATTATGCGCAGCTGTGAGTGAAGGCTGCAAAGTTACAGCTCGCTTTGCGGAATCGAGGCCCTGCTCAAACTCGGGTGAGCCCGGTTCCGGGGACTTCTGCGATATGATTGCAGCCTGCAGGTACCTGAGGAACGCATCGTCTGGTTGCTTTGCAAGTTTAGCTCGGACTGTTGCGAGTGCCCGATCTGGATCGTTCTGATTCTGCTCCTCTGCAAGCATGCCTTGTGCCGCCCCGCTCATTCCTTGTTTCGGATCGAGTTGCTCCGCCTTATCAAAATCGGCCTGCGCCTTTTCATAATCTGCGAGCTGTACATAAAGCACACCTCTTGCCAGGTACAGTTGAGCCGCTGCAGGTTGGAGCTTGAGCCCGGCATTGATCATCTCAACGCCGGTTTGAAACGACTGGTGATCCATCGCGATCTGGGCGAAATCCACGTACAAGGCGGTTTGGAGCGGGTCTTTTACAATCGCATCTCGCAGTATCTTGACTGCACTTGGCGTGTCCTTATTCGCCTCGTAAATAGCCGCTGCCAACCGCATTGTGCTGACCTCGGGAGACGCATCCAGGAGTGGCCCCACCGTAGCCAGAGCCTCCTGTGGTTTTCCCGCTGCGAGTTGAACCGCTGCCAGACCTTGTCTGTATCTGGGCTCGTTTGGCTCTGTTTTCATCAGCTGCTCGAAGACCTGAATGGCCTTTTCAGTCTGCTCGAGCTTCAACAGGCAAATACCATAACCTTGCAATGCGTCCGGCTGTGAATCCAACATATTCTCAATCACGGAAAAGTGCTGAACTGCCGTGGCACAATCGCCATTCTTTGCCGCCAGGACGGCCAGCATTGCATGGGACGTCGAGTCATCTGGACGCAGCTTCAAAACATGCTCGAGCAAGGGAATTGCGTCTGCGCTTCCAGTTTCATATTGCAGCTGAGCTGCACCTTCCAACGCAGGCAGATAGTCCGGCGAAATCCTCAACGCATGTTCGTAGGCCGCAAGTGCGGATTTGGAATCTCCTGCCCCGGAATATGCCAAGCCCTGAAGCATCCAAAGTTGAGGATTGTTGGGAGACTCCTGGAGTGCTGAATGCAGCGATTCCAAGGCCTGTTGGAAATCCCTGCTGCGAAGAGCCGAGGTAATCGACTGAAGTCGCTCGTTCGCAGTCTGACCGAATATCCAGCCTTGCAGGAAAAGAACAAGTATGACCAGGAGAACTCTGCTAAAAAGAGAATTGGCCTTCATGGATTCTCGCATCTTATCTCATTCTTCCTTTAAATACAGGCTTGCCGGGGCATCTGTGTCAATGAAATTGTTCGTGTTACTTGGAGGCAAGAAGCCCATTCCCTTTGCACGCCCCTAATCTTGGTCTTCAATTGGCTCGAGTCACAGTCAATTCCATTGACGTTCTTTCGCCTACGGTTGCGAGCGCGCCTGTTTGGACGCACACTCTTTCATCGCCCTGTCAACTTCTCTGTCCGCGCTCGCCGCGAGGAGCTTCTGCCCATAAGCATCGGCCGCTTTGCAGTCGGAACTTGCTATTGCGACGTTGAATTGCTCTCGATAATACGACTGCAGCTGGAAAGTGATCTCGAGTTCGGCAGGATCGGGTGTGAGAGGATCAATCTCGTGTGCCTCTCTCAGATGTTTCATTCCCTCAGATGTCTTTCCCTGCATCGTCAAGGCCGCTCCAAGATTGTTATGTGCTGAGGCATTTCGAGGGTCTATTTCAAGAACCCTTCTCCATTCAGCAATTGCCTCGTCAATCTTGCCCTGTGCAGCGAAATCAGAAGCAATATCTAAAAGACGGTAGGACTCGGCTGCCGGAACATCGATTCTCATCAACCCATTTGAAGGTATATTCACAAACTCCGGAATGTTGACCGCCCGGTTCGCGGCGGTCGCGTTGTCGATCAAGACAGCGGGACTGGAGTTGCCTTCCTTATCCAGGTGAGTCAGAAACATCTGCGTGTAAGGTGAACGGCTCTTAGATGAGAAAACCATCCAACGGCCATTGGGAGAGAAGCTGTGCCAGGAATTCATCAGCGGCGTATTGCAACGAAGCCGGCGGGCCACTCCGCCCTCAAAGGGAACTATATACAGTTGGCTGTCAGGACGCATCAACTCTGCATTTCGGCTTTGCACGAAAACGATCCAGCGGCCATCAGGAGAGACCTTTGGAAAACTGTTGCTCATACCGTTGTTGGAGGCGCCTTCAATCGGTACGGGGACACCGCCCTTGCCGCCGTTAAAGGGGATTCGATAAAGGTCGTACTTGATTTGAGTTTCCTCTGGATCGTTCGCATGCCTGGGTAACGTCTGGCCTGGCGTCTCAGGAGCCCGCGCCTCAGCCCGCGCAAAGACCACGAACTTGCCGTCGGGGCTCCATACCGCATTGGTTTGCACGAAACGCTCATCGTCGGCACCAGGCAAAGGTTGCTTTTTCCCCGTGACCCGGTCGTACCAGGCCAGGATTCCGCGCGTTGGATAAAAGACCTGGAGGAAACGGTAGTCCTGGAAGTTCACGAGGAAGTAGCTCTTGCCAAGTTGCGCTCTCAAGTCCCGCAACATGGTCACGATATACCTTCCATCAGGTGACACCTGGGACATGAAGCCGATTCTGGATGGCGAAGCCGTATTGTCCTTGATAGAACTCCAGGAGATCACGTCCTGATTTCGCAAAGTCATCTGCGGCTTGATTGAAGTGAGTGCATAGAGCCCCTTGTCGTTTGCGGGACCATCGATATCCATTCCGAACGTCTTTCCGTCGAGTGAGAATGAATGGCAATTGGCGCAGGTGTGCATGCCGGTGAGCAGCAGACGGCTAGTGGGTTGGCCGATATCGCGGAGGCGCCAGGCCAAAAGAGGCAGATCTTGTTTGGCTAGAGGCTGGATCACCCCCTTTTCCCCCTTGGACGGAATCAACGGCACGTCGCGATAGAAGATTGGCGCTTTCACCGGATCCTGGGAGGTCTCCATGGTCACGGCGCCGCGAGAGACTGCTGCCCCTGGGTGCCCGGTCTGCACCCCCGTGATCGTAATAGTAGCTGTGTGTTCTCTCGAGTGCAGCTTGATTGCCTGCCAGGCCTCCGCTGTCGGGGTCCAAGTATGCGCAGTAGCTTGCCGGGGTGTAAGCGCGGGCGATTCATTGCTTGGAGAGACGCAGCGGGGATCGATCTCACCGATGCGAAGATGCATTCCTGGGGACTGGAAATGTATTTCCGGCGAACCGTCGCTGAATGAAACCTCAATCATCCACGACACGGCGGCATTCGATTCGTCATGCCAGATGAAAGTTGGAGGTGTGATCTCCGGCGGAAAGATCGACCCACTTTCCGGATAGTCCACTGAAATCCCACCGAGATCGGTGTGAGTTTGGGCGAAGACGAACCCTCCATTGCGCGTGCAGCAGTGAATGACGCTCCACGCAACAACCGTGACTGTGCCAATTGCCAGCAACGCTTTCGCATTGCGCATCGCTGCCGCGCCTTTTATGAGAGCCAATCCCTGCTTCAAACCATAACGCGCCGGTTCCGTTTGCATCTGTCCTCCAGGTTGCCCATGATCTTGGCTGGCCCGATCATTTGTGCAACCGGCATTGTTGGTGAGACGCGGCTGATAACTAGCATGCCGGGCCACCTTGCACTCTGCATCAAGGATGCTTCGCGACTATCGCATCGAATCTCATACGTCCTGAACTGCCCCGTCCATCTCTTTGCCGGATTGGACGAATTGCACTAGCCTCCTGCAAGCCGATACGCGCAGTATAATTGCGCGGCAGTCTGCTTCGTGAATCGGAATCATACCAGCGTCTTTCGGACATCCTCTATATAGGACAGATGACCCATACTTGCCGGAGACGATAACCGTTAATCAGCTTGTGTAACATGGTCGAGCGATGTATGAACGAAGCAGCAGGAAGTCACGTGATGATGAGGCGAAGGGATTCTCGGAAGATTCGTCGCATTCCGGTTTGGGTACTTTCAAGGTCTTTTGCGGGGCTCTTGCTGTTCAGCACGCTTTCCGGTCTCGGCTGCAAGCGGGCTCCCCTGACGGTGGCTGTCATTCCACGTACATGCGGAACTGCGCTTTGGGAGCCGGAACATGCAGGTGCTGCCGCAGTTGCGCGCTCAGTAGGGCTGAATCTCTACTGGAATGCCCCCATGCGAGATGATGATATGCAGACGCAGATTTCTCTGGTCGAGAAATCCGTCGATCGAGGAATGGCTGGAATCATAGTCTCGCCAATCCAAACGCTCCCCATGCGAACTCCCATCCGCAGAGTT
>Ga0182013_10006604_pt1 | contig 13060 bp, 11 predicted proteins | sample 612S2MmetaG_FD_120487 | JGI IMG/M metagenome (GOLD analysis project Ga0182013, IMG submission 120487) | Permafrost microbial communities from Stordalen Mire, Sweden - 612S2M metaG | ecosystem: Environmental > Terrestrial > Soil > Wetlands > Permafrost | place: Sweden: Stordalen | collected... | reverse complement strand
GTCTATTTCGCGAGGGCGTTGCCTATTGCGAGGAACGGGGGATTTTCTCTCATAGCGCTTACATGCGTGCCTACTATCTGCCTTACGAACTCGATCGGGGCAATTGGACCGAGGCCGGCCGTATGGCCAATGAGCTGATGCGCAGCTTCGAGATCACCGGCGTGCAGCAGCGCATCACCATCCTGGCGACGCTGGCGCTCATCCGCCTGCGCCGCGGTGATCCCGGTGCCGACCCGCTATTGGAGGAAGCCTTCGAGCTCGCCTTGCCCACGAGCGAACTCAACCGCATCGGCCGCGTCGCGTCTGCCTGTGCGGAGCAGGCCTGGCTTCGCGGCGACAGCGATGAAGTCGCGCGCGAAGCCACCATTGGGCTTGGCTACCTAAGCGGACACACGGCCCCGTGGATCAAGGGCGAACTTCTGTTCTGGCTGTCCCGTTCCCAAGTCATCGAGCCGCTGCCCATCGACATCGCGGAGCCCTATCGGCTCATGTTGGCGGGTCATTGGCAGGAGGCCGCGGCGGCCTGGGAAGGCATGGCCATGCCGTATGAACAGGCACTGGCTCTCGCTGAGGGCCCCGAATCGGCCCTCCGCGAAGCGCTCGCCATCCTCGACAGATTGGGCGCAGCCCCGCTTGCGGTCATTGTGCGAAGACGCCTGCGGGAACGTGGAGCGCGCGGGGTTCCTCGCGGTCCAAATGAGACTACGCGCGCCAACCCGGCAGGTCTTACGGCCAAGGAAACCGAGATTCTCGCGCTGCTGGCGCATGGCGTCAGCAACGCGCAGCTTGCGCGCCGGCTGCATCGCTCAACGAAGACCATCGATCATCACGTTTCGGCAATTCTCGACAAGCTGGGCGTCGGTTCGCGCACGGAAGCTGTCGCCGCGGCCTTTGCGCTGGGCGTCATTCCTGTGGGGGAGAATTCAAAATTGGGTATGTCTTCGGCCAAAGTTAGGTAGTTCTCCCAATTCGATCGGATCTCGCGCAGATCATGATTCTCCGCACCTCACCACCAGCGGAGATCGTATGTCGCGCTACCTGATAGAACGAGACTTTCCGGACGGCCTCAGCATCCCGCAGGACGAGGCCGGAGCGAAGCTTTGCCGCAAAGTCGTCGACAATAACGCCGAGGACGGAGTTACGTGGGTCCACTCCTATGTGACGCCGGATCGCAAGCGTACCTTCTGCATCTACGACGGGCCTACGCCGGAGTCGGTCCGGCACGCTGCCGCCCGCAACAATCTGCCCATCTCGCGGATCACCGAAGTGCGCGTCCTCGATCCGTACTTCTATAAATAGTCAATGCACCTTGCAGTCGTTACACACATTCCAACAATTCGAAGGGGAACACCGATGAACAGCTTTCGCCTCTTGACGCTTGCCTCGCTGACGCTCGCCGTATCGCTTGCGGCCGCAGGAGGGCAGTCTTCCTATGCCGGCCAGAGCCCGCCGGCAGCACCCCAGTCCAAGCCGGACCCCACCCCGCTGATCGATAAAGTCCGTGCAGCGACGGCGCGATTCAAGGACATCAATGTCGCAATCGCCGAAGGCTGGGTACAGGGCACTCCCTGCGTCAGCGGCCCCGACACAGGGGCGATGGGTGTGCATTTCGTTCAACCGGCCCGGATCGCGGCCGGAGTCTTGCAGGCGGACGAGCCGGAAGCCCTGATATACGAGCCGCTCCGACGCGGCGAATACCGTCTGGTCGGCGTCGAGTTCATCGTGCTCGCCGACGTTTGGCAAAGCAAGAACCCGGCCGGGACCACGCCGGCATTGGACGGGGATTTGCTGAATTACGTCGGGGCGCCAAACCGCTACGGTCTGCCGGCGTTCTACGAACTGCATGTGTGGGCGTGGGAAAACAATCCCAAGGGCAGCTTTGCCGATTGGAACACGGCCGTCACTTGCGAGAAAGAATCCGGCAATTGAGTGCCGATGTCGAGCCCTATTACCCGCCCTTTTTACCCTTGGATAATTCCGGAGACAATTATGAAACATCTCATTGCAGTACTACTTTCCCTGCTTATCGCCCCCGCGTTCGCTGCCGACCCGCCCTCGCAGCCGGCGGCGGCTTCGGCCCAAACCCCGGTGCATCGATACCTCGTTGAGCGCACCTTTCCTCCCGGCGCACTCGATGGCCTCAACGCCGACACCAAGAAAAAGGTCAACGCCAACAATGCGACAGTCGGCGTTCGCTGGGTCCAATCCTATGCCAATGCGGACAAGACGAAGACGTTCTGCGTTTACGAGGGTCCGAGCGAGGCCGCGGTCCGCAAGGCCGCGGCGCTCAATGCGCTTCCCGTCGACAGCGTTACAGAGGTTCCGGTGACATTGTCGCCGAAGTAAGTGGAAATCGGCCGGCGTGCATCGGCGCGCCATGTCGGTTTGAAAGATCAGACGGGCCTGGACTTCATCCGAATCCAGGCCCGTCTTTGTGATTTCAGCCCCCGCTCCAGACTTCGCGCAAGTCAAAGCGCTCGGCATGCTTTGGGTCTGTGACCAGCGCGCTGTCGGTGTGGCTGGCCAAGCGACGTGCCCCCAGATCACCCAACCTATTGTATTTATTGTATATTGCCGGTTATTCAGGGCGCTCAATACCGCACAAAGCGTGCAGCAGCGGCCAAAACGAGCATCTGCGCTGGTAAGGAGTGTCCTGGCAGTCGCGCGCTATCGACAGGACCCATGGTGCTATTCGCAGCCGATCACGGCGATTGCGGCGATTACGGCGACTAGCGCACGATTGGGATCGGGCTTCTAGACTACCTTGTTGTACTGATTGTCCATGTTGAGAACGACGAAACAATCCGCATCATTTCGATGCGAAAGGCCGATGGCAATGAAACGGACATCTACTGCCAAAACGTTGGCTACATCTGAAGATGAGGCGCCTGCGCTGTCGCAAGCAAACTTCGATCGCGCCCGATTCCGTGTTGGGACGCAGCGGCGCGCCGTCGAAGGAGAGCATTTCGTTCAAGACGTGCGTTACGCGATTCGAGAGGAGCTGGCCGCTTACGCGATTGAAAAACAATGATCTCGTTCGAGAAGCGTCACGCTAGTTGCAGGAACGTTAGCAGCCCGGACTACTTGCTCGGCGCCGCCATTGTGCACCGGGCGCCGGATTCGCCATCGTCGGTGCGTTTATGAGCAACGAGATCCGTTCGGCACGGCCCCCGGATCCAATCTTCACCTCGTATGTTGCGCTTGCAAACGGCTTGGTCGGGGATCTCACCGGAGTTTGCCTGCTGGACGGGTCACTGAGATCTCGAGGTAGGCAGGGGGAGCTGACCGGGGCAGCGACCGCCAAGTGGATCCGATCGCTCGGATGGACCGAATCGAATAAGGCCGCGCCGACAACGGGCGCCTACGGTGCCCATCAATGGGTGACCGGAATACCGCTGGCGCAATCCAACGGAACTCTCATCGGGGTCTTTTGCGTCAGCCAACGTACCGAGAGCGCCCCGGCGCAGCCATCGCGTTTTGCGGCGGATCTGGCGCTGAGGCTCAAACCCTTGCTCGATTGCATCCATCGGGATTTGGCAGCTGCGATTCCGGCGAACTCCCAGGTACAAGCGCTGACGGAACGTTCGGCGGAACTCGAGTGGCTGTTCAAGGTCACCAGCAACCTGAAAGGAGGCGTGGACGACAAGAAAGTCCTGCAGGAATTGGTCGCGGAGGCAACTTCACGCTTGAATAGCGCTCTCGGGATATTGTACGTCCCCGACAAGCACTTGACGGTCAAATACGAGAACGACAAGGAAGCCTCGACCTCCGTGCTCGAAGCATGGTCGCAAACGCGGGAGCATCTAATTACCTGGGTTCAACGACAGCGTCGTCCTCTGGTAGTGAACAGCGTCGGGCGTGAAGGAAGGGGTCTTCGTCGCTGCAAGGTTATGTGTGTACCCGTGGTGCGGGAAGCGGGCCGCGTCATCGGACTGTTGGCATTCTATAACTTGCCAGGGGCTGCGAATTACTCGAATCGGCAAGCATTTCTGGCACGCCACATCGGACTCCAGGCAGCGAGCATCGTGGAAGCGCAATTTGATTTGATGACCGGGCTTTACACGCGCAGCGGTCTCGATCAAGTTTATTGCAGCCTTCTCGATACGGCGGAATTAGTCGATAGCAGCGTCATATACCTTGACATCGACCACATGCACGTCGCGAACGAAATGCATGGATTCGAACTTGGAAATGAACTGATCGTGCGCATAGCCGATCTGTTGTCGGCACCGCTGTTGCCGGGCGATGCCCTGGCCGCACGCATTTCGGGCGATCGATTCGCGATCGTGTTGCCACGCTCGACTTGCGCAGACGCGATGAAGATTGCAGAAGCGCTTCAGACGGCTGCTTCGCAGCTGGTCATTGGTCCTTTGAAAGAGGCATTCGACGTGTCGATTAGCTGCGGCATATGCGCTTTGGTACCGATGCCGGAGGAACTGGCACGGGCCATCGCGGCGGCCGAGATGGCCTGTAAATCCGCCAAGAATCGTGGCGGCCGCCAAGTAAAGCTATACGCCTTCGAGGATGGCAGCATGATGCGTCGTCACACTGACGCGCTGGCGGTCGGACAGTTGCGCTCCGCCCTGAAAGCCGATCGCCTTCTTCTCTACGCACAGCGGATCGCTCCGTTACTGAATCCGAGTCTGCCCGGCGGCTACGAGCTTCTTCTCCGCCTGCGGGATGTGGACGGCACTATCGTCTCGCCGGGCCCGCTGATCGATGCCGCTCGGCGCTATCAGCTTTTGCCTTCAATCGACCGCTGGGTGATGCAGCGGGCGCTGCAAATCCTGGCACCGTATCGGGGAATGTTGCGAAGTCGGGGGTTGGGAATGTCCATCAATGTATCAGGCCAATCGATTTGTGATGAGACATTCATACAACAGTTTACTCAGGCGCTGAATGACGCCAATCTGCCTCGCCACAGTATCAGTATAGAGCTGACCGAGCAGGCGGCAATAAGCAATCTGGCAAACGCGGCGAAAATGGTCACTCGCCTCGGGGCGCTGGGGTGTCGGTTCGCGATGGATGACTTTGGTACAGGCGCGAATTCATTGACGTATTTGAAGGCTTTGCAGGTCTATCGCGTGAAGATCGATGGCAGTTTCATACGCGACATTCAATCCGATCGAAACTCCAAAGCCACGGTAAAAGGAATAGTCGAACTGGCAAAAGCGTTGGGAATCGAAACGGTCGCCGAATATGTCGAAAACGACGAAATCGCCCAGGAGGTGCGTCGCCTAGGGGTCGACTACGCACAGGGCTATGCATTTGGGAAACCCACGCCGCTCACCGAGATTCTGGACGGTCTTGCCAAAGACGAGTCGAGGCGTCTTCACAGGCTGTATCTCGAAACGTAAGCCTGTTCGCCGGATTGGATCGATGAACCTCCATAGCCCGGTGAACGGAGCGCTGTCGCTCACTCCCACGGGTTGATTACAGGCGCCCCGGTCGCTTCAAAATCTGCGACGTTGCGCGTTACGATGGTCATGCCGTGGACAAGAGCCGTGGCCGCGATGATCGCATCGCGCTCTGCACGCGGATCTGGTACATGCAATCGGGCGCACCGCAATGCGACGGCCAAATCCAGGGGAAGGATGCGGCCCGCGAATTGCGGCAAAACTTTCCCGTCCAGCCACGCGCGCAAGACTGCACCTTGTGCGGCGTCTTTCCGCTCCTTCTGCAATACGCCCAATTCCAACTCCAGCACCGTAATCGCCGATACGAACTGTGCGGCGATCGGCTGCGACGAGGCCCATGCAAGCACCTTGGGACTGGATCTCTTAGGCTGACGCAACTCAGATAAGACATTGGTATCGAGGACGAACATCAGGATAAATCGGTGGCCCGATGGAGGCGGACCACGCGGGGCGGTTCAAAATCTACATCCATCGAGTCCTGTTGCGCCAGGGCGTCCGCAAGGGTGGTCACTCCCCCGGTTAACTTGCGGTATTCCTCGATGCTCAATAAGACATGAGAGGGCTTGCCTCGATCGGTGATAAATACCGGCCCGTTCAACGACGCTTTCTTGGCCTCGCTGGCGGATTGGTTAAATTCGCGACTAGTCATCGTTACGACGGTCATAGCACGCCCTCTCAAGTAATTGTAGTTACGTTACTACAATAATGCGTATGAAGCAAGAATCTTGGTCGAAAAGCCCTGGGGCTCCTTCCTCGCCGTTGGTTATATCCTCAAACGGATGACGGCGTTTGCGGGCGAAGCCGTTATCGATTCAGCTACCGCGATTCCTGGTCTCTGCGGCCAAGCCTGCGGATGGCAGGGAGCAATACCGAATCCGCATAAGCGCATCCCGTCAGGACGGGATCGACCTGCTCCTTGGAAACCCGTTCCGCCGTCGTACCACCACGCATCGAATCGGGAGGCGAGGTCGCGCAACAGCGTGCATCGGACCCCGTATCGACCTCCGCCATGAAGTCCAGTTCCGCCTGTTGCCGCACCGTGCGACGGTGCCTGGTCCACAAGTCCGCAATTCGGTTGCGATTACATTCCTTGCGATCCACCAGCACGCGGGTCAGAAGCTGCAACCCCAACGAGCCGGTCAGATAATCGATCACCTCGCGCGAGCGGCTCTCGTCCATCTTGGAGAAGGCCTCGTCGACCAGCACCATGCGCAGATGATTGTCCCCTTCCGCCCAGCAGTGGCCACGGTGCCGACCGACTAGGTGTATGTGCTAGCTATGAAAATTGCGCCAGCCAGGAAAATATGGAGCGGGAAACGAGACTCGAACTCGCGACCTCAACCTTGGCAAGGTTGCGCTCTACCAACTGAGCTATTCCCGCCCTCGACAGACGCGCAATTGTAGGGCCCTTCGGCCCGGAGTCAAGGCGCTTGGGGGCGTGGGCGCACGCGCGCCTGCGAAATTGCCTGCCCCCCCATTCATCGTCTGGGGATTGGTCGGCCTGTTTCAGCGGCAGGGCGACTTTTACTCGGGGCCGCTTCAAAGACTTGAGCTGCCCCGCAATTCCGGCCACGCCACACGCAGGTACTGGATCATCGACCACAGGGTCAGCACCGCGGCCACCGCGGTCAACAGCAATCCTAGATTGTAGATCGGCAGGCCGAACAGGTCCTCGCGGAACAACAGAAAGGACAGCCCGACGATCTGCATGATGGTCTTGTACTTGGCCAGGATCGTCACCTTGATGCGGGCACGTGCACCGATCTCCGCCATCCATTCGCGAAGCGCCGATACCGCAATTTCACGGCCGATGATCACCACGGAGACGATGACCACGAACCAGCGCGGGTCGCGGCTGACGATCAGCACCAAGGCGGCCGCGACGATGAGCTTGTCGGCGACCGGGTCCAAGAATGCGCCGAGGCGCGAGGTCTGGCCCAATTTGCGGGCATAGTAGCCGTCCAAGGTATCCGTGATGCCGGCCAGGGCGAACGCGGCGCAGGCGGCCGGATCCGCCCACGGATAGGGCAGCAAATAAAAGAGCGCGAGGATCGCCGGAATCATCAGGATTCGCAGCCACGTCAGGGTGTTCGGGACATTCCAATACGCTCGACGGTCATCGCCCGGGGTGGAGGTGCTCATAAATTACCTCGGCGAGATCGCGTCCCAGACCGCGGATTTGCACGAAATCGTCGATGCCCGCACGCAATATCCCCTGCAAGCCGCCGAACTGTTTCAGTAACTCGCGTCGTTTGACGGGCCCCAAGCCCGGAATCGTTTCAAGTATCGACTGGCTGTGACGTTTGGCCCGTTTGCGCCGGTGTCCCGTGATCGCGAAACGGTGCGCTTCGTCGCGCACGCGTTGAATCAGATGCAATGCCCGCGAGTCCGGAGCCAGTATAGTGGGCGTGTCCCGGCCCAACAAGAACAGTTGTTCCTGCCCCGGCCGCCGGTCGGCGCCCTTCGCGACGCCTATCATGGTAATTCCCGTCACGCCCAGCTCCTCGAGCACCCTGCCCGCTTCCGCGAGCTGCCCCTTGCCGCCGTCGATCAGCAATATGTCCGGTGCCGTGATCTCACCGTCCCTCACGCGCTTGTAGCGCCGGGTGAGCGCCTGATACATGGCCGCATAGTCATCGCCGGGCTGGATGCCGCTGATATTGAAGCGGCGGTACTCGGCCTTGATGGGCCCCTCCTCGCCGAATACCACGCAGGATGCGACCGTGTCGGTACCGCCCGTGTGACTGATGTCGAAGCACTCGATGCGGTTGGGCGTTTCTTCCAGGTCGAAGGCGTCGCGCAAATCCTCGAGGCTGGATTCGATGCTGGCGCGGGCCACGCTGCGCATCGCCAGCGCCTGGATGGCATTGTTGTGCATCATCTCGAGCCAGCGCGCGCGGATGCCGCGCACCGAGGAGGTGATCCGCACCTTGTGGCCGGATCGTGCCGCCAGGGTCGCTTCGAGCAACCCCATCTCGTCGAACTCCGTTTCGACGATGATCTCCGCCGGCGATTCGCGCTCCAGATAATACTGGGCGACGAATGCTCCCATCACTTCCGGCGGCTCGGCGTAGGGAGCTTTCGGGAAAAACGTCGTGCTGCCCAGGCTGCGGCCGGCGCGGATGAACATCAGCGCCACGCAGTACTCGCCGTTGCCGGCGGCGATGGCAATGACGTCCGCGTCGTGATCGAGTTCCGAGGTCACTATTTGCTGCGCCTGGACGGCTTTGAGCTTCGCCAATTGGTCGCGCAGCTGTGCCGCTTCCTCGAAGTGCAGCACTTGCGCGGCTGCCTCCATGCGCCGGCCCAAGTCCTGGGTTACCTCGTCGTTGCGCCCCTCCAGTACCTTGATGGCCGAACCCACATCGCGCGCATAGTGCTCCCGGGTCACGAGCCCGACGCAGGGCGCGGTGCACCTCTCGATCTGGTATTGCAGGCAGGGGCGCGAGCGGTTGGCGAAATAGGTGTCGTCGCAGTTTCTGAGGCGAAACAGCTTCTGCAGCTGCTGCAATGTATCCCGGACCGCGCCGGCCGAGGGATAGGGGCCGAAGAAACGGCCCGGCTCTTTGCGCGATCCGCGGTAAAAGCTCAGCCGCGGAAATTCGTGGTCGGTCTCGAAATGCAGATAGGGAAAGCTCTTGTCGTCGCGCAATACCACGTTGAAGCGCGGCCGGTGCTTCTTGATGAGATTGAATTCCAGCAGCAGAGCTTCCGTGTCGGAATTCGCGATGGTGACTTCCATGCCGACCGTCTTGGCCACCAGCGCCTGAATTTTCGGATGCACATTACTGGGCTGAAAGTACGAACCGACCCGGCTCTTGAGGTTGCGCGCCTTGCCGACGTAGAGAATCTCCCCCTGCGCGTCCAGCATTCGGTAGACGCCCGGGCGCGCGGGCAGGCTGTCGACGAACGACTTGGCGTCGAATACCGGCTGCGCCTCCGCGCTCATGCGGACGCCGGGGTGCGGACGAGCTCCCGCGCCCTGCCCATGACGGCTTCGAACATCGGCGTCGTGAGGCGCCGGGTTTGCGTGTTGTAGCGGCTGCAATGATAAGAATCCACCAGTAACCGGCCGGCACTTAATTTGTGCTCGGCGCCATGGGCGAAGCGATAGGCGCTAGGCGCGAGGCCGCTGGCACGCAGCACCGCCACATGCGCAATGGCCCCCAGCGCCAGGATCACACGGACGTCGCGGCTTTGTTCGAGTTCCACACGAAGAAAGTCATTGCAGACCTTGATTTCCAAAGGCAATGGCTTGTTCCCGGGCGGCAGGCATTTCACCGAATTCGTAATTCGCGCATCCACAAGCTCAAGACCATCGTCCGCGGCGACCGAGATCGGCCGCGTCGCGAATCCCAATTTATGCAAAGTCGCATACAGCAGAATGCCCGCATGGTCGCCGGTGAACGGCCGCCCGGTCCGATTGGCGCCATGCATGCCGGGCGCCAGACCGACGATCAGCAGGCGCGCGTTGGGATCGCCGAAGAACGGCACGGGACGGCAAAAGTAGTCCGGTTCCACCTCGCGTACCGAGTCGAGAAAAGCCGCCAGGCGGGGGCAGCGCCGGCACGAGGGGTCGAAACTGGTCGTGATGTCGAGAGAGGTGGTCATTCGCGAGCCGGACCCACAATAAAAAACGGGCTACGCAGTAAGACCACGTAGCCCGCCATCGATCACGCGCGGCTTTGGACTAACCCGAGCGCAATCCAACCATCGCCCAAACTTTAAGGGCATGAAATCCGTCAGACTAATTGCGACCGAAAAGATTCCGGGCAATTCACCAAAAAATATTTGCCTGCCGTCCGAGCAGTTTTGGAGCCTCGTGACGCTCAATCTCGAAGGGGCGGAACAGGTTTGCAAGTCAGAATAGCACCTGCACGCATCGAGGCAAGCCAGGTTTTCAAAAACCGTCGCCGGGAATCGAGAATTATTCTCGATATACGTGCTATTTTATTGATTTATAAGGACAAATAAAGACAGTTCAAGCTTTACCATAATATCGATTGGCGCGCGCCCGGCGGGCAATCAGCATGGCCAATTCCAGCGCCTGTTCGGCGTTCAATCGCGGATCGACTTGGGAGCGGTAGGCGCGCACCAGATCCGCCTCGGCGAGTCCCCTCGCGCCGCCGATGCACTCGGTCACATCCTCGCCGGTGAGCTCGATATGCACGCCCCCGAGCATCGATCCTTCTTCCTCATGGATGCGAAAGGCCGCCTCCACCTCTCCTAGAATATTATCGAAGCGGCGAGTCTTCACGCCGCCCGCCGTCGTCTCGGTATTGCCGTGCATGGGGTCGCACACCCACAGCACCTGAGAGCCCGTCGCGCGCACCGCTTTGATCATGGCGGGCAAGCGCTGCTCGATATCCTTCACGCCGAAGCGATGTATGAAGGTCAACCGGCCCGGTTCGTTCTGCGGGTTCAACACTTGAACGAGGGCCTGCAGCCACTCGGCGCTCATGGCCGCGCCCACCTTCACGCCGATGGGATTGGAGATGCCGCGAAAATATTCGATGTGGGCGCCGTCGATATCGGCGGTGCGCATGCCGATCCATGGCATGTGAGTGGACAAGTTGTACCAGTGCTTCTGACGTTCGATATAGCGCGTCTGCGCCTGTTCGGAGAGCAGGTGCAGCCCTTCGTGGCTGGTATAAAAGTCGCCGCGCGTCGCCGCATGCACCCGCTGGCCGCTCATCGACTCGAAGAACTCCAGGGATTCGGCGATCGAATCGACGATCTTCTGGTAGGCATCGCGCAACGCCGCGTGCCGCAGGAAACTCAGGTCCCAGTACTCCGGGTGATGCAGGTCGGCGAAGCCGCCGTCGATCAGAGCGCGTACGAAATTCAAGGTGAGCGATGCTCGCTCGTAGCCCCGCAATAAAAGCTGCGGGTCCGGTTCGCGGTCCGCCGCGGTGAAACCCGGGCGATTGACGTTGTCGCCGCGGTAGCTCGGCAGCGTGATCCCATCGCGCGTTTCGGTGTCGGTGGAACGCGGCTTGGCATACTGGCCGGCAAAACGGCCGACGCGGATGATGGGCTTTTTCAGGCCTTGCAGCAGCACCAGGCTCATCTGCAGCAAGATCTTCAAGCGCCGCGCGATATTGTCGGATTCGCAATCCTCGAAACTCTCGGCGCAATCCCCGCCCTGCAGCAGGAACTGCTCGCCGCGCTGCGCCTGCGCCAGCTTCGAGCGCAGCGCTTCGACTTCCCATGACACCACCAAGGGCGGCAGCCGGCTCAACGCCCCCACGGCGCGCTCCAAGGCCAGCGGATCGGAGTACTTCGGCTGCTGGGTGGCGAGGCGGCTGTGCCAACTGGCGGGATGCCAGTTCGTCAAGGCGGGAGTTTTCGACATGGTTCGGAATGCTAGCGTTGTCGGCGCTCCCAAGTCAAAATGCGCCCCCCTACGGATCGACTGATATAACCCGCGGAATTCAATATGCAGAACAAGACCCCCTTGCAAGCGCTCGGTCTGGGCGAACTCAATCCCGGCACCTGGTCCGGCAGCCACGGCTGGAGCCGGCAGGACTCGGGCCCCTTGATCGACTCGATCAATCCATCGACCGGCCAGCGCCTGGCACAGGTCCGCGGCGCGACCGCAGAGGACTATGAACGGGTCATGACCGCGGCAGTCGCGGCCGCGGCCGCGTGGCGGCAAGTACCGGCACCCAAGCGCGGCGAGGTGGTGCGTTTGATGGGAGAGGAACTGCGGCAGCATAAGGATGCCCTGGGCAGCCTGATAGCCATGGAGAACGGCAAGATCAAAGCCGAAGGCGACGGCGAAGTACAGGAGATGATCGACATCGCGGATTTCGCGGTCGGCCAGTCCAGAATGCTGTACGGCCTGACCATGCACTCCGAGCGGCCGCAGCACCGCATGTACGAGCAGTGGCATCCGCTCGGCGTGGTCGGCGTGATTTCCGCATTCAACTTTCCGGTGGCGGTCTGGTCCTGGAACGCCTTCCTCGCCGCCATCAGCGGCAATGCCGTCGTCTGGAAGCCCTCGCCGAAGACCGCTCTATGTTCGCTCGCCGTGCAGCACATCTGCAATCGGGTGCTGGAGCGTCATGCATTGCCCGCGATCTTCCAGATCTTCATCGATGCCGGCACCGAGCTCGCGATGCGCTTCGTCGATGACCGTCGCGTCGCGCTGGTGTCGTTCACGGGATCGACTCACGTCGGCCGGCAAATCGGCGTGCGAGTCGCCGAACGGCTGGGCAAGAGCCTGCTCGAGCTGGGCGGGAACAACGCCATCATTGTGGACGAGACCGCGAATCTCGACCTGGCGGTGCCCGGAATCGTCTTTGGGGCGGTGGGAACCGCCGGCCAGCGATGCACCAGCACGCGCCGCGTCCTGGTGCACCGCTCGCGCGCCGCCGAACTCGAGCGCCGATTGGTCGCCGCGTACGGCCAGGTCCGCATCGGCGATCCGCTCGCGGCGGGCACGCTCATGGGACCCCTGATCGATCCCGGTGCCGTCGCACGCTATTCGGCGGCCATCGCCGCGGCGCAAGGCCAGGGCGGGGTACTGCTTTGCGGCGGCAAGGTCCTGGATCGGCCCGGCAATTTCGTCGAGCCGGCCATCCTTCGCGCCCATTCGGGAATGAACGTGGTGCAAACGGAAACCTTCGCGCCCATCTTGT
>Ga0182013_10006603_pt1 | contig 13066 bp, 9 predicted proteins | sample 612S2MmetaG_FD_120487 | JGI IMG/M metagenome (GOLD analysis project Ga0182013, IMG submission 120487) | Permafrost microbial communities from Stordalen Mire, Sweden - 612S2M metaG | ecosystem: Environmental > Terrestrial > Soil > Wetlands > Permafrost | place: Sweden: Stordalen | collected... | reverse complement strand
GCGATCGAGGAGACCTGGGGCGCCATGAAATCGCTCGTGGACGCCGGCAAGGTCCGGCACCTGGGCATCTCGGAAGCGTCGTCAGCGACCATTGAGCGCGCCCACGCGGTCCACCCGGTGACGGCGCTGCAGAGTGAGTATTCGCTCTGGACCCGCGACCCCGAGGATGGTGTGCTCGATACCTGTCGCCGTCTCGGGATTGGTTTTGTCGCCTACAGCCCACTCGGTCGTGGATTCTTGACCAGCGAGACGAGCAACCGTGACGGGAAGGATCAGGCCGACTTTCGCACCCACAACCCGCGATTCGCCGGGGAGGCCGGCGAGAAGAACCTGACGCTCGTGCAAAATCTCGAGTCGATCGCGACGGAGAAGGGTGTGACGGTGGCGCAGTTGGCCCTCGCCTGGGTGCTGTCGCGTGGGGGCGACGTCGTGCCCATTCCCGGGACCAAGCGACGCAAGTGGCTACGCGAGAACATCGCGGCCGACGAGATTTCGTTGAGCGACGCCGACGTGGCCGCTCTGGAGACGGCCGTGCCGCGAGAGGCCGTCGCCGGTGATCGGTATCCGGAGCGGTCGATGGGCAGCCTCAATGGGTGACGCGTCGAAGGGTTGAGTCAGCGAGTTCAAACACGTCATCGCACCATTCAATGACCTGAGCGTCGTGCGACGCGATGATCACGGTCGCCCCCGTTGTTTCGAGGAGCCGCAGCATCGACGCCGTCTCACTCACGCCCAACCCGCTCGTCGGTTCATCCAGCAGGTAGATGACCGGACTCGTCACCATGGCTCGCACAATCGCGACGCGAGCTCGCTCGCCGCGCGAGAGCTCCTCCCACCTCGTCGTCGGGTCGCTCGAGAGGCCCAGGGCGGCGAGGTCGTCCAATGGGTCGCGCGTGGCCTCTCGACCGAGTCCAATCACGTCAATCGCGTAGCCACGAATAAGCCCCGGTTCGCTCGCCACGTAGGTGAGGAGACGTCGCAGGCTCCGTTCGTCGATGTCCAGTACGCGTGTGGCTCCAATGGTGATGTCGCCCGACGCGACGTCGTCGAGACCAGCGATCGATCGTAAGAGCGTCGACTTGCCGACCCCCGATCGGCCCGTGACTGCCACGCGCCGCCCAGGTGACACGACGAGGTTGGCGTCGTCGACGAGCGTGTGATCGTCCTCCTCGAGCACCACGTGCTCGACGCGAATCGTCGAGTCACTCGGCCACGAATCGTGGCCCAGCTCCACGCCAACGTCCATCGCATCGAGTCGTTCGGCCGCCGCACTGACACCCAAGGCGGTGTCGAGCGCGTCGCGGATCGTTGAGAGCATCTCGAGCGTCGAGAGTGCCACCAGCGCCACGACGACCAGCCAGAGGGGTGACGTCGTTGGTCGTACGACGTAGGCGCCCAAGGCGAGTGCGGTCATCACGGGCGGCACCACGTTCGAGAGTTGGTGCTGTCGCGCCAGACGTCGTTCCGCGCGCGCCAGACGCTCGACGCAGCGCGCGGAACGTTCCTGCGCGAGTGCGACACGCCCGAGCAGTGCCAGGTCGGGGGTGACGGCGCTGAGTTCGACCACTTCGGCGCGGTACAGGCCCCGTGCCGCGCGCAGCGCCCGGTTGCGACGGAGCAACGGGCCGACGTTGGCGAAGAGCGCGAGCACGCCGAGCAGTTGGACAGCGAACAGGTCGCCCGCGTAGGACCACCACTGGCCGTGAGGAGGTAGCAGTCCAATGAAGACGTCACTCAGCGCCATCACGACCAGGGACGTGCTCAACGGAATGACGCAGCGCAGCCAGAGGTCCTGGAGCTCATCGGTATCACGCAGTGCACGTTCGAGGAGATCGCCCGCGGCGAAGGACCGCCATTGGCGAAACGTCAATCGCCCGATGGCAACGAAGAGCCAGCGACGCCACCGTGAGACGGCGTCGAAGCCCAGACGATGAGCGCTGAGGCGCTCGGCGAATCGCAGGGGAGAGCGAAGGAAGGCGAAAAGCTCTATGACGATGAGTACGCCGAGCACGCTGCGAAGTCCCGGTCGACCGGCGCTCGCCACCAGTAGACCGACGGCGCCCACGAGGAGGAGCACATTGACGAGGGACGCCACGAGACCCGCCAACATTGCGGGCACCAGTTGTGTGCGTGGCGGCCGTGAGCGTCGCAGCCAGCGCAACAGTCGCTCGGCGTCGGCCCTCATGTGGTCAGCTCGATGCGATGGGTGGCGCCAGTCAGGAGTGGCGTGTCGACGGTCGCTTCGACGACGGCCACGTGCGGATAGTGATCGAGTGCGTCGCGCACCAGGACTCGCGCATTCACGTCGAGGACCCCCGCGATGTCGTCCAATACCAAAAGGGCCGGATGGGCCAACAGGCATCGAGCCAGGACCAGTCGGACTCGTTCACCGGTACTGATACCTCCACCATCGACCATCAACGTCGTGTCGAGGTCGGCGAAGCGAGGCCCCATCAATCCGAGCGACGAGAGGCACGACGTCACGTCTCGGTCGTCGATGTCGACGCCCAGGGTTACGTTGTCGCGTAACGTCCCCGAGAGTAGCGAGCTCTCGACGCTGACGTGTCCGGTGCCCGCGACCGTTCGCGCGACGTCGCCGTGTCGCGGGACTCGCCAGGACAGCATCGTCTCGAGCAGCGTCGTCTTTCCCGATCCTGACGGCCCCGTGACGACGAGCCGTTCACCGGCGCGCAGCACAAATGAGACTGCGCGATCGTTGAACTCGGTCTGCACGTTCGTCGCGACGAGCACGTCAGCGGTCGCGTCCGAAGGAAGTACCGTCGTCGCATCGGCGAGGACCGCGAAGGAGCGCTCGGCATCCTCTCGACGATGGAACTCGACACCAAAGCGGCGCACGCTCACGAAGATCTCGCTCGTGATGAGCACCGCAATCAATGCGTGGGTCAGGGAGATCCGACCGCCCAGCAAGGCGAAGCCCACGACCATCGCCACGAGTCCGATGCTGACACCGCTCAGAAATTCGGTGACGAGTGACGATCCCAGAGCGACGCGGATTGCTCGAATCGCAATGGTGTGCTCCGAGTCAGAAATGGCGGCGATCTCGTTCGCGCCGTACTCGACCGCTCCGAGTGCGCGAAGTTCGGTGGTGTGATACAGCAGTTCGAGCTGTCGCTGCTCCAACAGCGATCGACGTTCGCGGTATTCGCCGGCGATGGCCTCGCTCCGACGGCCAGCCCGTCGGTAGAGGGGAGCGGCGAGGAAGAGGAGCGCCACGGTGATGGTGAGCGCCAACCATCCTCCGGCCCACGCCAGAACGACCAGACCGGCGAGCGATATCGCCGCACCCGTCTCGAGTTGGATCAGGTACGGCGCCTCGGCCGCCTGTTCGATGGCGAGCGCGAGGTCACCGCGACTGCGCTCGCGTTCTCCACGAGGTCGGGTCAGTCGTTGGGGCAGGAGTGTGCGCCAATATTGGCGAATGGCCGCACCGGCGTGATCGTGCCATTGCCCGACGGCCATCGTCACGAGCCAACGCAACACCAGCGCAGTGAGCACCAACCAGAGACCTGCGGATACCTGGTGACGGGCGAGGTGGCTCAGTCCGACCGCGAGCACCAGCGCGCAGGTCAATGAAACCAGCGCGCTGAACCCTCCGATGAGTCGAGCACTCGCCGCGAAAGGAACGTCGCGCGACGCGGCGAGAGGTGCGGTGCTCACCGACCAATGCTAACGACGGTCAAATGTCCTCTAGGGGGTCGTCGCGATGGGCCAACAACTTGGCCGGACCGTTCAACCAGTTGCGCAGCGCCCGGGTCGCGCGACAGTCATCCTCGTTGTAGTCGAGTAACCGCGAGCGCGACGTCTGCGCCTGCGGGTCTTGCCCCAGAGCCAATTCGTACCAGAGCATCGAGGCTTCGCCACTCGGGTTCGCGTCGCGCCACTGAAATCCCGCGGCCACCGCTAGTTGCTTCAGTCCGAGGGGTCCTTCCGTTTGGATCTGTTCTTTGGCCAGATCGTGCAGGTCGATCCACTGGGGTGGCGAGGTGTGGCGAAAACTGTCGAGGTCGGCAGTGGTCGGACCTCCCTCGAGCGGTTCGAGCACGGCCCGATTCATTGCGCCGTCCTCGGCCTGGGCCCAAAAGCAGTACGCGGCGAAGCTTCGTCCTTGCTCCTCGCAGAGTCGTCGAACGTTGCTGAGCCATGACCAGAAGGCCGAGAAGTTCGCGGCCTCAGATTTGGCGGTCAGCTCGCCCCATTCGGCGAAGGCGACGTGACCCGCCTCGACGCCGACGACCTCTTGGTGGACGGTCACGCTCGCTCCCCAGAGATACGTGACGTCGTCGTAACTCTCCATGTCAATGTCAACTTCGACGTCCGCCGTCGGACAGCCCATCTGCGACGGCTCGCGAATTCGCAACGCGGAGTGACGCACGTGGGACCGCGCTCGATAGATGAGTTCGTCGAGGCGCTCGATGTTGCGACTCAGCTGATCCTCTCGTACGAATGCGTCGTCGAAAGGCTGCTGGGCCACTCGCGCACGTTTGACCCGAAGCGGGTTGAGGCGAGCGAGGGTGTCGCGCGTCGCGACGCCGTGCTCGCGCAAGATTGCCTGTTGCGCCTGCGAGGTGAATCTGGTGAGCGACACGTCGTCGACCGCTTCTAGTTCGCCTTCGCAGTGTTCGGAGAACTCACAAGTGAGACAGTCGCGGTGCCAGTAGGGCGACGTCGGAAAGTCCCCGCCGACGTCGAACCAGTCGTCGAGCGCGCGAAGCACGTCGATTCGTTCATCGAAGAGCGCGTCGTAGGCCACGAGATTGCTTCGCGAGTAGGTCGGGCCCGCCAGTTCGATCCACCACAGCCGGGCGTTGCGATCGACCAGCGCGCCGCGAGCTGACGGGTCTGCGGCCCCGAACGCTTCGAGGACCCGTGTGGCGCCGTCGAGAATGAGGACGTCACGCCGGACGGTCGCCGTGGGCCGAAGTCCCAAATTGTCGCGCACCACGGCGTCGCTCGGAAGCAGCCGCTCGAGCGAGCCTTCGAAAAGTCGACGGGTCGTGGCCGCCTCGGTGACCTCGTGATTCTTCACGACGAGTGGCGCGTACACGAACCGCTCCCCACTTCGACCGAGCCGGATGAGACCCTGCACGGCCACGGTGCGCCGGGCATCCAGGTCCGCCAGTCGAGCGTTGAGGATCAGATCGACGCCGTGGCCGATCAGCTCTTCGGTATGGGATGGTCCCGTCGCCACGACCGCGCCGGGATGTAGTTCCTTCAAGCGCTCGAGCACTTCGTCGCGGTGCGCGTCGGCGTCGCGTCGGCGTCGCTCCATCTCGGGCGACACCTCGGTGCGGCGTGCCCGTGACGGCTCAGCGCGCGAGAGCGCAATTCGGTGAACGCAGGCGTCGATCTCGGCGCCGCGCAAGAGTGAAGTCACAGGCCAAAAGCCTACGAGGCCTCTGGCTTCTCGTTACGCCAGCTCCTCCACAGCGAGGCGTACTCGCCATTGAGCGCCACGAGTTCATCGTGCGTGCCTAGTTCGGCGATCTGACCCTCGACGACCACGCAGACGCGGTCGGCGTCATGGGCGGTATGGAGGCGGTGGGCGATTGCGACCACGGTGCGTCCGTGCAGGACGGCGCTCAGCGAACGTTCGAGGTGTCGGGCGGCGCGAGGATCCAAGAGTGCGGTCGCCTCGTCGAGCACCAATGTATGGGGGTCCGAGAGGACGAGTCGCGCGAGCGCGAGTTGTTGCGCTTGGGCCGGCGACACCTGGTAGCCCGTGGTACCGAGTTCGGTCAAGAGTCCCTCGGGGAGCGATTCCACCCACTCGAGGGCGTCAACCGCGTCAAGGGCCCGGGTGATTTCGTCGTCGCTCGCCTCGGGTTTGGCGAGGGCGAGGTTCTCGCGAACGGTGCCGATGAAGATGTGGTGCTCTTGGGTGACGAGTGCGACGTGGCGGCGCAGCATGGATAGCGGCATTTTTGCGAGGGCGACGTCACCTACCAGCACGGAACCGCTGCGCGGCGCGTCGATGCCCGCGAGGAGGCGACCGATCGTGGATTTTCCCGCGCCCGACGGTCCGACGATGGCGAGCCGTTCGCCTGGCTGGATCGTGAGCGAGATACCCTTCAGGACGTCGAAGCCCGGTCGGTAGGCGTAGTGGACGTCGCTCATGGTGATGATGTCGTTGGTTGGCTCGACGCCCTCGGTTGGACGATCATCGCGGACCACCGACACCCCCACGAGTCGCGCCAGCGACGTTTGGCCGATTTGGAGTTCGTCGAGCCAGGAGATGATTCGGTCAATTGGGTCGTTGATCTGCACGACGTAGAGCGTCACCGTGGTCGCAGCCCCGATCGTGATCGAGTGGTGCAGTGCCAACCAGCCACTCCACGCGAGCGTCGTGGCCACGGCGAGGGCAAAGGCGCTCTCCACGGTGGGGAACCACACCATGCGCATGAGCAGCGTGTACATCTCAGAGTAGAAGGACTCTCGAATGTTGCCTTCAATTCGTGTCGCCTGGCGGGTTCCGAGACGGTGGGCGTCGACGGTTCGTGCTCCCTCCGCCGTCTCGGACACCGAGCCGGACATCGTCGCGTAGCTCATTCGTTCGCGTCGATAGCCTGGTAGGGCGTAGTGCAGGTAGAAGCGTGTCGAGTAGTAGATGAAGGGCAGCGACACGAGACTGGCGACGGCGGCGAGTGGGCTGACGAAGACCATCGCGACGAGTGTCAGGAGGGCCTGCACGATCGCGACGAGCCATTCGGGCATGGCGAAGCGCACCGTGCGCGAAAGCGCTTCGATGTCGTTCGTCGTTCGACTGAGGAGGTCGCCCGTGCCGGCGCGCTCGACCTCCACGAGTGGCAGGGCCAACACGCTCTGGAGGAACTCCTCTCGAAGTTGCGCGAAGACCGTCTCGCCGAGGATGTAACTGCGACGTCGTGCGAGGAAGGAGAGTCCGGCGTAGAGGATTGACGAGACGAAGAGGATGGAGACGTCCACCGTGATGCGAAACGACGTGAGCCGGTGGTCGGCCGCGTAGTTGGTAATCTCGCCGATGACGTACGCCGGTATCAACGCCATGATCGCGGCGAGCCCGTAGAGCGAGAGCATCCTTGCGAGCGGACCACGGTGCTGCTTGATCAGGACTTTGGCGTAGGCCCGAACGACCGTGGTGTCGGCGATGGGAAGTTGCGCCATCAGGAATCCTCTCGGAGTACGGTCTGTCGATAGAGCGCGGAGTTCGCGATGAGTTCGCGGTGGGTACCCGATTCGACGGCCCGGCCGTCGACCATCAAGTAGACGAGGTCCATCATTTCGAGCATCAGCGGGCTCGTCGTAGCGACCAGGGTCGTGTGCGACCCGCGGACCTTGCGCAGTCGCGCCGCGATGCGCCCTTCGGTGTGCGTGTCGACCGCGGAGGTCGGCTCGACGAGGATGAGCACGTCGGCCTCGGTCAGAATCGCGCGCACCAGACTGAGGCGCTGGCGCTGACCGCCGGAGAATCCGCGGCCGCGCTCTTCGACCAACGTGTCGAGACCGTCTTCGAGCGCGTCGAGGATGTCGAGCGAACTCGTGGCCTCCAGGGCCGGCATGATCGTCGCGTTCGAGACGTCACCGTGGGGGACCAGTTCGTAGCGCAGTTCGCCCGAGAAGAGTCGCGGTTCGATCTCGCTGACGATGATGTTGGCACGGGTGTCACGTACCGAAAAGAGGGCCAGGGGCGTGCCGTTGAGATGCACGCCCTGCACGTCGTCAACGAAACGCCCAAGGCGGTCGGCGAGCGCCGTGGCCTCCTCTGGACTCTCGGTGACGACCGCGACGAGCTGTCCTCGAACGAGGGAGACGCCACTGGTCTCGTCGTCGAGGCGCTCCACGTGCGCCGGCCAGGGGAGCGGCGACTCGGGCTCGGTGACCAGTGGATCAATGTTCAAGATGCGAAGTACGCGTCCCGCTCCCACGTACGCGCGCGTCGTGGAGATCACGTACTCAATGGCGGTGCGGAGTGGTGTCGTGAGGAAGGTCGCGTAGCCGAAGAAGGCCACGAGTTGACCGGGTTGGAGTGTGCCGTGCATGACGTCCTGCGCGCCGAGGTAGGTAACGACGGCCGTGAGTATCGCGGGCAGGAGGACCTGGCCCGATTCGAGTCCGGCCTGGGGCGATGCGATGCGATTGCCGGCCAGACGCACGAGATTGCTCTGTCGGCGATAGTTGTTCAAGAAGACGTCTTCGCCGCCGACGCCGCGAAGGATCCGCAGTCCGGCCACGGTGTCTGATCCGAGCGCCGCCAGACGGCCCGCCGCCTCGCGCTGCGCCGCCTGGGTCGTGTGCAGCGGTCGCATGAGTGGGGTGGTCAGCGACGCGAGGACCGGCACGCCGATCAACACGATGAGTCCGAGTTCGGCTGAAGTCGAGATGAGGATGACCGAGACGAAGATCCACGCAGCGATGGCGCCGGCGAATCGAGCGACGACGTCGTAGGCGCCGCCAATGCGCATGGCGTCAGAGGCGACGGTGTTGACGACGTCGCCGGCGGGGATGACGTCGGTGACCGCCGTGCCAGTCTTGGCGACGTGGTGTCCGATGACCTGGACCGTCTTGTAGGCCGCATTCATCCAGTTGGTGACGGCCATTTGGTGGCGCAGGGCCCCGCAGACCGCTTGGAACAGTCCGAGCGCCATCACGACGCCGACCCAGAGGAAGAGCTCACCTTCGTTCTTGTCTATGACGCCCTTGTCGATCGCCGCGCCGACGCACGCCCAGATGAGGGCCTGACTGACCATCCATCCAATAGCGAAGAGGGCGTTGAGAACGAGAGTGAGCTTTTGTTGGCGCGCGATCCACACGAGATAACGAAACGGCGAACGCGTATCGGGTGTGCCGATGTCCGCGACCGGGAGTTCGCGGTAGGGCAGGTGTAACACGATTCGTCTTTCAGTAGTGGTGGGTGGATGATGAGTCGACCTATAAGCGGGGTTCTGTCCACCTTCCTTTCGGAAGGATGGGCGGCCATCCATCTCAGCGATCTACCTCGGGAGTGCCTTGTTTCCAAGGCATGCGGGCCACGCGCTCCCACGTTTGATCTTGCTCCGGGTGGGGTTTACCTAGCCATCTCGATTACTCGACATGCTGGTGCGCTCTTACCGCACCGTTTCACCCTTACCTGTACCCGGTTACCCGAGCCATCGGCGGTCTGTTCTCTGTGGCACTGTCCTGCACGTCACCGCGACTCACATTTCGCGAGCACCCTGCCCTATGGAGCCCCGACTTTCCTCACCCCGTGTTGCCACGGAGTGCGGCCACCCAGTCGACTCACCATCCGGAGCAATTCTGACACACCTCACCAGGGACGACAAGAGCCGTAACGATGTCGTAACGAAAAGGTAGCCTCGCGACGTGAGTGACGAGGGGTCGACAGCTGAGACGGTGCACGAGGTCGGCGAGTTCTATCAACTGCTGACCACGCAACTCGAATCGGCCTTTGGTCGTCGCCATCCCCACTGGGTTCGCGGCGAGATTGCCAAGGTCTACGAGAAGAGTCACATGTACGTCGACCTGGTCGACGCGGGCTCGGTGTCGTCGGACACCAAGCGTCCGGTCCTCAACGCCCACTGCTGGGCCACGCAGTGGGCGCCGCTCAAGAGAAAACTGGCGAGCGAAGGCGTCACGTTGACGCCGGGCGTCATCGTCAACTTCTACGGGTACGTCGACGTCTACGCCCCTCAAGGGAAAATTGGCTTCACGATCACCCAAATCGATGTCCAGGGTCTGCTGGGCGACGTGGCCCGGCGCCGTCAAGAACTCATCGCCCGTCTGGTCAGCGAGGGTCTCATCGACGCGAATAAGAGGGTGGCGATGAGCCCAGTGCCCCTGCGTGTCGGCCTCGTCGCCAGTCCGGGGACTGAGGGCTACAGCGACTTCACCGGACAACTGGCGCACTCGGGCTACGGCTTTGCGATCACGCTCGTGAAGACCGCCGTGCAGGGCGAGGCGGCGCCACCGCAAATCGTCTCGGCGATCGAAGCGCTCGACGCGCACGGCGTCGACATCATCTGCCTGGTGCGCGGTGGAGGATCGAAGGGCGATCTGGCGGCGTTCGACGACGAGCGCGTCGCGCGGGCCATTGCCGGCTGTGCGACACCGGTCTTCACCGGCATCGGTCATACCGGTGATGAATCAGTCGCGGACCTGGTCGCGCACACTCGAGCCATCACCCCGACCAAATTGGGCGAGGAGATCGCGGCACTCGTCGACGGGTGGCATCGCCGCCACGTTCGCGTCCCGGCGCAGAGGGTTCTCGACGCCACCAATGGGTTGCTCGACGAAGCGACGGAATACGTGGCCGAGCGCCGTCGAACGATGATCTTCGCGGTGCGGGACCGATTGCGATCGGAGCAACGCCACCTGGGAGCGACCCGCAGCCAACTCCTGGTCCACTCCCGTCACCTGTTGTCGACGACCGGACAGGCCCTCGCCAGCACCCGTCAACTGCTCGGCGCGTACGACCCATCGAAGCGACTGGCCCAGGGCTGGTCGATTGTGACCAAGAGCGACGGCGGCGTCGTGCGTTCACTCAGTGACGTCGCACTGGGTGACACGGTGCGCGTACTGGTCAGCGACGGATCGTTTGACTCTACTGTGAATGAAAAGAATGGAGCCTCGTCATGAGCGATATCGGGAATTGGAATGAAGCGGCGAACGAACTTGACGCAATCGTCGCGTCCTTCGACGAAGGCGAGGTCTCGGTCGACGACCTTTTCGTGAAACTCGAACGCGCGACGCAGATCATTGAGACATTGGAATCACGTCTCGACGCGACGAAGATGCGGGTCGACGAACTCGCGCCGCGGCTCGCCAAGGTCACTGAGGCGGAATGACCGATCGAGATCGCTTCTACTTTCGCCAGCTGTTGAGTGGCCTCGACTTCTCCGTCGGTGACCCGGTCGCAGAACAGATGGTGAACTTCGCCTACGCCTTTGGGGACCGCGAGACGGGCGAGGCCGTCCTCGTCGACCCGGCCTACGCGCCCGAGGAACTGGTGAGCATCGTGCAGAACGATGGGATGCGAGTGACGGGAGCGCTCGCGACGCACTATCACGCCGACCACGTCGGAGGCAGTTTGGGTGGTCAGACGCAGATCAACGGCATCGTCGAACTTCTCGAGACGACCGACGTCCCCATTCACGTACAGGCGGACGAGGTGGAGTGGATCACCAAGCGCACCGGCGTCGGCGCTGACGCACTCGTCGCGCACGCGCCGGGCGATGTCATGAACGTCGGTGCATTCGACGTGACCCTGGTGCACACTCCAGGTCACACGCCGGGCAGCCAGTGCATCCTGGTCAATGGACGACTCATAAGTGGCGACACCCTGTTCCTCGATGGCTGTGGCCGAACCGACCTACCGGGCTCGGACCCCGAAGAGATGTATCGCACGCTGACCCAACGCCTCTCGTCGATATCGGATGAGACGGTGCTCTTCCCGGGACACCTCTATTCGGCGGACCCGAGCGCCGCGATGGGCGACGTGCGACTCCACAACCGTGCACTCGTGCCGGCGAGCGCCGACCAGTGGCTCGCCATGTTCGCGCGTTGAGTGTGCTCGAGAGTTCCGATCACGTCGTCATCGTCGGAGCGGGCTTCGGCGGTTGGCGTCTCGTCGAGGCGTTGCGTCGAGAAGGATACGACGGTGCGCTGACGCTGCTGGGTGAGGAGACCCACGCACCCTACGACCGACCGCCGCTGTCGAAGCAGGTGCTCGCTCTCAAGTGGGACGTTGAGAAGGCCACCCTCGCCACACCCGAACGAATTGCCGATGCGAACGTCGACCTGCGCCTCGGGGTTCGGGCCGTGGGACTCGACGTCGATTCGAGCACGGTGCATCTCGAGGATGGTTCGAGCGTCACGGGCACGCACATCGTCATCGCCACCGGCGTGCGAGCGCGTCGCGTGCCCTACAGCGCTGACGCGTCGGTCTTGGCGTTGCGTAATCGAGACGACGAAGTACGACTTCGTAACGAACTCGAACGGATCGATTCCGGCAGCGTCGTCGTCATCATCGGTGGCGGCTTCATCGGCGCGGAGGTCGCGACGCAACTGCACGGGCGCGGCTTCGCACCCGTGGTTCTCGAAGTGGCCATGCGGCCATTGATCGGCGTCGTCGGTGATGAGGTCTCGGCGTGGTTGGAACGACTCGCGAGTGACGCCGGCGTCGAGCTTCGAAGTTCTCAGCACGTGACCGACGTCGTGCGTGACGGTGATGGGTTCTCGGTCGTCGTGCGCGACGGGGAAGCCCTCCGCGCCGCCCTCGTGATCCTCGGAGTCGGCGCCGAGGTCAATGTCGAATGGCTCGAAGAGTCCGGTCTCGTGATCGATAACGGCGTCGTCGTCGACGCGAATCTGTTGGCGACCGAACGCATCGCGGCGATTGGCGACGTGGCGCGCTTCGGTTGGCCCAACGTCATGGGTGAGGACCTCGTGCGGATCGAGCATTGGGAGGTCGCCAACATGCACGCGCAACGCCTGGCGCACTTCTGGACGACCGGAGAGAGTTCGCCCGACTACATGGTTCCCTATTTTTGGTCCGACCAGTACGGCAAGAAGATTCAGATGCTCGGTCACGCCCGACCCGATGATGACGTCGTTCGCGTGCACGGAAGTCCAGAGGAAGGCAAGTGGATCGCGCTGTTCTCTCGCGTCGGAGTGGTGACGGGCATCATCGCGCTCGCCCAACCCCGCGCACTGATGCTGTCCAAGCACTTCCTTGAGCGGCCGACGACCTTGGGGCACGCACTCGAGGAAGCGCCCTGGACGAACTAGAACGCGACGGTACTCAGTTCTGGAATCGTCTTCTCCACTCGTTGCACGACCGCTGACCACCGGACACGTTCCGCGTGGCGTTGCTCGTCGGTCGTCACTGGGATGTACACGTCCTTGGGTGTCCATAGGGCTTCAACGTCCGCCAAGGTGAGCGCGCCGATGGTGACGAGCGCCATGAGCCCAGCTCCTCTCGTTGTCGCCTCACGCTCGGGCGACACGTCGACGCGTAGCCCCGTGAAGTCAGCCAGTCGTTGGACGAAGAACCGGTTCGCACTCATGCCACCGT
>Ga0182013_10006599_pt1 | contig 13077 bp, 10 predicted proteins | sample 612S2MmetaG_FD_120487 | JGI IMG/M metagenome (GOLD analysis project Ga0182013, IMG submission 120487) | Permafrost microbial communities from Stordalen Mire, Sweden - 612S2M metaG | ecosystem: Environmental > Terrestrial > Soil > Wetlands > Permafrost | place: Sweden: Stordalen | collected... | reverse complement strand
TTCTGGATTCTCATGCCCAGCGTCGAAAATCCGGCCGGGCCGCTGAGCCGTCCGTTTTCATAGAGAAAAACGGCAACCTCGCCGGGGCTGGCCGAGGCTTGCAGGACAACCGCCCGAAGCTGCGAGAGCGGACGAACCAGTTCGGAAGCCAGAGCGCGCACGCTCTCCATGCGCTGAACTTGAGAGTGGCGTGCGGCGGCGGTCTCGAAGTCGAGCTTCGCCGAAGCCTCCTCGCGTTGTGCGCGCAGCGTGACCAGAGAGCTTTCGCCGCGCGTGGCCAGGAATTGCTCGACCGCCGCGGCCTCCTCGGCGTAACGCTCGTCCGTGCAGCCCTGATAGCAGGGCGCCAGGCACATTTTCATCTCGGAGTAGACGCAACCGGGATGGCTGGGATTCGGCTCCAGTTCCTCGGTGCAGCGGCGTAGCAGGAACAGTTTGAGCGCCTCGTCGGCAAAGCGCTCCGCCGCCGCACGCGATTGAAACGGCCCATAGGCCCAGCCGGCCTCGCGCTGGCTGGGGTGATTGGTGACGGCAATGCGCGGATAAGAATTGCTCCCCAAAAAGCGAATAAAAGATGGTGCTCCCAGGTGCATTCGTTCCAAAGATTTGGAACCGTATACTTTTTCCAGGAGTGAAAACTGCATAAGCAGCGATTCGAATTCCGAGCCGGTCAGCCGCCAGCGAATCTGCCGCACACGCCCGGCCAACTGCAAGCGGCGCGGATATTTTTCCGAGGGCTGCAAGAGCCGTGCAAGCCGCGCGCGCAGATTGGGAGTGCGGCCAATGTAAGGCTCGGCGTGCGCCTCCGCGCCGTAGAGAGCGAAGACCGCAGATGTGGTCGGCAGTTGCGCCAGCGCAGCCTTGGCGTCGGACGGGTCGAAGCCAATCTGCTGCATTGCAATCTCGGAAGTTTTCCTTGAATCCATCATTCTTCTTAAACTCCGCCAACTCCGCTAACACGCGCGAAGCGCGGCTAACTCCGCTAACTCCCCGCAAGCATCATGCCGTCGATGCGCAGCGTGGGCGAGGCCACCGCTCCACGAAACTCCAGATCGCTGCCGATGGCTGTCACGTTCTTGAGCATCTCGGCCAGGTTTCCGGCGATGGTCACCTCTTCGACGGCGTGGGTGAGCTGGCCATTCTCGATCCACAATCCGGTCGCGCCTTGCGAATAGTCGCCAGTAACTACATTGACGCCGAAGCCCATCAGTCCGGTGACGTAGAGCCCGGCGGGAACATCTGCGATGATCTGCTCCGGAGTGAGTTTTCCCGGCTCAAGATAGAGGTTGCCGCAACCGATGCCCGGCGCGCCGGCCAGCCCGCGCGAGGCGTTGTGCGTGGACTTCATGCCCAGCTTGCGCGCCGTGTAGGTGTTCAACAGATAGTTGCGCAGCATGCCATTCTCCACGACTACGGTGCGTAGCGAAGGCAAACCTTCGCCATCAAATGGCGAAGTCCCGAAGCCGCCCATCCCAGTGGGCAGCAGCATGGTGTTGTCGTCCACAATGGTCAAATTAGCCACGGCGATCTGCTCGCCCAGCTTGCCAGCCAGGAACGAAGCCCCACGCCAGATTGCGTCTCCCGAAGCCGCCTCGAAGACTGAGCCGAGCAGCGTTCCAGCCACCTCCCGCGCAAAGACGATGGGGACTCTCTGCGTGGGAACGCGCCGCGCGCCCAGCCGCCGCAGCGTCCGCCGCGCCGCCTCTTTGCCGATGGCCTCGGGCGATTCCAGATCTGCAAGCCTGCGCGCGCTCGACCACCAGCCGTCGCGCTGCATCGAGCCGTCCACGTCCACGGCCAGCGGAGCCGCCGCGACTCCGGCGTAGCTTGAGCGGTAGCCGCCCACAAAGCCGCGCGAGTTGGCCAGAACCTTGCTCCCCGTGGCCGCGTCAAAGCTGCCGCCGTCTGAGTTGGTAATGCGCGGGTCGGCCTTGAGCGCCGCCGACTCCGCTCGCCGCGCCCACTCGATCCGCTCCGCGGCCGGAAGCGAGTACACGTCCTCGTCGTAGAGGTGCATGTCGCCGGATAGCGAACCGAATTCGTCCCTCTCTGGCAACCCGCTGAAGGGATCTTCTTCGGTCACTTTGGCCAGCGCCAGCGCGCCTTCCACCAGTTGACGAATTCCCTCCGAGGTCAGGTCGCTGGTCGAGGTCGAGGCCGACCGCTTGCCCAAAAACACCCTCAGGCCAAGTCCACGCGAGCCAGACTCCTTCAGTGTCTCCACCTGGCCCATGCGCACGTTGACGCTGAACTCGTCGCCCTCGCGCGCCACGGCCTCGGCGTCGCTGGCGCCGGCTTTCACGGCCAGCGCCACCACTTCGGCAGTCAAGGATTCCAAATCGAGTTTTTCAAGATTGTGTAGAGCGTCAGCATTAGCCATGGGTCAACAGTACCAAACCCCGTCCATTTCAGCACACGTTCGCGCTGGACGCAATGCGGCCTACTCTAGGGAACCTCTGAATTAGTTTTTGTAGCGAATCCGGCACTCCCTCAGGGGCTAAAGCCCGCGTTGATTTTGCAGCACTTGCGGCACGACTAAAGAGGCTGCGGAAAAAGTCGGAGTTTCGGGCGAAATCGGCTAAAAACATCCCTCAGGGGCTAAAGCCCTGCTTTGTTATGAATCATTTACGGCACGACTAAAGTCGTGCCCTTTCAAAACATCGACTTAATCAGCACTTGCGGCACGACTAAAGTCGTGCCCTTTCAAAACATCGACTTAATCAGAGCTTCCCTAGAGGCTCAAGGTTTCGCCGGGTAACGGGCGAGGACAAGACCAGCATCGTGGTGGTTGCCACATAGGGCATGAACTTTTTGATGATATTTTCCAGAGCCTCGGACGTGGGCACGAAGACCTTGAGCAGGAATGTGTCTTCTCCGGCGATGTGGTGACATTCGAAGACCTCGGGCATCTCACGGGCCAGGGCAATGACGTGAGAAATCATGTCGCCGATGACCCGAACGCGAATAAATGCGCAGACAGGCCGTCCGACCTTTTGGCGGTCGATTTCGACACGGTATCCGGTGATGATTCCAGCCTCTTCCATGCGGTGAACCCGCTCGATGACGGCAGGCGTCGATAGGCCTACCCGCCGGCCAAGTTCAGAAAAGTGAATGCGCGCATCGTCCTGGAGTTCGGCCAGAATATGCCATCCGATGGGATCGAGGAGCTTGGTAATATCTACGGTGTCTGTCATATGTGACCTAAAAGAGTTCCGAAAATACACAAAAGTATCGTATAAATCGTATTCCTTTCCGCGGTGAGCCTCAAGTAGATTTCATTATAGGATGGGTTCCGTCTCACAACTCGGCCATCTGGAATATTGCTCGGTCAACATAAGCGTGAACGGAACCACGCAGTCGTCACAGTTTGCCCGTAATACCGGCGCACAGGAGCGTCCGTCATCATGGCCACAGCTACTATGTATGAATTGCGTTTGGCTCGCCGCATGGGGCGGCTGGGCACCGAAACGGCTTTTGAAGTTCTGAACAAGGCGAAGGCTCTGGAGCGCCAGGGAAAGAGCATCATCCACCTGGAAATCGGCGAGCCTGATTTCGACACGCCCTCCAATATTGTGGAAGCGGCCGTGGATGCGCTGCACAAGGGATGGACCCACTACGGTCCCTCCGCCGGATTGCCCGAACTGCGCCAGGCCATCGCCGAATACGTCAGTAGCACGCGCGGCATCACGGTCGCTCCCGAGGAAGTGGTGGTGGTGCCCGGCGGAAAGCCCATCATGTTCTACGCCATGCTGGCGCTGATCGAGGAAGGCGATGAGGTGATCTATCCCAATCCGGGATTCCCCATCTACGAATCGATGATCAACTACATGGGCGGCAAGGCCGTTCCCATCCAACTCCGCGAGGAGCGCGATTTCACGCTGGACGTCCGGGATTTGCCCGCGCTGATCACCGACCGCACCAAGCTTATCATTCTCAATTCTCCGCAGAATCCCACCGGCGGCGTCATGCCCCGCAGGGACATCGAGCAAGTGGCCCGTATTATCGACGACCGCAACATCCTGGTGCTCTCGGACGAAATCTACAGCCGCCTGCTCTTTGAAGGCGAGCACTTCTCGATTGCGACGATCCCTGACATGAGAGAGCGCACCATCATTCTCGACGGCTTCTCGAAGACTTATGCCATGACCGGCTGGCGCATGGGCTACGGCGTCATGCGTCCCGATCTGGCCACGCACATGACCCGCCTGATGACCAACTCCAACTCCTGCACCGCCAGCTTTACGCAGATCGCGGGCATCGAGGCGCTGCGCGGTGATCAGAGCGCCGTCACGCGCATGTGCGCGGAGTTCAAGAAACGCAGCGAATTCTTTGTCGCCGGGTTGAACAAGATCAAGGGCTTCAGTTGCCGCCAGCCCAAGGGCGCCTTCTATGTCTTCCCCAACATCACGAAGACCGGATGGAAATCCAAGCCTCTGGCCGATGCGCTGCTCGATCAGGCCGGCGTGGCGGCGCTTTCCGGCACGGCTTTTGGAATTTACGGCGAAGGCTATCTGCGCTTCAGCGTGGCCAACTCGATGGATAATTTGCAACAGGCGCTCGAACGACTCGACATGTGGACGAAGCAAAACCTCTAGGAGACGGCCATGGCCCTCGTGGATTCCGCCACCGGGAAAGTAATCCGGGATTATTCGATTGAACAGCTCAAGGATGCCGCCAACCTGATGCGCGGCTACAATCTTGTTCAACTTTGCGCGGCAGGATCGGGCCACGCCGGCGGAACGCTCTCCATCATGGACATCGTCGCCGCGCTGTACCTGCATGTTGCCCAGCACGATCCCAGAAATCCCAACTGGCCCGAACGCGACCGCATTCTCTGGTCCGCGGGCCACAAAGCGCCGGCCCTTTATGTCGGCCTGGGCTTCGCGGGCTTCTGCGAGATCAACGACGTGATGACTTTGCGCAAGCTCCACTCGCGTTTTCAGGGCCACCCGCATTGGCTGAAGCTGCCCGGCATCGAGGTCTCTTCGGGTTCGCTGGGGCAGGGTCTGAGCATCGCCGTCGGCATGGCGCTATCCGCCCGGCTGGACGGCAAAAAGCACAAAATCTTCTGTCTGATGGGCGACGGCGAACAGCAAGAGGGCCAGGTCTGGGAAGCGGCCATGGAGGCCGGGCACTACAAGCTGGACAACATCATCGCCGTCATCGACGTCAATCGCCTGCAAATTGACGGCTGGGTGAAGGACGTGATGCAGGTCGAGCCGCTGGACGCCAAATACAAGAGCTTTGGCTGGGAGGTGCTGCGCGTCGATGGCCACGACATGAAGCAACTGGTGGATGCCTTCGACAAGGCCAAAACGATTGTGGGCAAGCCGGTGGTCATCCTGGCCGACACCATCAAGGGCAAGGGCGTCAGCTTCATGGAGAATGTGGCCGGCTGGCACGGCAAGACGCCCAACCGCGAGGAGCTGGACGCTGCGCTGAAGGAGATGGGGCTGACGGAGCGCATTCCCGTCGAGCAGTTGCTCAATCACGCCAAGAATTATCAGGCGGAGCAGGACCGCGAGCTGGAAGCCAAAATGCCAAAATTCTCCCGCGACTTCTGGTGGAACGCGGGCGACGCGATGAAGGTCAAGATGGAGCCTACTCGCAAAGGCTTCGGCAAGTCGCTGGCGGTTAACGGCGGCGATGAGCGCATCGTTTGCCTGGGACTGGACATCTCCGGCTCCATCACCATCAGCGATTTTTATGCCGGCAAACCGGAGCGCGCCCGTCGCTGGATCAGCATGGGAATCGCCGAGCAATCGGCCACCTCGGCCGCAGCGGGCTTTGCCCGTGAAGGCAAGCTGCCGGTGCTGGGCAGTTATGCCACCTTCATGTCGGCGCGCAATCTGGATCAGCTTCGCGTCTCCATCTGCTACGGAAATTTCAACGTCCTGATTGCCGGGGCGCATGGCGGAGTCTCTGTCGGCCCCGACGGCGCAACCCATCAGGCGCTTGAAGATTTATTTGCCATGCAAGGCCTGCCCAATATGTCCGTCGTTGTGCCCTGCGACGTGGAAGAAACCCGCAAGGCCACCGATTACCTGCTGCTCCAGCACGTGGGGCCAAAGTATATTCGCTTTGCCCGCGAGGCCACGCCGGTCGTCACCAATCAGGAGACGCCGTTTGTCTTTGGCAAGGCCAACGTGATTCGCCTGCGCAAAGAGGCGGCCAACTTCGCAGACGCCTTCGAAACTCGTCTTGCTTCTGGCTACAAAAACGAATCAGAGGACCTGAGCATCATCGCCTGCGGACCCATGGTCCCCGAGGCGATGCGCGCGGCCTGCATCCTGAAGCAGGACTTCGGCTACGAGACGCGCGTACTCAACCTGCACACGCTCAAGCCCATCGACGCTGAAGCTGTGATTCGCGCCGCCGCGGATACTGGCGTAATCATCACCGCCGAGGAACACCAGATCGGCGCTCTGGCGTGGCGCGTCAGCGGCTTGCTCACGGAAAGCAAGCAACTCTACGGCAAGCCGCTCATCACCGGGGCTATCGGCGTGAAGGATCGCTTCGGCGACTCCGGCTCGCCCTGGGAGATGGTCAAGGAACTGGAAGTCAGCGCCGAGCACATCGCGCAGAAGGCCGTCGAGCTGATGAAGCTCAAGAAGAAGTAAGTGGGCGCAGAACTCAGGAAATCGCGCGGAAAAGCCAGTAGAGCAGGCCGGAGAGCAGTGCCGCTGCGGGCAGCGTGAAAACCCAGACTGCCGCGATGCTGCGGATCGTCGACATACGCAGGCCGCTGCCGTTGGCCGCCATGGTGCCCGCCACCCCGGAACTGAGAATATGCGTGGTGGAAACCGGCAGGCCAAACTTGTCGGCGGCAAAGATCGTGCCCATGGTCACCAGTCCCGCACAAGCGCCTTGCGCATACGTGAGGTGCTCCTTGCCGATCTTTTCGCCCACCGTGATGACCACCCGCCTCCAGCCCACCATCGTCCCCAGTCCAAGGGCCAGGGCCACGGCTACTTTGACCCAGTTGGGGATGAACCTGGTGGACTTGTCCAGCTTGCTCTCGTATCCGGCGAGGACGGCGCTTTCATCCTTATTGAAGACCGGCTGCTTTTTCTCATTTTCCAGGTGCACGTCGTTCTTCTTCAGCAGTCGCAGCGCCTCACCGGCCACATACATATCGTTGCGGATGATCGTCTGTTCTTGCGCCGGGATGGCCTTGATGACCTTGTACTGCGCTACTTTGCGGCTCACATCCCCCACCAGTTCTCGAAGCGCGAGCATCGTGTCCGGTTGTAGTTGCTTGGTGCGGATGTAGTTGGTCACCTCGGCACGGGCGTCGGAGCCAAGAGTGGCGTTTTGCGGCCTATGCTGGTCGAGAATGTGTCCGGTCTTCTCACTGATGGCGATGAACTGCTGTATGTCGTTAGCGGTGGCGGCGTGGTTGAGGGCGTAAGCGGTGGGCACCGTGCCGATGAGAATCAGCATGATCAGGCCCATCCCCTTCTGCCCGTCGTTGGAGCCGTGGAAGAAGCTGACGCCCGTGCAGGTAAGCACCATCAGGACACGAATGGGCCACGGAGGAGGCTGCTGGTTCTTGGGCGCTTGATAAAGGGCAGGGTAGCGGAAGAGCGCCTTGGAGAGCAGCATGAGCAGCGCTGCCAGGAAAAAACCAATCAGCGGCGAAAACAAGAGCGCCTTCAGAACCTTGATGGCTTGCTCCCAATCCACGCCGGAGGCGCCGATGTGGGGATTGAACAACTGGTTGGCAATGCCTACGCCGATGATCGAGCCCACCATGGTGTGCGAGCTGGAAGCCGGCAAGCCCAGCCACCACGTGCCCAGATTCCAGAGAATGGCCGCTACCAGCAGCGCAAAGACCATGGCGTACCCGGCGCCAGAACTGACCTGAAGAATCAGATCAACCGGCAGCAGCGTGACGATGGCAAAGGCCACCGCGCCCGAGGAGGCCAGCACCCCGGCAAGATTGCAGAACCCCGACAAGACCACTGCGGTGGTTGGTTCCAGCGAGTGGGTATAGATGACCGTGGCCACGGCGTTGGCGGTATCGTGGAAGCCGTTCACAAACTCGAATCCCAGGGCGATCAGCAACGCCAGGGCCAGCAAAAGATACGGCCAGATGCTGGTGACGGTGACCGCTTTCATGTCCTTGGCTACGTGAAATCCGATGAAGCACAGGCCGCCGGCCAAAGCTGCCAGAAACAGTGCGATGCTCGCGCCGCCGGGCTTACTGGTCATCTGGCTATCAAGCCGGGAGCCTTTTGCAGGCAGTACTGCCGCGGCGGCTGACTGTTCGGCCATCAGATGTCACCCATGCGGCCGGAGAAATTCCAGACACGCCTGGGCCTCCGAAGTCGAAAGTTATCATCGGCATGACAAAACAAATACATAGGGGATGTCTGGAGACGGGAGACTTCAGAGCCGGATAAATTGGCGTCCATATTACCCCAACAACCGCATTTTCGCACAGTTGTCTGCGTCGCCAGCAGGGAAGCGGGCTAACTGAGGCTATTTTACACCGGTAGGGGGCACGGGCTTGGGAAGGGGGCGTAAGCGGGTCAGGAATCCGCTAGTCGCTGCAAAGTCTCGCTGTACCGTTCCATCACACTCTTCGCAACTTCCAGATGTTTCGCTAGCTCTGGGTCATCTTTCGCCTTTTCCTCGAGTTCCACCCAAAGGGGGCTGTCGCGATCCGTAGCGGGTTTCGCCTTCTCTTCCATTTCCATGACCCCTAATTGTCTCAGGAAGAAGTTCAATTAGACCGCAATCAGTTGCGATTGAAATCCAATCTCTTCCTCGATGGAAACTGATTCACCACGAAGGACAGATTCGTACAGTTCCTTCATTCTCGATACCGAGAGTCCTTTGGGGACAAACCGAAGTACAGAGGCGGCAACGTATTCGCGATTCAGTTCAGAGGCAAGCCACCGACGCCCCTCAGTCTCTGCCACCATACCCGTGGTGTTAGAGCCGGCAAAAATGTCCACAACCAAATCGCCAGGGTCCGTCAGGAGTCGTATAAAGAACTCCGGCAATTTCGAAGGAAATCGCGCTGGATGCCCTATAACACCAACCTCCTTGCAAGCGCCGAGATATACGCCGTTGCTTTCTGAATTTGGAATCTGCAATAGGTTCGAGGGGATAGCGCCTCCGTTATCGGTTGCGAATGCGAGACCAATCTCGTGTCCCGAGGGCCGTTGCTTGGGCGTATAGAATGCCGCAGGATCTTCCAACAGTTTTTTCATGCGTGGGCTGTATTCAGTCAACACATTGGAAACATTCGCTTTAGGCCATTCTGAGCGTGAAAACCACCAGAGTGTATTAACAGTGTCCTTAGCCCGTATCTTCCGTTTGTTTACCCATTCGATGGGACTAGGCAGTTTAGAAGGATTGTGCCAGAAAAACTCCTGGGCCAGATGGAATCCAAGTTCGTCGCAAAACCTCAACAAAACCCGGAACTGGTAAAGACACCGTACCGGAACACCTTTTTGATACGCTCCTCCAAGATCGAGGACAAAACTACCATCCAGACGCAGTTTTTGATGCACCAGACGTCCAAACGGCATAAGCCAATTAACATATTGAGCCTGATCGAAATTGCCATATTCTTTTTGCCGCTGGAGAGCAAAGGGCGGGCTGGTGACAACCAGATTCACTGAGCCGTCGGGCAATTCCGCGAGCAATTTCAGGGAATCGCTCACGTATGCGGCGCCGAGCTGTGTCGAATATGCGGGCTTCGCGGAGATCAGGGTTGCCGACATCGTTACCTCATACAGTCTATAGACTGTAGCTTTCAGCTTATCACGGGGCGACTATGAAAGGTAATGAAGACCTCGAATACTAAGATTACCGCCCGTGCAAGGTTTGGGGTCAACCTGAGATCGATGCGCTTGGCTCAGGGTCTTTCACAAGAGGAACTGGCGGCGCGAGCTGGCCTACATCGGAACTATATCGGGAGCGTAGAGCGAAACGAAAAAAATATTTCTATCGACAGTATGGAGCGCCTCGCGATTGTTCTCGGCGTTGATGTGGTTGACCTGCTGATAAAGGAGCGGGGATGAAACCACATCCAGATCATGCGAGACATCGCGAGCTTTGGCCCAGTGTCCAAAAACTCCAAGAACTTGCCTCTAAGCACGGGATCGACGATATTTTTCAGGACAATGGAGGCAAGATCCTTCAAATTCTACTATGCACGGGCCTGACAATTCTGCCGGGGCGCGAAGGAAACGACGCGCGGGATAAGAACGGAAGGGAATACGAGCTGAAGTCCGTAAACATTCGGCTCACACAAAGCTATTCAACTCATCACCACATGAATCCGCACATTATAGGAAAATACAGACAGGTCGATTGGATATTTGCTGTTTACGACGGAATCGAGTTGAAGGAAATCTATCTTTTGACTCCTGCACAGATAGAACCCTACTTCAAAAAATGGGCTAAGAAGTGGTCCGATGATGGCAATAAGGACATCAACAACCCCAAGATTCCTTTGAAGTTTGTACGCGAAACGGGGAAGCGCCTCTACACTGCTACTGAAACAGCTTGAAACATTACCCTACCGCCAGTCGTCCCGCGCGTTGCCGAGCCCTTCGTTCATCACTGTGTCGAAGTTGTTGTGCTTCTTGATGAAGATTTCGCTGAATTGGCGGTCCTGGCGAAGCAAAATGGCCTGCAGGCGGACCATCTCCAGCAGCGCCAGGAACATGGCGATCAGCGCCCGCTCGCTGCGCGTGTGGCTCAACAGGCGGCGCAGGGCCACTGGCTTGTCTTCCATGGTCAGGCGGCGGGCGAGGAACTGAATCATCTGGCCCACGGTGACCGAATCCTCCTCCACGTTGATTACCGGGCGGTTGCGGGCGCGCTCCAGAATCTCGCGGAAGATGCGCACCAGGTCCACGGTGTCGGCGGCGATCTCGGGCTCAGTGGCCTCATCGTCCTTGAACTCTCGCGCGCCGGGATTGGACCATGTAGCCGCCTCCAGCATCTGCTTCTCAAGCAGCATCTGGGCGGCGTTCTTGAAGCGCTCATGCTCCAGCAGCCGCTCCACCAGTTCGCGCCGCGGGTCCTCGGCCGCTGCCTCCGGGCCGGTGTCCGCGTGCGGCAGCAGCATCTTGCTCTTGATGTGGATCAGCAGCGAAGCCGTGTAGATAAAATCGCCCGCCACGTCCACATCGCTGGCCCGGAGCTGATTGACGTAGGCCAGAAACTGCGAGGTGATGATGGCGATGGGGATGTCGTAGATGTCGATGTCCTGCTTGCGAATCAGGTCCAGCAGCAGGTCCAGAGGGCCGTCATACACCTGGCCCACAATCACCGAAAATGGCGATTCCTCGGAGCCTTCATCTCGCTTTTTCTGCCGCGCCGCCTTCCGGGCAGCTTCCTTTTCAACGGCCTTCTGCGCGGTTTTTTCTTCCTCGCTGGGCGGCGGTATGAGCACCAGTGGCGGGTCGGCGTCGGCTGCTGGTTCCGGGCTGGCGATGGGCTCTGGCTCTGGCTCGGCAACCAGCGGCGGCGCGGCTTCCGGCGGCGGCTCAATGGCCGGGGCGGGCTGCTCAAGGTCCGCAGCAGAGATCAGCTCGGCGGCAGTTTCCGGCTCGACCTCGATCACGGCTTCCAGCTCTCCCTCCGGCTCTTCGGCAACCTCGTTGACGGCTTCGTCTTCGGGAGTCTCCGCAACTTCCGGCTCAACTGGAGCCTCGACTTCCAATTCGGATTCTGCCGCTTCGAGCGGCTCATCGACAGCCTCATCGGGGACCGGGTTGCAGGCGTCCGTAAGGTCAATCGCAACTGCGGGAACGAGTGCAGGTTCGGTTGGCGGCGCTTCTTCGGCCACGGCAACCGGTTCCGGCTTTGAGGGCAACTCGACCTCTGCATCGGCTGGGACCGCCGGCGTGTCTGCGGCAATTTCGATAGTGGGGAACGGCTCAGTCAAGGTTCTATCTTCTTCCGGACTTTCTTGAATACTGCTTGAAACCATCGGCTCTGGAACGGGTTCTGGCCGTGCGGACCGCGAGAAAAGACCAAATCCGGAGCGAAGACCGCCCAACGCAAACTCCAGCGCCTTTCGCCACCACGGAATTGTCTTTTCAGCCATTTACATTCCTCGGCGGCCTAGGCCGGTCTCCTGGCTTACTTCAGCGGCTCGTAGTTGCCGCGTAAATCTGTTATCGCAGTGAAATTACTTCCCGCAACACTCAAAAAGAATCGATTCCCTTGGTCTCTCATAATTTTTACGGGGATTCTTTCATCCTTCTTCGCGGATTTTTTTGCTAGTGCAAAGGCTTGTGAATAAAACTTCTGCGGGACTACGAAGTCGTCGAGCCAGTAGTCCTTCATGCGCCAACAAAGGAGGGCCCAAACCTCGTAGGATTTGGACGGAATTAGGAAATGCCATTCGTCCGAAGTCCCAACGTCCTGCGAAGACGTTACGAATAGACGCTTTTTCTTCGCGCTAAGAAAAGGCTCTTCCAACTCACGCTCAAGCGATGTGAAAATCCGGTTACTTTCCTGCACAAGTGGAATCTCTAAAGGCACAAGATTATTGCGCCAATAATCGCGCAGTAGCTTCCCGCGCTGGTTGGAGGGAAGTTGCCACCAGTCCGAGTGACTGCTGAGATCGTGATTTTGCAAACGATCTTCTTCCGTAGTAAGAAAGTGTCGCATTAAAGCACCGAGATCGTGCGAGAGGTCAAAAATATTGCGCACAGACTGCATGGTTTGCTCGGCGCGGGCCGCCGCCCTAGCGGATTGATCTCGGAGCATCTCCCAGGTTTGCTCTATATGGGATTCGAGGTGCATCCGTTTGCTATGGATCGGATCGGTGATGTCACAAACGGATTTGGCGGCATCGAACTTACAGAACTCACACCTCAACGTAGCCGCCCTACAGCCACTTTGTGTTGCTGCAAGCATATCCGGCGGGCTGAAGACCTTGTGCAGGTCACCTACCGGGCAAAGATCGGGATCGCCTGGGTCGGTCTGCCGGATGCGCTGCCCGTTCGTTGACATGGAACCAATCTTCGCGGATATTAAGGCTGGCGCTTCCGTCAACCCAATCGTGTTCCCATAGCTTTTCGACATTTTGCGGCCGTCGGT
>Ga0182013_10006594_pt1 | contig 13083 bp, 10 predicted proteins | sample 612S2MmetaG_FD_120487 | JGI IMG/M metagenome (GOLD analysis project Ga0182013, IMG submission 120487) | Permafrost microbial communities from Stordalen Mire, Sweden - 612S2M metaG | ecosystem: Environmental > Terrestrial > Soil > Wetlands > Permafrost | place: Sweden: Stordalen | collected... | reverse complement strand
GTCTGGGTCGTATTGTTCGCCGCTACAGCGCGGCCTGACGCGATTCCGATGCTCGGCTGCCTGCAAGCCTAATGCGTTTCTTGAGTTGCAGCGATTGTGCCCCCGATGCAGTGCAGGATTTGAACTCCGAACCCCCTGATGCGGTTTTTCGCGTCGCGGACGCATCGCAGAGATGTGCGGCGGCGCAAACGGCGTGCTCAGGGTTGGCTGCATGTGTGCCCCGATTGTACGGCTTCCAGGTTGGATTGCGAGCACATTTCGCGCGGGATTTGGAACCCGGATCGGAGACCGATTCGCTAGCTGGAAGCGTGGCGGATTCCGGACATAGTTCATCCTTCTTTAGCTGTAGACACACAGTTAAAGGGGGGAAGATTTCTGGTTGTTTCGATGAGCTATACCGGGCCGGATTCGCGGGCTATTCGTCCGGGTCTTCGCGGTCCTCTTCGGCTTCCTTTTCGAGAGCCGCAAGCAGGGCCTCGGCATCTGGATCGGCGGCTTTGAGCGACGGGCTTTCGCCTGGCTCCAGCATCGCCCCCGGATGGGTTGCGGCATGGACCTGTTGCAGGGTTCGGATGGCAACCTGCGTGTAAATCTGCGTGGTCTTCAAGTCCTCATGGCCGAGCATCTGCTGGATGAAACGGATGTCGGCGCCGTTCTCGTGCATCAACGTGGCCATGGTGTGGCGGAAGAGATGGCAGGAGCCGGTTTTGCCCAGCTTCGCTGCGTCGATGCGTTCCCTGACCGCGTAGCTCAGATGGCCGCGGCTGAACGGCTCGCCCTGGGCGGTCAGGAAGACGGTCATGTCGTCCGGCTCGATGGCCAGTTGCGAACGGCTTTCCCGGATGTACTTTTCCAGCCACGCGATTGCCCGCTCTCCGATCGGCACATAGCGGTCCTTGTTGCCCTTGCCCTGGCGAACCAGGATCAGGCGCCGGTCGAACTCAAGATCGTAGAGCTTCAACGCGATCATCTCCATGCGGCGCAGGCCGGTCGAGTAGAGCACTTCCATGATGGTGCGGTCGCGCAGGCCGATGGGATCGGTCACATCGCAGAGCTGCATGATTTTCTCGACCTCTGGAGCGGAGAAGATGTTCTTGGGCAGAGAGCGGCCCAGCTTGGGCAAGTCGATCTCCGACGCCGGATTGTGGAGGATGTGGTTCTGCCTGGTCAGCCACCGGAACCACACGCGCAGCGGCACCAGCCGCGTGTGCTGCGAGCGGAACGTGAGCGGCTCGCCGTTCTTCTTGCGGTAAAAGAACAGGTACCGCTGATAGCGTTCGAGCACGGGCCGGGTGACCTCGATGGGTTCGCGCAAGCCGTGCTGATAAGCCCATTCGATGAAGAAGCCGAGATAGACCTTTCGGCTGCGTATCGTGTTCTCGGAGTAGCCGCGCACCCGCAGCGCGTTCAGGTGCTCGCGCATGAACTCTTCCATCGGAGTCTTTGCCGCAACCTCCGGCTTGCGCTTCTTCTCTACGCGGGCCATGAACTCACCTCCACAGTCTGCTCCCTGCGGCTCGGTTTGGGTGCGGCTACGATGCGCGGCGCGGCGGTCTTCTCCCCGGCTCCGGTATCACTGCGTTCCGGCGCTTTCCCGCTCGGCGTGGCCCCAGCCCGCATGGATACAGGCCATTGCTCATCCGGCGCACCCCCCGCCATCCCCCCGCTAGGTACCCGCGCACCCCCCGCAAGGTCGCCCTCCAGACCCGCGCGGTTATGATCCGACTCGGCCTCGCCGATGCCCTCCAAGTCCACGCACAACTGGTACACGAAGGTCTGGCCGTTGCCTCCGCGCCGCACCGCAAGGTACTCCATCTCCTCCAGCCGCTTCATGTGCATTCGCAGCTGCGTGTCGCCCCAGCGCGTGTACTGACGCACCGTGCGCCGTGTGAAGTGGACCTTGCTGCGCTCGATCTGCAAGCGTTCACTCTCCGCCTTCACCATTTGGTCGACGGCCACGAGCAAGCGCCGCGTGTGCGGCGGCAGCTCGTCGAGCGACGGCCCCAACACCTGGCGGATGAGCGAGTGGGCCAGCTTCACATCCTCCTGCGTGGCCTCGATGTACTCGAACGTATCCCCGTCGAGCGTGCTGGTTTTGATCTCGCGCTGATGCTGATGCAGCAGGGCGATGGCCTGTATCAGGGTCAACAGCTTCATATGATCGCGCCGCGTCCGCGTCACCGCATCCGGGAAGTCGGGCATCTCCGCCGCATGGTTATTGACGACCGCGATGGGCTTGAGCAACCGCTGCGCGTTGCGATGCAGCCGCACCACCTTCGACCGCTGCCGCCGCGCCCATAGGCCCTCGATGGTCTGCGCCTCACGCTGCTTGCGATGGATCGCCCGCGTCTGTTCCTGCTCTTCGTTCACCGTCAGCACCAGGCAGCGATTCAACAGCTCCTCGTCCACGTCCGGCGCGGTCGTGGTCAGGAAGATCATCACTGGGCCTTCGACCAGGTACTCATGCGTGATCATCTTGCCGCTTACTGGGTCTTTGCCAGTCGATGCGATCTTGAGTTTGCCCTCCGACTGCAAGAGCTTCAGCGCATACGCCGCGCGGCTTGCGCCCTCCTCCTCGGCGACCGCGAGGATTTTGTGTTTCAGGTTCTTTTGTCCCATGTAGTAGAGCGCCTGCCCGGTCATCGCCGAGTATTCCTCGCGCTGCTCCTCCGGTATGAAGTCCAGCACGGCCTCCATCAACGAGCTTTTGCCAGCGGCGGAAGACGACTGCACGACCACGGCCAGGGGCTTATCGAGCAGCCGCGACACGGCGGCTAGATAGCTCACCTTTTTGTTGGTCTCCTCGCCCACCACGCCGCACCGCTCGAAGTCCGCAAGGACGCGCTCGATGAGGCGCGGATCGCGTAGCAGCTCGAGCGCGGCCGCTTGCTCGTCGGCCGTCATCAGAGCCTCTTCTGGCGGGGCCTCCAGCAGCTTCTTCACCTGCTCCCGCTGCACGTCGCCCAGCAACGTCCACAGCTTGCCGACCTCGCGATGGATCGTCTCTTCCTTCACGCCCAGTTCGTGCGCGGCCTGCTTGATGAACACCGCCCGCTGCCGCGCCAACTCCATGTCCAGCGTGTCCCCGTGGTACAGCCATTCGCCCCGCGCATTCACGCCGGAGACGCGCACGTTGACCCGCATCGTCCCTAGACTTGTGTTCTTCTCAAGCCCCAGCATCCGGTATATGCGCGGCCCCATCGTCACCGTCACCTCTTCGCCCGATATCTTCACTTGCGGTTCTGTGGGCGGCGTGAGCGGCATGGGCCGCGCTGGAGATTCCTCGACGACGGCGGCTAAGGGAAGAACGGGATCGGGGATCGCGGCGGGGACTGGCTCTGGTTCCGGCTTCGGCTCTGTGGCCTCTTCGATGGGAGCGGCGGCGGCTTCGATCTGGCTCTCGATCTCGGCCATGATGGATTCTTCTTTGGTCATTTTTTCCTTAGCTGCCTGTTCTTCGTTCACAGTGGCGACGATCTCCGGCACGGTCACATCCGACTCTGGCCGCTGCCCTTTGCCGAGCCATGCCGCGCGGTTCAACAACACGCCCAGGCTCTTCGCCGCTGGCGTCACCTTGAGCGCATACTCGTTCGCGTCCATGCCCTTGGGGAACTCGATGCGGTAGCAGTCGATCCCCATCTGCATCAGCTCCACGCTGTGTGCCTGGACTGCACGTTCGCCCGCGTCGTCGCGGTCATAGGCGAGGTACACGCGCTGGATGCCATGCCGCCGCAAGGCGGCACGGTGATCGTCCGTGAAGTTGTTTACGCCATAGATCGCGGTCACGTTGCGATAGCCTGCACACCAGAACGTAAGGGCGTCGATCAGGGCTTCACACAGGATGATTTCCTTGGAAGCGATGAAGGCTTCCTCGTTCCACACGCCGCGCAGCGGTCCTGGGAGATAGAGATGATCGGGGGTTCCCGCCCGCAGGTTCGGCGTGATCTTCCGGCCATACATCTGCACCACGTCGCCGTCCAGGTTGAGGATCGGTACGATGAGAGAGCCGCGCAGATGCTCATGCCCGCTCTCGCGATAGATGCCGAGCTTCTGCAGCCGGCCACGCACGTCCGCACCGGCGAGACGATTCGACGCCGGCAGCGTCGGCCCCAGCATCCGGTCGCTGAACCCGAGTTTGAACCGCTCCAACATCTCCGATGATTTCAGGCCGCGCTTTTCGAGATACCGCATCGCATCCGGCGTCTGCTTCAGCGTGTCGTTATAGAACGCCGTCACCTCCAGCATGAGCTGACGGTCGTCGCCCTCCGCCGTGAGCGGCGAAGGCAGCTTCGGAACCGTGCTCTTCTTCGGCGGCGGGCCTGCCAGCGGCGCACCCATCGGCACGATGTCGCGGCGCAGCATCTCCAGCGCGTGCCCTGTGCTCACGCCCTCGCTGTGCATCACCCAGTCGATGACCGTCCCGCCCAGCCCGCATCCCATGCAGCGCCACTTGTTCGTGCTCGGCGTCACCGACAGCGATGGCTTCGTATCGGCATGGAAGGGACACAGCCCCATCCGGTTCTTGCCCACCCTGCGCAGCTTGATCCCGCGCGCCTCCACCAACCGCTCGACCGAGATTTCCCGTTTGATCCGCTCCACCATCTCATCCGGGAGTCGCGCCACGCTCCACCGCCTTTCCAAAAAATCCTGTCAAGTGCTTTTTGAGCTGCCCTAACACTTCGTAAAATAACACTCTAGGTGTTACCACGTCCAAGGTTATTAAAAATACCGCTTACACTGCACCCATGCCGAAGAGAGCGAACATCTCGAAGCCACCGCTGGATTACGGAGCAGAGAGTATCGGCCAGCGTCTAGCCCGTCTCCGCAAGGAACGCGGTTTTACCCAGGTCGAACTCGCGGAACATCTCGGCACCGGCCAGAGCCTCATCACCGCCTATGAGACTGACCGCCGTGCGTTGTCCGCTGAGATGGTCGTGCGCTTCGCTATGGCTCTGGATGTGAGCACCGATGAGCTGCTGCAGCCCAAGGCGGCTAAAAAGACATTGAAGAAGCCTAGCCTCAAGATCGTGCGCCGGATGGAACGGATTGAGAGCCTGCCGCGCCGAAAGCAAGACGCTCTGTTGACCACCATCGACGCTTTTCTCAGCACTCCCAGCCAGAGACACCCATGAACACTCGCCAGTGGATGATATTGCCGCAGACTCGTAAGGACGCATGGTGGCTCTGGACTGGCCTACAGGCGGAGATTCGTTTGCAGTGCGAGATGCTGCTCGACAGCGAGCATTTCGAGTCGTCGCTGCCAGCCCTCCAACCCGGCGATGTCCTCAGCTATGCCCAGCCGTGGTTTGAGAGGATCATGCTCGCCTTTCGCTGTGGGGAAGACAGCGCCGATTACGACATGAACGTGGTCTTTGACCCCGATTTCCTCTCCGTCCGCTTCGCCATCAACAACGAGCCGCGTGGCCACGAACTGCTCATCGTCCGGCGCAACAGGGAGTCCGTGTTCATGGATGAGCAGGGCTTTTTGCTCAGCGGGGACGAGGCCGCGAAGCACATCGCCCGCTCGCTTCTCGTCGGTTGGTGGCCAGCCTCCTCCGATACCGCCGTCGCCGCCTGAGCCCTGGCCGCTCTCATGTTCTTTGGAACATGAGAAGAAGACATTCTTCTCATCCCTGGGAACCACCCGCAGCGGAGGCGTCCGTCAAGGCCGCACGTTCGGTGTGCGCCGCGCCAGCGGTCGGAGCGCAGCGGAGAGCCTTTACGGACGCTGGAGCGGAGGGTACGCGGCGTCAGCCGCCTATGCTCAAGCCCTGGCCGAGTTCGATGCCTACGGATTGCGGCTCGATCTTCGGCCCTATGCCTTGCTGCTGGATCGGCGGCTGCTGCTGGAGCGCTGCCGGATGCGACACGTCCCGGCTGAGTTCCTGCCCCAGCGTCGCCCTGTCGTTCGTGTACATCTGCACGTCGAACTGCGCCCGCGAGACGGAGACATAAGCCATGCGGCTGTTCAACAGCTCGCCGTGGGCCTGCGCGGAGTCAACGTGGATGAGCACGCGGTCGGCGGTCTGGCCCTGGCTGCTGTGACTCGTCACCGCATAGCCGTAGTCGAGATGCGGATGCTGGCGCACGTTGAACTCGACCTCGCGGCCTGAGTCCATCTTCAGTTTCAGGTTGCCGCCACCGTCGATCTGCTCGACCGTCCCCAGCTCACGGTTCGCGAGCTTCTGTTCGTGATACGGCGCGGTCATCTGCACCCGGTCGCCCTCGGCGAAGCTGCGCTCGGTGTCGCGGTAGACCGTCACGCCCTGCAACCGGCGCGAGTCGTAGCTCAACTCCTCGCCATTGCGCCGCGTCACCGTCACGGTGTTGCTCTCGCGGTCGGTGCTTGCCACACGCGCATACTCTCCGGCCTCGATGCCAAGAGGCTTCGACCCTTTCGAGTAGCGGATCACGTCGCCGCGCTCGTAGTTCTGCGCGTGCTGCCGGTCGGCCCCGGTGATGTCCTGCCGCGCATAGAGCACATGCACCCGGTGCTCCTCGCTTTTGACCTGGCCCTCCGCCTGCATCGCGCGATGGATGTGGCCGTTGATCTCGCGGCGGCTTTCGTTGTCGGGCGAGACGACCAGCGTGCTTTCAGGCGAACGCACATACTCGCGGGCGATCTCCGCGATGCGCTCCTGCCGGTCGCCGATCTCATGCACCCGGCCCTGCTGGTTGAGGTTGCCGATGGCCTCGCGCACGTCGCCCCGCGCAAGCTGCTCAACGGCCTCCTTCAACGCCGGGTCTTTCTGCCGGATGATCTCATCCAAGTGCGCCGTGCGAAGCCCAGCCTCCTGCAACTGCGCGTAAGGTCGGCCCGCCTCCACCGCCTCATGCTGCCGCGTGTCGCCGACGAACAAGACACGATCATTTTCCCTTAGCCGCTTGACGAACGTGTGCATCTGCCGCGTGCTTGCCATGCTGGATTCGTCCACGATGTAGAGCCGCTTCTGGCCATCGTCCGCGCGGTCGCCGCGCGTAAGATGCCGTTGCAACGTCTCCGTCTCCATGCCCGCCTCGCCTAGCTTCTGCGCGGCCCGCGATGTCGGCGCAAGCCCTTCGACCTCGTAGCCCGCGCGGACAGCGGCCTCACGGACGGCGGCTAAGGAAGTTGTCTTCCCAGCCCCAGCCACGCCCTCAAGGGCCATCATCTGATCGCGGCTCGTCAGTACGGTATCGACAGCCTGACGCTGGCTCAAGCTCAGATGCGGATGCTGCTCCATCGTCTGCTGCCGCGCCTGGCCGTCCACAAGGACATCGCGGTTGCCCTGGCCCATCTTCATCCGCTCGATCAGCTCGCGCTCGTAACCCTGCATCTCGCCGGTTGTGAACGCGCGGCCAGCAAGCCCCTCCCGGCGCGGAACCTCGATCAGCTCCCGCGATTCGACCCGGCGCTCGAACTCGGCCCTGATCTCCGGCAACCGCGCCTCGCCCATCGTGTGCTTCAACGCATCGCGCTTAAGTGTCCGCTCGTCGGCTACGGCCTCGCGCTCCATGCCTCGCTCTCGCGCGTAGCTCATGCCCTCATGCGCGGCGGTCCTCGAAGACTCCGGCCTCAGCTCCACACCTGGCCGCTGCGACGCTTCCATAAGCACACGCTGCGGCTGCTGGCCGTACTCCTCGGCCAGCTTTTGATGTTGCGCCCGCACCTCTTCGTGCGAGAGCGGCTGCTTCGCATCGCGTGTCTGATGCGCCGCGATCTGCGCGGCTCCAGCCCCACTGCGCCCCGCGGCCTCCATATGCTCTTCGATCTGTTGCCGCCGCGGGCTCGACGCCTCCAGATACTCGCGCGAGTAGCCCCTGATCTCAGGCTGGCCGTGCTCGCCGCGCTCGATCTCGTAGCCGATGCCCTGCAACCGCGCCGCCAGCTCCGAACGATAGACCGCCGTCGCGTACTGCTGCGTCTTGTAGAGCTCCTGCGGCTGCAACGCCCGCGTGTTGCCGTCCGCCGTCTCCGTCACATTGAAGACGACCGCGTGCGTGTGGAGCTGCGGCGCGGCGTAGCCGTCCACCGGGCGGCTGCTGTCATGCTCGAACTTGGCGACGGCCCATGCGCCCGTCGTCTGCGCCGGGACGTTGCCGCCGATCCGCGCCTGGACGTACTGCTCCATCTCGTCAAGCGCGACCTTCACGCTCTCCCTGTGGGCCTCCCTCACGCGGTCGTCGCCGCCAACCAGAGCCGTCAGAGACACGGACTTCGGCGCGCTGAACGTCGCGTCCCAGCCCGCCCGGTGCTCCATCGAACGCACCGTGTCGCCGCGTCCGTTCGTGTATTCCCGAGCCGCCTGGTAACGCACAAGCTGCTCGCCGGTAGCCGGATGCTGGCCCTCCGACAGCCGTGCGAACTGCTGCTCCTGGACTTCGCCCTGCAAGCCCCAGCGAGCGGCAAGTTGCCCTTGCCACTCGCCCCGCACACGCTCGCCCTCCGTGTAGTAGTTCTCCTTCGCGTTCGAGAACTCCTCCCGGTGGTACGCCTGCGCCTGCCCCGCAGAGATGGGTTTCGACAGCGTGACCATCTACACGCAAGCCTCCATTCCGTTCGTCATTGGTGCCAGCACCGTCCACGTCCACTTGCATTCCGGACAGGAGACCTCCTGCCGCACCATCATCTCGCCGACCTTCATGCCCCGCAGACGATGCCCCGTCGGACACCGCACAACCACATACTCAACCGCGCCCTGGCGCTCTACTTCGTACTGCTGTTCCTTCGTCTTCTTCATTGCTTTCTCTCCAAGAGGGGCTTTTCGCCTCCTCACTATAGGAGGGCCGTATCAAGTTTTTTTCATTCACTGGCGGTTTTTTATTCGAAGTAAGGATGCTGTTCGTTCACCGCTGCGGGCTGCTGCTCCTGTTCCTTCGCCGCCCTCGGCGGCTTCCTGGATGACGTGGCTTCGACCGCGACTTGCTTCTGTTGTTGGACGCCTGCCGGCATCACCTGGGCAGCCGGCGTCGCCGCCGCCCGCCTGCGCTCGACGAACCGCTCCGCCCGCTCCTCCGGCTCCAGGCGCGGGAAGCGCATCCGCACCACAAGATTTCCATGCTGCAGATACCCGCCCAACGCATCGAGCGCGCCGATCTCCGCAGCCGTCACCAGCGGCCCGCGCACGATCTCTCCGCGCAGTCTGCGCGCATCCTTCGGATAGAAGATGTCGCCCTTGCCCTGCCTGCCACGGAACCGTTCCACCTCGCGCTCGCCGATGGCCTTCGAGATCCACTCCGCCATCCCCGGCTCGCTCGCCTTGAGCCAGATCCTCGTCGCCGGTTGCTCCAGCAGCGCCTCTGTTTCCTTGCCGTACACGGCCTCCAGTTGCGCTCTGCTGGGCACTCCCAGCACCACCGGATGATGCGGCCTCCGCCGCTCCATCATCGCCGCCGTCAACTGCGGCAGACGTTGCAAGCTCCCCAGCTCATCCAGCACGAACCAGGTCTTCCGGCCCCTGCTCGCATCGTCGAACACCCGCAGCGCAAGCAGGTCCAGCCACAGACTGAGCAGCGGACGCAGACGCTCCCGCGTCGTCGCCTTCGAGGTAAGAAACACCCATCCCTGGCGCGTCCCGGCCCACTCCGCCGTACTCCAGCGCCGCTCCCTCTCGGCCTCTTTCGGAAGCAGCCGGAACGCATCCGCCGCCGTCTTCAACGCGGCTAAAACCCCGCTCCCAGCCTGCATCTCCGCGCCCCGCGCCCGCCGCTCGATCTCCTCCGCCCGGCCCATCCACTGCGCCAGCTCCTCCGGCGTCGGTTTGAGATTCAACAGGTGCGCGAAGATTCTCCGCGCTGTCCCATCGGGGCCGGAGACTGGGCCGGGGAACAGCGAAGCGGCTAAGGGAAAAACCTCCGCCTCGTGCCCAACCTCGTCGCACGGCGTCCAGTATGGGCAGCGCGCGTCCAGCGGATTCAGCACCACGTCGCCGCGCGCTTCCGAGTAAAACTGCGGCAGGTATTCCATCGCCGGGTCGTACACGATGGCAGCCTCCTTCCGCTCCGCAGCCTGCGTCAGTATCTGCAGGATCGCCGCGCTTTTCGCCGCGCCGCTGTCGCCCGCGACAAGCAAGTGCAGCCCCTCCCGCTCGCGCGGCAGGCGCACCCATCCACTCAGTTTTTTGTGCAGGAGTTTGTCGCCCCAGTTCATCTGTTCATTGACGAACGCAACCCCGTCCGGCGGATACACCAGCAGCCCCTTCGACCGCCCCAGCCTGGTATTGAACTCCGCCGCCGTCGCCAGCTCCGGGCCTTTCAGAGGACGGCCATGTTTCAGCACCATCCGCCGCGTACGGTCCTTCGGCACGGCCACGAACAGACCCAGCGCGAACACCGCCAGAGCCTCATAGAACGGCCTCGCCGCATAGCTCCACACATCGCCGTTGCGGTATATCCAGCGGGTCAGCACCGCGTGCAAGCCACGGTCGTCGTACACCGCCGCACGCCACTCCAGATGCGCCAGCCCGTCCTTGATTCCTTCCTCCGTCAGCCGGTAGCCTGACTTTCCGTCCGCGTCCTTCACCCGCTCCGCTTCCTCGTCCAGCACCAGCCGCGCTTCGCCCTTCGCCGTCACGCCATTCAGCAGCACGTATCGCCCGTGCGCACCCGGCCACGCGCCCCGTATGCCGCTGCGCAGATAGTCCCCCAGGTACACTCGCTCCGCCGCGCTCCACTGCCGCGCGTACTCGACCCCCATCTGCGCGCAGAAGACCAACGCCGCCACGCCCACGGCCCCGAACGTCCACACCGGATACCGGCTCGGCCACCTCACCCCTTGGCCTCCTTCCGTGCCGCCTCCAGGCGCTCCCGCGCCCGCTCCATCTTCACCGCGTCCGCGCGCTCGATCAGGCCGCGCATCTCCGCCTCCGTCAGCGGGGCCTGGCTCGCAGCCCGGAACTGGAGATTCAGGAACAGCGCCCGCAACGCCAGGACCTCCGCCAGCACCACATCGCTCGCCTCCGCGCCTGGCTCTGCGGGAGCCGACAACAGCACGTCCCGCACCCACTCCGAGAGTGTCAGCCCGTTCGCACGCGCACGCTCCTCCAGCATGGCGAACTCCGCCTCGCTGACTTTCGTGCCCACCGATTTTGTGCGAAGTGGCGGCTTCAGAGAGCACCGCCTGAGATGGAGAGGCCGCACGCCCGCCGCACATTGCCAGTAACGCAGCAACCGGGCCGGAGGCGGGCTAAGGGAGTCCTGCTCATCAAGTTCCCCGTCAGCAACGTGCGCTCACCTCTAGCGTAACCCGCCCAACCCACTTTTTCTATTTAGCCGCCCGATTTCAACACGTTCCCGCACAGCAACCGCAGGTTACTGCGCAGCACCCATTCCGGGGTGACGTGTCCCCCTAATTCCCATGCGAAGCATGGTCGGGTTTCTCACGATGCTGGATCAGACGAGGACGGCAGGGACGGGTCTTCGGGATTCGGGGAAGGCTGATCGGGCGAGGCAGCCAGTTCCTTATCGAGATACTGAATTTTATTCCCTATCGCGGCGCTGTGATGGACCTTGTACTCAGCCCGCAACCTTTCCCTACCGGCGAGTGCTTCGGCTGGAGACTTCGGTATTGTTGGTTTCGGGGCCGCCGAACCTGGTCCTTCTCCGAGGGAACAAGCTCTCATCCACTGCATTTGTAGCTTATATGAGGGTTGGTTCATCGCCCTCAGAATTCCCGATTCCTGAAAGTCCGGTATTTCTCCGTCCTCGATGAGGCCAACCCATTTGTCGATTTGCGGTTTAAGAAATTGCCATACATCCTGGCACTGCAACAGATGTCTCAATACCTCAACTCGCTCCCCACGTTCCAAGAGTTCCTCCGCAAGCACGAGATTAGGCGCACGGACACCACATCCGAGGGAAGCATATTCATCTGTTTGGGAGGCGCTCATTGACCTGGCTAAACACTGGATCGCTTCATCAACCCTCCCGATGTTCAAAGCGATTAAGCCCTCGACCACGCAAAGGCTGTATAGTTCCCAGGAACTCGGACCGAAGGCACGAGCTTCTAGGGCATATCTACTCGATCTTTCATAATCTCCAAGTTCGGCTGCGAAAAGAGATAATTCGACTAGGAAAATCAGTTGAGCGCGTCCGACCACACCTCCAGCGACGAGTTCCATTCTCGACAACTGCTTTTCTGGAAGAGGGCAAAGCGCAAACACTCCCATCTGTTCGAGCGCACTCAACATTCCTGCTCTATTGTCTGCGGTCACAGAAGTAATAAATTTTTGCGCGCCATTTTGGACAGCCTCATGTGTCGGCAATTCCACTTGATCTACATGGTCAAATTCCACAAGCGCGTTGTCTGCCGCTGCCTCGACCTGATCCTCATCGCGTATTCCCAAGCGTTCGCGAATTGAAAATGCAGACCTCATGGCAAAAAACACGCACAAGACATGAGCCAAACGATTACCACTCTTACTGAGTCGTTCGGTTGATTTGCTGACCCTCTCGAACTCCCTTACTGCGGCGCACAATTCGCGTTCAATCATAAGGCCCTAATTCTTGCAGCATCGCATTCACTGTCAAACAATGGGCCATTAAATACCGAGCAGAATCCGGCAGTACTCCTCTGCTTGCGGCACCAACTCTTCCATATCCCATCCTTCATACATTTCGAGTGAAGAAAGCGCAAGTAGTTCTCCTGTCATGCAAATCTCAAATTCCACCGTCTTTTCTGTCACGCGAAATTCAAATATGGTCTGCTCTGATTCCCCAGTTTCTGCCATGTATTCAAAGAAGGCTTCTCTTCCGCGCGGATCGATGCGATTAACCGGATCGCCATCAGCGTAGAGATACCTATGCAGCTTCATTGGATCGATGGGTCTGTTCTTCGATTTGAAGGGCTTATATTCCTTCGGATCGCGGGACATGAATCTGCCAGTCAAAGCGTTGTAGTATCTGGCGCGGAGGTAATAGAGGCCGAGGTCGGGGTCGTATTGTTCGCCGCGATACAGGTAGTTGTTGGGTGTTGTGCCGACCTTGGTGAACGAGTTGCCGAAGGCGTCGTACTCGTACTCGTCGGTCACCGCGCCGGCTGAGCTGGTCAACTGACGAACGTTCCCGCCGCCATCGTAGCCATAGAAGCTGGGTGTCCAGGCTCCG
>Ga0182013_10006593_pt1 | contig 13084 bp, 11 predicted proteins | sample 612S2MmetaG_FD_120487 | JGI IMG/M metagenome (GOLD analysis project Ga0182013, IMG submission 120487) | Permafrost microbial communities from Stordalen Mire, Sweden - 612S2M metaG | ecosystem: Environmental > Terrestrial > Soil > Wetlands > Permafrost | place: Sweden: Stordalen | collected... | reverse complement strand
GGATCAGCGTGACCTCGCCGGTCTTGAAGTCGAGCGTGTAGAAACCGCGCTCGAGCGAAAGGATCGCTCCCTCGCCATCCTTTCTCAGCGCCATGGAACCGATCTTCTGGGGGACATCCCAGCACCGCAGCTCCCGGCCGTCGGCGGTAGAACGGAACACGCGACCGTCAAAACTGTCAATCCAGTAAAGGCGCTGCTGAACGACATCCCAGAGCGGTCCTTCCCCCAGGGTTGTCTTGACGTCCAGAACTACTTCGATACGCATGATGGTCTCCTATGCAATACGACGTCGTTCAGGGGGCCTCGCACGGCGAGGCCGCGGACTCCTCAGAAGGCGACCTCGTCGCCCCCCTTCAACGAGAGCATGGCGCGCGCGTCGGCGGGAGTTGCGACTTCCAGTCCGAGGCCTTCGATGATCTTTCGCGCCATCGCAACCTGCTCGGCGCTCGAGGTGGCGAGCTTGCCCTTGCCGGCCCAAAGACTGTCTTCCAGTCCAACCCGGACATTGCCTCCAAGGGCCATCGCCTGCGCCGCGATGCGCAGTTGACTCGCTCCGGCGCCGAGTACGGACCAGCGATAGTCCGAGCCGAACAGCCGGTCGGCCGTTCGTTTCATATGCTGGACATCCTCGGGGTGAGTTCCGATTCCACCGAGAATCCCGAACACGCATTGGACGAAATAGGGCGGCTTAACGAGACCCCGGCCGACAAAATGCGCCAAGTTATAGAGATGAGCGACGTCGTAACACTCGAACTCGAAGCGCGTGCCGTTCCCGTAGCAGGTCTCGAGAATATACTCGATATCCTTGAAGGAGTTGCGGAAGATCAGGTCTTTGGTGGCTTCGAGGTGAGGCTTTTCCCAATCGAACTTGAACGTTTCGTATCGCCTAACCAGCGGGTAGAGCCCGAAGTTGATCGATCCCATGTTGAGCGACGCGAGCTCCGGTCGAAATCTCGCGGCCGCCTGCGCGCGTTCCTCAACCTTCATGTACGGACTACCCCCCGTCGTGATGTTGATCACCGCGTTGGTGCCCTGTTTCACCCGCGGCAGGAAACGGGCGAAAGCTTCCGGCGCCTGGTCCGGCTTACCGGTCTGCGGGTCGCGGGCATGCAAGTGGAGAATCGAGGCCCCCGCTTCCGCCGCCCCGATCGCCGCAGTCGCAATCTCGTCGGGGGTGATCGGTAGATAGCGCGACATGGTCGGGGTGTGGATCGCCCCAGTGACTGCGCAACTGATGATGACTTTTCCGGGAGTGTCCATTGCGATTTGTTCCGTCCTTCAGCGACCGACGTCGCGTTCGGCCTTGCGCTTGTGGCTGCGCAGCGCCATGAGGCGTCGATCCCGCCACAACTGGCGCGCCGCCAAGCCTTCTTCGGGAAGGCTTGCGCGCCGGCTCTGAAGTACCTTCGACAGCACTGGTCCTGCCCAGTCCACGCGCTCTTTCATGCCCTCAAAGAGACCGGCGTACATTGGCTGGTACCGCGCGACATAGTCGGCAACGCCGCCCGGCGCGTTGAGATCGATTGTCTCGAACGGTCCCATGAAGGACCAGCGCAACGCCAGTCCGTCGGCAATGCCCCTGTCCACATCGTCGGCATCGGCATAGCCGTGTGCGACCAGTCGAAATGCTTCTTCCAAAAGCGCGCCCTGCAAGCGATTCATTATGAACCCATCGAGCTCGCGCTTCATCACGAGCGGCGCCTGGCCGACCGAGAGGAGGAAGGCCTTAGCCCGCTCCATCACCGCCTTCGCCGTCCAGGGCGCCGGAACAAGCTCAACAGCGGGGACGAGATAAGGAGGATTGATCGGATGCGCGACAACGCAGCGTTCCCGACCCTCCAATCCATCCGAGATTGCCGACGGCAGCAACGCCGAACTCGAGCTGGCGAGAATCGCGGCCGGCGCCGCGAGTTTATCGACGCGTCCAAATATCTCGCGTTTGACCTCGAGCCGTTCCGGGCCGCACTCCTGAACCCAGACGGCGCCCTCCAATGCCTGCGGCAGTTCCTCGCACGCCGTGACGCTGGACAGGACGTCCGCAACGGAGCGACCGAATAACAGGTCATTTGCCGCCAGAGTATCTGCGACGGACTCAATGAAAGCAATGGCCCGCTCGGCGGCGCTGGGATCGGTGTCCCATAGCCGCACGTCGCAGCCGCCGCGGGCAAAGGTAATCGCCCAGGCGCGGCCGACGAGGCCGCTGCCGACGATCGCAACAATCGTTCGCGAACTGTCTGACATTCTGTTCTTCGTCCCTGCCGACGTGACGGCCGTCGCACCGTCATTCCGCTGTTGCGCCGCCATCTCAGTTACCTCTGCGCTCGCGAAGCGCAATCACCGCGACGAGAACGACACATCCGAAGAGAATGGCCCGGAAGGCGTAAGGCAGGGTCGTGCCGGCAAGCAGCGTCTGCAGTGCAGTCAGCAGCAGGGCTCCTCCGATCATGCCGAGATAGTGACCGCGTCCGCCGGTAATCAGCGCGCCGCCGACGACCACCACCGCGATCGAGGGCAGCAAATAGTCGTCACCCATTCCCAGGCTGGCCTGACCCGAGAATGCGGTGAGAAGAACGCCGACGATCGCCGCGCAGAGACCAGAAAGGACATAGACGGATATTAGCACCCGCCCCGTCGGCACGCCCGAAAGCCGCGCCGCTTCCAGGCTGTTGCCGACGGCGTAGATGCGGCGCCCGAACGGCGTGCGAACGAGAAGCAGCGTGCCGACGATGATGAAGAACACCAGAAAGGCGACGACCGGCGTCACTCCCGCGACATGGCCCGTCATGAACCACCGCAGCCAGGGCGGACTATAGCCGGCCGGCGTCCCGTTGGAGTAGAGCATCGCGGCGCCTTCCAGAATGCCATTCATGGCCAGCGTCACCACGATCGGCGACAGCCCGAGCATGACGACGCCAATGCCATTGACCAGGCCGACAGCGCTCCCAAGAAGCAGCGCCACAGGCAGCGCATACAACATGGCTGCGTCTGACCCGTGCGCCAGTCCCGCTAGCACAACGCCCGAGAACGCGATGTTCCACGGCAGCGACATGTCGAGGCCGCCGGTCAGGATGACCGCCCCTTGCCCCAGCGCCAGCACCGCGAGGAAGCTCGAAAGGACGAGCAGCGAATTCCAATAGCTGAAGTTGCTGAAGACGTTGCCCAGGACGAACTGCGAGACGACAAGCACAAGCACGAGACAGACATACGCCGGCGCAGAATGACGGATGACCTCCGCGTGTCTTTGCAGGAATGACGGGCTGGGTCCGACGGCGGGCGCAGCCGACGCGCGCCGGGCGGCGAAGGCAAGGCGTCGATCGGTCGGGTCGCGCTGCGAAACCAGAAGCTTGCCCTGGTACGCCCAGACGACGTCGACGGCGTGGCGGACCTGAGCGTACAAAACGGAATCGCGCGACAACGAGCCGAGAAACACCGCCATGAGCAGCACGCAGCCTTCTGCGATCGTTGCGAAGTAGGCCGAGACGTTCAACCCCAGCAGAATGTTGACGATGATCATCAGGATGAAGGCGCCGAACACGCTGCCGACCGGGCTGCCCTTGCCGCCGCCGAGCCGGGTGCCGCCGATGACGACCGCCGCGAAGATCGACAACATCAGCGAGTTGCCGACCAATGGATCGCCTGAACCAATCTGAGCGCTCACGAACACGCCGGCCAATCCATAGACGCCGCCGGCGAGAACGTAGGTGGCGAAAAGCACGCGCGGCGCGCGAATGCCGGTGGTCGCGGCCGCTCCGCTGTCGCTGCCCACCGCGTAGAGGGCGATGCCATAGGGCGTGCGCTTGAGCCAAGCCCAGAGCGCCAGCACCACAACCAACAGCACCACCGGGGCTGGCAGGATGCCCGGAATGGCGTTGCCCATGTAAAAGTTGCCCAGGGAGGGAGCGATGAAGCCACCCGGCTTCTCCATGACGAGCAGCGTTCCGCCTTGGACGATGAACATTGTCGACAGGGTGACCACGATCGGCTGTAGTCCCAAGAAACCGATGAAGAAGCCGTTGAACGCTCCCACGCCCATGCCGACCGCGATGCCGATGGCGGTCCACAACAGAACAGAGGCTTGCGGATCCGCTCCGTTCATCCAGGTGGCAAGCACCGTATTGATCAGAGAGACCACCGCGCCTGCCGAAAGATCGAATCCGCCGGTGAGAATGACCAGCGTCTGACCGACGGCGGCAAGCGCAAGCGGGGTTCCTCCGCTCGCCACGCTTGTCACGTCGAAGTAGGTGAGCGGACTGGGACTGATCCAATCCGTCACCAGGAGGAGCAACGCGAAAATACCGATCGCGACCAGAATCGTCCGACTGCGGCCCAGCGAACGGCCGACGGACCGCCAGGATGCTGAGGATGAGACGACGCTCCGCGCGGCGGCGTTCGATATGCTCATGTCTGCGCGACTCACTGTCCGTACCCAGTTTCACTGACCGAAGAGGCTTCGATGCGTTCCTTCCCAAGCACGGCGCGCATCACGGCCACTTCGTTGATCTCATTCCCCTGCAGGCTCTCCACCACCGCGCCGTCGTAAAGCACCGACACTCTGTCGCAGAGATTGACGAGTTCAGGGATCTCGGTGGAATGAAGAAGCACGGCGCCCCCAGCGTCGGCGAAGTCGCGAATCAGGGCGTAGAGTTCGGATTTCGTGCCGACGTCGATGCCGCGAGTGGGATCAAAGAGCAGAAGGATTCGGCTTTCGGCCATGATCCATTTCGCAACAGCGATCTTCTGTTGGTTGCCGCCCGAGAAGGCGCTGACGCGCGTGAACAGCGCCCGATCCGAGACCCCGACGGCGGAGAATATGGTGCGCGCCGACTCACGCTCGGCCGCCAGGTTCAGCAGCGCCAGGCGGCAAAACCGATTGATGACGGGCAGGCTGACGTTCGTGGTTCCGTCAAGGTTCAGGAAAAGACCCTGCGTCTTGCGATCCTCGGGCAGAAGGCCAATCCCGATGGAGCGATGCAACGCGTCAGCGGGAGAGCTAAGATGAACCGGACGGCCGTCCACCCTCAACTCTCCCGATAGGATCGGCGTCGCGCCGAAGCAGGCCTGAAAGAGCGATACCTGTCCCATTCCCTGAAGCGCGGCGACGCCATGGATCTCGCCCGGTCGAAGAGCGAGGTCGACGTTCTTCAGCTTAGGGCCGGCGCAAAGCCGCCTAACCTCCAGCACGGGCTCGATTCGGGACGTCGAAACGCCGGTCGGTCGCGGTGGGTAGGTTTGCGCGATGGAGCGCCCGATGATCTTCTCGACGATCTCGTCATCGCTGATGGTTTTGACGTCGCCGGTGACGATGTGGCGCCCGTTGCGCAAAATCGTCAGGCGATCACAGAACATGCGCACCTCCTGCATGCGGTGCGTGATGAAAAGCACGGTTGCGCCTTGCGCCTTGACCTGGGCGATCATCTCGCCAAGCCAGGCGACATCGCCCTCCGAAAGCGCCGAGGTCGGCTCGTCAAGCAGAAGGATCTGCGGCTTGCGGTGGAGGGCGCGAGCAATCTCGACTTTCTGGCGGACACCGAGATCGAGATCGCTCGCGAGAGCATGGAGATCGACGCTGAGTCCAATCGCTTCAAAGTGCCGCGTGATGTCGCGCGCGGCCGCCGTCTTGCGAACCATGCCCGAGAATTCGATCGGCGCCCTCGGGATCAGCATGTTCTCCAGGACCGTGAGGTCTGGGATCAATGTCAGTTCCTGGAAGGCCGTCTGAATGCCGATATGTTGTGCATCCCGTGGCGAACGCAACCGAACCGACCGCCCCAGGACGCGAATCGTCCCGCTGTCTGGTTCGATCAGCCCCGACAGCAGCTTCATCGTCGTCGACTTTCCAGCTCCGTTCTCGCCAAGCAGAGCGTGAACGGCGCCGGCGGCTATCGAGAAACTGACGTCGTCGACCGCCTTGGTGGCGCCGAACGCCTTGCAGACGCCATCGATCTCGATGGCTACAGATGACGCCACTGTAGGCATGGCCCTGCTCTCAAAGATCTCACACACGAGGTCGATGTGGCCGTGGCGCGAGTGGCCACGGCCAATCTGACTCAGTATTCGGGACTCAGTATTCGGGCTGACCGACGAGCGCGGCGTTCAGGCCGATTTCCGGAAGACCCTCATAGAAGATCTGGGCGTACCAGCCGGGATTCGACACGATAGACGGCTTAAAGACGTTGCAGCCGCCCTTCATCTGTAAGCGTGACCCGACGGCCGCCTTTCGGGATGCAATTGGGGTCGGTTAGGTGCCCACCTAGGATTTGGTGGACACCTGATGACGACCTCGGCGGGATCGAGAGGGAGCGGGGTCGGCGGCGCTGAAGCGGGCGCACGACGGTCGCGGAGCGTGGTGGAGCGGCAGCGGATTGTGGACGCGGCTCTGGCGCCGGGCGCTTCGGTCGCAGGCGTGGCGCGGGCGAACGGCGTAAACGCGAACCTGGTGTTCAAGTGGATCCGTCGATCGCGGGAAGGCTGGCGCGATCGTCGCTGCGGCGCGGACAAGCGCTTGTCGATGCAGTCGTCATCGAAGGGACTCGAAAGCCCGACGTTCGTTCCCGTTCGTCTCATCGAACCCGATCGGGCGGCGGCAAAGTTGGCGCCGGCTGAGAAGGAAAGCGTGTTGAGCCAGCGGCGTGATCCGCCCCGCGCAGCCCGGCGCGGCGCTATAGAGATCTGGCTTTCGAACGGCGTGCGAGTAAGCGTCGAAGCGGGCGTCGACGGCAATGCGTTGCATCTGGTGCTTTCGACGCTGAGCAAACTGTGATGTTGCGCGTCGCGCCGGGCGTCAAAGTCTATCTCGCTTGCCAGCCGGTCGACATGCGGCGCGGCTTCGACGGGCTATCGGCGGATGTGGCGCGGGTGCTCGCCGCCGATCCCTATTCGGGCGCCGCGTTCGTCTTTCGCGGGAAACGCGGCGATTACGTGAAGATCTTGACCTGGGACGGCTCAGGCCTTTGCCTGTTCGCCAAGCGCCTCGAGAAGGGCAAGTTTGTCTGGCCGCCGATTGTCGAAGGCGCTCTGCAACTGACGGCGGCGCAGTTGGCCTTGCTGCTCGAAGGCATCGATTGGCGCCGCACGGTGGCGCCGCCGCAGACGGAGCGCCCGCGGATCGCCTGAGCGCGCGGACGCTCAAGAAAATCAGTCGACTCCGAGAGATTGCGACTGCATTGCCGGCGCGATTGTGCTACACATAATCATGTCGCTTTCGACGCCTGATTTGCCCCGCGATCCCGACGATCTGCGCCGCCTGGCGGGCGATCTGCAACGCGACGTCGCCTGGCTGAGGGCCGAGGTTCACGCCAAGGCGCTGATGATCGAGAAGCTGCGCGCGCAGCTCACTGTGCTGCGCCGCGCCCGCTTCGGCCGCTCGTCGGAAAAACTCGACGCGCAGGTCGAGCAGCTCGAACTCATGATCGACGATCTCGAAGAAGGCGCCGCCGAGACGCTCGCGCATGCTGCGATCGAGGCGCCGGATGCGGACGAGGCGGCCGAGATCAGCGGGCCGTCGTCGAAGAAGCGCAAGCCCTCGCTCCGTGCGCCGTTGCCCGATCATCTGCCGACGGAGACGATCGTCCACGAGGCGCCCTGCGTCTGCCCGACTTGCGGCGGAGAGAAGTTTGGGCGGATCGGCGCCGACGAGCGCGAGGTCCTCGAATATGTACCCTCCCACTTCAAGCGCGTCTTACATGTGCGCCCGAAGATGAGCTGCCGCGCCTGCGAGACCATTGTCCAGGCGCCGATGCCGACGCTGCCGATCGAGAAGGGACGCCCCGGTCCGGCGCTGCTCGCTCATGTCGCCGTGTCGAAGTTCTGCGATCATCTGCCGCTGCATCGTCAGGCCGACATCTACGCCCGCCAGGGCGTTGCGATCGACCGGTCCGTCATGGCGGGCTGGATGGGCCATCTCGCTGCACTGCTCGAACCCCTGAGCGCGCGGATCGAACGGCACGTTCGCGCCGGCTCGGCGCTGCACGCCGACGACACTCCTGTTCCCGTGCTCGATCCCGGCAGAGGCCGGACCAAGACCGGGAGGCTTTGGACCGCCGTGCGCGACGAACGCCCATTCGGGTCCACGGCGCCGCCCGCCGCCTTCTACAGTTACTCGCCCGACCGCAAGGCGGCGCATGCGCATGCGCTGCTCGCCGGCTGTCGTGGCTTCCTGCACGCCGACGGCTACGCGGGTTTTGCCGATCTCTACCAACCCGAGCCGACGACCGGCGTCCCCCGACTGACCGAAGTCGCGTGTTGGGCCCACGCGCGGCGCAAGATCTACGACGTTCATGCCGAGACCGGATCGCCCGCCGCGCACGAGGCGTTGGAGAGGATTGCGCGATTGTTCGCCGTCGAAGCGGACATCCGCGGCCGCAATCCGGTTGAGCGTCGCGAAGCCCGCCAGCGCCGCTCGGCGCCGATCCTGACCGAACTGAAGACCTTCCTCGATGCGACGCTGGCCACGATCAGCGGCAAGAGTTCGTTCGCCGGCGCCATCCGCTACGCGACGTCGCGCTGGGCGGCGCTGACCCGCTTCGTCGACGACGGCCGGCTCGAAATGACCAACAACGCCGCCGAGCGCGCGATCCGTCCGCTGGCCCTCGGCCGCAAGAATTATCTGTTCGCCGGCTCCGACGCCGGCGGCCGTCGCGCCGCGATCCTATACACGCTCATTGAGACTTGTCGCCTCAACGACATCGACCCCGAGGCCTGGCTCGCCGACGTCACCGGCCGCATCGCCGATCATCGGATCAATCGCCTCGACGAACTGCTCCCCTGGAACTGGAGGCTCCATGCCGAAAGCATCGCGCCGGTTCGAGCGGCTTGAACGGGAACTGCTCGGCCTCGGCGAAGAAGCCATGCTGCTGGAGGAGCTGGACGGCTTCGTCGCCGGCCTCATTGCTTGCCCCGACCTGATCAAGCCGAGCGAATGGCTTCCCTTCGTCTGGGGAACCGAGGGCGGCGAAGAGCCCGCGTTCGACAGCCTCGATCACCTGAACCGTGTTCTCGGCCTGGTGATGGAGCATTACAACGACGTCGCCCGGACATTGATCGAGCGCCCCGATCGCTACGGGCCGCTGTTCGCCGTCGACAAGCGACATAACGAGGTCCTCTGGGAGCTGTGGATCGTCGGATTCGAAAAGGCGGTCAAACTGCGGCCGGCGGCCTGGAAGCCATTGCTTGCCGCCAATCCCGAAACCGCCCAAGCCATGGCCGGCCTCCTGACGCTCGCCGACGTCGATCGACGAGATTCGCGCTTCTCGCAAGAGCAACTCGACGCGCTGAGCGCCGCCGCTCCAGACAAGATCGGCCCTTGGGTGGTCGCGCTCAATGAATGGCGGCTCGCCCACCCCGAACCCGGCCATATCCCGCCGTCGCCTTTCCCCGCTCCGGTCGCCAAGGTAGGCCGCAACGACGCGTGCCCCTGCGGATCGGGAAAGAAATACAAGAAGTGCTGCGGTCTCAACTAATCCGCGGTCAACGGGTCACGCTTACCTTCATCTCGGTCCAACTTCCCGTCTCGCAGAGCTTGATGGTTTCGTTCGTCACGTAGACCTGCGGCACGACGGTGTTGTGTGGCACGTCCTTGCCTTCCAGCGCCTGCACGGCAAGTTTGAGCGCCAACGCGCCAGTGAACGGCATTGCAGCGTAGGTGATGCCCTTTACGCCAAGCGGACGATAGGTGCCGTCCATGCCTTCCACCTCGGTGCCCACTGGCAACATCTGGATGCGACTACCGTTCTCGCTCTCGCCGGCGCAAGGCTTCAGCTGGTCCGGCTTGATTCCGGCCTCGATCTGAAGTGACGACAACGTGAAGCAGCCGACCTGGGCCCAGAGCCCATCAATCTGATCCCAATTGCGGGTGGCGAGCAGCTTCGACATCTCAGTGCGTGCGACGGCTTGGCTCCACATGCCGACTAGCTCGCCAACCACCTTGATGTCCGGATATTTCGCGAAGACTTCCTTGGCGCCCTTGGTGCGCCCGATGTCGACGGAGGTGCCTGGCACGCCCGTCACCATCACGACGTTGCCCTTGCCATGCAACTGATCGGCCAGCCACTGGGCGATCTTTCGGCCGGCGTCGACTTGGTCGATTCCAACGTTGTAGGCGCACGGCTCGGTGATGTCCGAGTCATAGGCGAAGATCTTCACGCCCTTGTCGCAGGCATTCTTGACGACCTGGTTCAGCGCGGTCGGAGAAATGGGATAAACGATGATCGCTTCCGCGCCCGCCTGAACCATGGCGTTGATCTGCTGGATCTGGCGCTGAGCGCTAGGCCCCGCCACCTGAACCTGCAGATCCACCTTGTCAGCGTATTCCTTGGAAGCGGCAAGCGACTTGACCATATTTGCAGCTTCCGCCTGCCAGTCATTGCCGATATAGCTCATCGACAAATAGATTTTATGCTTTCCATCAGCCTGCGCAAGACCGCCAAACCCACAGGTAAGTACGGTTGCAAGCGCCAGCGATTTCATGATTCTGTTCACTTTAGTCTCCTCCTTCGGCTCACGCCCCGCGGTTTCATTCCGCCGTAGCCGCCACGGTCGCATTTGTGAGACACTTTTGATCAAAGATCAATACCCCCCTTCCAAAAAAAATTGCTCCGTATATAACAGGGCGGACCGGCACGGAAAGCCGACGGAACGGTAAACCGACGGATTTGCACCGAGGGCCGAATGCCAAACCTGAAAGCCTCTGTCGCACCGCTTCGCCGGGAAACGCTGAAGAATGGCGTCTACCAGCAGCTACGTGACTTGATCCTGCAAGGCGGCTTGGTGGCGGGCGAATCGATGACTGTGGCCAGCCTGGCGGATGCGTTCGGCGTCAGCCCGATGCCTGTGCGCGAGGCGTTGACGCGTCTTTCAGCCGCGGAGGCGGTGACCGTCATTTCCGGTCGCACGGTCGGAGTGCCGCCGCTGAGGCGAGAACATTTGGACGACCTCAGGAAGGTCCGCCTGGAGCTTGAACCGGTGGCGGCCGAATGGGCGGTCGAAAACAGGGATTCGAAATTCGTCGAGGAGCTCCGGCAACGCCTTTCTAGACTCGTGGCCAGTGAGGCCGCCGGTAATTCAAAGCTCTATATCAAAGAGAACTACGGTTTTCATATGTGTCTTTACCGGCAGTCGCAATCGCCAACCATGGTTATGATCATAGAAACTCTCTGGCTGCAGGTGAGCCCGTATTTGCATTTGTTACGTGAATCGAGGAACTACGAACTCTCGAACTATTTCCATCGGCAGATATTTGACGCGGTGGCGGAAGGCGATAAGTCTGATTTGCGAACCGCAATCCAAAATGACATTGACAGAGCGTACGAGGCGTTGATTTTGGAGCATGACGTTCTGTCGGGTTACCCGAAAGCCGTCAACGACGACAAAAAAACAATCCGCCGGCGGGGCTATGAACAGGCGCCGAAGGTTGATCCCGCCAATGTAAAGCCGATCAGTAGGTTGCGACGCCGATCGGCGTTCGGGCCCCGGGCCGATTGACAACGGATCGCTTCTGCCCCAACGGCAATCGCGCGCCCGTCAAGACTCGCCTTGCTCTCGTTGCCCCGCCATAGCGCCTGACGAAGCTCTCCAAATTGACCGCACCGCAGCGGTGCATGGAATCGTCGATCGTATGCCACGCACATCGTGGCAGACTCACCTTTGCCGCGGTCCGATATTTGAGCTGGCCAATTTTCGGGAGAAATTCTGAACCCAATCTTGGAGACGCCGCTTCTCGTTTTCAGTTCCCCCTTGGGGGGCTGTCGAGGGAAAACGAATTGCTTGATCGCCATCACGGGCGCAGGCGTCTCGCGGTGTCGGGCATCGTTCGCCGGCCTTGTCAAGCTCGTGCTGGCCGGCCTGTGGAACAGCGGCGCCTGACGGGCGCTACAGGATCACGGCCAGCCCGATCGACACGTGTCGATCATCACAACGACGGGCGAGTCTGCGTGATCGCGACAGTTGCGTCTCGGTTCGGCGCGCCGGCGCTGCGGGAGTTGGCGGGTCGCGCGCCGATCGCGCGAGGGCAAGCGCAGGAAAAATCCCGCCGGCGCTGCCCATGTGCTTCCCAAGCGCGATTTTGGGAAACAGGGAAGGGCCGACATTTCAATAAGCCGTCGATTTTAGTGGCGCGCCACTCAGGACAAAACTGCGAACACCTATGTGATTGAAGTCACACTGTAATTCATGACACCGACGCCGTTGTCTGGGCGGCGGCCGAAAAATGCGCGCCCGATCGGAAGCCGGACGACGTTGGTCACCGATCGGCTTTCCGGCCCTTGGCGCCGATCCGTTTCGCTGCACGGGCGCCGCCTACGGGCTGCGGGTCGCCGCGCCGAGGTTTGGTGGCCGCCGGCTTGGAGGGCGGCAGAGGGCTGACGAACGCCGGCGCGGGCGCGGCGCCGCCGCGTTTCGGTTTCGGCGTGGCGGTCGGCTCCGACTGCGGCGGCGGTTTCGTCGCCGCAACCGATCCGCCCGTTTGCTTTTTGCGGGCTTTCGCCGCAAGCGAGCGCGACGGCGGCGCGGCGCCGCTTGCGCGCTCTTTCTTTGCGGCGCCTCGCTCGGCGGCGCCGACGGATTGCGTCGCGGCGGCGCTCTCTTTCGAATCGCGTCGCGGCGTCTTCGTTCCGCCGCGTTCGGCCTTCTGGATCGCGGCGAGCGGGGCGTCCATTTCGAGACCGAACAGCGCCGCGACATCGTCGTCGGCGAGTACGCGTTCGCTCGCGGCGGCGGTTCGCGTCAGCGGCAAGTCGGCGCCGACGGTCGAGACGAGTTCGGCGCGGTCGACGCCGCGCAATGTGAACAGGAGGTCGGGATCGGCGTCGAGTCGCGCCCCGACGCCGTAAAGCGCCGCGGCGACGTGCTTGCACATGTCCGCCCAGTCCGGGCAGGAGCAGGACATTGCGATCTCTCGCGGCGTGGGGAACAAGCCGTCGGCCTCCTTGCAGACGCGCTCCATCACGTTCCGCGACAGCTTGCCTTGCAGAAGTTCAATCAGCGATCCGACCGAGCCTGCGCAATCGGTGCAGATCGCCTTCCAGCGCGACGGGGCCGCCACCGCGATGTCGATTTTCACTTTGTAGATCTCGGAGCCGCTGACCAGCGC
>Ga0182013_10006591_pt1 | contig 13085 bp, 13 predicted proteins | sample 612S2MmetaG_FD_120487 | JGI IMG/M metagenome (GOLD analysis project Ga0182013, IMG submission 120487) | Permafrost microbial communities from Stordalen Mire, Sweden - 612S2M metaG | ecosystem: Environmental > Terrestrial > Soil > Wetlands > Permafrost | place: Sweden: Stordalen | collected... | reverse complement strand
TCGTCACCATTTGGGTGAACTCCTGAGAATCGGTTCGCGAAGCTCGCAACTTCGCGTCCCTACTGTTTTAAAACAGGATTCTCAGGGGTTTCCAAATGGCTCTGTGCATTATTCAGGTGATAACAATTCGATTCTTTGCACGATTCGTAGTGCTTCAGCTCTTGCTTAACTGTGTCCAGATTTGCCGGTTCGTCCGGCACTGTGACCACCGCCTGCTGCCCACTGACTGTGTAGCAGTAGAGAAATAGGAGCAGACTTAACCGCCGAATCGTCATGGTTATCTCCTTTGCATCGAGATCGGGAGAGGAATAGCATCCTTCGACTCCCACCCAACCGCCACGCCGACAGCGCGATCTTCGAAGCGAATCTGGATATTTATGCTGAGGAGAGGATCGTGGGCGATGGTTGCGCGGATGAAATGACTTGAAGACGTTAATGGGCTGCGAAAACTAGATTTGAACCACGAATATCTAGGGACTTAGTTGCTCAAGTAACTTAGTATCAATCAGTTAGATTGACTTATTGGTTGAGTTGAAGAGTGCCAAGTAGCTGCAAATGGGTTCAAGGTACTGGTATTTTGGGTTGGATTTGGGTTGGTGGACAGATACCGGCAATGTCGGCTGCACGGGAGATTTGCCGAAGATGTCCTCTCGGTTTCTGCTCTCTTGATCTCAGGCCAAGCGGGAACAACGCCGAAGCAACGATTTCGTTGGAATATCGTTGGAGTTGTGCTATTCTTTTCGTGGAGGTTTCACTATGTCCGCCACGCTTGCCCGCCCTTCCGCCCTGGCCCTTGTTCCGGGACCGACCTGGAGCTCGTTTGAGAAGTTTCGCAAAGGGGGAAATACCACGCTTGAGGAGATCCCCGAGCATGGCGTTGGTACTCTCGTCGGCAAGGGTGTCACTTACCGTGTTCTTCGCGACGCCGATTTCCAGCATCTCGTCGGACTGGCTACCGATGTGCGTCGGCTTCAGCAGGGCCTGAACGTCATTATCCAGGCTGCCAAAGTTGTCGCCAAGCATCCCGATCAGGAACATGTCGAACTTCTGATCCATTCGGCCGCCTTGTTTGCCGGATCTCCCGTTTTGCCGACGCGCGACGGGCATGACGCGTTTCAACTGACCCAGGAAGAGATTGATGCACAGGCTTCGGACGGATTCAATCTGGAGAATGCTGCGATCCCGAGGCCCAGGTTCTAAACATGGCATCTTCACTTGGAGAGCTTGAACGGCAGTTGCGGTCGATCTCGCATAGCGAGGAGGCGATTCAGGCTGTTCAGGCTTTCTCCAATGGACTGGCTGGCACGAAAGGGCGGCTGGAAGTTTGGAACGCGGTCAACGCGATTGTCCGCAAGCCGATTACCTACGCCGAAACTTCGGTCCTCGGCTTTGACACCCCAGACGACCAGTTCTCCGTCCTGCAAGGTGACATCGTTCAAACCGAGGCAGCGTATTTCTATGGGGAACGCATCGCGGGAATGCCCAAATTCGCGGTGCTCAATTCGTCCTGCGATCTGGTGCCTGGTAGGACGGCTCATGCGTCGCTGCTCCGCATTCTTCCCATTCGGAGGGACGAGGAGAGGGCCAAGGAGAAGCTGGGCACACTGCTGAAATTCAGCCGGCGCGATTCCATGTATCTGCCTACGCTGCCGGACGACACCGAAGATGTCGTGGGCAATGCAATCTCCTTTGAAGGCATTTGCCAGATACGGTCTTCTGATCTGTTTCTTGCCAATCGCGCCGCCTCATTGTCTGTAGTCGGGTGGCGCATCTTTGCTTCCTTCGCCCGAACTGTGATGGCGCGCGCTAACCCTCGCGAAGTTGAACTTCGGATGGCACTCGAATAATGCTGTCTTTGCCGTCGGCAATTGTCATTACTATCGTTTCCCGCGCCGGAATCGAACCGGCGCATAGGGATTTGCAGAACTTGTTGTTGAAGGGCCAAAGCCCAGTATTCATGCGCAGCGCAGAAGCTTGAAGGTGAACCGAATAAGGCGGCCGAATAAGGCGATCTGAGCAATTCCGGCAATGGTTACGCACCACCATCGGGCACGGTCTGCTGCCCACAGCACGCGGCGAGCAAGAATCGACAATCGGCCTCCTTGTCTCATTCTGTCCGCGCATGAGGGGCACTCGTCGCTCGAATGTTTCACAACCTCCAAGGATCGAGTGGTTCGTGCCAGTACATATGGTCCATGAATCGATCCTCTTGCCGCTCAATCCACTGTTTCGCCATCCAGCCCGCCGGCAGGAGTATTGAGAGCAGCAGGACTCCGCAAATAGCAGCGAGGCCCATTTCTAGAAGCGATAGCCCAGATGAGATAAATTGTGCACCACAGCGGGGACAGACTTCATTCGTCCTGGTACTCTGCTTCTCCTGCCGGTGCACCCGATTGCGCCATCGCGTCGCCGTAGAGTTGATCGCCGTCTTGATCGTCTTCATCGTCTTCCTCCTCCTCTTCATCGCCGGACGTCTCGTCTCCGACGGCTGCTGCATATGCCGCGCGCTCGCGCTTGTCTCGCCGGACATCCAGCAGTTGTTCTCCAACCGTATGTTTCGGAGAAAAGCAGTACTGGACGTACGCCTCGAAGAGAGCCTGATTCGGAATGCCGCGCTTCAAGACATCGGCATGATGCTGCTTGTACAGGCTCATCAGCGCTTCGGGCGTGATGGTGTAGGATCTCCGCTTGCCGCGGCAGGCGATGGATGCCTGGAGCCATCCCTGCTCAATCCAGAAGACGATCTCCGCTTTTCGAACGCGGAGGGCGATTGCAAGGCTCTCCACTGAAAACAGGTCGCACCGGATCTCGCGCAAGCTGAGTTCGTTTCTCTTGAGCATGTTTCGGATCGCCTTGGGTGTGCGATTGACCTTCCTCGCCACCTCTTCGATCGATCGCTTCACAAGTTCCTCGCGAACGGTCTCAAACTCGGCTTCGGTCCACCGTCGATGGTCTTGCTGTCCTTTGAGTCCGTGCTGGATGATGAAGCGCCAGCACGCTTCCTTCGGGCGCCCACTGTGGCGCTGCAGGCGAACTACAAGCTGCTCAAGTTTGGATCCAGAAAGCACTTTGGCCTGAGCAGCCATGGTCATGGCTTCCGCACTCCACTCTGGGGAGCGCTCCGGCAATTTGGGGAGAGTTGCCATACGCGCCTCGATAGGAATCTTCCCAAGGCCAAGAAGTTCAAATTCAAACGTGGTTGAAGGTGCGGCACCTTCAGATCGGAGTCCCACTCGTTCCGCTGACGTCTCATTCAGCTATCGACGGCCAATACTCCTTCCGAAGCAGCACTCGCTTCCGTCGCGTTGAGGGTCAATCCGTGCCGCCAGATCCCGGGGAATCTCGTGCTGCTCCCCTGAGATTTCCGCATGAGGAGCCCTATATCTACTAAAGGCACTCCAAACGGGGTTTTGTGGCAGACAGGCGGGATTTTTCTGTAACTTAACGCAAATGAGGTTATCTAACCTACGAGTTAACTGGTCGTAGATCCCCCCGCGCCCACTCACGCGTATGACGCCAAACGGTCGGAATCACAAAGAGCTGACGTGGAGTTGGGCCTATTCGACCGGGCACCCGGCTTCCGATCAGAAGTTGGAGGCCGCTGCTCACGCAGCATGGTCATACGCTTCCCTGTGCGCTTGGACGTACCTCAATGACCGCGACGCCGCAGTCGATTTGATGGACCACGCCGTTCAGAATGCGTCTCAATACATTGCCCGCCATAGCGATACTCCGGAACAAAAGCTGACTGCACGAATCAAGAGCGTCATCCGGCGCCGCGCCAGGCAGCTCGCGGCGAAGCGCAGCCGCGAATTGCCGTCTGGGTCGATGCGCGATATGGAGCAGCTTCATGTCGATCATCCGGAGGCAGAACAGAGAGCCTATGCCAGACAGTTGTTTTCGCGCCTTTCGCCAACTGCACAATCGATTTTCGACTGGCGCTGGCTCGGATATTCGTGGCGGGAGATCGGTGGAAAACTAGAGATGGACTACAGCGCCGTGCGTCGTGCATACTTTCAAGAACTGGGGTTGGTGCTCCGCAGTATTTCCCCTCCTGGAGAATCCCCAAAATGTTGAGTTGGTCTAGGCCCTCGCGCGCCGAGGACCGTTTTGAATCATGGCTTGCGCAGCGGCACGAGGAGCGAGTGCTTGCCGGCGGAACGACTCCTGTCGGCCCGTGCCCTGATGAAGCCTTCCTTCGGGATCTGGCTCGAAAAGCGAAGCGGATCGCGTTGTCAGACCCGAGAGTCTCTCACGCGGCGAACTGCCCCATGTGCATGAGCAGGCTGCTTGTCTTCCGGCAGGAAAATCGCTCGCGCCGGAAAAAACGGACACTCGTAACCGCTGTAGTCCTCTGCTCTGTGATCGGCGCGGTCGTCATCACGGTCGCTCGATATGAAATGCACCGGCAACTTCCATCTGCGAATGTGGCCGTTGTATCCGAAGCCGTAAACCTGTGGGATGCCGGCACGATCCGAGGCAACCAGCCAGGCTCGCTGCAATCTGTGTTTTTGCCGGCTGCAGTGGTTAGGGTTTCGATCATTCTCCCGCGCTTCAGCCCTCCAGGCCAATATGCTGTGGCAGTTACGCAGGATCAGAATGGAAATGGCGTCGTGGCCCAGAGAAGCGCGCCGGCGACGATCAATGGCGACCACGAATCAGTGTCGGTTGAACTGGACCTGCGGGCAGCCAAGGCGGGAGCGTATTTCCTTGCAACGGTCCACGAACAGGACCAGGCATCGTACTACTACCCGTTGCAAATTAGGTAGATATTCGCTATCACAAGTGTGTTCAACTGGCACGCTCTGCCCGGTGATCTCGAATCGAATCGATAGCGTGGTCAAGCTGGCTGTCCGTTCCCGTTCTTCGTTCGCGCCAATTGAACTCGATCAGTTCGTCCGGTTCCATCGGCGTTCCTTCCAGCACCGACCCGTTCCATGTGTAGTACGCTCCGGTGGGAATCGCCAACCGAAAGCCATTGCCGACTTTAACGGAAGTTGCGGAGAGAAGACGACCAGCCGTTTTCTCTCCGACGATTGTGGCGAGCCGGTTCTCTCGTGCAAACGCGACAATCATTTCCGCAGCGCTCGCGGTGTGGCGGTTCACCAGGAGAACGATCCTCCCGTGGAATGGTTTCTCGCCCAGCCCTTCGGTTTGAAGCACGATAGGTTTCTTTGCCATCATCGCCGGTCCAAACTGCAAGGCAAGCCGCCACAGGGTCTTGGTTGAAGACGGGATTTGTGAGAATCGATGGAAACTGTGTTTCTCTGACTCGAGATTGGCTGTGACACGGCGCCTGTCGAGAGCAAATCCAACCGGGACTCTGCCCGGTGTGATCATGCTCATTGCACGAAGCGCGCCGATCCCTCCGCCGGTGTTGCCACGCAGGTCGATGATGAGGCTATCGATCGCGCCCAGTTTCTCAACGGCGCGAGAGATCTCGTTCGCAACCTCGACTCCAATCATTCCCGGAAACATTGCAATCTTCAGGTAGGCCAACCCGTCGCCAAGTTGCCGCGCCTCGACCAGGGTGGGCTCGATGAAGTGAAGTTTCTTCCCCTTGGGCCGTGCTACTTCGACGGAAACAGTGCGTCGCTGGTCGCTTCTATTTACAAATTCCACACTGGTTTGCTTGCCCATGGCGAATACGGGATGTTCCGGCGGAGTAATCTCCCGGCTATCGACACTGAGGAGGATGTCCCCAGGTTCAATGCCGGCGATTGCTGCTGCTCCTCCTGCGTGGACATCCTGAAAGATCCAACGTTTTCCATAAGGTGTTTCGTCTTCAAGGTAGGTTGCGCTGAGTGCGGCCCGGCTCGACGCTCTGCGGGAACTGCTGTGAAAAAAGCCCAAATGGGAGGTGTGCAGCTCCGCCAACAAATCACCCATGTCCTTCTCAAATGCGTCGGCGGTGCCTGCGCTCTCGATCAAAGGCCGGTGCCGCTCCACTGCGGCCTGCCAATCGCCAGCCAGCTTTTCAGGCGCATAGAACCGCTTGCGCAGAGCGGCAAGAGCGTTTTCGAGGATTGCGTGCCGGTCACGGAATGAAAGTTGAACAGGCAATACTGTGTTCGCAGCCGGATTCAATGTCATCGGGTGCTCCTGGACGGATTTGTCGATTTTGTCTCGCTGAACAGGCTGTCGCCCGGTTCGCCGTCGAGTTGGAAACCGGCCCAGTAGTAAGGTGGTGCGCCCGTCTTGAGCATTTCGAGCTGTGCTTGCCTGAGCGCTTCTGCCTTTCCCTCGTGACGGCCGAGATGCTCGTAGAAGTTGGCCATCAGTTGGGCGGTCGCGTGATCTTCAAGTTCCCAAAGCGTTGACACGACGCTCTGAGCGCCTGCCGCAACGAATGCATTCACGATGTTCTCCACGCCCTCCTCGCCCACTGGCCCTACGCCGGTTTCACAGGCCGAAAGTGTTACAAGGTCGGCATTGAGACGGAGGTTTCTGATTTCGCGCACCTGGAGAAGGCTGTCGTTCTTTGCCGGATTCTCCGGAGCGAAGACAAGCGCGGAACGATCTGATATCTCGGGATCGATATACCCATGAAGAGCCAAGTGAATAACGTTGTATTGGCTCAGCGGAAGTTGCTTGAAGTTTGTCTCCGTCGCTCTCGCGCCCAAAAGAATGGTGCTGGGCTTCGGGAGGTCGGTTGCAATGTTTTCAACCTCGTGCTGGCTCTCGGGCAGTGCGACAAATTCGCGCCGCTCGGGCCCAGAAACGACCCGGCTAATGCGCGCGAGGAACGTGGTCTGGGGAGCTTTCGATGTCCATGCCGCCACTCCGACATACGGAAGGTCCTCTCGAAGCACCTGATCAGATCGATGCCTCAGCATGTTCAGCACGGTTCCCGATGGTACGACTGTGACCAGATGGGAAGTCAGTAGATACTGCCCGGCATTCACCGAAGCAGAGAATGGTAGAAGGTGAAGCGTGCCATCCGGCACCACGATCAAATCGTGCTTGTCTTTGAGTTCCGGGATCCCGCCAAGAAGTCCGTCGTAGAGCCGTTGCCCCAGAGCAGGGTCAGTCTTCTTTTGCTTGAGAGTGGCGCGATACTGCGCCGCCTCCTGCTCCAGCAGTTCTCTGGGTGGGAGGCTGTACCGATGGACAGAGTTGCGAGTCACGGCGAGCGCGTAGGAGTCTGGATCATCCAGCACATACTCGACAAGCACTTCAGATACCCGCAGGTCGCGCTGAAGTTCGCGCAGTGCTACGGGCGCTGGCGCCGGATCGTTCGACGATCGCTCTGTGCCGAGCTGTTGTTCAGTGCTGTAAATCGTTTCAAGAATGTGCGCTCTGGAGGCCGAATCGTCTGTATTCAGCAATTGGATATTGAGCTTGGTGAGGTTCTGTTCGGTGGCGTCGGGTTCATGCGGCAAAATGACCTCGTGATGTGAGAGACCTTGAGCTTCCACCCGACCGCGCGCCCGCTCAATTGCTCGGAAGGCCTCTTCTGTGCGGCCCTGGTTGCTCAGAGAAACAAAGTATCCAGCGTAGACGATGCTGAGATCATTCAGCAATTGGCGCTCAGCGGTCGGCGTGGGAACCTTGCTGAGGAGCGCATCCAACAGATCCGCGCTCTTCTCATACAGTTCGTTCGATGCCTTTGTGTTGCCAAGGAGGGCCATGATCTCGGCTTTGATTCCGAGATTCCGAGGCACGAAGTACAGTTCGTCGGGGATGCTGTCATTCGCGGCGATCGCTTCATTGATGGCGGCCAGCGCCGGCTGCAATTCCCCTTGGTGGATATAAGCCTTTGCGAGCAAGCCATCGACCTGGGTCAGGCCACGCCAATACGAAAGCTGCCTCGCATATTGGGCCGACAGGGCGTAGTCGGATACCGCTTGATCCCATTGTCCCATCCGCTCGTATACGCCGGCTCTCTGCTGGTAGAGCTCGTAAAGATGTCCAGCAAGATGGTAGACGGAGACTCTGCGCAGCTCCTCTGCGGCTAGCGCCAGTGCTTCTTTGTTTTCTCCGAGGCCGCTCAGTGCATCAATCTTTGCGTTGACCGCGATGGTCGGAAACGCGGCCCCGCGAGTCTTCCCGGCAACCTTGATGGCTTCATCCAGTGGTCCGAGAGCCTCTTGGTACTTATGCATTTCCACCAGGCCCGCGCCGTACAGGCTCGCGTATCGAATGTGTGCACCTGGATCGGCGACTTTGGCGACCGTCCACGCTCTAACTACATTCTTTTTCGCGGTTGCAATGTCACCAAGCAGGAACGCTGCGACACCCTGTTCTCCCATCGCGCGCGCAGCCAACAGGTAGTGATGCTCTCGGTCCGCGAGTGCCTTTACTTCCGTCCAGGTCTGGCGCGCCATTCCAGAGTCGTAGTTCACTTCGAACATTCCAAGAATGGTCAGGATGCGAAGACGTGTTTCAGGATCCTTCGCTTCAGGGAGATCCAGATCCTGTCGAAGCAGAGCAATTTGGCTTGGGATCGAAGTGGAGGATTCGCTGTGCGCCGGCATCTGGCTGACACGCGCGTAGAGGGCCTTTGAGAGCTGATGCCTACGAGTGAATTCCTGCTCGGCTTGTCGGTAAAGAGGTTCTGCCTCAATCCAGCTGTTGAGCCACGACATCTCATCGGCTTGCTTCAGCAGCGCCTCTGGAGCGGAGAAACTCGACTGCCGGAAAACTTGATACCCGACAATACTCAGAAGGACGGCAAGCAGCAAACCAGTAGCAATGCGAAAGGTGAAGGCCTGGACACGCTGGTCGAGCCGAGCGAGATCACTCTCAATTTGAATCCGTAGGAGCGTCTTCATGCTGTTATTGGTGAACTGGGCCCTAAGTTCACCGATGGCTCCGGCAGGATCGGAGAAAAGGCGGCGGAGTGCAGTGCCGACGCCCTGCTTCGATCTGGCGCCTTCGAGCAGCACTACATAGAAGATCTCGATTTGATAAAGGCCGTCGCGTTTCGAAGCGAAAAAGCGGCGGCGCTGATCGATAGCGGCTTCGACCACTGGATCGTCATAGCTGGCGAATGGGATGTCGGGCCGGTTTGATTTGAAGAGATATTGGTAGACATGGAATCCTGGACCGAATGCCTTGAGAGCTGCTTCCAGCCGCTTGACCGCGTATTCTTGTTCACCGCTGTCGAGGCTTTCGTAGTCCACACCCTGCACATGCAGGACCATCCCGAGGTCCCCGGACTTGGCAAGGAATGTGGTCTCATTCCAAAACCCGTACAGGTTGATGTGATCGTTGAGCGCGGCGCTCTCTTTCCACGGCTTGATGACCTTATCGAGTCGCAACATCAGACCACCTCCACGCGTGGGACGCTTTGCTTCGCCGCGTCATAGCGAGCCTTGTAGCGCTCGGACCGGGCGAGAATCTTCAAGAATGCAGGGTCGCTACTTGTGACCCAATGGCCGAAGGCAAAACCGCCAATGAACACTGCGACACCGGCGAGAATCGAGTTGAAGAGATTGAATGCACCAACCGCGCCGACACAGACGAAGTAAAGCAGCGTACGTTCAACGCCCAGATAAGTGAGGGGCTTGTGCAGGCTCTTGAAGACCCGGTTGCGGCGCTGCTTGGATGTGATCTGACCTGGCATAAGCCCCTCGTTTGCGGTTCTGGTTGGGTGGAGAAACACAGGAGGAAGGGAGAATGATTAAACGCCCCAAAGCCAGCTCAAGACGTTGACAGCAAGGACCGCGATCCCAGTACCGGCAGCGACCCCAGCAAGTGCCTTTTTGGCTCCGGGTTCGCCGTGGGCGAAGCCGTATCCGCCGATGACAATTGCGATCAGACTTGCGACCTTTGCGACGGTTCCGGTGAAGAGAGTTTGAAGGGCTGTGAAGCCCGTATCGAAGGGAGAGCCGCTCTGAGCGTGCGCGGCTATGGGAAGTAAGAGGCATACGGTGGCGATTGTGGCGGAGTAGCGCATCCACCTGCGAATTGCCTGAGCCGTCTTCTGGGAAATTGTGACGCTGATCGAGCGGGACATCGGCACCTCCATCGACTGCGATTCAGTCGGGATATGCCGGAGATTAGGCGCGGTTGGTTGCAGAGTCCAATACTTAAAAAAGATGGAGCGCTATATCCAAAACGAATGGCCGAGATTCAATGTGCGAATCTATCGAGATTTTCTCGTGGTTCTCGGTTGAGAATCGCCGAATAGGAATTCTCCCTGCATCTCTCTTGAGTCACTGGAACGTGGAGGCTTCCTGGAAAAGATTGGATCAGTCATACCTGCAAGCTCTTCCATGCTTCGCAATAGCAAAGGCAATGCCATCTGCTTATGCTCGGGCACGTGAACCAGTGCGAAATCGATCGTTAACTGCAGGCCATGAATTGGTCTTGTTGTTACTTCCTCGTGAAGAGTCTCGCCTTTTCGAATTAGGGCCGCACATCGCCGCTCTCTCACCATCCATTGCACATGACCTGAATTGAAATTTGGATTCGCAAGATGGGGCCGAATGCCTTGCTCCCCGAGCAACTCAATCAGTCGAGCGTGAGCCATCGGATGGCGTCGGGGATCACTGAAAATGCAGAGCCGGCCATCCAGGGATGTGGGCGGCAATTCCTCTTGCTGCGCGAGCGGATCATCCTTTCGCAGGCAGACTACGAGCGGCTCACTGATCACCGGTTGAACATGAAGTCCTTCAGCATTTATAGGAAGGGTCAGCAATGCGGCATCAATCGAAGCGTCTGCGAGTTGCTCCAGAATATCCTCGATATCTCCACTCACTGGATTGATCTCTCCTCTTGGGAAGAGGCCTCGATAAGCTCGACATACGGTTCCGATTACGTGGGATTCAACAAACGGAGTGAACCCCAAGGTAAACGGACGTGCAGAAGTCTCCTGCAACGCTTGCATCGCTTTGATGAAGTCTTCTCGTGATTGGAGTTCTCGACGGGCGAAAGGCAGGAATGATTCACCGACTAATGTCAATCTGACGCCGGAGTGCGTCCGGTCGAATATTCGGATGTTGTACCAGCTCTCGATTTCACCAATTTGCGTACTAACCGCTGATTGGGCTACGTGCAGACGAGTGGCAGCGCGGGTGAATGAACCCTCCTCAGCAACGGCAACGACGTACTTCAAGTGCCGAAATTCGAGATTGTCGTAGATACTCACTTTTCCTCTTTCGGAGGCAGTTTGTGATTCCGTTCGGCAATCGAAAGACGGAGCGACAACAACGCATACGCCGCAACTCCTTTGTCCTCAGTTAGAACCCTTTTTGACAATAGAAGTTGCTAGTACAAAGGCAACCTTTTTTGCTGCTGCTCATTCGCCCATCTGTTTCAAGGATGGAAATTCATCGCTTTTAAATACTGGACATTCCGAATAATGACGGCGAATCTACCTGCATGGCGAGCAAGCGTGAGCGATAGGGAGGGAGAAAATGACATTGGAAAAGGACTACCTGACGGAAATGGAACTCTCGGAAAAACTTCGTATCAGCCTCGGGACACTGCGCCGCTGGAGGCTCGAGAACCGAGGCCCAAAGTTTCGCAAACTGGGTGCATTGGTTCGCTATGGAGAGTACGATTTAGATCAGTGGATGCAGGCCCAACCGAGCGGAGGAGCGACCGAAATCGAAAGATTCCCTCCTGCGAGTGACCGCCGCAGAGACGCACGCATACGAAGAGCAGGGTGAGGATTCTGATATGGCAGTTTTTCGTCGTGGCGACTTTTGGTGGTACGAGTTCATCTTCGCAGGCAGGCGGGTCCGGGAGTCGAGCAAGAGCCCTTCCAAGACTGTCGCGAAGGTTGCGGAGCAGCAGCGGAAGCGTGAACTCGAAGAGGGCTTCAACAACTTCACGGACAATCGGCGCGAGCGCGTTAGGACGATCGCTGACTTGGCCGACGAGTATCTGACCGCCTATAAATTGCGGCATCCGCAATCCGCCGTTTTTGCTGAATATGCTGTGAATCACGTCTGCCGGATTCTCGGCAGCCGCATGTTCGTAGACTGCAATGAAGCAACAATCACGCTTTACCAGAATCAACGTCTCAAGGAATCCGCGGCCCCAAAAAGTGTCAATGAAGAGATCGGATTCCTGCTTCGCCTGATGGGAGATCCAGGGGACCTCCTACGGGTAAGACTTCGCAAGCGCAAGATGCTCAAACTCAAGGCCGGCAGGTCGATTGCGAAAGCATACACGGTTGAGGAAAAGGAACGGATGCTGGCCGAAGCGAAGAAGGCACGCTCTCCCCACATCTTTCCCGCCATCATGCTCGCCCTCAACGCCGGAATCAGAGACGCCGAATTGAAAAACTTGACCTGGCCGCAGATGGACCTCACGAAGGGATATCTGACCGTTGGCAAGAGCAAGACCGAAGCTGGCGAAGGGCGGACGATCCCTCTCAACACGGCCTTGGCCGAGTGCATGACGGAGTACGCGGAGTGGTACCGGGAGAAATTCGGGAAACCGCAACCCCAGTGGTATCTGTTCCCCTTCGGGAAGCCGACTCCAAGCGATCCAACCCGGCCCGTGACCACCCTCAAGACTGCTTGGAACAACGTCCGCAAAAATGCCAAGGTCGAAGGGCGCTGGCACGACAACCGACATACCCTAATCACCGATTTGGCTGAGAGCGGCGCGGGCGACCAGACCATCATGGACATCGCCGGTCACGTCTCGAAACAAATGCTCAAACATTACAGCCACATTCGTATGCAGGCCAAGAGAAACGCCCTGGAGGCAATCGTCAAAAAGCCGGCCGTGGCGGAAGCCTCCGATGGGAAAGAGAAGGCTGCCGAGGGGGTCCCCACAAAATCCCCCACAGTGGTTGTAGCCGGGGCCAAGGCGACGCGGCGCAGCCACGCGCCAGCTCCGGTCGGGAACTCAAACGCTGCCATGAATTCAAAGGGCGATTACTCGGAACTACCCACATTTACGCAGGGTTTGGAGGGAGTGTCCCCACAAAAGTCCCCACAATCGGTTGTCTCTGAGGTTCATCGGGGAGTGAAGAAGAGCCGTAAGTCTAAGATTCTAATTGGCTCCTCAGGTAGGACTCGAACCTACAACCCTTCGGTTAACAGCCGAATGCTCTGCCATTGAGCTACTGAGGAGTGCCGTGCGCTGAATTGTCCAATACCAAGGTAGCAGAGAGTGCGGAG